>WNFK01238581.1_pt1 | contig 11073 bp, 12 predicted proteins | sample 5400281 | NCBI WGS metagenome assembly WNFK01 (sample SAMN13153350, study PRJNA577476) | soil metagenome | isolation source: 20 cm soil on Douglas fir-dominated hillslope | place: USA:California | collected 2013-09-17
GGTCTTGTTGGCGAGCGCCACGATGTCACATTCGCGCACGCCGGGCTTCAAGTGCTCGGCGATGACCTGGTAGACGCCGTCCACCATCGCCGCGCTCTGGTTGAGCAGCACGATCTCGTCGATGCTCTTGAGCTGACGCGCGTCGAGCATGGTCTGCTGGCCGTCCCACACCTCCAGGCCGGCCTCCCGCAGCGCAAGGATCAGGGGCAGCTCGGCGATGTCGAGCCCGACTGGCATGCCGGCCACGCCCTGTTCCTTCAGGATGGACTTGATCTCCTCCACGGCGCGCTTGAAGAGACCCGCCTCCGGCGACACCGAGCCGCGCAGGCCCACCATTCCCGCCAGGCAATGGTCGCGCGGCAGCCACGGCGCGTACAGCCGGTGATGCACCGCCGCCGAGCCGAAGTCCCAGAGCCAGGGCTCGCCGTTTCCGGTGAGCAGCGCGTAGCGGCACATCTTGTCGCGCGACCACTCGCCGATCACGGTGCTGGTGAGATAGCGGATGTTGTTGTTGTCGAAGCAGAGGACCGAGCCCAGCCCGGAGGCCGCCAGGGCCTGGCGGGCGCGGCCCAGCCGGTACGCGTGCAGGCGCCGGAAGTCGACGCGCTCCTCGAAGTCCACCGCCGAGTGCCCGGGCGCGGGGATTTCGCGGGCCCAGTTGTATCCGGGATTCAGCGACCCGGACGAAACGGATTTCGGCTCGACAGGACGCTTGGCCATGGATCCTCCCGCTCTGGCGCCGGCTCCTCTACTGGACGGTCGGGTGCGGCGCCCCGTCCATCAGCGTCCTCCACACGTGCTCGCGCAGCTGGGCGAATCGCGGCGAGGCCAGCGTCTCGCGGTTGCGCGGGCGCGGCAGGTCCACCGCGACGATCTCCGCCACCCGGCTCGGCCGCCCCCTCAGCACCACCACGCGGTCCCCCATCAGCACCGCCTCCTCGATGGAGTGGGTGACGAAGACCATCGAGGTGGGCCGCAGCGACCAGAGCCGGAGCAGCTCGAGCTGCAGGACCTCGCGCGTCTGCGCGTCGAGGGCGCCGAACGGCTCGTCCATCAAGAGCCCGTCCGGGTCGAGCGCCAGCGCGCGCGCGAGCCCGCACCGCTGCTGCATTCCGCCCGAGAGCTGGTACGGGAAGGCGTTCCGCGGCTCTCCGCCCGGGGCGTACCTGCGAGCTTGAGGCCGTAAGCCACGTTTCCGTAGACCGTCTTCCAGGGAAACAGCCCGAAGCCCTGGAACACCATCGCTACCTTGGGAACCGGGCCGGTCACCGTCTTCCCGTCGATGCGGATCTCGCCCTCGGTGGCGGGGATCAATCCGTCGAGGCAGCGGAGGAAGGTGGTCTTGCCGCATCCCGAAGGCCCGACCAGCATGAGGATCTCGCGCCGCCCCACAGTGAGGTTGATATCGCGGAAGACCTCGAGGCCGTCGTAGCGCCTTCCCGCTCCGGTCACCGTGATGCGCGGGGAGTCCATTCCGGCGGCTACTTCCGCCCCGGGGGCTGCCGCGCCCAGTACTCCGCCGACTCCCTGGTGCGGGCCAGGGCCTCCGCCGTCTCGGTGCCGGGCGCCATCGACGCCGAGGTGCCGGCCAGGACTTGATGATGCTCGATGTTCAAGGTCTTGAGCCAGCGCTGCTGCCCCATGGTGGTGGCGACGAAGTATCCGAGCTCCACCAGCTCCGGCTCGGTGAAGCTCGCGTGCAGCCGCGCCCAGAGCGCGTCGTCGGTGGGCAGGTCCCAGGTGATCGCCTCGGTGTAGGCCAGCGCGGCCTTCTCGCGGGGCGTGAACCGGGTGGAAGCCTCGAAGTCCAGAAGGTCGAGGTACTGGTCTTCCACCATCCCCGCGCGGGCCGCCTTCATCGATCGCTGGTTGCCGCAGTACTCGCACTTCACCGACTTCGAGACGTAGACGCGGCACAGCTCCTTGATCGCGTGATCGACGACGCCGCCGTGAAACACGTCGCGCCAGGTCCTGGCGAACGACCAGAACGTGGCGGGCACGTGGGCGCGGATGGCCTGGCTCTCCGGCCGGGGAGTGCCCTCGCGTCTGCAGCGCTCGAACTCTGCGCGCATCTCCGGATCCGCCACCGTCCCCGGGTCTACGTACGAGATCCGCTGCTTTCCCAAGCGCCACCTCTTGCAATCTCGAACGGCTGCTGACCATACATGGGCGTCCGAATGGCGACAAGGACTGCCAGGATCGCTTGCCGCTCCGCGGCCATCCTCCTAAGCGCCAGCGCTTCCGCCCGTCCGGCCGAGTCGCCGGCCGAGCGGCTATCGATGGCCGTGCCGGGCGTTCCCCCGGTCTTCTCCGGTCTGTTCGCGTTCGTCGCGCGGGACCAGGGGTTCTTCAAGAAGCACGGCGTGGAGGTGGAGGTGCGGCCCTTCGACTCCGGCGCGGCCGCGGCGCAGGCCGTGGTCGCTGGCGGGATCGACTTCTCGCTCTCGCCCACGGCGGCGATCGTCCGCATGGTGTCCAACGCCAACGTCGACCTGGTGGGCATCTACGGGATGGAGCATCCCGACTGGCTTCTGGGCTCGACGGACCCCGCGAAGGCGAAGTGCGCCGACCTCAAGGGCGAGGGAGTGGGGGTCGATTCGGTGGGCGGCGCGCGCGCGGTCGCCCTGGCGGAATTCTTGCGGCCCTGCGGGCTCAAGATGGAGGACGTGAAGCTGGTCAGCCTGAGCTCGAACGTGGGCGCGGCGATGATCGGGGGACAGATCAAGTTCGGGGTGCTGCACATCGACGACGTCCCGGTGATCGAGGAGCAGATGAAGCGGCCCGTCGCCATGATGGCGACCTTCCGCGAGGTCAGCCCGCTCACCCACTACAACCTGATCGTCGTCCCCCGGGAGCGGCTGAAGCAGAAGCGGGACGCCTACCTGCGCGCCCTGGCCGGAATCATCGAAGCGGTCAGGTTCATGAACGATCCGCGCAATGCGGATCGCGTGGCGCAGATCGCCACCGTCACCGGTCGCACGGAGAAGCTCGCCGGAGAGACCCTCCCGAAGCTGTACAAGATCGAGTTCTGGCCGGTGGGCACGGACGGGCTGACCCGGGCCAACATCGAGCAGGTGGTGAAGATGGAGCAGCAGCTGGGAGGCATCAAGCCCGGCAAGACGCCGGTCGCCTACCAGCGCCTGGTGGACGGAACCGTCTGGAAGGACGCCAGCGCGCTGGTGAAGTAACCGGTGACGATGCTGAGCTCCGACTCCCGGTGGGCGCGCTGGACGACGGTCGCGGTCAGCGTCCTCAGCGGGGCCGCGCTCTGGGAGTTCGGCACCCGCGGGATGAGCCCGGCGGTGATGGCGCCCTTGTCGGCGACCGTGCTCCGGCTGGTGGAGATGGTCCGGAGCGGGGAGCTGGGCGCCAGCGCCGTGCAGTCGCTGGCCCTGTTCCTGACCGGCCTGTCCCTCGCGGTGCTGACCGCGCTTCCGCTCGGGCTCCTGCTCGCCCGGGTCCGCGTGCTGCGGGTGGCGCTCGACGACTACATCGCGCTGGTCTACGCGATGCCGATGGTGGCGCTGATCCCCTTCATCCTCTCCATCTTCGGGCTCGACTTCGGCGCCAAGGCGCTGGTGGTGTTCCTCTTCTGCTTCTTTCCCGTGCTCTACAACACCGTGGAAGGCGCGCGCAGCATCGATCCCCAGCTGATCGAGGTGGCCCGATCGTTCCGCTCCGGCGAAAGGGCCATCTGGCGCGACGTGATGATCCCGGGCGCCTTTCCCTACGCGATGACCGGGGTGCGTCAGGCCATCGGCCGCGGCCTGATGGGGATGGTCGTCGCCGAGTTCTTCCTCAGCGCCAGCGGCCTCGGCCAGCTCTTGATGATCTCGGCGCGCAACTTCGACACCGCCGGCCTGTTCGGGGTGGTGCTGATCATCACGCTGCTCGGGGCCGGGCTGATGGCCGCCGGCCAGGCGCTCGAGAACCGCTTCACAGCCTGGCGCGGAGTCGGCCGATGATCCGCCAGCAGGCCGCCGGATCGGGGCGCGCGCTCGCTCTCCTCGGCCGCGGGCGATCCGCCGAAGCCGGCCGGCAGGGCCCCTGGGCGCGCCTGGTCAACGCGACGCTGCCGCTCAAGATCGCCGGCGGCGTCTTCCTGCTCGCGATCTCGGAGCTGGCGGTCCGGCTGTTCGCGCCGGCGTACGTGAGCCGGCCCACCGGCGTCTTCCGCGTGCTGCCGCAGACCCTCTCGAACCCGGCGGTGCTGAGCGGGGCGGCGACCACGCTCGGGGCGGTGCTCGAAGGCACCGTGATCGCGCTGATCTCCGGGATGGCGATCGGGCTGGCCATGGGCCGGATCAAGCTCGTCGACCGGCTGCTCCGCCTCTACGTCGACGGCCTCTCCGCCATGCCGATGGTGGCGATCGTCCCTCTCTTCACCATCTGGCTCGGGTTCACCTCCTGGGCGCGCCTCGCCACGGTGGTCTTCGCCGCCTTCTTTCCCATCGCGATCAACATGAGCAGCGGCGCGCGATCGGTGCCGCAGGGCTATCTCGAGGTGGCGCGCTCGTGCGGCGCCTCCGCCTGGCACGTCCTCTTCGGCGTCACCCTGCCCGCCTCGATGCCGTATCTGCTGTCCGGCATGCGGCTCGCGCTCGGCCGCGCGCTGGTGGGAGCGGTGGTCGCCGAATTCTACGTCGCGATCGACGGCTTGGGATACTTCATCCTCTTCCAGACCCGCACCTTCCATCACAACGAAGCGTTCGTCGCCGTGCTGCTGCTGGCGGGGGGGGCGGGCGGCGTCGACGCGCTGATGAACTGGTGCATCCACCGTCGCGGTCGCGCAGCCGCCATCGTTCTCGGGCGGTGACGAGCACCGCAACGCGGCGCAGGCCTGCGCTCTCGTCGACGAGGCCGCGGCGGCCAAGGCGGCATACGTCGTCTTCCCCGAGGGCTACCCCGGGCCCTACTCGGGCCCGATGGAAAACGACGCGCTGGACCGCGTGCGCGAGCGCGCCCGGGCCCGCCGCGTCTGGGTGAGCGCCGGCCGCCTGGAGCCCGGAACGCTTCCGGACACGTTCCACATCGCGCACCTGCTCATCGACGACCAGGGAGAGATCCGCGCGCGGTACCGGCGCGTGCAGCCCAACCACCCCGTGTTCAACGCCTATCTGATGTCCGGCCGCCACCACGTGCTGCCGGGCGACGAGATCCTGACCGTCGACGCGCCGTTCGGGCGCATCGGCCCCCTCATCTGCTCGGAGCTGTTCGTGCCCGAGCTGTCGCGCATCCTCATGCTGCGCGGGGCGGACCTGATCGTCGCGCCCGGCGGCGGCGTGCACGGCCCGACCCGCACCCGGCTGCAAGAGACCTGGCGCGCGGTCGCCCGCGCCCGCGCCGCGGAGAACCTGCTCTACGTGGTGGTGACGCAGAACCTCTTCGCCGGCTCGCGGCAGGGGCGCGCCTGCGTCGCCTCCCCGGAGCGGATGGTCGCGCAGCGGGACGACGCCGGCCTGATCGTCGCCGATCTCGACCTGGGCCGGCTGGACGCGGTGCGATCGCGCTACTACGACGAGGAGATCCTCTCGCCGCCAGGACCTGGCGACGAGGTCTACGGTTGCCGGCCCGGGCAGTCGCACGACCGGCGGCCGGAGCTGTACGGGGAGCTGATCCGGCCGCAGCCGGACGCGTTCGAGTATCACTACGAGCGCCGTGGCCTCCCCACCTGGCGAGCCGAGTACGACAAGATCAAAGGGGGACACCATGAGCGCTGAGCCGCAGAGCCGGGTCCAGATCGCCGCCAGCCACTGGCGGCCGCGATTCGTCGCCAACGGAATCGACGTCAACGACTTCGACAAGGTGGTCGCCGCCACCCCGGAATGGAAGGACTGGGCGCCTGCCTGGCGGCGGACAGGAGACATGCATCTGGCCCTCGCCGAAGAGGCGGCGCGCTCCGGCCGGATGATCAGCGCCGCGGAGGCGTGGCAGCGCGCGGCCTGGAGCTACCACCTCGGCAAGTTTCTCTGGTTCGAGGACGCGGGGCTGCACGATCGCCTGAGCGAGCTGACGGTGGCCACCTATGCCAAGGCGCTGCCGCACCTCGATCCTCCCGGCGAGCGCGTGGAGGCGCCGTTCGAGGGAACGGTGATTCCCGGAATCCTCCGCCGCCCCAGAGGCCAGGCGAAACCGCCGCTGGTGCTGCTCGTCCCGGGGCTGGATTCGGTGAAGGAGGAGCTCTTCACCACCGAGAACGACTTCCTGCGCCGAGGGATGGCGACGCTCTCGATCGACGGCCCCGGCCAGGGAGAGAACGCGCCGCGCTTCCCCATCCGGCCCGACTGGGCGTCGGTGGTGGGGCCGCTGCTCGATGCGCTGCGCGGCCGCAAGGACGTCGACCTCGATCGGGTGGGCCTGATGGGGATCAGCATGGGCGGGATCTACGGGCCGCGCGCCGCAGCCTTCGAGAAGCGGCTCCGCGCGCTGATCGCGCTGGCGGGCCCCTACGATCTCTCCGAGTGCTGGGCCGCCCTGAACCCGCTGACCCGCGGCGGGTACGTCTACTACACGAAATCGCGCGACGAGAACGAGGCGTTCCAGAAGGCGAAGACGCTCACGCTGCGCGGGGTGCTGGACAAGGTGACCTGCCCGCTCCTGGTGATCCACGGCAAGCTGGACCGCCTCTTCCCGCCGGAGCAGGCGGAGCGCATCGCGCGCGAGGCGCCCCAGGCGACGTTGCACCTGTACGCGGACGGCAACCACGTCTGCAACAACATCACCTACAAGTACCGCCCCGCGATGGCGGACTGGATGGCGGAATCTCTAGGCCGCAGTCCCTGAGCCTTAGAACACCACCGCCCACTGCACCAGGAAGGACTTGAACGACGGCGAAGAGAGCAGCGTGTTGATCGGCCGCCGCGCCGTGCTCGGTGCAATCGGGTCGAGGGACGAGGGAACGTAGTTCGCCGTCGCGGCCGTGACGCTCTGGGGACCCCACGACGACTGCCCGTGGTTCACCCCGAACTCGACCTGCAGGTGGTTGAGGGCCTTGTTGAAGTAGAAGTCCAAACCGGCCTTGAAGTTGCGGCTGTCCGCCGTGTGCGCCGGGGCGCACTGCGGACCGGTCGACTCTCCCGCGATCGGAACGCAGTCGTCAGACGTGAACCATTCCAGCGAGGCATAGGGCCGGACGAAGGTCCAGCGGTAGCCCAGGTCCGCGGCCCAGCCTTTTCCCGAATCCCGGGAGCCCGTGCCCATCCAGTGCCGGTAGCCGACGAACATGAAGATGAGCTCGCTCTCCTCGCTGAACGGGTATTCGAGGAATGCGGTGCTCGCGACTGTCCGGAAATCGGTGACGCCCTTCGTCACGCGGACAGCCTGCGTCTGGTAGCCGCCCGCGAGCGAGAGGCTGAGCAGCGGTTCCTTGGCGAAGTAGAGGGACTCGTAGCTGAAGCCGCCCTCCTGGGAGCCGAGGAAGTTGTAGTTCACGATGCCAGCGAAGAGCGGAACGCTGTACGGGTTGAGGCCTGGATCCGCCGCCGCGGTGCCCTGTCCGGCGCGCGCGCCTTGGAAGGCGCCGCCGCGGAACCCGAGCTTCTTGTTCAGCCACCAGCCGCGCAGCTCGAGCCCGAGGCTGCGGTTGGCGTTGAAGTTGTTCGCGTTGAAGCCGCGGATCAGGTCCGGATGTCCGTCGATCGTGAAGTTGTTGTTGACGTTCGTGATGGTGCCGCGGGAGGAGGGAACGCGCAGGAGCCCGGCCTCGATGAAGAGCACCTCGTTGCCGGTCGTGCCGGTGGGCGCGAAGGCAGCCACCGCGTCCTGGAAGATCATCCGGCCGGTGAAGTTTCCGTACTTGCCGAAGTTCGTGTTCTCGACCTGCAGGAAGAACCAGAAGTACTTGGTGACGTCCCCGTTCATGTAGAGGCGCGTCCGACGCATGAAGATGTCGGTCGACCAGCCGGTGCCGTCCGGTGTGCCGTTCTCCTGGAACAGGGTGTGGGTCTGGACGTTGATGCCCAGGTTGACGTTCACGCCCTCGACGGGGATCGGGAGCTTGACCGCGTGGGCGGCGAACGGGGCGACGAAGAGGGAAGCTGCCAGAAAGGCCTTCCACTGAGCCCTCATTTGAGATCCTTCCGTCAGGTGCTGCCGAAGACCATGAGCGCGTCGACGCTGCTACCGGCGCAAAGAACCCAACCGCGGCGGCACTCTACGAAATCGCTACATTCACTTGCAAATCGGGATTCGCCTGTCGACAGAACCAGGCTGCAGCAGGCGGTTTGCGGCGCGCTGGGCGGCGCGGATTTCCGCAAGCCCTTCAACCGCTTCCGACTTTGGTCCCCAATCACCGGCGCATCGCGTCATCCGCGCGACGTCGCCCGTGGACCGTCCAACCGCACGAAGCGATCGAAAAGCACGAGCCCGGGCTCTGGTCGGTAATGGGCCAGTAGGCGGCGGGCGGACGTGCAATTCGAGAAGCGCCTTGGAGAGCCTTGCTTCAGGCGACGCCCGCCGCAAGATCGTCTCATGTCGTCGGTCGAGACACGGATCGCGGCGCTCGATTGGAACCGGATCGAGTCCGATCTCGGGGACCGCGGGTACGCCACCACCGGCCCCCTCTTGAGCGCGGCGGAGTGCTCGGGCCTGGCGGCTGCTTACGAGATCGAGGCGCGATTCCGCAGCCGGATCGTGATGGCGAAGCACGGGTTCGGCCGCGGCGAGTACAAGTACTTCAAGTACCCGCTTCCCGCGCTCGTCGCGCGCCTGCGGCCGGCGCTCTACGAGCGCCTCGCCCCGATCGCGAATCGCTGGGAGGAGCTTCTGGGCGGATCGGACCGGTATCCCTCCCGTCATCCAGATTTCCGGAACCGGTGCCGCGACGCGGGACAGGACCGCCCTACACCGCTCCTCTTGCGCTACCAGACGGACGACTACAACTGCCTGCACCAGGACGTCTACGGCCAGGTCTTCTTTCCGCTGCAGGCGACCTTCCTCTTGTCCGCGCCGGGCCGCGACTTCAGCGGCGGCGAGTTCCTCCTCGCCGAGCAGCGGCCCCGGATGCAGTCGCGCGCGGAGGTGGTCCCGCTGGTCCGCGGTGAAGGCGTCCTCTTCGCGGGGCGCCACCGGCCGGCGCAGGGAACCCGTGGTCCTTACCGCGTGACCCTGCGCCATGGCGTCAGTCGCGTTCGGTCCGGGCGCAGGTTGACGCTCGGGATCATCCTCCACGACGCCGCCTGATCCTTCAGTACTCTCCGTAGCGGCCTTTCACCGAAGCCAGCAGCTTGCCGGTGTCGTATCCCGCACCGTCCTTGAAGACGATCTCGACGTTCTCGACGTCAGCGATGCGAGCTGCCGGATCCCCCTTGACCACCACCAGGTCCGCGTTCTTCCTCAAGGTCGCGATCCGGATCGCCTGGACCGGCGAGAACCCGGCCTCGACCAGGAGCTCGATCTCGCGCTGATCGCCGAAGCCCGGAAGGTTGCCGCCGATGCCGACTGGATCCGGTCCCGCCAGCAGCAACCCGCCCGCCGCGACGAAGGCGCGCTCCAGGTCCATCTCCCTGCGGAGCAGCAGCGCCGCATTGGTCGATGGGGGACGCTTGCGCCAATCGAGATAGGCCTCCCGGAGGGAAGGCGTCAGGGCCTCGAGCACCGCGGGCCTGACCGGCGGCCGGCCGTCCGCCGAAGCTGCGTCCGGCACGGAGGCCGCGGTCCCCGGCAGCGTGGAGGTGACGGCGACATGATGCTCGATCAGCGTGGCGATCAGCCGGTCCGCCTCGGGCGTGCCGGGGGTCATGTGCTCGAGCGTGGAGTCACCTCCGCTGGAGCTACACGTGTCGGGCTTCTTGTCGGGGTCCAGCGCGGTGTTGACGAAGAATCCGTGCTCGAGATTATCGATCCCGATCTTTGCGGCCTCCTCGTAGGTGACCGAGCACAGGTGGCCCGTGACCTTGAGCCCGCGCTTGTGCGCCTCTTTGACCGCGGCGCTCAATTCCTCCCGCGTGATGTTCTTGTAGGCCTTGAACGAGGTCACGCCCCGATCCGCCCAATAGGCCACGGTCTGACTTTGACCCGTCGAGGTAGGGCCCGGTGACGTCCAGATGCGGGCCGGGAACCGTGCCCGCCTCGATGGTCTGCTTGACCTTCAGGTCCGCCGCGGGATCGGCGCTGCCCGCGGTGCGCAGGGTCGTCACGCCGTTCGCCAGGTACAGGCGAGGCGCGGAGAACCTCATCTCCTGGAAGAAGCCGGGCCGCTCGAAGCTCCCGTCGGCTCCGGGATTCGGCAACGCGAGATAGAAGAGATGGTCGTGCATCCCCACGATGCCGGGCATGACCGTGCGGCCGCGCAGGTCGAGGACCGTGGTCCCCTCGCTGGGAGGCAGATCCGCGCCCGCCGAGATCGCGGCGATCTTCCCGCCCGCGATGGTGATGTTCCGGTCCGGGCTCGGCGCGGCTCCCGTTCCATCGATGATCCGGACGTGCGCCAGGACGACCTTGGGCGTGCCGACGCTCAGGTACTTGCGCACCTCCGGCCCCAGCGCGTCGGCGCGTTGGGCCTTGGCAGGCGACAGCGCGCAAAGGGAGAGGAGAAGGGCCTCGAGGACGTGGGTGCGAGTCATCGGTCCGCCAGGTTCCGGATCACCTGCCCGCCCTTCATCACGAATCGGACGCGCTCGAGCTCGGTGATGTCGGCCACGGGATCTCCAGCGACGGCGACGAGATCCGCGTCGACCAAAAGGTGCGTGTGGCTGTCGATCAGCCCCGGCAGCAGGGTTGCGCCGCCGAGATCGATCGTCTTGACGCCGGCGGGCGCATCCGCCTGCACGCGCGCGGGCGGGCCGACCTCCTTGATCTTGCCGTCCTCGATCAGCACGGCTGCGGGGGAGACAACGTTCCCGGTCCGAGGATCGAGCAGCCGGCCCGCTTCGACCAGCGTGGCCGGACGCGGCGATTGCGCCAGGAGCTGCCCGGCCGCCAGGCAGAGCAGGACCATCCAACGCGTGCGCCACCGGAGGCTGCGGCCGATCACCGGGTGGGCCATGCGCCTGCGAACAGGAGCGCCGCAGATGTATTCCCGGTGGTCGACCGATGCGGGGGCCGCCGCGAACGCGCGTTTTCTACCTGCTTAGA
>WNFK01168373.1_pt1 | contig 11068 bp, 6 predicted proteins | sample 5400281 | NCBI WGS metagenome assembly WNFK01 (sample SAMN13153350, study PRJNA577476) | soil metagenome | isolation source: 20 cm soil on Douglas fir-dominated hillslope | place: USA:California | collected 2013-09-17
GAGAGCGATCGTGGTGGGCGGAGGACTCGCCGGCCTGGCCGCCGCGCGCGAGCTGGGCGACGCATGCACGCTGATCGAGGCGGAGGACCGCCTGGGCGGCCTGGTGCGCACCGACGTGATCGAAGGATTCTCGTTCGACTGGACCGGGCACTGGTTGCACGCGCGCGATCCGGAGATGCGCAAGGCCATCGAGGAGCGATGGCTCGCCGGAAACCTGATCACGGTGGAGCGGCGCGCGCGGATCTTCAGTGAAGGCGTGTGGACGACTTTTCCTTACCAGTTTCATCTCTATGGGCTGCCGTCGCGCACCGTGTCCGAGTGCGTCCTCGGCTTCATCGACGCGACCCTCGGCCCGGGCGGAGCCGAGCTGCGCGGCCGGCCGCTGGGCAACGCCGCCGAGTTCATCCTCCGCGATCTGGGCGAGGGCTTCGCCCGCCATTTCATGTTCCCCTACAACGAGAAGCTCTACACGGTGCGCTGCGAGGAGCTGTCGCCCGAATGGGGCGGCCGCTTCATTCCGCGGCCTTCGTTGCAGGACGTGGTGAACGGCGCCGCCGGGCCCGCTCGGCAGGTCGTCGGCTACAACGCCACCTTCTGGTATCCGCGGCAGGGCGGGATCGAGTCGCTGGCGCGCGGGGTCGCATCCGAGCTTCGGGGCGAGGTGCGGCTGTCCGCCCGCGTGCAGTCCCTGGATCTGGCGGCGCGGCGGGTGCGCCTGGCCTCGGGCGATCAGCTTTCGTACGACGCGCTGGTGCTCACGGCCCCGCTTCCGGCCTGCGCCAGGCTCCTGACCGATGCCCCTGCCGAGGTGCGCGACGCGGCAGCGCGCCTGCGCGCCGTCTCCGTCACGGTGGTGGACGTCGGCGCGAGGGATCGCCCGGACGCCGAGCGCTTCCACTGGGCGTACTTTCCCGAGAAGGCATTCCCCTTCTACCGGATCGGATCTCCCTCCGAGGTGAACCCCGCGCTCGCGCCCGCGGGCTTCCGCAGCTTCGCGGTGGAGTTCGCGCACCGCGGGCCGGTGGACGGCGCGCGCTGCATCGAGCAGGCGCTGGCAGGCCTCGCGCGCTGCGGGCTGATCGAGCGCAGGGACGTGGTGCTCTCGCGCGCCCGGACCATCCCGGCGGCCTACGTGCTGTTCGATCACGACCACGCGGCGGCGCGCGCCACCGTGCAGCAGCATTTCGAACGATCGGGAGTGCAGCTCGCCGGGCGCTACGGGAAGTGGGAGTACAGCTCGATGGAGGACGCGCTCCTCTCCGGCCGCGAGGCCGCCCGCAATCTCGCATGATCTCGATCGTCATTCCGCTCTACAACGAGGCGCGCATCGTGCGGGAAGCGGCGGCGGACCTCTGCGGCAAGCTGGACGAGCTGGGCTGGGACTACGAGCTCCTGCTCTCCGAGAACGGCTCGACGGACGGCACCACGCGAATCCTGGAAGAGCTCGCGCAACGGCTGCCGCGCATCCGCTGGCTGCACGAGCAGGAAGCGAACTACGGGCGCGCGCTCAAGCGCGGGATCCTGGAGGCGCGCGGGGACGTGGTGATCTGCGACGAGATCGATCTCTGCGACGTGACCTTCTACCGGCGGGCGCTGCCGCTTTTGCAGCAGGGCGCCGACCTGGTGGTGGGCTCCAAGGCGATGAAGGGCGCGAACGACGCGCGCCCGCTGGTGCGGCGGGTGGCCACGCGCGTGATCACCCTGCTCCTCCGGGTGACCACCGGTTTCCGCGGCACGGACACGCACGGGCTGAAGGCGTTCAAGCGGGAGCGGCTGGTGGACGTAGCGAGGGCCTGCGTGGTGGACCGGGACCTGTTCGCGAGCGAGTTCGTGATTCGCGCGCAGCGGATGGGGCGGGACGTGCGCGAGATTCCCATCGAACTTCGAGAAAAGCGGCCGCCGTCGACCAACCTGTTCCGGCGCGTGCCCCGGGTCCTGAAGGGGTTGATCAAGCTGGGGTGGACGATCCGGATGCGGCACCGCTGACGCCTACGGCGGCGCCCGGACGGTGTCCTTGAGCAGCTTCCAGAGCTCGACCAGGCGGCGCTTGAGAGCCTCCAGCGCGCGAAGGTCGTCCGGCGCTGCGCTGACGCGCAGCTCGACTCCAAGGTCGCGCCCGGCCAGCGCGCGTCGGAGCAGGAAGCGCGACCTCAGGACATGGAAGCGCTCCGAGACCAACGTGACGCTCTGAAACCCGTGCCGCGCGACGAGGTCCGCGCATTGCGAGGCGTTCTCGTACGTCGACGTCGCTTCCGTCTCGAGGATGATCCGAGTGCTCGCGAGGCCCTGGGCCACCAGCCAGTCCCGCATGATCGGGGCCTCCGCGGGACGTCCGCGAACGCGACCGCCGCTGACGACCACCAGAGCGCGCGGATCGGCAGAGGCCTCGGCGAGGGCCTGCCGCAAGCGCCTGACGAGGGGAGGCAGGAGCGCGCCATCCTCATCGACGGCGGCCCCGAAGACGAGAATGCCGTGCAGGCCGTGAGGTGGGTCCAAGGGCATGCGGCGAGCGCCCTAGAAGTCCTTCGTATACAGCACCGAGAAATCCTTCGTCCGATCCCCGATCGTCACCTCGGCCGCTACCGAGCGGTTGAGCTCGTACTCGACGTGTCCCTCGACCGAATTCTCGTACGGGTTCTCGACGAACATCTGCCGGTACCCGACGAAGACCTTGTCGCCGATGTACTTGCCCACGCTCGCGCCGGACACTCCCTGGGGACCGCTGTCGATGGTGATCACGTCCACCGGCAAGACGTCGCTGAGCTCCTTGCGCACCTGGCCGAACAAGAGGCCGCCCACCACGCTGGTCGCCGCTCCGCGCAGGTCGACGCCGCCGCCCTGCTGGGTCGCGCGTCCCTGGACGCGGCCGGTGGCGAGGAAGAAGGCGATCTGGTCCTGGTCCATGGGCGGGTTCGAGGACATGTCGAGCTGCGGGTTCTTGGCGGTGCCGGTGACGGTGATGGTCACCTTGGCCTGGGTGCTCTCGTAGACCGCCTTGATGTCCAGCTCCGGATCGCTCAGGTCGCCGCCCGTCTCGACGATCCGGGCGTCCTCGATGGTGAAGCGCCGCTGGAGCGCCGTGAAGGAGCCGTTGGGCACGTGCACCGTGCCATCGGCGGTGAGACCGCCGGGATTGCGCGCGTCGTAGTCGAAGTTCATCTGGCTCTGCACCGGGAACTCGAAGTCCGGCGCCTTCACGTACCCGTGCTCCAGCTCCAGGCGCGCGTGCAGGCGGAAGGTTGCGTTCTTGCGGGCCTCGATCTCGGCCTCGACCTCCTCGGGCTCCCGCCCCGGAGGATGCGGGCGCTCTCCGGCGTGGACCAGCACCACGTCCGGATTCTCCTTCAGGCCGGGCAGCTTCTTGTCCGGCAACTGCTGGATGGTGATGCGCGCATCGGGGATCTTCCCGTTCACGGTCAAGAGGCTGTTCGTGTAATCGCCGAACAGGTCCAGCTCGCCGGAAAGCTCCGCGCGCTGCTGTGCGGCCTGGCGGATGGGCACCGGGCCCGCCTGGAGTGGACGGTCCGTTCCCGGCACCTTTCGGTCGCGCACCGACTCAGCATCGCCGAGGTGGATCTCGCCGGTGAACTCGATGCGGTCCGGATCTGCTCCCGGCCCGGGACGTCGCGCCGCCACCAGGATGGCGCTGAAGGTGCCGGGACCAGCCGAACCGATGATGCGGTCGATCACCACCTCCTTCGGCGAGAAGGTAGCGTCCAGCCGGAGACCGTCGAAGGCGCCTTGACCGACGATCTCGCAGATGCCGTCGCGCAGATGGGCCTCGCCCTCGCCGACCGGCCTCCCCACGGTTCCGCCGACCTTGACGGCGCCTTCCAGCGTGCCGCCGGTGCGCCGCACCCGCGGGATCAGCCCGGCCAGGAACGCGAGGTCGAGCTGGTGCGCCCGCACGTCGCCCGACAGGCGGCCGTCGAGGACCGCGGCCGGTCCGCGGGAGATGAGCGCCCGGCCGCCCAGGTCGGCGTCCACCTTCACGTGGCCGAGGAAGTTGCCGCCGCCGGGAGGGTCGATGCCGACGTGCAGCAGCGCGCCCCCCGAGCTCGCCTCCACGTACAGGTCGGATTGCCCGAGCTTGCTCTTCTCCTTGGAGAGATCCCGCACCGTGAGCTGACCCACGAGCTGCGGCCGCGCCGCCGTTCCGCTCAACGCCACGCGCCCCGTGACGCGGCCCTCCGCGATGTTGGTCTTGCCGGCCAGCTCCGAGACCCGGGCGATGGAGAGCCCCGGGATCTCGAGGTTGAGCGAGACGGCGCGGTCGAGCAGCGGCTCGACGACGGCACGGTCCTGCCGGTGACGCCAGATCTGCAGCACGTCCGCGGCGCTTCGGCACTGAGCGTGGTGGTCACCTTGTCCGCGACGTCGAGCTGTCCCTGGAAGGCGAGGCCGTGCAGGCCAAACACCGTGACCCCCTCCCCCCTGGTGTTCAGGGACATCACGGGCCGCGCGGCGGTGCCGTTCAGCCGCACCGAGAGACTGACTTTTCCGGAGCTGTCCGGAGGCAGGAGGCCGGACTTCGAGAGCCGCTCCAGAGGCAGCTCGGTGACCGCGATCTCGGCCTTGAGCGGATGGTCCGTGATTCCCTGCAGGTAGGCGGGATCCTGCATCGCGCGGATCAGATCGAAGGGAAGCTGCACGCTCAGCGCGAGCGACGCGTCGCCACCGAGCAGGACGGACGCATCGAGCGCCGCCGTCGCCTTCTCGATCAGGAGGCCGGCGCGCACGTCCATCTGCTGGATCTTCTCGGTGCCGAGGTCGCGCGCATCGATCGAGACCGTGGCCTTGGGCGCCCCCAGCGTTCCGGAGGCCACGAGCCGGGCCTCGATCACTCCGTGCGCTTTGTGGCGTAGCAGCACGGGCACCTTCGCAACCTCGCCCAGGCGCGCGAGATCGAAATGCGCGAGGTGCGCGTCCAGCTGGATGGGCGCGTTGGGGGGCTGGGTGGCGATGGCCTGCACCGGCAGCTCGCCCTTGAACTCGAGGCGCACGGCGTCGCTCCCGGCCAGCACTCCGTCCGCCTGGAGCACCCCGCGGTGCACGTGCGCGTGCACCTGGCCGTCCACCAGGAGATCGCCGGCCGCCTGCGCCCCCGTGCCTTTCAGATCTGCGCGCACGTCGATGTCCGGGTGCCCCCGCGGTCCCTCGATCACCGCGTTCGCGTCGAGGACCCCCCGCAGCCCCAGGTCCTTGTGCATCGCGAACTCCGGGAGACGATCGAGGTCGAACTTCGTCACCACCACCGCGGCGTCGATGCGCCCCGGCGGGGGTTGGACCTGCGCCTGCAACCGGACGCTGCCGTGCTCGCCGACCAGGTCGATGGGCTCGAGGATCAACGTGTCGCGGAAGTGCACGCCGGCGTCATGCGCCAGGCGCAGCGTGTTCCCCGGATAGGCGACGAGGAAGTTCGAGAGCACGAGGCCGTCCTTGTCGTCGTCGATCTTCGCGTGGCCGACGAGCTGGACGGCGCCGCCCTCGACTCCCGCGTCGATCTGGAGATTCGCCTCCGGCCACTGCAGCTTCATCTCGATGCGTGGCGACCCCAGGTCGATCGCGCTGGCGAGCAGGCGCCGGGACCGGACGCGCAAGGCGCCGTCCGGATTCTTCAGCGGCCCGCTGAGCGTGCCATCCACGGCCAGGCCGTCGGCGGCGATGGTGCCGCCGAATCCGGCCTTCGGGGAACGCAGGTGGATGGTCGCGTTCGGACTCTGGGGCGATCCGGTGACGCGAGCCGTGAGGTACGCCGCGCCGGACAGCGGCAGCGACGGCTTGCGCGTGATTGCGCCGAGCGCCCGCCCGAACTGGGCCAGGTCGGGCGCGCGCAGGTCGACGTCGAGCGAGACCTCGTCGTAGGCCGCGGCGCCGTGCGCTTTGACCTCCAGCCCGAGCGCGGCGGCAGTGAACGCGCGAATGATCGCGTAGCGCCCGTGCAGCGAGGCGTCGAGATCCACCCGGACGGTCCCCACCCGCTCCAGCTTCGCCGGGCCGAGATGCACCGTTCCTTCGAACTCGCCTTGGACGCCGTGCTTGTCGAACCTCGGCAAGCCCTTGCCGTGGAGCGCCGCGCGGCCGGTCACCTCGCCTTTTGGCGCGACGCTCGCGATCGCTCCGGGATTCACCGCGGCCATCGAGAGCTGGACGTCCCAGACCGGCGCCTTCTCCAGTGTGGAGGTGAGCTTGGCCAGGATCCGGCCTCCGCCGCCTTCGATCCTCAGGTCCAGGCCGGCGGTCTTTCCATCGCTCTTCAAATCGGCCTCGCCGTGCACGATGCCCTCGAACGGCGCCGCGGGCACCACCACCTCGAGGTCGTCCGGCCGGACGGTCAGCTCCCGGATCCGGATCTCGCCCGCCTGCCGCGCGATGTTCCAGGAGCCGTTCGCGACCAGGCCGCTCTCGCCCAGCTTCACGCGCAGCGTTCTCAGCGCGACGGTGCCTGCGGCGGCTGTTCCGTCCAGCGACGCCTCCAGGCTGAGCGCGACGGGAGCCTTGCCCGGGGCGGTCAGCTCGGCCGAGAGGTTCAGCCCGGCAGACGCCGACTCGGCGGCGTAGTGTCCATGCCCTTGCGAGAGGTTGAAGTCCTGGAGCGCGAACGTCGCCTCCGCTCCCAGCTCGGGCCGGATGGTGACCGAGCCGCCGCGCAGCGACACGTTCGCGACGTCGACGATCCATTCGAACGGGCCGCCGGCACCGGGCTGGGGCGGCTTGCGCGGCTTGATCGCGCGCTGCAAGGTCGTCTCCGCGCTCCCGGGCACCTTGGCGATCTCGATCCACGGCCGTTCCAGCTGCGCCTCGGTGATGATCACCTTGTGCGCCCGCAGCGCGAGCGGCCTCAGCCGCACGCAGGCGCGGTCCGCGGTGAGCACGCGGTGCCCTTCCGGATCGCGCAGGTCGACTCCGTCCACGCAGACGCGGAGCCAACCGCTCACGTGGATGGCGCCGATGCGCAGGTCGCCCTCGATGGCGTTCCGCGCCTCGTTGGCGACATAGTGCCCCAGCTTTTCAGCACCCCTGCCGGAGTGCAGCCAGGCGAGCGACACCACGACCGCCAGCGCGAGCAGGCCGAACAACGCCAGCCCCGCGATCCGGACCACGCGCCGGACGCGCCGCCAGCCTGACCGGGGCGGCCGCGCCTGGCGCGCGGGACGATGAGGTTCGTAGCTCGGCTCTGGCGGGTGCTCGGTCACTGCCCCGGATCCTTACTCACAGACGCGCTCCGCCGCACCTCCGGTTACGAGAGCCGGCTAGAAAGCCTCCCCCAGAGTGACGTGCAAGGCCCACCTGGATTCACTGATGCACCCGAATTGCTGGTTGCTGGGGCAGTGGAACGAGACCGGAGTCTTTGCGATCGTGGTGACGTGATTCGCGTCCTGAACCTCCTCCGTCTCGATCCTCCTCGGATTCAGCAAATACCCGACATCCGCGCGGATGGGACCGAACGGGGTCAGGTACCGGAGACCGAGGCCGACGGCCACCTCCAACCCGTCCCGGAGCGGCCGTTCCGGCGAGGTTCCGATCGTAGAGGCGTCCATGAACGGCACGATCGAGACGTTGTTGACGGGCCAGTTGGCGCGGATGCGGAATTCCCCGGAGAACAGCATCGCCGACGTTCCTCCCTTGGGCGTAGCCTCGGTGGCGAAGGGCTGGGTGCATCCTTTTGCGAACTGATCCTTTTGGGGGTCGGGGTCGCATGGATTGGCGCCGAGCTTTGGTCCCTGCCGCAGCGCCCCGTACCCGCGCTGATCGTTCTGCCCGCCGAAGTAGAACCGCTGCGTGAAGGGCGTCAAGCTGTTGCCCTCGGTGAACATGCCTCCGTAGAGGGCGGGGGCCGCAAACACCGCCAATCGCGTCACGGGCGCGTAGGCGCGAATCTCCGGGTTGACTCGAAAGTAATTGAAATCCCCCGGCGGTACCGTCTGCTGGAATCCGACCGAGAAGTAGAAACCCTGCGTAGGCTCGATCAGGTTGTCCCGGCCATCGTATGCGTAGCGTAGCTCCGGATAGGTGAGCAGGCAGCCCTGCGTGCACTCGCGCAGGATGCTTGCCTGGGGCGAGTTCGGGTCGATGTTCCCCGTGCCGTTCACGCTCACGTGGAAGTACTGCACGAAGTTCAGGGATCCGCCGACCGCATGGGGTCCCCGCCGGTAGAGGAGGCCGGTGCGCCCGGCTACGTTGTCGTAAGAAAAACCCTGCTGGATCTCCCGTCCGAACTCGCCGCGAGTGATCCAGTCCAGACCCGGGAAGAACACCGAGGGGATGGTGATCTGCGCCGAGCTCTGGTTCACGATTCCCGATTGCGAGGGTTCGTACTGGTAGAGGTTGGGAACGAACGCGTACCCGATCGAGGTGCTCAGCTCCAGGCGGCGCAGCCCACCCAGGAGCGAGCGATTCGTGTAGTCGGCCGTGAGCCGTGGAAGCACCCAGCGCCCCACTTCCGCGGAGGCGCCCAGGCCGAGGCGAATGGTCTGGAACGGCGCCTCGCGCACGTTGACGCGCACCGCTGCGACCGGAGTGTCTCCCAGAGGCTCGAGGCCGACCCGCACACCCGAGAAGGCCCCGAGGTTGTAGACGCGCTGCTGGGCGAGCGCCAGAGCCTGCGGGCTGAAGCGGTCGCCGCGGCTGATGCCGGTGGCGAACTCGATGTCGCTCGCGTCGACGCGGCGGTTGCCCGTGACGTTCACCTTGCCGAACGAGAAGCGGGGCCCGGGCTCGGCTTCGTACGTGATGGTAGCGCGCCCTTCGTCGGGCGCGACCTCCACGCGACCCTTGGTCCTGGCCTGCGCGAAGCCGCGCTCGCGCAGCTGCTGCACCAAAACCTCCTTCGACTTCTCGTACTGGTCTTCGTCGAATCCGTCGCCCGGATGGAGCGGCAGCCGGTCGTCGACGTCCTTCAGCTCGTCCTTGGGAAGCTCGTCGAGCCCGACGTAGTCCACCTTGCGCACGAACGCGCGAGGTCCCTCGTCGATCTTCACCACCAGGGTGACGCGGCCCTTGTCGTCGGTCTTCTCCTCCACCGGCTGGACGATCTTCGCCTTGTAGAAGCCTTTAGCGTTGTACCAGCGGACGATCCGCTGCAGGTCGATCGCGAACAGGTCCGGGTCGTAGTAGCGCGCGGTCTTGCTCCAGAAGCCGCTGGTCGGGGCGGTGGCGATGTGGTTCAGCAGATCGCCGTCCGAGATGCTCTTGTTGCCCTCGAACTTGATCTCCGCGAGCACCGGACGTCCTTCGAACGGCTGGTAGGGGGTCGCGCACGCGGCGAGCAGCAGGATGGCAAGGGCCGGGCGGGACAAGGCGGAGGCCAAGGTACCGTGGCCTCGCGGAAGGCGCACGCGCCGCCCGGGCGCGCCCTCTCAGGAGCGTTGCCGCAGCAACAGATGCAGGTGCGCCTTTTCCCAGGCGCGCGCCCGGGGATAGCCCGGGAACTGCCGCTCCGCGGCGCGGAACTGCGGGCCGTGCACGATGCGCCGCCCCTCCTCGTCGATCTCGGGCGGAAAGACCTGGTGCAGCATCTCGTGGAACACCACCATCTCCACGAAGTAGCGGGGCACCCGCCCGTCGTCGAGCGCCGGGTGGATGCGGATTACTTTTTGGTCGTGGAAGTACACGCCCATCTTGATCGAGCGGCGCCGGCCGGCCGGGCTGCGGCGTCCCCATCCGATGCGGGCGCGCACCGCGCCTTGGAAGTACGCATCGTTCAGCGCGGAGTAGAGGTCTGCCAGATCGTGGACCCGGCCGCGCGGGGAGAGCGGCGCCTCGGTGCGCGGGGGCGCCGGGCGGATCAGCTCGCGGTTCTGCCGCACGTACTCGTCGATGGCGCGGCCGTGCACGCGCCGGTTCCGCCCGGTGAAGCCGGCGAGCGCGCGCATCACCGGCTCGTGCGCGTGGGCGAACATGTGGTGGAGCCGGAAGCATAAGCGTCCCTGCACGCGGCGGTAGCTGACCATGGTCCAGGCGTTGTCGGTCAGCTCCACCTCCACCGGCTCGCGCAAGAGCGTGGCGAGGCGCGAGGCGAGCACCAGGCTCGCGCCGTGCGGCACGACGTGGATGCGCGACGGACGCTCGGGAGCATCGAGCGCGATCGCGACGCGGGGTTCGGATTTCGGAGCGGTCTCGCTGGGGAAGAGAGAGAGCTGCCGCATGGCTGCGGAGCACTCTAGCGACCGCAGCCGGGCTCCTTCAAGCGCGCAGATCACGATCCGGATGTTTGACGCTTCGGATCTGCGTCTGTATCGTGCACGCAAGCTTCGTCGCAGCGGAGCGACACACCGGTGCGGGAGGAGGACCTGATGGCAAGGAAGAAGGGCTCGAAGAAGGGCGCCAAGAAGGGCACCAAGCGATCAACCAAGAGAAAGAGCTCGCGCAAGAGGTAGCCCGGAAGTTCCGGGCGGCCTCTTGAGTCCTGGAGGCCGCCCGCGGGTTCGCAGTAGAAGTCCTGCAGTGCCCCCCACCCTCAGCGACGGCGATCGGAAGCAGCTCCTGCTCGAGCTTCGCGCGCTGATCGGCGCTCCGCTGCAGAAGCTCTGGCTTCCTTCGCCCCAGGTTTGCGTCCTGCAGTTCCGGGCGCCGGGGCAGACCTTGCTCGCGGTTCTCGACGCGCGCCTGCGCATGGCCTCGTTCGCTCCCGAGCGGCCCACGTCGCCGGAGAGCGCGCCGCGATCGCAGGGCACGCTGCGCAACGCGCTGGAGGGGAAGCGGCTGAGCGGAGCCGATCTGATCCTGGCGGCCGATCGCCGCGCGCCGTCGCCGCGGCTGGCATTCGGCGGCGACCGGTTCCTGATCGCCGAGGAAGCGCTCCTGCTCGTCGACGTCGCGACCTCGAAGATCCTCTGGGCCTCGTCCGGCGCGCAGCGCAGGCCGGGCAGCCCGTATCCGGCGACGGAGGAGATCGCGCTCGGCGAGGCGCAGCCCGTGCCGGCGCGCGACGCGCTGGTCCGCGAGGCGCTGGCGGGCGAGGAACGGGCGGGTGTGGCCGCCCGGCGGAAGGAGCTGGTCGCGCGCATGCGATCGCGCGTGCAGAAGCTGCGGCGCACGCTCGCCGCCGTGGAGGGCGACGCAGCCC
>WNFK01157051.1_pt1 | contig 11066 bp, 11 predicted proteins | sample 5400281 | NCBI WGS metagenome assembly WNFK01 (sample SAMN13153350, study PRJNA577476) | soil metagenome | isolation source: 20 cm soil on Douglas fir-dominated hillslope | place: USA:California | collected 2013-09-17
TCACCATCTTCACCGTTGCCGCAAACGTCGGACCAATTCGGCGGCGAATTTCCGACTCGACATGTCAGCCGGTGAGTTCTTCGATCTCATCAGGCCTTCTGCCTTTTTAGTCTCGACGCTTATCTCAACGTGGGTGCTTGCCGCTGCTCGCAAACATTTTCCTTTCTATCAATCCTTACTTTGGGCACTCGGAACACTCTTTTTTCCGCTAATAGTGTTGCCCCTCTATTTTGTTACCCTATTACTGAAGCGGCGAAAACCTGCAGCAACGTCTAGCGACCTTCATTCATTCTCGCCCTCGAATACCGTCAAATGGAGATATGTTGGTGCTCTTGTCTACGGTCTCTTAGTCTTTTCCGCTACCGGCGCATATCTCTACCGCGAGAACGAAACGGTTGATGCTCACCTTGCCCGTGCCACTCGGGCCAAGCTTAAGGGGAACAAGGCGGGGACCATCAGTGAATACAAAGAGTCCCTGCAACTGGAGGACGATCCGCATACGCACAAGCTCCTGGCCATTGAACTTGCTAGCAGCGGGTATTGGACAGACGCCATTTCGCAGTTTCGTTTTGCGGAGGCGGGCGGCGAACCAGATGATTCAATTCACTTTCACCTTGGTTCATTACTCGACCAGATTAACCACCAAGGTGAAGCTACTTTGGAATACGAGAAATTCTTGAGTACAAAGACTTGTACACAGGAGCCGGTGGATGTTCGTTGTGGTGCAACTCGAGCGCGCCTGGCTTCTTCGAAGTGAAATTTTGAGGAAGAACCTGGTCAGTACGGAAGCATCTCACCTACGGCTTTGTCTTCGCGCTCCTGAGCCATCTGGGCTGGCGTCTTTTGAGGATCACGCCAATTGTCGAGTATGCCAACCTGGTGTACGCATTGAAGTGTGCAGGTAGGCGCGCACCACTTCTCGGTGTTGTACTCCCGATCAAAATCTTCCATCGTGTACTTTTCGAGCGGGATTCCAGGATAACCGCGCTGTTGGGAACACCAATGCACCAGCCCATCTTCGCAGATATAGAGGTATCGGGCGCCCGCGCGACAGCGCCAGGTGTAGGGCTTTCCTTCCGCGATACTGTCCTGAAACCAATTCAGTCGCGCGTGATCTTTATTACCGAGCTTCTTCACCTGTTGAAATATATCCTTTTCTCGCGTTGAGAGCGGCTTCAAAGTGCCATCGTTATCATGAATGACTCCCACGGTCGATGAGAAGCCTAGTTCAACTGCTCGACGGGCCACGGTTAGCGCATCTTCAGGGTTTTTAATGCCGCCACCGATCACTGAATTGATGTTTACGTGAAAATCCGCGTACTCCGACAAGTAGCGCAGCTTTTTATCAAGCACCCGCAAGCTCTTCCGCGAGACTTCATCAGGGTGCACGTTGTCGATACTTATCTGCAAAGCGTCAAGACCAGCTTTATTGAGGCGCTTAATCCGTTCCGGAGTGAAGTAGTACCCGTTGGAGATCAATCCAGCAATCATTCCGCGCACGCGAATGTGATGAATAATTTCATCAAGCTGGGGATGCATCATCGGCTCACCACCGGAGATCGTCACAATTGCAGTGCCCAAATTTGCAAGTTTATCAAGGCGTGCCTTCACTACCTCAATAGGTACCGGGTTCGAAGAGTGGTCGTACTCGTTGCAATAACCGCACGCCAGATTGCAGCGGCGCATGGGAATAAGGTGGGCCAACACAGGGTGTCCCGTGGAAAGCAAAGCCCGGCTTATGAAGCTGGCCTGGCGTAGTTTGAATTTTAGAAACTTAGTCTTTCTCATCACTAAGTCAGCTTCATTGCCCGATCGGATAGCGACTTCCACATAGGAAGAGCGAAGAATATGCGAGGCAACGGAAGAACGCAAGACGGCAGATTATGGCCCAAATAGCAAGAGGCTCTGCTTTTTAGGACAGAGCCTCCCGAGGCTTTTAGTTGTATTGATGCTTTAACCTTTAACGATCTTCACGTTTGCATCCGGCTTAACGACAAATTCATCGGAAGAGATCTTCACGTTCTTTTCCAGACCGGTCAAGCGCATGGTTGTTGCGTCGTCGTTTTTCTCGACGATCTTCGTCTGGATTGGCATGCCGCCCGAGTCGATCCAAATTTCCGCATATTTATAGCTCGCGTTGCCCTTGGGAACGAGCGTGAGATGAATCGTGCTAATGTCTCCCCAGAGGGTCTCTTCGCGCACATCCTGAAGTGGCTGGAAGCGCGATTCGAGTTGCTGACGCGACATGTACATCATCTCAAGGATCCCGCTGGCTTTCGGTTGCTTTGTAGAGTTACCGACATAACAAGTGTTGAGACGAGGGCGACAAAGCGTGTATTTCCCATTTGAAACTGCCAAGATCTCATGTTGCGGGCTCTTCCATTCGATGCGAACGGACGCATCACGTCCTGCGCCTGGCATATAGAGAACAACGCCATTGAAGTGATCCGAGTCACGTAGCTGCGAATTGTATTTCTCCATGCTGATTCCAGCACGAAGTGTTTTCAGGCTAGCCCGATTCTTCTCCATACGATTTAGCACGGAGCTCACCAAGCCAGCACCTTGGCCGTTTGTCGTTATCGGAGAAACCACGGCGAGTGCAGATAAGATGAAAATCGTTATTAGACCAAGATGAACAAATCTCTTCATAAAAGCTCCTTACTTCAATATCTCCCTTCCTTGTTAGTCGCAAAAAACCTCGCAATTATAGGGGAAGACTACCGTATGTCAACCTCGTACCTCAAGATCCGGCCTTCTTGATCGACCACTTTCCTAACTCCCATGACCTCTGCATCAGGTCGTCCAGTTAAAACCCTGATCCGCTGCTCAAGTTGACCCTTATCCGCTTCATTTGCAACAACTTCCGGACTCAAAACCAGGGTCGCGGCAGTTCCGCTTTGATGCGCTGGGACTCCCGGTCGTTCGCCATATCCCAACCAGCTTTTCGGAGTCAGAAAGATAAAGATTAGAATAACCACACATAGAACGTCCCATTGCCAGGTATTTCTCTCGTAATTCCAGAAGAAAATCTTTTTTAGTGTGGTTAGCAGGCCGCGCACGCCTCTCAAAACTAGCAAGTAATCAGCCACAGCACTAGTGGCTGGCGGGTCAATAGATTTTAACGTGCAAGTTCATGGTCTGTAAACGATATTGTTACAGACGGATGGTGGGCGGGTGTTCCACGATGTGGCCGTCCCGCATTTGCACTATGCGCCTGCACATGGCTGCAGCCTCAGGATTGTGGGTAATCATAATGATGGTTTGGTTAAATCGGTAATTCAACTCCTGAAACATGTTAAGGACTAGCGCCGAATTCTCAGAATCGAGATTACCCGTCGGCTCGTCAGCTAAAACAATCGCTGGACGGGTCACAACAGCACGCGCCAGCGCCACTCGTTGCTGCTCGCCACCGGAGAGTTCGAGCGGCTTGTGGTGCAACTTGTCCTCGAGGCCAAGGAGACGCAACACCTCGCGGCGGCGGGGGGGGGCATCACCGCCATTGCCATGAATACGCTCCGCTAGGCGGAGATTTCCTTCAGCCGTTAGGGTTGGAAAGAGATTGAATCGTTGGAACACAAAACCTATTTTGCGTCGCCTAATCGCGGTGCGCTTGGCATCGGAAGCCGCCGTGATGTCTTCGCCGTCAATGACTATGCGCCCACTTGTAGGCGTCAGAAGTCCTCCAAGCAAGTGCAGCATAGTTGACTTGCCACAACCCGATGGGCCCATGATGGCGACAAACTCGCCTTCCTGAACTTCAAGTGAGACCCCGCGCAAGGCGGGTACGTCGACTTTGCCAATGCGATAAACCTTTACCAGGTCCTCAGCTTGTAAAATTGTTCTCATCGAAAGCAGCGACCGTTTGTGATGATTGCTCGATTCGAGGGTGACAGGTCGTAAAGAAACAGCGGTTAAAGCCAGCCCCACACAAAAACCGGATGCCAGAAAGTGCCAGATGTTAATACAATCTGACCTGATATATCTAGCATCCGCCGGATTGATTAGTGGTTCGCGGTGACCTTCTTATTGTGCGGAGCGTCTAAATCGACCTCAGGCAATTGCCATTTGTTTTCCAGCACGAAGGCTTCGGGCCGAAATTCCTTGTTTAGCTCGACCGCGGCCGGATCCTGATAAGTGATGCTCAATTTATATTGGTCTTGCGGTCTGGTGATCTCGACGCGAGCAGGTAGAATTACCTGAGCCGCACTGCCAAACGGCTTTTCATTCGAATAGCTTACGTCAGTAACGAGCAAACCTCGCTCATCGAATGTCTGCAAGCGAGCAAGACGAATTCCGCCGACGCGGTCAAACCAGAATCGTCGCACCAACCGCGCCTCTCCCGCGGTTGTTTGGGAAAACTCCTCGAGGAAATAATACCCGCGCATAACACGTGTACCCTTTTTTGCCTGGGGTCGGTTATCAGGTTCCTCCTGGAAAAACTGACTTTGGGCATAGATCAAAGAGACGTCTCCAGTGATCGGACGAATCATGAGCGCATCGGTAAAATGCTGCGGACGCAGGTTTGAGAGCGCGCTGACCGTATCTTTCTCGCTCTTCTGTTTTGTCTTCTTGGCTTCGCTATCGGAACGCTCGCCGTCTAGCTTCGGATACACCGAACTATTAGTGCCTTTAACAAATCGCCGGTACTTATCATCGCCTTTCAAAACGGCCACGCTGAAATGCTCGCCGTCGGACGCCATCTGCGCGATATCGACAAAGGTGAATTGGATTATCAAATAGATTTGCCCCGGTCTCTGCAGAGTTATTGAGCCATCAACCTGCCTGTACTTCTCTGCGATACCTGCGGATGCAAACGAGGTGTCTTCAAACTGGATATCAGCCTTGCCATGAATCGACTTCACAGCAGCAAGCCTGTTTATCTCCTGTACCAATTGGGATTTGTTAGATTCGGCCAATGGTGAGAGAAGCTGCGGCACTTGGACCTTTGTATGTGTGCTACAGCCAGCGCTTGGGAGCAATAACGAAACAAGGAATAGGAACAAGACTACTCGGGGCAGACCGGTTCTAGTGGCGTTGGGTAATTTGAGCATCAGACAAAGCCTTCAGGCGCAAATCATACGTCAAACGCCAAAGGATCACGAATTGGCTTCAACCTAGCAAAGAAGAGTTTTTGTTGTCAACGTAGCAAATCCTAATCAATCATTCGACTTCCAAACCTGGCTTGCCGAATTTGCTCCGAAGCCGATTAATCGTCTTCAGAATCTGAGGTCTACCCAACAAGTTCTGTTCCAGACGACGCTTGCCCGGAAAATTAAGCAGCATGATTCCCAGTAGAATGGTCAGCAAGCCTTGTCCGGGTACTCCCGGAATTGACAACAAAATACCAATAGCGACCAGCAATATTCCCAGAATGTTTTTCCCGACAATCATGGTTGCCCGAAGCGCTGGGTGGCGATCGGGCCCGATTGCCGGTTTATGGTCACTTCGAAAATGGTCCGCGGGAATTTTGACGAGGATGAAGGAGACTATGACTAGATTGACGACGAAAGTAATGGCGAAGATCAGAACTGCGAATAGCACGCCTCGCCAGGTAAACAAACCCATAAAACCGGTTAACCAATCACCCATTGCCAGCAGAAGCCCATCCGATCTCGCTCCAAGCGCTTAGCAACGAATGAAAAAGAGTAGCATTGCAGTGATCCCCACGCCAAACGAGTGTGCCGCCACAGATTCGGTTCCATTGGGAAGACCACGTAATGTCCATCCGGTACGATCAAGTCGTTTCAACCGTTGCAGCTCAATCAGAATTGGAAGCAGGTTTGACATGAAACACTACTTTACCCTGCGTATCCACAGTCCGCAAATTGTGAATTTCCTCGTAAGGATGCAGGCTTGCCAGGCAGAGCCACAGACGGCAAACGGCGACGCGGATAAACGCGCCGCCGTCTGATAGCAGACCTCGTTTTCTCCGACTACTGATTTGCCGAACTACTAACGCTGGCAGATTGCGTTAGAACCAGATTGAAGGTGGTACCTTTCACCAGACGTAAATTGTCGCCCTGAAGAGATAACAGCGAACCCCCTTCGGCGTTTGTGGTGCTCGCTTCCGAGACCTGAATACGGTTCAGTGAGCGGCCCAAACCTGAAGCAGTGCCTCCCGTAGCATTAGCGGTGCCGTCAACTGTCGCACCCACCGATGTTGTAGTGCTACCCACTACGTCACCTACGGTTGACGTTGTCCCGTTAACCACTCCGCCTGCCGAGCTTGTGACACCACCAAGTAAACCACCGTTGCTCTGGCCGCTCGAGGGCGACGTACGTTGACCAGTTGAACTTGCCGATCCACTAGAGCTCGCATTCGCATTCAGAACGTCTTGATCATTGGCCCGAGCACCTGACGTGCCAGTTACAATCGAGCTTATACTCGCGGCGATCGGAACCTCCAGGGAACTACTCTCGAGCCGGTCAAACAAGACACCGATGCGGGATTCATTGTTTGCTTTTGTCTTTTGCGCAACTTCCGTCACGTGACCAAACAACCGAGCGCCCTTGTTCACTACTGTATGTCCTTCAGCCTTAATTGCCTGCGTGGTTTTCAGAATAACTTGATCGCCAACTGCGGCCTTCCGCACGTCAATAGTGTTTTGAAGCTCACCCGCGATACGCGTTCCCGATGCAATCTCTGAAGTTCTGCCCGCTTTGCTTGCGGATGCGGTAACTTCACCGCTGGCAGAGCCGTTCGCCCGCGTTTCGACCTTTTGCGCATGGGCCGCTAACGCGCAGGTCAACGATAAGCTAGTAGCCAAAATCAATCTGTTCATGTGTTCACCTCTTGAACGCACCACGTCGGGCTTTGGTGCGATGGAATCATTAAGTACGGGAATGGGGAGTGTTGAAATCCAGAGTACGTTAAGGTCCTTGCCCTCAAGGATTCACCTTTCAAGATGCTAACAATGTTATTAACCGTTCGCCGGAGAATTGGCAGCAACGCCGTTGCAAGTTTATTGCGATCTCTTTATGAGACAGAGCACAAGAAGATACCAACCACGTGCTCACAGTTTGATTCTGTCGGGGGACGAATGAAGGGATCGCTCGCTGAGTAGCGGCGTTTATCTAACCAGCCTAGCTGCAACTAGCGTGCTCACAGCCGCAGCCTATTTCCATGACGCGCGCTTTTTCAGCGTTCTCGCAATACTCACCGCAATACTTGCTGTCTTTAGCTGCAGGACAATCGCAGGGTGGATGAGCACACCTATTTTTCTGGTCTTCTGCCATAAAAATTACCCGCTTTCCAACTAGCTTAGATTCGTTTTTATGCTAAGGCCGGTGCGCCCAAGGGTCAAGCTCCCAGTACAGCCCTAAGACACCAATGAGACGCTAAGGCGCGCGCACAACAATCGTACGTTGCTTGTCACCAAGCGTCAGTATCATCGGCTTATCAAGCTGTATCGGATGCTGCTCGCCGTCAACACTAATGATGAGGTTCGTGGCGCCACTCGCCGGAGATGAAGGTGATGGCGTGGCTACGCCAGGCACAACGCGAGGGAGCAAATTCGTGGCTATGATGCGCCAGCTAACCGGCGTACAACGAATGCGAATTCCCGGTGTATCCGTCTCAAATGATTCGTTCGTTGAAAGTGCGTCTGCTTTGAATATCCCTTCACCGCAGCGCACGCCCGCTGCGTCATAAAAAGTCACCAGGCCAGACACAAAAGCATATGAGATAGCGCTGGAATTCTTCACGACCATGCGAATGTTTGTTACAGGCATATCAGATGCGCCATTCAGTGCGGTCGTAGTTAACGTTGCTTCAAGTACCGGGGCGCCGTTAGCATCAAGAGCGACGGCCGGCTCTGACAATGGAACGCGCTTCTCCCCTGAATTAGTCGTAGTCTGTTGAGCTGACACACACAGCGCGCTTGATAGTACAACCGCACAAAGAGCGAGTTTTCTCATCTGGGTTTCTCCTACTAAGACTGCGATCAAATATTTGGTCGAATTCTAGTGCTTACCGCCTACTGGAATCAATCTGAAGCAGATTAGTCGCGCGTGATTGCATACATCAATTGGTCAATAGTTTGACCATCCTTCGTAACGCTTTTTCTGAGACGTCCTTCAAACAGGTAGCCGGCTTTTTCGAGAACGCGTGCCGACGCGTGGTTCCACTCAAACACATGAGCGTAAAGCCGACAAAGATCATAGGTCGAAAAGGCGTGGTCCGTAATTGCGATCAGGACCTCCGTAGCTATGCCTCGCCCCCAGTATTCCTCGCCCAACCAGTAGCCGATTTCCGCTGAACGGTAAGCAACGTCCTGTTGCAAGGTAAATCCAATACCGCCGACGGCTTCGTCCTTGACGACGATCGCAAAATTAGTTTCAGGCTGATATTCGGTGACAATCTTTAACCAGTTGCGTGCATCCGCGACAGTATAGGGATGAGGAAACCCATCGCGCAGATTGATCCAGACTTTTCTGTTGTTTGCATGACGAGCAATCGAAGCAAGATCCTGCCAGTTCCAACTTCGTATCTTGCACGTCGTTAAGTCAATTTCCATGGTCTGCTAGTGCTCGAGTTGGGGCAGCAACGCTGCACCCCGCGGCATGATGTAGCCATCCAGTTTCTGCGGCGTGTGATCAAGCGCTTCGGAAAGTGTGCGGAATGGAATCATGCGCATTCTTCTAACCTGTTCGTCCGGCAGTTCTGAGACTAGACAGATTCGATGCCGCTCGGTTTTAGTCATCAAGGACCAGGCAGTCTGTCCATTGACCTCGTAACGCTCGCGCAGCAGTTCCTCAAGGCCAGGCGAATCTACCGCGTCAAACCATTTGATGAAGTCGGGCCGGCCAAGTCCATCACGACACTCTGCGAGTAGGATAATTGTTCCCCCATCCTTACAAGCAAGTGAGGCCATGTCGAGCGCTTTGTGCGCCTGGATCATATTGATGTCATACGGTGAGCCGCCACAACTGACGATCACAAGATCGCGCTGAGACGAAATCGCGATCGAGTGCTCACTGAGATAGTCATCGCACCCAGCACGGTGCGCGAAACGCCAATCTCCACAGAAGAGTCTAATGGCCCGTCCATTGGTGTTGACTATCGAATTGATGCCAAATGCTGGTGCGACTATCTCTGCAACCCGCTCACATTCCTCGTGCACGGGATTACCATCCAATAATGCATTGCCCACCCCCCTCTTCCGGCCGCCAGTTTCAAAGTCGAGGGCCAGCATGTGGGTGGCAGCGATTGTTTTAGCAGACGCTAGACCCGGACATACCGACTTACGACCACCAGTAAATCCTGCGAAGTAATGGAAGCTGATGCCGCCAATGAGAACAACTTGGGAAAACTCTTTCAACGCACTATTGACTTCGATTGATGTACCTCGCTCAGTTATTCCCAGAGATGTCAGCTGCGCGAAGTCGTAAGCATCGTGATCGATGATCCTGACTCGCTGAACTATGAATGCAGTCAAGAGATCAATTTTTTCCTGAGGAGTTACGGGCCGGTGAATTCCGGTCGCGAAAATGATGGCAATGCCGGCGGGAGATACTCCAAGCTGGAGTAGACGTCGCACCAAAAGATTGACGATTTGAGCACTTGCGGTCGCACGGGTGGCATCGGAAACTACGATCAATACCGAGTCATCCCCAGTGAATATTTCATCAAGCGGGGGCGAAGCTATGGGCGAATCAAATGCCACCCCAATTTCCGCATCGCTTAATGGCTTTCGCATTACTGATTCGTTTGCCAGTAAGCTGAACTGATTCTCATCGAAGACGAAGTCTATAGAGGCGAGTCCGTAGCCCAGCTGGATTTCACTCATAGGCCTTTATCACAATCCGAAGTCGACGAGGGCTCGCTCAATAACGTGCAGTGACGCGAAGTCTGTGTCACCGGCACTGCGGGCTTCGGAGAGCCACTTGCGGAGCCGGCGCGCTTCATCCAGCCGCCTGCAAAGCCGCCTGTTCGCGTAGGTCAAGGGTGAGCAGAAGATTGAGTTCCATCACATAAGTGTCAGTAGTCCGTGGTCAGTAGTCAGTTGTTCATGGTCCGTTGCTGTACTTTGAGCTTAGTACTTGGTGCTTTGCATTTCTTGGTTTACAGGTGAGTCTTCGGTAGAGTTGCCGACAAAGCACAAAGTACCAAGCACAAAGTTCAAATGGCGAACTACTGACTACTGACAACTGACCACTGCTATATCTTTTCCTGCCTCTCCGATCTGAAACAAGCCGTTTCAGCGTGGCAAAAATGAAAAGTCTGGTCCTCGGAGTCAGATGTCTCCATCTGGATGGTAAGGTGATCGACACCAAACCGATCTTGAAGTTTGATACGCAGCTCCCTGAGTAAGTCTGACTGCGAAATGCTGTGATCGTGAATAACATGTGCGCTCAGCGCATCGCGCCCCGAAGTGATTGTCCAGACATGTAAGTCATGAACGTCGTCCACCCCTGTTGTATTCAGTATTGCATCCTCGACCGCAGCCAAATTTATGTGGGCCGGTGTGCCCTCGAGCAGTACATTGGTGGCTTCTCGAATTAGTCTCACCGAACCCCATATAATCAAAAGACTGATAATGACTCCGAACAACGGATCAGCGGCATACCAGCCGAACAAAGCCATGAGTGTGCCGGCTAGAATTGCCGCTACAGAGCCGAGGGCATCGCCGATGACATGAAGCCAGACACCCCGAAGATTCAAGTCGACCTCATCATGCCGATGAAGTATCCAGACGCTGACCAGGTTCACGATTAGACCGCCGACGGCTACAACAATCATCGGACCGGTACGAACGACGGGTGGAGATAGCCAACGCTGATATGCTCCGTAAAAGATCAAAAGCGAAATCACGATCAAAGCGACGCCGTTAACCAGTGCCGCGATGATCTCAAGTCGATAGTAGCCGAAGGTCTTGCTGGAAGTTGCCGGACGTGAACCAAACCACACCGCAATTAAGGCCAGAACGAGAGCGGCCACGTCGGTTAACATGTGACCGGCATCCGCCAGTAACGCTAGTGAGCCGGTCCACCAACCTGTCAGCATTTCAGCAACCATGTAGATCGCTGTCAGCACAAGAACCAGACTTAACCGGCGCCAGCTTTGG
>WNFK01108148.1_pt1 | contig 11062 bp, 9 predicted proteins | sample 5400281 | NCBI WGS metagenome assembly WNFK01 (sample SAMN13153350, study PRJNA577476) | soil metagenome | isolation source: 20 cm soil on Douglas fir-dominated hillslope | place: USA:California | collected 2013-09-17
CGGCATCCCACCGGATGCCGCCCTTCGCGTTTTCCGGCCATCCCATTTCCGCTCAAGGATCTGCGCCTTTCAGCCGATTCCCTCCCTGATAACGGGCCTTCCTCCTGCCCGCATGGATGGAACCGGAGCGCATGATGCCGACCACACCCTCGGAAGCGGATGCCCCTTCGGGCCGGAATGCCTTGAGCGACGCGGCGGTCAAGGCCGCGTACGCGTGGGTCAACCAGCTCGGGCGCACGCTCAAGACCTGCCGGCTGTACGACGGGAACAACCCCACGGTCGTTCGCTTCCGCGACGAGCTGGGGCTGGCACTGTCGCGCCTGCTCGACCAGTACGGGGCGCTCCAGCTGCGCTTCACCGCCGACGACGTGCTGCACGGCGAGGTCTCGCTCTATCCCGCCCGCTCGCGCGACGACAATCTCGCCTTGCCGTTCTATCGCGACGGCGTCCGCTCGCTCACGTTCAATCCCGGGCTCATGTCGAAGGAATTGGACCAGGTGCTGGACGCGGTGCTCCAGGTCACCGGTCAGAACTTCGGCCAGGACGACCTGGTGACGCTGCTGTGGGAAGCGCACCTCAGCCACGTCGAGATCGACTACGTCCCCGCCGAAGGTGACTTCGGCGGCGCGCCCGGCGAGCCGCCGGACGAGGAATCGTCGATGGTGCCGTGGCCGAAGGGCGAGGAGCAGCCCGAGGAGCAGCCGTCCGAGGCGCAGACGCCGGTCGCGGTCGCCGAAGGCGAGGCCACCACCGGCCGCTCCGACGACTGGACGACCGGCGAGCTGACCGCCGAGCTCGAGTCGGCGTTCGCCGAGCTCGAGGCGCTGGCGCCCGAGCAGGTGCCGCGCTTCCGGCGTGAGTACGAGGCCGAGCACGCGGTGTCGGCGGTCACCACCGCGCTCTCGATCGTGCGCGCGACGAGCTGGTGCGGTTCGTTCCGCGGCTGCTGCGGCTGTCGATCGGCCGCGGCGCGTGGCTCGAGGCGCGCGAGGCGATGGCGATGCTGCGCGCAAACGGATCCGAGCGGGACGCCGTCGGCACGCTCGCCCAGGAGCTGCTGCAGCCGATCTCGATCTCGAGCACGGTCGAGCACATCGACCAGCAGGAGGCGCCCGCGGTCGCGGACTATCTCGCGTTCGCGCGCGAGCTCGGCGATCCCGGCATCGACGTCCTCAATCTCGTGCTCGCCGAGAGCCAGCAGCGCCGCAACCGGCGGGTGATCGCCGAGGCGATCGCCGACCGGTGCCGCGACAATCCCGAGCGCCTCGCGCCGTACCTCGCCGACCGCCGCTGGTTCGTGGTCCGCAACGTGGTCCACATCCTCGGCTGGATCGGCGGTGACGCAATCCTGCCGCTGCTGCAGGAGGCGCTGCGCCATGCCGAGCCGCGCGTGCGCCAGGAGGCGGCGGCCGCGCTCGGCCAGGTCGATCTCAAGCTCGCGCGCCCGCTGCTGCTCAAGCTGCTCGACCGCGCCGACACGCGCATGTTCTGCGCGGTGCTCCACCAGATGTCGTCCGAGCGTCACGGTCCGACCGCGCGACTGCTGCTCGGACACATGCTCGACCCGGCGTTCGAGCAGCGGCCACCCGAGGAGCGTCGCGCGATCTACGCGGCGCTGTCGGCGACCGCCGGCGACGAGGTGCTGCCCGAACTGGAGGCCGAGCTGCTCAAGGGGAACTGGTTCTCGCGCACCCAGGAGCCGCACCGCCAGGCGGTCGCGCGCGTGATCGGGCGGATCGGCACCTCGGCGTCGCGCGGAATCCTCGAGCGCGGTCTCACGTCGCGTCGCAGCCCGGTGCGCACCGCGTGCGAGCAGGCGCTGGGAGGAGGAGGAGCGTCATGAGCGAACCGAACCCGAATCACTACGACAACGAGCAGGCCGAGAGCGCCCAGCTCGCGGCGCTCGGCCCCAACTTCCTGCTCAAGCTGTCGGCGATGATGCGCACCGCGCGCACCTACGACGTCGGCAACCAGGCGTTCCAGCGCCAGGCGCGGGAATTCCTCGAGCTGGTGCGCGACACCATGGAGGACGAGGCGCAGGACGAGCTGGCGCTGGTGGTGGTGGGCGAGTACCTCTACCTGAACGGCGTGCGGATCCGCGCGAACGCGTCGTTGCTCGCGGTCTACCACTCGCTGATGAACGAGTTCGAGCGCCGGCAGCTGGGCGGCCTGCGGTTCCTGCCCGGCGTTCACGAGGCCGAGTTCGAGCGTTTCTTCCAGCTGTTGATGGCGGCCGAGGTCGAGGCGCTGGCCGAGCGGCTGGCCGAGACGATGCGCGAGGCGAGCATCGAGCACATCGTGCCGGTCGCCGCCGCCGATCTCGAGAACAGTGATCTCGCGAAGTCGCTCGACGACCAGCCCGAGACCAGCGAGCGCGGGCGCGCCAAGAAGGTGTTCTGGCGCGCGGTGCTCGGCACCAAGCGGGTGGTGCTGCGTGCGCGGCAGACCGGGCGCCCCGACCTGAGGCAGGCGAAGCGCCTGGTGCAGCCGGTGGTCGACAGCATCATGAAACACGAGTACTCGGTGGTCGGCCTGACCGCGCTCAAGGACCACGACGAGTACACCTACGCGCACTGCGTCAATGTCAGCATCCTCTCGATCGGCATCGGCCAGGCGCTCGGACTGTCGCGCCAGGCGCTCGCCGATCTCGGCGTGGCGGCGCTGATCCACGATGTCGGCAAGGTCGCGATCCCGGGCGACGTGCTGCGCAAGCCCGGCAAACTGACGCCCGAGGAGTGGCGCATGATGCGCCGTCATCCGCTCGAGGGCGTGAAGATGGTGACGCGCATGCCCGGCATCACCACGCTCACGCTCGACACGATGCGCGTGTGCCTCGAGCACCACATGAATTTCGACCGCACCGGCTACCCCGCGGTCCAGGGCGACTGGGGACAGAGCACGCTCGCCCGGATCGTCTCGGTCGCGGACTGCTTCGACGCGATCACCGCGCATCGCGCGTATCACAAGCGCCCGCGCTCCGCGTTCGAAGGGCTCCAGTACATGCTGGGTCCGGCGCGCGTCAGCTTCGATCCGGCGGCGCTGTGGGCACTGGTGCGAGACCTCGTCGCGGCACGTCGTGCTGGCGCTCGGACCGAATCCGTCCGACATCGTCCGTCCGCACGTGCGCGTGCTGGTGCGGCCGGACGGCAGCACGCCGCCGGAAGGACAGCCGGAGGAGTGGAACCCGATGCCACGCTCGAACAGCGTGGTGAAGGTGATCCGTCCCGAGGAAGTCACGGTCGACACCGCCGAGCAGCTGGCCGCATAGCCATGGCCGATACCGTCGAACTGCGTCCGTGGCAGCCGACCCCCGCACCGCCGATGACGGGTCCGGTGCTGATCGCCGCGAGCCTGACCGGCTGCGTGGTCGCGATCCTGCTGCTGGCGATCGATGCGAACGCGCCCGGGCGGCTGACCGCGGTCGTGAGGATCGCCGATCCGGCGGCGATGGTGCTGATCGGTGCGGTGCGCCTCGCACCCGGTCCGTGGGTGCCGGTGCTCGCGATCTCGGTGCTGATGAATGCCGCGCTGTACGGCCTGTTCGCGCTGCTCGCGCTGATCGCGATGACGGTTGCCGGCGTCCGCTCGACGTTCCGGCCGGCGCACTGGCTCGCGCTGGTGGCGATCACCACGCTGCTGCTGGTCACGCGCGCGACCCTGTTCCCGGCCTAGCCCCGACGCACGAACGGGCGATGCCGTTCGGCACCGCCCGCCGTGTTCCGGTGAATCCGTTCCGCGAACCTGGACGCTCCCCGTCTCCGGCCCGCGACACTACGGATTCACACGTCCCTGCGTTCCGGGATCAACGACCGCCGCCGTCGTCGTCGCCCTGGTCGTTCCAGTCGCGGCGCTGGTCGTCGTTGCCGTTCCAGTCCGGGCGACCGTCGTTCGGGTCGTCGTTCTGCCATTCCGGGTTGTTGTTACCGGGATCGCCGTAACCGGGATCGTTGTAGCCCGGATCGTCGTAACCGCGATCGTCGTAGGAGCGGTCATCGGGATACTCATGGATCACCCGCACCACCACCTCGTGGCGATGGACGCGGCAGTGGTCCTGGTACGCGGCCAGCGACGAGAAGCGGGTGTTGCAGTAGGGATCGACATACCCATAGCCGTACGGACGGTTCGAGAGCGCGAAGCCCAGCGAGACGCCGCCGGATCCGAACGCGAGGTAGCCGCCGGAGACCGGACGGCCCACGTGGTAGACACCGAACGCCGGGCGGTAGTAGCGGACCGGACGCGCGACGACGACGCGGCGCGCATAACCGCCCGACCAGCCGCCATAGCCGCCCTTGTAGCGGGCGTTGCCGTAACCGCGGCCTCGGCCATGACCGGCCTCGGCGGCGGACACGGAGACCGACGCGACAATCGCGACGGCCATCAACGTGAGAGCGACGCGGGTAATGCGATGCCAATGGTGCATGGCTCCTCCTGGAATACGGGTGACGCAGCCGGAGAAGTCCTTGAGCACCGGACGTGCCAGCGGGCGGGAAACGCTCGAAGCCTGTGATTCAAGGGGTTGGCGCGGCAGGAAGGCAGGGAGCGTGCGGCACGGGCGTGCGGGCCTGTGGCATGGACGCCACAGCGATGCGGCCGGGTCGGGACGAGCCTGACCCGGCCGGAACCGGTGCGAAGGAGGGAGGGACCGCGCGGAGTGCTACTCGGACGTAACCGTGTGCGCGAATCCGTCGTTGTTCGTCCAGGTCACGGTGCCGCCCGGCTTGATCGTCGACTTCTTCGGGGTGAACGAGCTGCCCGTGATGCTCACGGCCGCGGTGGTGCCCGCGGCGGACGCGCTCACGAAGATCGTGTCATGCATCGACGGCATGCTCGAGTGGATCGTGCACCGGTAGGCGTACTTCCCGGCGGTCGCAAACGTGTGCGGGTAGGCGCCGCCCCCGTTGATGTTGCCCGAGTTGAGCTCGAGTCCGGGCGGAATGACCGGGTTCGGGTTGTAGCCGTTGTTGTTGCTGTTACTGCCGCACGCGCCGGTGAGCAGTGCGAGCCCGACCGCGAGGGCCGCGACTCCAAAACGATGAGACCGCTCCATGACCGAACTCCTCGATTCTCGGGATGACGCCCGGTCCTTCCCAGTCGTCCCGTGAGATGAGAGGAGTGTCGCCCGCGGTCGCCCCCGCCTACAGTGTCCTGACGAATTTGCACGGCTCTGGCGCTTGTTCAACGCGAGCGAACGCGAGCCGCGCTGACGCAGCCCAAGCCGTCAGTTGGAGGTGACGGTGTGCGTGCTGGCGCCGGTGTTCGTCCAGGTCACCGTTCCGCCCGGCTTGATGCTCGTACTGTTGGGCGTGAAGGAGTTGTCGGCGATGACCACGTTCGCGTTGGTGTTGGCGGCGGAAGCGTCCACGGTGACGGTGCCGGTCATGCCCGAGTGGAACTTGCAGTGGTACGGGTAGGTGCCGGCATTCGCGAACACGTGCGGGTAGACGCCGGCGGTGGCCAGGTTGGGCGAGTTGAGTTCGAGCGTCACCGGCGGGTTGACGGGATTGTTCTTGCTGTCACTGCCACAACCGGTCGCCAACAGTCCGAGAGTGAGAGTGACCAACACGATTCCAAATCGAACGGACCGCTGCATGAGGTGCTCCTCGGGTCTCGGGGGCAGTGCCATGGTTCCCGGTCGCGACGAGCCGACCGGTTGAGACCAAGGGAGTCTAGTGCCCGGTCGTCCCGGCACGACCATGGGACCGATGAATTTGCAGGGCGCTGGCTCCTGTTCGGCGGCAGCGAACGAACCGCGCCTCATTCGGTCGGCCTGGGCCCCTCGTGGACCAGCACGCCCATGGTCAGACGGCCGTCGCTCCCGGGCGTGGCCTGGATCGAGATCCAGCCGACCCGCCGGCGCGTGGCATAGGGCATCGACACCAGCACCGGGCCGCGCGGCTCGGCGGTCGACCCCGAATCCGGCCACGCGATCGACTGCAGGCCGCGCCGGGTGGCGCCGGTCGCGAGCACCCGCTGCTCGAGCGAATCGCGCACCGCGCCCAGGAACGGCGCCACCTGCGGACCGGCGAGCGTGGTGGTGACCACGAACGAGCGCTCTTCGTAGCGCCGCCGCCACCACTGGGTGGTGCCCTGGGCGCCCGAGACCTCGAAGTGTGGATCTGCGCCGATCCGCTCGAGCGTGCCGGCGACGATCGGCTCGAGCGCGAGCGATTCGACGAACCGGCTCGGGCTGCGCCGCGACTCGGGCTTGATCCATGCGATGGCGAGCACGATGCCGAGCAGGGCGAGCAGCCCGCCAACCGCGAAGATCAACGCCGGGTAACCGCCGCGGCGGAGGCTCTTCGATCCATCTCCGCCTCGAAGCGGAACGAACACGGGAATCATGGCTACTCCTTCGCGATGGTTCGCGATGCCGCACCTGGCGGCATTCGTTTTTCGTTCTGGAGCGCGCGCCGCAGCAGGAACTCGATCTGTCCGTTCAGGCTGCGCAGATCATCCGCAGCCCAGCGCTGGAGCGCGTCGAGAACGGCCGGGTCGAGCCGCAGGAGGAACGGTCGCCGCTCTGCCACGATCAACCCCCGTCCTAGTGGTAGAGCGTGCCGGTGTTGACGACCGGCTGGGTGTGCTGATCGCTGCACAGCACCACCAGCATGTTGCTGACCATCGCGGCCTTGCGCTCGTCGTCGAGCTCGACCACGCCCCTGGCCTTGAGCTGGTCGAGCGCCATCTCGACCATGCCGACCGCGCCTTCCACGAACTTCTGCCGGGCGGCGACGATCGCGCTCGCCTGCTGGCGGCGCAGCATCGCGCCGGCGATCTCGGGGGCGTACGCGAGGTGGCTGATCCGCGACTCGATGACCTCGACGCCGGCCTTCTCGAGCCGCGCCTGGATCTCCTTGCGGAGGTCGTCGGCGATCTCGGCGGTGTTGCCGCGCAGCGACATCGCGCCGTCGACGTGCGAATCGTACGCATGCGTGGTCGCCAGGTTGCGGACCGCGGCTTCGGTCTGGACGCTCACGAACTCCTGGTAGTTGTCGACCTCGAACACCGCCTCGGCCGAGTCGACCACCCGCCACACCACGACCGCGGCGATCTCGATCGGGTTGCCGTCGTGGTCGTTGACCTTGAGCTTGGCACTCTCGAAGTTGCGCACCCGCAGCGACACCTTGCGGCGCAGCGTGAGCGGATGGACCCACCAGAAGCCGGGATCGCGCAGCGTGCCCACGTAGTTGCCGAGCAGCAGCACGGCCTGGCCCTCGTTGGGATCGACGATCGTGAGCCCGGCGAAAGCGATGGCGTCGAACACCAGCAGCACGGCGGCGCCCAGCAGGGCCCAGCCGTTGCCGGTGCGCGCGGCGTCGATCATCCACAGCACCAGGGCGATGAGCCCCACGACCAGCACCAGCACCATGAAGCCCCCCGGCAGCGCGCCGGCTTTCTTCTCGCGGAACATGAGGCCCTCCTCTTGGGGTGATACTGCCATGATATCATTTAGATGTCACCGCGCGGCAGACGATTCCGGCGCCGCGGCGCGGGGGCGCGGCGCGAACCCGCCGCCGGCGCCCATCTCGAGGCGGGCGCGGAGGGTGCGAGGCGGGAGGGAGCCCGGCGGCGGGCCCCGGGTTGCGGTAGAGTCGGCGCGTGAATCTTCTCCTGGTCGAGCTGAGCGCGCTGGGATTCCAGACCATCGTCACGATCCTGCTGGCGGCGGTCTCCTACCGGCTCTGGATCCAGACCCGGCGCCCCTACTTCGCGAGCTGGACCGGGGCCTGGGCGTTCTACGCGGTGCGCCTGGGCGCGATCTCGGCCTACCTCGTCACCCGGCGCGACATCTGGCTGTTCGCGCACCAGGCCGTCACCGGCCTCACCGCGCTGCTGCTGCTGTGGGCCGCGATCCAGTTCTCGCAGAACCGGCGCTGGCACCGGCGCTACCTGTGGCTCGCCGCGCTGCCGATTGCGTGGGGCTGGATCGCGATCTTTGGCATCCGCGATTTCATCGTCGGCGGCACCACGGCGGCCGCCCTGCTCTCGGGCGTCACGCTGTGGACCGGGGTCGTGTTCACCCGGCACTGGCGCGCCAGCGGCTCGACCGGCGCCGGCATGCTGGCGCTGACCTTCATGCTGTGGGGCCTCCACCACCTCGACTACCCGCTGCTGCGGTCGCTGGGCTCGGGGGTGCTGTACGGCGTGTTCGCCGACGTGCTGTTCATCGTCGCCACCGCCATCGGCACCATGTTCATGGTGCTGTCCGAGGGCCGCCGGGCGCTCGAGGCGCGCGCCACCCAGCTCGAGCAGCTCACGCGCCTGCTGTTGCGCGCGCAGGAGGACGAGCGCCGCCGCATCGCGCGCGAGCTGCACGACGAGGCCGGCCAGGTGCTCACCGCGGTCAAAATCGAGCTCGACCTCGACGGGCGCCGCGAGGCGAGCGAGATGGTGGGCCGCGCCCTGGCGCAGGTCCGCGACCTGACCAACCTGCTGCGCCCGACCGTGCTCGACGACCTGGGCCTGCTCCCGGCGCTGCGCGGGCTGTGCGAGGATTTCACGCGCCGCACCCGCATTGGCGCCTCGCTCGACGCCGATGATCCCACGCACCCGTTCAGCCCCGAGGAGGAGGTCGTGCTCTACCGCGTGGTCCAGGAGGCGCTCACCAACGTCGCGCGCCATGCCGGGGCGAGCAGCGCCCGGGTGCGGCTCGAGCTCGAGCGCGCGCGCACGCGCCTGGTGATCGAGGACGACGGCCACGGCGCGAGCGGCGAGCTCACGCCGCACTTGGGGCTGCTGGGGATCCGCGAGCGGGTCACGGCGCTCGGCGGCACGGTCACGATCGGCAGCGGCCCGGGTGGGGCGCGCGGCGGCTTCAAGCTCGAAGCCATCATCCCGGCCGCGAGCACGCCATGACGCCCGCGGCGGTCACGCGCGTGCTGCTCGCCGACGACCACACGCTGGTGCGCGCCGGCGTGCGCAAGATCCTCGAGGCCCATGCCGGCTTCGCCGTGGTCGGCGAGGTGGCCGACGGGCGCGCCGCGATCGCCGCGCTCAAAGCGCAGCCGGTGGACGTGCTGGTGCTCGACCTCAGCATGCCCGGCGGGGACGGCTTCGAGGTGCTGCGCCGCGCCAAGGGTGTGCAGCCCGAGCTCAAGGTGCTGGTCCTCACCATGCACGCCAGCGCCGAGTACGTCGCGCGCGCGGTGCGCGAAGGGGCGGACGGCTACCTGCTCAAGGACTCGGCGGTGCAGGATCTGGTCGCGGCGATCGAGGCGGTGATGGCGGGGCGCGAGTACTACAGCCCACCGGTGCAGCGCGAGCTCAGCGAGATGGTGCGCGGCGCGGGCGCCAAGCGCCGCACCGAGCCCATCACCGACCGCGAGCGCGAGGTGCTCAAGCTGGTCGCCGAGGGGCTCTCGACCAAGGAGATCGCGAGTCGGCTCGACATCAGTACCCGCACGGTCGAAACCCATCGCGCCAACCTGATGCGCAAGCTCGGCCTGCACTCGGTCGCCCGGCTCACCCAGTACGCCATCCGCGAAGGGCTGATCGACGCGCCCTAGACTCGGTAGTCCTACGGACTCCGATCCGCAACATTCCGAATGGATTCGCGAGCGCTACCGCCCGATCTTTGCACCATGCGGTGCCCCGCCGGAGTCCGACCGCGACAGCCCGGCCGCGCGAGCGTCATCGCGGTCGCGATGACCCTTTGCGTCGCGATCGCGGGCGCCGCATGGGGCGCGGATCCGCCTCCCGGCGCCCCGCCCGACAGCTCCGGAGCGGATTCGCTCGCCGCCGCGAGCGACTCGACGCCTGTTTCCGCCGCGCTCGACTCCGCGGTCGCTCCCGCTCCACCCGACTCCAGCGCGGCGCGACCTCCCACGCTTCCGGGGCGGGCGATGGCGGCCGGTGGCATCACGCAGCGTGGGGTCGCGGACACCGTGACCCTGCTGCCGCCGGTTCACGTGCGCGACGCCCGCGGCACCGGTCCCGAGCGCAGCACGGCGACCACGGTGCGGCTCGAGCGTTCGGGCGTGGTGCGCTTTCAGCCCGCGAACGTCGGTGATGCGCTGGCCGCGGTGCCGGGCGTGGAGCTCGTCAAGATGGGACCGTGGGCTTCGCGCATCTCGATGCGCGGGCTCTCGGGTGATCGCGTCCTGGTCATGGTGGACGGGGTGCGGCTCAACACCGCCCGTGGCCACGGCGGGCAGTCCTCGCTGGTCTCCGTGGACCGCGTGGACGCGGTCGAGCTGGTGCCGGGGGCCAGCAGCGCCCAGTACGGATCGGACGCCATCGGCGGCGTGATCAATCTGGTGACCCAGCGCAGCCTGTTCGAGAGCCGCCCAGCCATGGACTTCACGCTGATCGGACGCGGCTCGGAGCCGGGCGACGGCAACGCCCAGCAGCTGCGCGGCCGCCTTCGCGCCTCGGGATGGGGCGCGGAGTTCGCGGGTGGGGCGGGCTCGCTCGACGCGCTGACCACGCCGCGCGGGAAGCTGCCGAACAGCGGCTACCACGAGGAGAACTACTCCGGGCGCCTGGCGTTGCAGGTCGGTCCGACGGTGTTCGACTTCGAGCACGCGCGGCAGGCGGCCTACGACATCGGGTTGCCGGTGTTCAACGGCGTTTCCGGCTTCCCGACCGCCTCGGGGTTCTCGGGGCGCTACCCGCTCCAGAGCCGCGACGCCGACCGGCTCGAGCTCTCGATGCCCTCCAGCGGCGCGCGGCCGGAGGCGCGCCTGCTGGGCGTGATCCAGACCCAGCGCACCTACTTCTCGGAAATCACGACGGACAGCACCTACCGACTGGGGCGCCTGTCGCGCACCAACACCACAGAGGCCAACGACCGCGTCACGACGGGCGCGACGGGCCTCCAGCCGCTGGTGCGCTTCGAGGGCTTCGGTGGCCTGCGCCTGAACGGCGAGTACCGGCACGAGACCGCGGGCGGCCCGCGCGTGACGACCAGCTCGCCGACCACCTACCCGCTCCTGGGTCCTCCGCTCGCCCAGCCCGTCGTCACGAGCGTGGCCGCGAGCGTGCCCGCGGCCTGGCGCGAGGTGTGGTCGGGCAGCGCGTTCATGCGCCCCCAGGTCGCGGGGCTCAGGCTCGAGACCGGCGT
>WNFK01238580.1_pt1 | contig 11060 bp, 9 predicted proteins | sample 5400281 | NCBI WGS metagenome assembly WNFK01 (sample SAMN13153350, study PRJNA577476) | soil metagenome | isolation source: 20 cm soil on Douglas fir-dominated hillslope | place: USA:California | collected 2013-09-17
GGCATCCCATCGACGAGATCGGGCCCTGTCTGGGAATCGACGACGTGGTGGCCCTGCGTCGCCGCGCGGGGGAGATCCGCATCAGCACGGAGCTGAAACGGTACGCGGTAGACCTCGTGCAGGCGACCCGCACCGCCGCCGGCGTCTCCCTGGGGGCAAGCCCGCGCGCGTCCCTCGCGCTCATGAAGGCGGCGCAGGCGCTCGCGCTGCTCGACGGGCTGGACTTCGTCACGCCCGAGCACATCCAGGAGATCGCGATCTCGGTGATCGCGCACCGGATGGTGGTGGACTCCCAGGCGCGCTTCACCGGCGTCACTCCCGAGGGTATCGTGGAGGAGATCGTCAAGACCCTGCCGGTGCCCGCCTAGCCGCGGCCGATCGCGCGCATGCGGCGGCTGCTCTTCCGAGCGTTCCGGGCCACCTGGGTGGTGCAGCACTGGATGACCCGGCGATTCAGCTCCGCGGGCCTCCTGGTGCTGGGGGGTATTCTCGCCGCCTCGGTGGTGGGGCTCGACACCAACCGGACGCTCGCCTATCAGGCCTTCACCTTCCTCCTGGCGCTGCTGGCCGCCGCGCTGCTCGCGAGCCTGACCTTCCGGGGCCGGTTCAGCGTGCGGCGGGCCATGCCCCGCCCTGGAGGACACCGCCGATCCGCGGCCCTCGCTGGCGGAGTTTCTCGCCGCGCGCGAGCCCGGCGAGGAGCGCCGCAACTGGTTCGACCGCACGGTGGGCTATCCGCGGTGGATGTGGCTCATCGGACAGCGCCAGGGTGCGCGGGCGGGGGACCGGCCCCTGCCGCCGCTCCTGCCGGGGGTGGAGGTGGAGGCGCGGGTGGAGACGGTGCCGGCGCGCCGCGGCCGGCTCCGGCTGGTGGGCGTGACCATCGCGCGGCCCGATCCCTTCGGGCTCTTCCGCGGCTTCGTGCGCGTTTCTGCGCCCCAGTCCGTGCTCGTGCTGCCGCGGCGCTACCCTGTGCCCGATCTCGACCTGCCCGGGAAGCGAAAGTACCAGCAGGGCGGCGTGGCGCTGGCCGCGTCGGTGGGCGATTCGGAGGAGTTCGCCTCGCTGCGGGACTACCGGCCGGGCGATCCGCTGCGCCGCATTCACTGGCGGAGCTGGGCGCGGGTGGGCCGTCCCATCGTGAAGGAGTATCAGGACGAGTTCTTCGTCCGCCACGCGCTCGTGCTCGACACCTTCGCGCGGGGAGCCCTGGGCGCGGGCGAGATCTTCGAGGAGGCGGTGTCAGTGGCCGCGTCGTTCGCAGTGGCCATCCCCAGTCAGGACTCGCTGCTCGACCTCATGTTCGTGGGTCCGGAGGCCTACTGCTTCACCGCCGGCCGCGGGCTGGCGCATGCCGACCGCATGCTGGAGGTGCTGGCGAGCGTCGAGCCCTGCGCGGGCCGGCCTTTCCGCGTGCTCCGCGACTCGGTGCTGCAGCGGCACGGGGAGCTCTCGGGCGCGATCTGCGTGCTGCTGGGCTGGGACGACGAGCGCCGCGCCTTCGTGGGGGCCCTGCGTGCGCTGGGGGTTCCCACGCTGACTCTGGTGGTGACGCCCGCGGGCGAGCCGGACGGGCCCGCGACCGCCGCCGCCGACGGGTCCCATCGGTTGGTGGTCGGACACATCGCCGACGGCCTCGCGCGCCTATGAGGCCCGGCAAGGCCCCGCCCCCTCTCCTGGTGGCTCTGGCGCTGGTGTTCTGGGGGTGGCAGACGGGCCTGTGGCCGGCGGCCTGCGTCATGGCCGCGATCGTGGAGGGGGCGCGGTTCGTCCCCTGGCGCTGGGATCTGGCGCGCGCCGACTTCAACCGCGTCTCCGATCTCTGCAGCCTCATCCTGGTGGGACTGGTCGTCTATCTCGGGGCCACCACCGATGCCCCGCGGGTGCTCACCCTGATCTTCCAGTGGTTCCCCCTGGTGGCGCTGCCCCTCCTGGTGGCGCAGCTCTACAGCTCAGCCGAAGGCGTGGACCCCCGCATCTTCCTCTGGAGCCAGCGCAAGAAGGCCGACGCGGACGGCACGCCGCCGGCCCACACCGTGGATCTTTCGTTTCCGTACTTCGTCATCTGCATCCTTGCCGCGAGTGCCGCGAACACGCGCGGCACGGGCTTCTACGTGGGCGCCTGCGTGCTGGCCGCCGCCGCCCTCTGGAGCGTGCGCGCGCGCGAGGCCTCACCGCTCGTCTGGGGCGCGCTCCTCCTGGGGGTGGCGGTGGTGGGGTGGGGCGGGCACGTCGGCCTGCATCGCGCGCAGCGGGCCATCGAGGCGGCGGCGCTGGAGTGGCTGGCGGAGTGGATACGACGGGACACCGATCCCTTCCGGAGCAGCACCGCGCTGGGCTCTATCGGGCGGCTGAAGCTGTCCGACCGGATCGTGCTGCGGGTGGACCCGGGTCCGGGCGTGAAGATGCCCCTGCTGCTCCGCGAGGCGAGCTACAACACCTTCGCCATGCCCGCCTGGCTCGCGGTGGACGCGGGCTTCGCGGCGGTGCAGCCCGAGGCCGACGGCACCACCTGGAAGCTGGGAGCGGGGAGCCCGCCGGAGACACGGGTGACCGTGTCCGCGCCCCTCCGCCGCGGACGCGGCGTGCTCCCGCTTCCGAGCGGCGTCTTCGAGATCGATCGCCTCACCGTCGTGCGCATGGAGCGGAACCGGCTCGGCGCGGTGAAGGTGGACGAGGGGCTGGGCCTCGTGACCTATGCCGCCCGGGTCACGTCCCGGTCGGGGCTCGACCAGGCGCCAACCGAGGGCGACCTCACCCTGCCCATTTCCGACGGGGCGCTGGTCAGCCGGGTCGCGCGCGACCTGGGGCTGCGGAGCCTGCCGGCGGAGGAGGCGCTGGCGCGCGTGCGGGCGTACTTCCGCGACAATTTCCGCTACTCGCTCTATCGTGCCGCCCCCGACGGCGAGATGTCGGCCCTCGACGACTTCCTCAACCGATCGCGGGCAGGCCACTGCGAGTACTTCGCCACCGCCACCGTGCTGCTGCTGCGTGCGGCCGACATTCCCGCCCGCTACGCCACCGGCTATTCGGTGCAGGAGTGGAGCCCGCTGGAGCGGACCTGGGTGGTGCGGACGCGGCACGCGCACTCCTGGGCGCTGGCCTGGGTGGACGGCGCCTGGCGCGACGTGGACTCCACGCCGGCGGGCTGGGCCGAGACGGAGGCCTTTGGCGCCTCGATGTGGCAGCCGGTCAAGGATCTCTGGGCCTGGGGGATGCATGCCTTCGAGCAATGGCGCTACGGCGAGCGCCGGGGCGGGGTGACGACCTGGCTCGCATGGCTCCTCATCCCGCTGAGCCTCATTCTCGTCTGGCGGCTCTTCTTCCGCCGCCGCCACCGGCGGACCGGCGGGTCGCGGCGGGGCGGGGACGCGGCGCGGATCCTCGGAGGGGCGGACTCGGAGTTCTACGCCGTCGAACGCCGGCTGGGAGCGCTGGGACTCGCGCGCGCCCCCGCGGAGGCGGCGGGCCGCTGGTTGGAGCGGATCGGCGCGCAGGCGCCGGTGGCGGGATCGAGCGTGGCGCTCGGGCGCCTGCTCGCGCTCCACTACCGTTATCGATTCGATCCCCAGGAGCTACCCGCGGCGGACCGCGAGCGGCTCCGCGCGGACGCCTTCGCCTGGCTCGCCGAGCACGCCGAGGCCCGTCGCTAGGGGCGCGCGCTAGGCGAGATCCGTCAGCAGTCCCGCCGTGGTCCGGATTCCCTGGAAGAGATGGTCCAGCCGCAGGTGCTCGTTCGGCGAGTGCTGACGGTTGTTCGCGTTCGCGTAGGGGACGACCAGGGTGGGCAGCCGGAGGATGTCGGTGAAGGCGAAGAGCGGCACGCTGCCGCCGAGGGTCGGCAGCAATACCGCGCGCTCGCCGCCATGCGCCCGCTCCACGGCGGCAATGACCTCCCGGCTCAGCGGCAAGTCCAGGGGCGTCTTCGCGGGGTCGTACCCTCCTCGGGACACGACCCGGACGGCGCGGCCGCGGAGGTCGTCGGGCAGGGGCGAATCAGGCGACTCGAGCACGGTGAAGCCCTGGCCGCGGATGTGCTCGATGATGCGCCGGTAGACGCTGTCCACCGTCTGGTTCTTCACCAGGCGCACGTCGAAGAGCACGGTGGCCCGGTGCGGGATGATGGTGTTCGCTTCCTTCCCCAGGAAGCCGGACTGCAGACCCCGGATGGTCAGCGTGGGGTGGAACATGAGCCGCTCGAGGAGATCGGGCCGCCGCTCCGCCGCCGTCGGCAGCACCACGTCCTCCTCGAGGCCCTCGATGAGCGGGGTGCCGTCGGGGGCGGCCATGGACGAGAGCAGCCCGTTGAGCCGCCAGGCCGCGTTGGGAACCACGAAATTGCCGGAGTGCACGTCCCGCCGCGCCGACTCCAGCACCAGCTCGATCTTGAGATTGCCGCGGGCGCCGCCGGAGACGGTGGGCCGGCCGCTGGCATGCTTGGGCCCGTCGGTGACGAGGACCAGATCGGCGGCGAGCAGCTCCCGATGCTTGTCCGTGAACGGCCCGAAGAAGGGGCTGCCGATCTCCTCCTCCCCGTCGAAGATGAACTTCACGTTCACCCGCGGGGCGATGCCCACCATGTCCATGAGCGCGAGCGCTTCGAGATGCGCCCAGATCGGGCCCTTGTCGTCGGACGCGCCCCGCGCGTAGAGCCGGTGCGCCGGGAGAGCGTCGCGCGCGATCGAATCGAACGGCACGATGGCGGCGCCGTCCTCGGCCTGGCCCGCGCGCAGCACGGGCTCCAGCGGCGAGGGCTGAAGCCACCCGTCGAGCGGAATGGGCTTGGTGTCGTAGTGGCAGTAGATGAGGACGGTCCGCCGGGCGCCCGGCACGCGCCGCTCGCCGAAGACCGCGGGAGCGCCCCCCGTCTCCAGCACGCGGGCGTCCAGGCCGCGGGCGGCCATGTGGCGCGCCAGCCACTCGCCGCAGGCGCGGACGCGCTCGGGCTCCTGGCTCACGCTCTCGAGGCGAAGAAAGTCGATGAAGCCGGCCACGAGGTCGCGGCGGCGCTCCGCGAGGCGGCGGTCGAAGGCGGTCCAGTCGAGCGTGGGTGGGGTCATGGCGCCGAGGATACCCGGATTCACCCGGCGGAGGTAGGATCCCCTCCATGACGCGAGAGAAGCCGCCGGGCAAGACCTGGGACGTCTGGATCGAGCAGCTCATCCGGGAGGCCAAGGACGCGGGCGAGTTCGATCGGCTCGAGGGGAAGGGCAAGCCCATTCCCGGCGTGGAGGCGCCCTACGATCCCGACTGGTGGGTGAAGAAGCTCCTGGAGCGAGAGAAGGTCTCCATGCTCCCACCGGCGCTGGAGCTGCTCCGCAAGGTCGAGGCGGAGCTGGCCAAGATCTGGGCCGCGCGCCGCGAGGACGACGTGCGCGCGCGGGTGCAGGCGCTGAACGCGGAGATCGCCCGCGTCAACGCGCGGGTGGTCGCGGGCCCGCCCACGCGCCTGGCGCCGCTCGACGCGGACGGCGTGGTGCAGGAGTGGCGCGCCCGCCGGGCCTAGGTCTCGCGGCTGGCGCCCTGCACCCCGCGCAGCCGGGGGTCGAGCAGATCGCGCAGGCCGTCCCCGAAGAGATTGAGGCCGAGGATGCTCCCCATGATGGCGGCGCCGGGGAAGAGGGTCAGCCATGGCGCCTGCTGCAAATAGGACCGCCCTTCCGAGAGCACATTGCCCCAGGACGGGATCTGGGGCGGGACGCCCACCCCCAGGAAGGACAGCGCGGCCTCGCCCAGCACGGCGGCGGCGAAGATGAAGGTGCCCTGCACGATGACGGGCGAGACGCAATTGGGCAGGATGTGCAGCGTCACGATGCGAAGATCGCCGATGCCCAGGGCCCGCGCCGCTTCCACGTAGGACGTCTCGCGGATCACGAGGACAGAGCCGCGCACGATGCGCGCCACTCGCGGCACGTAGACCACGCCCAGCGCCACGATCACATTGACCACGCTGGGGCCCAGGGAGGCCATGAGCGCGATGGCGAGGATGATGCCGGGAAAGGCCATGAGCCCGTCCATGAAGCGCATGAGCACGTTGTCCATGGCCCGGTAGTAGCCGCCCAGCAAGCCGACGGTCAGGCCACCCAGGAAGGACAGTACCATCACCGAGCCGCCTACGATCATGGACAGGCGCGCGCCGTAGATCACGCGGCTCCACGCGTCGCGGCCCACGTGGTCGGTGCCGAACCAGTGCTCGCCGGTGGGGCGCGCCAGGCGCGACTTGACGTCGAGCAGCTGGGGATCCACGCGCGCGATGAGGGGTGCGCCCAGCGCCACCAGCACGTTCAGCGCCACCAGCACGGCGCCGATCACCGCGCTGCGCCGGCGGAGGAACACGCGGAGCTCGCGCATGCTAGCGGAACCGGATGCGCGGGTCGATGGCCAGGTAGGCCAGGTCCACGAGGAGGTTGATGGCGGTATAGGTGAGCGCGATGAGGAGCACCACGCCCTGGACCACGGGATAGTCCCGGCGGAGGACGGCGGAGATGATGAGGCGCCCGAGGCCCGGGATATTGAACACCGTCTCGATGACCACCGCGCCCCCCACCAGGAGCGCGAAGGTGATGCCGATCACGGTCAGCGTGGGGATGATGGCGTTCTTCAGCGCGTGCTTGTAGATCACGACTCGCTCGGACAGGCCCTTGGAGCGCCCGGCCAGGATGTATTGCTCGCGCAGCACGTCGAGCATGCTGGACCGCGTGATGCGCGCGATGAGGGCGGACTGGACGAGGCCCAACGCGAGCGAGGGCATGATGAGGGAGCGCAGGTTCAGCCAGAGCCCGCCCTCCAGCGGCACATAGCCGGCCACCGGCAGCCAGCCCAGCCAGACACCGAAGCAGAGGATCATGAGCAACCCCAGCAGGAAGTTGGGGATCGAGAGCCCCACCAGCGCGAAGGCCATCAGCGACTGGTCCACGGTGGTGTTGTGATAGCGGGCGGAGACGACGCCCGCGGGCAGGCCCACCGCCACCGCCACCAGCATGGACCACGCGGTGAGGAGGAGGGTGGGCTCCAGCCGCTCGAAGACGGCCTCCAGCACCGGCCGGCGGAGGAAGATCGAGTCGCCGAGGTCGCCGCGGGCCAGCCGGCCCCACCACTTGACGAGCTGCACCGGCAGCGGCTGATCGAGCCCGAGCGACCGCTGGAGGCGGGCGATGTCGTCCGCGGTGGCGTAGGGCCCAGCGATCACGCTGGCGGGATCGCCGGGCGCCAGGCGGATGAGGATGAAGGACACCGTCGCCACCACGAGCATGACCGGGATGACGGCCAGCAGGCGGCGGACGACGTAGACGAGCACTCAGTCCCCCTCGCTCCGCTCGGACCCCTCTTCCATATCCGCTCGGCTCGCCTTCGGCTGCGCCTCGCCAATCATCTTGCCAGCCAGGTATTCCAGAAGTAGAGGAACGGAACGTTGCGGAAGCCGCGGAGTTCCTTCCGCGCGACCTGGAAGGTGAAGTAGTCGCCGAGCTTCACCCGGCCCACGTCCTCGTAGAAGACGGCCTGGAGCCGCTCGATCTGGGCCTTGCGCTTCTTGGGGTCGGTCTCGCGGAGCATCTCGGCGAGGATCCGCTCTTTCTCCTCCTGGCACCACCAACCGGGCCAGTTGCACTGGACGGACGTGGCCAGCGCGGGATCGGCACCGAGCGTGAAGCCCGTCGAGAAGATGTCGTAGAGCTCGGGCTTGTTCCGTCGCTGGACGAGGGTGGCCCAGTCGAGCACCTGGAGGTCCACCGTGAAGCCGGCCGCCTCCATCTGTTGCTTGGCCACGAGCGCGGTGTTGTACATCCAGTCGTATTCCTTGGTGGTGATCCACCGCACCGGCTCGCCCTTGTAGCCGGCCTCGGCGAGGAGGACCTTCGCGCGCGCGGGGTTCTTCTGGTTGTAGCCGGTCACTCCGGCCTGGCTGTGGAAGTTCGGCTGCTCGGGGAAGAAGAGGGCGCCGTCCACACGGTAGAAGGCCTTGTTGCCGATTCCCGCCGCCATGATGGGATCCATGTCGAGGGAGGCCAAGAAGGCCTGACGTACCTTCTTGTTCGCCATCACGCCCTGCTTGTGGTTCGGCACCGCGGTGATCCAGCCGTAGGGCTTGACCACGCCCGGCTCCAGCGCGGGGAGCGACTTCACACGATCATACTGGTCGGACTTGATGGTCTGAGAGTACTGGTACTCGCCGGTCTCGACCCCGGCCAGACGCCCGGCTTCATCGGAGACGGGGATGAAGAGGATCTCGTCCGCGTAGGCGACTCGTCGGCCGCCATAGCCGCCATCGGGCGAATCCGTGCGCGCGGAGTACTCCTTGAACCGCGCCACCTTGATGTGCCGATCCGGCTTGTGCTCGACGAAGCGGTAGGGTCCGGTGCCGATGAACTCCTTGATCTGGCCCTCGCCGGCGGCGGCCATGACCTCCTTGGGATAGATGGCGGCGGCATTGTTGGGCCCCGCGAGGCCGTAGAGGAGCGACCCCGACGGCTCTTTCAGGTGGATGACGACGGAATATGGATCCTTGGCCTCGACCGCCTCGATGGTCTTCCAGAGGGCCTTCCCGGAGGTGGCCATCTTGCCCCAGCGCTGGAGTGAGGGCACCACGTCGGCGGAGGTCATCTCCTTTCCGTTGTGGAACTTCACCCCCTTGCGGAGCGTGATGGTGTAACGGCGGCCGCCGTCGGCGACCGTGTGGCCCTCGGCGAGGAATGGAATCGGCGAGAGGTTCTTGTCGTAGGTGTAGAGCGTCTCGTAGATATGCCAGGTGATCTGCTGGACGATGACCGCGGTGGTCCAGTGGATGTCAAGCGACGGCGGTTCGCCGATCATGGCGGCCTTGATGACGCCGCCCATGCGCGGCGCGTCCTGGGCGCTCGCGTTCCCCGCGCCCAGGGTGAGCGCCGCGCCCGCGGCCACGGTCAAGAGGAGCGCGAGAAGGGTGATGGTGAGGCGCTTCATGGGGACTCCTTTCACGTGCTGTGGGTCACGTGCCTGCTTCATTCGGATCGATCACGAGACGCGTGCGCGCCGGCCCTGCCAGAAGGGCTCGCGCAGCGTGCGCTTGAGGATCTTGCCGGAGCCGTTGCGGGGGATCTCCGCCACGAAGGACACCGACCGCGGGATCTTGTAGCCGGCGAGCCGCTCGCGCGCAAAGGCGACGATGTCTTCGGGAGGAGGGGAACTACCGTGGCGGGGCACCACCACCGCGTGCACGCTCTCGCCCCACTCCTCGCTGGGAATGCCGAAAACGGCGACGTCGGCGACGTCCGGATGCCGCTCCATCGCGGCCTCGATCTCGGCCGGGTAGATGTTCATGCCGCCCGAGATGATCATGTCGGACTTGCGATCGCAGATGTAGTAGAACCCGTCGGCGTCGCGGTAGGCGATGTCCCCCACCGTGGCGAAGCCCGCGCGACGGGTGGCGGCGGTCTTGTCCTCCGCCTTGTAGTACGCCTCGAACACATTCACGCTGCGCACGAACACCTCGCCGGGCACCGCGGGCTCGGTCACTTCCGCCCCCGACTCGTCGTAGAGCCGGATCTCCACCCCCGGCACCGCCCGCCCGCAAGAGCCCGGCTTCCGCCGGTGATCCGGCGGCGCGAGCACGGTGTCCACGCCCAGCTCGGTGGAGCCGTAGACCTCCCAGAGGGAGTCCTCGCCGAAGTCGCGCATGTAGGCCTCCTTCAGCGTCATGGACCAGGGGGCGGCATTCGCGATCATGCGCTTCATGCTCCGGACGTCGTAGCGCTTCTTGACCTCCTCCGGCAGCGCGCATACGAGCCGGATGGGCGTGGGGGCCGAGAAGGTCGTGCTCACCCGGTACTTGGCGACCAGGCGCAGCCAGTCCTCCGGATCGAACCGGCGCTGGAGGATGGCGGTACCGCCCATCCGGTGGTTGATGGCGAGATAGCCGAGCGGGCCCGAGTGGTAGAGGGGCCCCGTGGTGATGTAAATGTCGTCGGGACAGTGGCCCACCAGCTCGAGCAGCGGGCGCGTATGCGCGGGGTCGATGGGCAGGCGCACGGCGCCCTTGGGCCGCCCCGTGGTCCCGGAGGTGTAGAGCATGGTAGACGGGGTGGCCGCGGGGATGTCCACCTCGGGCTCGGTATCGCGCGCCCGGGCGAGGAGGGCCTCCGCGGACAGCATGCCCGGCCCCGGCCGGCCCCCGAAGACGATGAGATGGCGGACGCGCCGGATGGCGGGAGCGATGCGGGCGAAGAGGCCCGCGTGCTCCGCGTCCACGTACACCGCCACCGCATCGGAGTTGTCCACCACATAGGCGGTCTCCTCCGCGGTGAGGCGGTAGTTCAGCGGCACCGCCACCGCGCCGATCTTGGGGAGCGCGTGGATGGCCCGGATCGCGTCGAGGGAGTTCTGGCCGCACCAGATCACCTTCTCGCCCGGCTCCACACCCAGCCCCAGAAAGAGATTCGCCAGCCGATTGGCCTGGCGGTTCAGCTCGGCGAAGCTCCACACCGTGACCGGCGCGCCCGGCCGATCGTCCACCACCGCCGGCTTATCGCGAAGCGCGATCGCATGATCGGCCAGGTAGGACCGGGTGATGGGCATCAGCGATGGGCCTCGGCGCGGTCCTCGGGCACGAAGCCCAGCACGGTTCGCGCGTGCGCGAGATCCCGATAGCCCCAGCGATTGTCCGAGGTGGCGAAGAAGATGCCATAGCGGAGGTCGGCGGGGGCGGCGATGGCCCGCTCGAGGATCTGGACCACGTCACGCTGGCTCAGCCACACGGAGAAGTCGCGCGCACGGCTGGGCCGGTCCTCTCGGTTCACGCGGCCGATGCGGATGCAGAGAATGGAGAGACCATGCTCGTCGGCGTACTGGCGCCCGAGCGCCTCGCCATACGCCTTGCTCACGCCGTAGAGCGCGGCGGGGCGGAGGGGCGACTCGTGGGTCAGCATGGGCCAGCTCGCCAGGCCCGCGTAGCGCCCGGCGACCAGCGAGGCATACGGCTCCTCGCGCTCGTAGCCGGTGACGGTGGCCCCGCTGGAGGCAAAGATCACCCGCTTGACGCCGGCGCGGCGGGCCGCCTCGAAGACATTGTAGGTGCCGATCAGGTT
>WNFK01020465.1_pt1 | contig 11058 bp, 11 predicted proteins | sample 5400281 | NCBI WGS metagenome assembly WNFK01 (sample SAMN13153350, study PRJNA577476) | soil metagenome | isolation source: 20 cm soil on Douglas fir-dominated hillslope | place: USA:California | collected 2013-09-17
TTGTCCGGCCTTCTCGATCATGCGGCTGCCGATGCCGACGCGCGAAAAATCGATCCCTCGATTTTGCTCAACGCGCGACTTTCTCCCAACATGTACAACCTCACTCGCCAGGTAGGCGAGGCTGTCAGGCACGCGGTTGTTGCGTGCGCCCAGCTCGCTGGCGTGGAACCGCCGGTGTTTCCGGATACCGCGTCGGGCATTCCCGAACTCAAGGAGCGTATCGCAGCCGCGATCGATTTCATGCGGCAACTGCCGCAGGATCAGATCAACGCGGCCGGAAAGAAAGAAGTGGTCTTCACATTCCGCAATGGTTCCGAGCGGAAGTTTACCGGCCAATCGCTTCTGCTCACCTTCAGCGTGCCGCAGTTCTTTTTTCACGTCACTACGGCTTACGACATCCTGCGCCATTGCGGCGTCGATCTCGTCAAGAAGGATTTTCTGGGAACGCCAAATCAATCCGTCAGGGATTGACCCGCTACATTTCGCCGGTGTCGTTCTGCGCCACATTCGCCGCCGCGCTACGGCCGGTCATTTCGCTCTTGAGCTGTTCAAAGCGCTGCCGGGCCTCGTTCTGGCTATCGTCGACGAACCGGATCGCGGCATCGTTCGTCATCGGCCCCGCGATAACGGGGATGGAAGTATCGCCAATCGTCTCGTCGACATAATATTCGCCGTGAGTCTCGCGGCGGACCGTCCATTTGAAGCGGATCGCGGCGATCGGGCCGGGACCGGCCTTGGAGTAACCCTCGGCCTCGAACAGTTCGGGGGCGATCGGCTTTTCCTCAACCGCCTTTTCCGGTTCGCGATGGGATTCGGTGTGGTCGAGGATGCTGGCGATGGCCGCGAGCGCATGGTCGGTCGGATCGCTTTGGGTCAAGATCTCAGCCTCCAGATGTGACGCAATGCCCACGAGCGGGAGCTCGCTAGCGCCGAGTTCCAGACCTTACCACCGAATAAGGCTGAGTTTTGTCGGTCTTATGCGCAAATCGGCGGCAATTTGCCTCTCCAGGGCCGTTCCTGCTCCAGTTGAGCCGCCAGGCGGAATAACGTGGCTTCATCGCCGAAGCGCGCGGCGAACATCATGCCGAGCGGCAATCCGGCCGCATTCCATGCCAGCGGCACCGACATCGCGGGCTGACCGGACATGTTGAACATGGCGGTTCCAGATCCTCCGACATCGTGTTGAGCTCGCCGATCCGCAACGGAGGCGAGCACAGCGTCGGGCACAGGAACACGTCGCAGCTCTCGAAGAAGGTCGCGAGCCCCTTTGAGATCTGGAATGCCGCGAGTTGCGCGGCCACGTAATCGGTGGCGGTGGTGTTTTGTGCGTTGTGCGCCATCGCCAACGTCAATATCTCGAAATCGTCCTCGGTCATGGCGCGGCCAAAGCGCGCTTCCGCCTGCCGCACGCTCAGCGCGGTATTGGCGCCGACGATGGTCGACATCACCACTGCCGGGTCGGCGGCCAGCACGGGCGCCCGCTCCTCGACATGATGGCCAAGCCCCGCCAGCAGGGAAGCGACTTCCCGGACCGCGGCGGCGATTTCGGGATCGATGGTGTCGCCATAGGGCGATTTATCGGTGAAGGCGATGCGCAGCCGGCCGGGCGCGCGGCTGACTTCCTCCAGGAAAGGCCGCTCCGGCGGCGGCGCCGTATAGAGGCTCGATGTTTCCGGCCCGTGGATCGCGTCCAGCATCGCCGCGCTGTCGCGTACGCTGATGCTGACGACATGGCCGCAGGAAAATCCGCCCCAGCCTTCGCCGCGATCGGGGCCGAGCGGATTGCGCGCGCGGGTCGGTTTCAATCCGAATACGCCGGATGCCGAAGCGGACGAGCCGCCCGAGGAGTGCGCGAGATTCCAGGGATTTCGGGTCGGACCAAACAAACGAGACTCGGTGGTCGGCATCAAGCCGAATTCCGGGCTCGAGCTTTTTCCGAAGATCGTCACGCCAGTGGCTAGAAAGCGCCGGGCGAGGGTGCCGGTATGATCGGCGACGTTGTCCTTGTAGACGCTCGCGCCCGACGTGGTCCGGGTGCCCTCGAGAATGTCGAGGTCTTTCAACAGAAACGGCACGCCGGTGAAGGGGCCGTCCGGTAGCCCCTGGTCGATTTGGGCTTCTGCATAATCGTAATGCTTCACCACCACCGCGTTGATCTGCGGGTCGACCTTGGTGGTGCGCGCGACCGCCTCGTCCAGCAATTCACGGGCACTGACTTGCTTCTTGCGGACGAGATCGGCGAGGCCCACCGCGTCATAGCTGCCGTATTCCCTAAAGGCCATATCGGTACCCCCGGTAGTGAAGCAGTGAAGCAGCCAAGAAGACGGTGAAGAAAACAGCCAAGCGATCGGCGAAAGCCGTCACGCCGCAATCAGGCGAGCACGTCCTGATTGATCACGTTCTGGCGGATCGGTTCGCCGTCGAGCGCGCTCAGGATATTGCGCGCGGTTTGCACGCTCATCCGGTCGACGGCTTCCCGCGTGACGCCCGCGACGTGCGGGGCCATGATGACATTGGGAAGTTCGAACAGCGAATGACCTGAGGGCGGCGGCTCCTGCTCGAAAACATCGAGACCGGCGCCGGCGAGCTTGCCGCTCACCAGGGCGTCATACAGCGCCCGCTCGTCGACGATGCCGCCGCGCGCGGTGTTGATCAGATAAGCGGCAGCCTTCATGCGGCTCAAGCGCGCCGCATTGAACATCCCGACCGTCTCGGGCGTCTTCGGGCAGTGGACGCTGACAAAATCGGCGCGCGGCAAAGCGGCATCGAGATCGGCGACCGGTTCGCAACCCGCCGCCTTGATCTCCGCGGCCGGCTTGTAGGCAGCGTTTGGCGGTGCGCGTGCCGATCCGGCCGAAGCCGACGATCAGGACCGTCTTGCCGAACAAATCGTAGGGCAGCATGCCCAGCCGGTGGCTCCATCTGCCGTCCTTGACGACGGCATGCATCTCCACGGCGCGCTTGGCCAGCGTCAGCATCATGAACAGCGCCTGTTCGGCGACCGAGGGCGAATTGGCGGTGCCCGCCACCATCAGCGGAACCTTGCGGCGGCTCAGCGCCGGCACATCGACGGCGTCGAAGCCGACGCCGATCCGGGTCACCACCTGCATGTCCTTGGACGCCTCCAGCTCCGGTTCGCCGAAACGGGTGGCGCCGAGCGCCACGCCGTGAACCGGCGCCTGCGCCTTAAGCATCGCTTCGAAATCATAAGCGGAAATCATATTGGGGAATTCGACGAGTTCGATATCGTCCCGCTCCTTCAACAGAGCCCGCCCCAACTGCGACATCGATTCAGTGACGAAAATTTTCTTCTTGTTGGTCGCCATTCCCAGTCCTTTGCCCAGCCCCATTCGGCTTTTTCTTGTTGGATGCGGCCGTTAAATAACGGCGCCGCTGGCCTCATTTAGCAGGTGCATGTTGTTGAGGTCCACCGCCAATCGCAGCGGGGCACCGTCCCGCGCGCCGGCACTGGGATTGGCCCGGCCGCAGACCTGTGTTCCGTTCAGCGAAAAATAGATCAATGTCTCCATTCCCATGGGCTCGGTCACGTCGAGATGGGCTTCAAAGGTTTCGAAACCGGGACCGGAATTCGATTTCGCATCCGTAATATGCTCGGGGCGCAGGCCGATCAGCAGTTTGTCGTCGCGGCCCACCGATTTGTACCGGGCGGCTTTTTCAGGCGGCAGCGGAAGTGCGATCTGGTCGGTCAGGCGGACCTGAAGTTTTCCCGAAGCCTCCTCGAACCTGCACGGTATGAAGTTCATGGCGGCGACCTGTTCGATGCGGCCCTTGTTCATGACCACCACCCGATCCGCCAGCGTCATGGCCTCGACCTGATCGTGGGTGACATAGACCGTCGTGGTGCGGACCTTCTGGTGAACCTTCTTGATCTCGATCCGCATCTGGACGCGCAGCTTGGCGTCGAGGTTGGACAAGGGTTCGTCGAACAGAAACACCTTGGGATGGCGGACGATGGCGCGTCCCATGGCGACGCGCTGGCGCTGGCCGCCGGACAACGCCTTGGGCTTGCGGTCCAGCAATTCCGTGATGTCGAGGATGCGCGCGGCTTCATCGACGCGCTCCTTGATTTCAGCCTTGGGGAAGCGCTTCAGGCGCAGACCGAACGACATGTTCTCCGCAACCGTCATGTGCGGATACAGCGCATAGTTCTGGAACACCATGGCGATGTCGCGGTCTTTCGGCGGCACGTCATTGACGATGTCGCCGGCGATCGTGATTTCGCCGCCAGTGATGTCCTCCAGACCCGCAATCATGCGCAGTGTCGTCGACTTGCCGCAGCCCGACGGGCCCACCAGCACGACGAACTCATGATCCGCGATATCGAGGTCGATGCCGCGAACCGCCTCGACGTTGTCGTACATCTTCACGACGTTACGTAATTCCACCTCAGCCATGCATCACCCTTTTGTCGCGCCCGCGGTCAATCCGGAAATGTAGTAGTCCATCAGGAAGGCGTAGATGAGCAGCGGCGGCGCGGCGCCGAGCAGCGCGCCGGTCATGATCTGCCCCCAGTTGAACACATCGCCCTTGATCAGGGTCGTGATGATGCCGACCGGCAGCACCAACTGGCTGGTCGAGGTGGTAAAGGCGAGCGGATAGAGGAACTGCGCCCAGCTTACCGTGAAGGCAAAGATCGTCGCCGCGATGATGCCCGGCAGCGCGACAGGGATGAAGATGCGCAGCAGCGTCTGCATCCAGCTCGCGCCATCGACGATGGCGGCTTCATCGAGCTCCTTCGGGATCGACGCGAAATATCCGATCATGATCCATGTCGCGAACGGAACCGTCAGGGTCGGATAGATGATGACGAGCACCCACCAGTGATTGATCACCTGAATCCCGGTGAGATCGTTGAACACCGCGAACATCTTGAACAGCGGAATGAACAGCAGCGTGTCGGGAATGAGGTAGGTCAGGAACACGCCGGTCGCGAGCGTCGCGGAGCCCCAGAATCGCATGCGCGCCAGCGCGAACGCCGCCGGGATCGCGATCAGCATGGTGATGATCACAACGAAAATCGACACCCAGGCCGAATTCCAGAAGAATGTCAGGAACTGGTTCGACGACAGCAACTCGATGTAGTTCGACAATGTTGGATGATAGACCCACCACGGATTGGTCGCCGCCGAAATCTCCTTGCTGGTCTTGAGCGACGTGATCAGCATGTAGAGCGGCGGAAACAGGAAGAAGATCGCAAACAGCGTCAGGAAGAAATACGACCAGCGCAGCGCCCAGCTGCGGTCGCGGCTCATGCTGTGTTGCTTGACGGAGCGGCGCGGGCCGGCCTTGTCGATCGTCGTTGTTGCCGTCACGCTTCATTCCCCCGCTGGTTGATGTCGCGCAGAATGAAGGTGGCCGCGATCGCCAGGATCGGGAACATGAACAGCGATACGCTGGCGCCGAGCGGAATATCGCCGCCCTCGATGCCAACCTTGAATGACCATGTCGCAAACAGGTGGGTTTTGTCGAGCGGTCCGCCGGCTGTCAGGATCCGCACGATGTCGAAATTGGCGAAGGTCACGATCAGCGAAAACAGCACGGTGATGGCGATGATGTTGCGCATCATCGGCAGCGTGATGAACCAGATGCGTTGCCACCAATTGCAGCCATCGATCGCCGCGGCTTCATAGAGCTGTTCGGGCACCGATTTCAGCGCGGCCAGATACAGGATCAGGAAGAACGGCGCGCCGTACCAGATGTTCACGAGAATGACCGAGAACCGCGCCCAATAGGCGTCGCCGGTCCAGGGGATCGGGCCAATTCCGAAATACGCAAGGATATAGTTGAAGGCGCTATACGACGGGTCGAACAGCCACAGCCACGCCAAGGTGCTCATCGCGGGAGGGATGACCCACGGCACCAGCAGCATGCCGCGCCATATGCGCTGCTTGGCGGAGGGGATGTTGTGGACGAAATGCGCGGCGATGAAACCGATCAGCGCTTTGAAGATCACCGCGGTGATGGCGAAGATGCAGGACTGCTGCACCACCATCCAGAAGGTTTCGCGGGTGAACAGGAACTTGAAATTGCCAAAGCCCACGAAGCGCTGCATCGACTTGTTGAGCGTGGCGAGATGGATGGAGTAGAAGGCGGGATAAATCACCAGAAGCCCGATCAGAAGGATCAGCGGCAGCGCCATGAAAAAGGCGATTGTCGACTTCTGCTGAAAAAATCGTCTGACAGGCGAGACCTTGCGCGGCCGTGCCCTGGCTACCACCGGTTGTGATGCGGAATTGATTACGACGTCGGCCATCTCTTCCCCTCGCGATTGACAGGCCTGGGCGATTAAACGCCCAGGCTGCGGTGTTTGCGAAAGTTGCCTGTTGTCAGGTCCGCATGAAGCCTTCGACTTCGCTTTCTGCCCAGTCGAGCGTCTTTTCCATGGCCTCACCCTGATAGTAACGCACGCACATCTTGGTCAGTGTGGCCTGGGAGTAAATCTGCTGCGCGATCTTCGGCGGCGCCGGGGAGGCCGCGATCGACAGCTTCTGGTGGTTGTAGGGGTTGGGATAGCTGAACAGCGTTCCCTTTGGCGGGCCTTCCTCAGCCCAGGTCTTGAAGTCGGTCAGTTTTTCGAAGGCCGGGAGATCGTAACCGACAAATGCGTCAGCAGGCTCTTGGCCGCCGATTTGTTGGGCGAGAAATTCCAGACCGTATTGATAAACGGAAGGTACGGTGCGAACCGGCCTTTCGGGCCGACCGGGAAACCGTGGGTCCAGCATTGCTCCGCGACCTCGGGTGCGTCACGCTTGGCGACGGCCCAGGCGCTTGGCGGGTTCATGATCATCGCGCCCTTGCCGGACACCAGCCATTTGTTGTTCGACGCGTCGTCCCAGGCCGGAACGTCCGGCGGCAGGAACGCCATCAGCTTCTTGTAGAACTCGAGCCACTGCCGGACCGCGTCGGTCTTGATGTTGATATTGCCCTTGGCATCGACGAGCTGGCCGCCAAAGGCGAGCAGGAACGCGCCGGCGGTGTCGACGGAGTCCGAAGTCTCGCCAAGGCCTATGCCGAAGGGGTTGCCGCCCTTGTGGCAGGCTTCGGCGGCCTTCAGGAACATGTCGGTGTTCCAGGCATCGGCCTTGGGTTCGCTGCCCGCGGGATAAAGCGCCTGCACGTCGATATTGGCATGCTTCTTCAGCAAAAGCCATTTGCCGTTGGCAATGGCGAGATATTCGACGGTGCCGTTGACCTTGCCGTTCTGGGCGATCAGCGGCTCCATGATGTCGTTCATCGGCTCGAGCTGTTCGGCGTTGGCATGCGGCCACCAAGTCGGCATGGTGATGATGTCATGCCCGGCTCTCGCCTGGGCTTCGGCCGCGATCGTGATCAGGTTCTTGAAGCCCTGGGAGGTCACGTAGTCGATCGTGACGGCGACCTTTTCTTTTTCGGCCCACTCGTTGACGATCTTGGTGGTGACGTCGTTGGCTCCGGGAACCCAGTGATCCCAAAACGCCATTGAAAGTTTGCCCGCAGCATGCGCGCCCCGAATGTAGGGCGCGGTCATCAGCGCCGCTGATGACACCGCGGTAGCGGCTACAAATTCGCGTCGAGACAGCTTCTTCCGTGACATGGCGTTCCTCCCTGGTGAGCCAATCGTGGTAAGATGGAAATCTCGTTGTTGTTTTTTTCTTCGCCGCCCGCGTGCCAAATTCGGCATCTCGAGGCGGCGTGGAGATTTCGTCGTCGACAATCAGAGCAGAATTGCCGGCGTCTGTCGAGAAATCAGGTGCTTGATATTCTAGAACTAACGTTGTGCTTAATTCGGCGGCGAGGAATTTCCATTAGACCCCGGTCGTGAAACCAACCGCCGCGGCTGAGCTGCTGAACAAAATACTGCGCTGCACACATGCCGTACCCGCGCGGATCTGCAAGGTGTGCAATACCGCCGCAGGTTCCCTCGCAACCAATTTAACCCGCTCGCGCGTCGAGCTTTTCCCGACCATGGACGAATTGGTGTGACGGTAGACTTGCTCGGCGCGAAAACGATAATGTCCGGATTCGGCAGCAGGCAGTCGTGCCCAACTCGTTCTGCCGGATCGATGATGGAGACCAGATAATGAATAGCCCGACACCGTCAGCGCGTGGGCAGAGGATGTTGCGTTTCGTGCTAGGCGCCACGGTGGTCATGTTTCTCAACGCGCCCGCCACGGTAAATTCGCAAGGATTGGTGCAAGGCGTTCAGCAGGGAGCCCAGGCTGGCAACAAGGCCGCCGGACCGGTCGGCGGTGTGTTGGGAGGTGCGATCGGCGGCGTCGTCGGCGTATTTACCGGCGTGCTTGGTGTCAGCAAGAACGGACAAACGCAGACGCAAACACAAACGCAGCCGCCCGCGCCCGCGGCGAGCGGTCCGAAGCAACCCGGTTCAGCGAAAACCGCCAAAGCGGGTAAAGGCGCAAAGGGCACCAAGCAACAGCCCGTGCTCACCCAGCAGCAGGGTGAGCCGCAACTGACCGCCGAGCAGATCGTCGCGAGCAGCGATGCCAACATCGATCGGATCAAGGCCGAATTGAATCTCACTCCCGAGCAGGAGAAGCATTGGACCGGATTCAACAGCGCGATGCACTATCTCGGCCACAATGGCGCCGATCGCCTCAACTTGCGTATTGCGCGCGCGAAGCGCGATCCGCCCGACGATATTATCGAGCAGATGCGCAACGAAGCCCAGTTTCTCAATGATCGCGCGGTCGATCAGCGCAATGTCGCCGACGCGGCCGACCCGCTGTTTACAAGCCTCGACGACAAGCAAAAGGCGATCTTCATCGAGGAAATGGTACGCCTGAGCCACGAGCGAGGGCTGGACTAGGACGGCGGGCTGCCAAGGCGGCCGCCCGTGAATAGCCGGGAGCGCATGCCCTGGGGTAGGTTGTAGGCGCGGCACCCGGCTATCCTGCCGCGGCGGCGCGGCCCCTCAATTCCTCATGCAATGATGAGGAAACGCTGACCGATTCGCGCCCTAGATATGGCGGGGCCGTGGCCTTGTCGGGAGCCTGGTGTATTGGCTCCAGGGTTCTCTTCCTGAGTGCAACGAGCGCGTCATCTGAATCGCAGAGCAGGCCTTGCTGCAGCGCGATACGAACTTCGAACTGCCTAAAAAACAAGCTCGGCCAGCGGGTTGCTGGCCGAGCTGTCGGGCAAGTGCAGGACAGTGACGCCTTACGGTTTGGGGAAATTCAGCTCCACGCCGACGCCATCGGGGTCGTACATGAAGAACTGCGTATCGCCGGTACGCGGCACGATACTTTCACGGAATTTCACCCCTTTGGACTGCAGGCGTTTGCGCACGCCGTCGACGTCGGTCGCAGCAAAGGCGATGTGGTCGAGCCGGCCGGTGTCCTCGTACTTCTTCTCGGTGCCGCGCACCACGATGCCTTCGCGGGGCTTGCGCGTGCCCATCAAATGCACGGTGGCGACGCCGCCCGAATAGAGCCAGTAGCCGGGGAAATCGAGCGGCGGCCGGTCGCCGTTCTCCAGTCCCAGCACGTCACAATAGAATTCCTTGGTGCGCTCGAGATCAGAGGGTTCGATGGTGTAGTGCTGCAGTCCGCCGAGTGGCATGGGTTTTCTCCTGTTAGACGAAGGTGAGGTCGGCATCCGCGCCCATCATCCAGGCGCCGACGGTTTCGAAATGCCTGAGCTGGCCCTGCAACTGCTGGGTCACGGTGTGGATATCGCGGAAGCGGCGCTCCAGCGGATGGTTCTCGAAGATCGCCGTGGCGCCCGCGGCATTATAGGCGAAGTCGACCGCCTCGCGCGCCTTGTGGATGGCGTGGGTCGCGGCCATGCGGATGTTGATGCGTTGCGCGACGGTGATGGTGGCGCCGGCGCAGAGCTCCTTCCAGATGTCCGCCATCGACTGCAGCACATAGCCGCGCGCGGCGCGCAGATTGACTTCGGCCTGCGCCAGATTGGACTGCACCACGGCGTTGTCGCGCAGCGGGCTCCTGGCGCCGCGCGGCACCTTGTTGCGCGCCACGTCGATGAAGCTGTCGAGCGCGCCGCGGGCGATGCCGCAGGCCACGCCCGCGAAACCGACCTGGTAGCAGGTGCCCGCGCCCATGCGGTAGAGCGGGCCATTCTCGCGGCATTCCCGATCGAATTCGCGGGTGATCGAATGGTCCGATCGGACGAAGAAATCCTGCAGCGCGAACTGGTCGCTGGCGGTGCCGCGCAGGCCCACCGTGTTCCAGATGTCGGTCCACTGCACGTCCTCGGTGCGCACCAGCATGGTGCGCTCCTCCTGCTCGCCATTGGCATCGCGCTTCGGCGAGCCGTCGGCGGCATAGATCGGGCAATGCGCGCCGAGCCAGGTGGCGTGGCGACCACCCGAAGCAAAGGACCACACGCCAGTGACCTTGTAGCCGCCCTCGCATTCGATCGCTTTGACCCTGGGGCCGGGACCCCAGGCCAGCACCGCGCGCGGGTCGTTGCCAAAGATCGCATGCGCCACCGGCAGATCGAGATAGGCTGCCGCCATGGCGCAGCCGCCGGCCTGGCTCAGGCACCAGGCGGTCGAGGCGTCGGCGCAGGCGATGGTTTCGATCACGTGAAAGAAGGTGACGGGATCGGTTTCGATCCCGTCGGACGAGCGCGGCAGCAGCAGACGAAACAGCCGCGCTTCATGGAGCTTGTCGAGCAGGTCAGGCGGCAGCCGGCGCGTGCTCTCGATCTCGTTCGAGGCGGCGTCAACGGCCGGACGGATCGCCTCGGCGCGGGAGACCACGGTCCGGTCTCCCGCAAGGTCGGCAGAAGTTGCGATCAGCGTGTCCAATTTTATGCTCGTCGTACGGTGGCCGCGGCCGTAGCCGTCGATAAATCAAGCCCATCGGCCAGTTCCTTGTCGATCTGCTCGATCGATTTGCCCCGGGTCTCGATCCCGAGGAAGTAATACACCGCGCCGGCCATCAGGAACCAGCACCCGAGATAGATGAAGGCGGTCGGAATCTGGGGCAGCGGCACGTCGGGTTTGAGGTAGTTGTTTGAACCTACGATCAAAGCGAGGCCCAGCGGACCAATGATCTTGCCGATGCCGCCGAA
>WNFK01212573.1_pt1 | contig 11057 bp, 11 predicted proteins | sample 5400281 | NCBI WGS metagenome assembly WNFK01 (sample SAMN13153350, study PRJNA577476) | soil metagenome | isolation source: 20 cm soil on Douglas fir-dominated hillslope | place: USA:California | collected 2013-09-17
ATATCGCACCGTCGAGCGGTCTGATCTATCTCGACGGCGATACCTCAATGTCTCCGGGCACATGGGAGGCGGTGATGCGGGGCGTCGGCGGCGCGGTCGCCGCTACCGAGGCTGTGATGTCCGGCGCCCACCAGAATGCCTTTGTCGCGACGCGGCCTCCGGGCCATCACGCCGAGATCAACAAGCCGATGGGCTTCTGCTTCTTCGATCACGCCGCCATTGCGGCGCGTCACGCCCAGCGCAAATACGGCATCGCCCGCGCGGCCGTGGTCGATTTCGACGTGCATCACGGCAATGGCACGCAGGATATCTTCTGGGCCGACCCGACGGTGATGTATTGCTCGACGCACCAGATGCCGCTGTTTCCCGGCACCGGCGCCAGCGGCGAGCGCGGCGAGCACGACAACATCGTCAACGCGCCGCTCGCCTCGGAAGACGGCGGCGCCAAATTCCGCGCCGCGTTCGAAAACGTCATCCTGCCGCAACTGCAGAAATTTGCGCCCGAGCTGATCATCGTCTCCGCCGGTTTCGACGCGCATTACCGCGATCCGCTGGCCTCGCTCAATCTCAAGCAGGAAGATTTTGGCTGGGTCACGCGCAAACTGATGGATGTCGCCGACCAGAGCGCCGGCGGCCGCATCGTCTCGGTACTCGAGGGCGGCTACGACCTGCAAGGCCTCAAGGAATCGGTCGCCGCCCACGTCACCGCATTGCTGGGCGGCTAGATTCCCGCCACAATACGTCCGCAAAAATATCATCGAATCTGCCCCGGCGAGGGCGCATCACGGGACAGCAATATGGCCGAGAATACCCAAGTGGACGTCAGGAAGCTGAGCTTCGAGCGCGCGATGGAGGAGCTCGAATCGATCGTGACGCGGCTTGAAGGCGGCAAGGTGCCGCTGGAGGAATCCGTCACGATCTACGAGCGGGGCGAGTCCCTGAAGCGGCGCTGCGAGGAGCTGCTGCGGCAGGCGGAGGCGCGGGTCGACAGGATCACCACCGACGCCGACGGCCAGGCGGTCGGGACCGAGCCGCTCGACGTCCAATGACGCCCCGCGGCCGCAGGTGCGGCCGCACGTCGCTCCCCGGCAACAGGTGAGAATATTAGCCGAATTCGACGCGAGACGCCGCGGACCGGGGGCCGAAATAGCTCTTGGCGTGTTACGCGGCCTGTTATAGTCCCGGCCGTTAGGCCCGGGGACCATTGTTAAGTGCGCGTTCAGCACCGCCAACCGCATGTTTCGAACCGAGCTGCGGAAGTTTGGCCGGCTGTATCAGCTCGCCGCCACCATCAGCCGTCCGCAGGTCGCCCCCGACGGCGAGATCGCGTCCTGGACCATCGAGACCAAGGCGGGCGACTGGCAGACCCGCACCAGCTACAATTTCCTGCGGTTCGAAGACCTGATCCAGCGTGACCTCGCCGCGCCGATCTGGCGCACGGTTCTGCACGCGATGTGGATCTATTGGCGCCTGGTGTTCGGCGGCACGATTGCGCGATTCTGGAAGGCGCATTGGCGGTTCGCCACCTTCATCAGCTACCCGCATTTCCTGCTGTTCAACGGGGCGATCTGGTCGCTGGGCCTTGCCTTCGCCTTCGAAAAAGGTCTCGAAGCGCTCGGCATTCCCAGCCTGTTCAGCACGGCCGCGGCAGCCGCCTTTTTCGTCGCCGCACTCGGCACCCTGCTGAAATACACGGAAAACCGCACCTATCTGCTGTATCTCTTGTCCGACACGATCTGGACCTGGGAATTCTCTCACCGGCAGCGGCCGGAATGGGACCAGCGCATCGACCGTTTTGCCCAATACCTCGCGAAGGTCGCGCGCGCCAGCGACGCCGACGAAATCGTCATCGTCGGCCACAGTTCCGGATCGTTTTTGGGGACCGAGATTCTGGCGCGCGCGCTCAAACTCGATCCGGCTCTCGGTCGGAACGGCCCGCGAATTGTGCTGCTGACGATCGGCGGCAATTTCCCGATCGTCGGTTTTCATGCGGCCTCGCAGGATTTCCGCGATCACCTTCGCCTGCTCGCGGTGGAGCCCTCGATCGACTGGATCGACTGCCAGTCGCGCAAGGATGTGATGAACTTCTATCCGTTCGATCCGATCACCGGGCACGGCATCGACGTCGGCGCCTCACGACGCAATCCCACCATCGTACCGGTCCGATTCCGCGAGATCATCAAACCCGAAAACTACAACCTGTTCCGCTGGAAGTTCTTTCGGGTCCATTTCCAGTTCGTCATGGCCAACGAACGGCCGCATGCCTACGATTTTTTCATGATCGTTTGCGGGCCGATCCCCCTCAGCGAACGCATGGCTCATCCCGAGGCGGCGCTGATTGCCGCGACCGGAGACGCCGCCGCCCGCGCATGCGCCTGGCAAAAGCTCGAAACAACCGCCGCCGATCAGGCAACTGCCGCAGATTTGAGCGAAATGGAACCGGAGATGGAACCAACGGCCCGCCGCCGCGGTTGAAATCCGGGACTCAGCCTGACTCGATCCATCGCACGCGAAGGTCCCGTTGGGTTGGCTTTGAGCGCAGCTTTAGTGTAAAGCATTAACGGCTATGGGCGGTTGAAAGCGATTTGCCGTTGTTGTTTGACGGCATTAAGAACTTGAAATAGCTAGCAAAAATGGCTGAGAAGGGTGAAGCCGCCGAGGGTGACACAGATCACATTAACCGATCCGGAATGCCTCTAGGCTCCACAACCAGGCTTAGGCCTGCTCAGGTGGCATCCGGCGTCTGGGTTTTCGCTGCGCTGAATTTGCGCACCCCCATCTCGCGTCGGGGACTCTTCCCGACCTGCAAAATTGGAATATCGCCGTGACCGCATTTAGCAAAACACCGCTTCTCGACACCATCCGCACTCCCGACGATCTGCGCCGGCTCAAGGTGGAACAGGTCCGCCAGGTCGCCGATGAGCTGCGTCAGGAAACCATCGATGCGGTTTCGGTCACGGGCGGGCATTTCGGCGCGGGCCTCGGCGTCGTCGAATTGACCACAGCCTTGCACTACGTGTTCGACACCCCGCGCGACCGGCTGATCTGGGACGTCGGCCATCAGGCCTACCCGCACAAGATCCTGACCGGCCGCCGCGACCGCATCCGCACCCTGCGCACCGGCGGCGGTCTGTCCGGTTTCACCAAGCGGACCGAAAGCGATTACGATCCGTTCGGCGCCGCCCACTCTTCGACCTCGATCTCGGCTGCGCTCGGCATGGCGGTGGCGCGCGATCTCTCCGGCGGCAAGAACAACGTCATCGCCGTGATCGGTGACGGCGCGATGTCCGCGGGCATGGCCTATGAGGCCATGAACAATGCCGGCGCGATGAACTCCCGCCTGATCGTCATTCTCAACGACAACGACATGTCGATCGCGCCTCCGGTCGGCGCGATGTCGGCTTACCTGTCGCGGCTTTACTCCGGCAAGACCTACCGCTGGCCAACCGCGCCAACCGTGTCGAAGAATATTCCCGCGGCTTCATGATGGACGGCGGCACCCTGTTCGAGGAACTCGGCTTCTATTATGTCGGACCGATCGACGGGCATAATCTCGACCATCTGCTGCCCGTTCTGAAGAACGTCCGCGACATGGAAACCGGCCCGATCCTGGTCCACGTCGTGACCCAGAAAGGCAAGGGCTATGGCCCGGCGGAGGCCTCCGCCGACAAATACCATGCCGTCGTCAAGTTCGATGTCGCCACCGGCACCCAGGCCAAGGCCAAGCCGAACGCTCCTGCGTATCAGAACGTGTTCGGCCAGAGCCTCGTCAAGGAAGCCGAGAAGGACGAGAAGATCGTCGGCATCACCGCGGCGATGCCGTCGGGAACCGGGATCGACATTTTCAACAAGGCCTTCCCCGACCGCACCTTCGACGTCGGCATCGCCGAGCAGCACGCGGTGACCTTTGCCGCCGGTCTTGCGACCGAGGGCTACAAGCCGTTCTGCGCGATCTATTCGACCTTCCTGCAGCGCGGCTATGACCAGATCGTCCATGACGTCGCGATCCAGAGCCTGCCGGTGCGCTTCGCGATCGATCGCGCCGGCCTTGTCGGCGCCGACGGCGCCACCCATGCCGGCTCGTTCGACAATGCCTATCTCGGCTGCCTGCCCAATTTCGTCATCATGGCGGCCTCCGACGAGGCCGAACTGGTGCACATGGTGGCGACCCAGGTCGCGATCAACGATCGTCCGAGCGCGGTGCGCTATCCGCGCGGCGAAGGCCGCGGCGTCGAGATGCCCGAGTTCGGCGTCCCGCTGGAGATCGGAAAAGGCCGCATCGTTCGCGAGGGCAGCAAGATCGCCCTGCTGTCGCTCGGCACCCGTCTTGCCGAATGCGAAAAGGCCGCCGACGAACTGGCGGCGCATGGCCTGTCCACCACCATTGCCGACGCGCGTTTCATGAAGCCGCTCGACGTCGACATGATCCTGAAACTCGCGCGCGAGCATGAAATCCTCCTCACCGTCGAGGAAGGCTCGATCGGCGGTTTCGGTTCCCATGTCATGCAGATGCTGGCGGAGTACGGCATGCTCGACGGCGGTTTGCGGATGCGGTCGATGGTGCTGCCCGACGAATTTCTCGACCACGACTCGCCGAACGCGATGTATGCCCGCGCCGGCCTCGACGCCAAAAGCATCGTCGCCAAGGTGTTCGAGGCGCTGGGCAAGGATTTCAAGACCGAGACGGTGAAGCTGGCCTGACCGACTGGGTCAGGCACGCGCCGGTAACAGGGGATCAGCGCTGTGCTGGTCCCTGTTCTGCCACCCTGCTTACGAATTGCCGTCGCAAGACCTTCAATCCTGCGCAGAATCCGCGCAATTAAAAATGAAGATCTATCTGGCCGGTCCCGACGTTTTCCTGCCCGACGCCGTCGATATCGGACGGCGTAAGGTCGAGACGTGCAAGCGCCACGGCCTGACAGGACTCTATCCGCTGGACAATGCCGTCGATCCCACCGCCAAAGACGTCTCACTGCAGATATTTCGCGGCAATGAGGCCATGATGATCGAGGCCGATGCCATCATCGCAAATCTCACGCCGTTTCGCGGCCCGGGCGCCGACCCCGGCACCGTCTACGAACTCGGCTACATGGCGGGACGCGGCAAGCTCTGCCTCGGCTATTCCAACGATCCCTCGTCCTATGCCGATCGGGTCCGTGGCTCGACCAGCGTGACTGCGCGCGAAGGACGCCTGATCGATGCGCAGGGATTGACCGTGGAGGATTTTGGCCTGACCGATAATTTGATGATGATTCATGCGCTCGACCTGCACGGTTGCGCGCTGGTGACCCCGCGGCAAATGCCCGCGGACATCTGGCACGATTTGAGCGGGTTCGAGACTTGCGTGCGCATGGCAGCCGAGCGCTTCGCCTCCCCTGCGCGCGCCGGCGCATCGGGCTGAACTTGGCCAGCCGCGACCACAGCATGTCCCCTTCCCGCAAGCGTGCCGATCTGTTGCTGGTCGAGCGCGGCCTGTTCGAAAGCCGGGCCCGGGCGCAGGCCGCGATTGAAGCGGGCCTCGTCACCGCCAACGACAAGCAGGTCACGAAGCCATCCGAGGGCATTGCCGCGGACGCGGTGTTGCATGCGCAGCCCGCGCATCCCTTTGTCTCGCGGGGCGGCGTCAAGCTGGCGGGTGCGCTGGAACAGTATCCGATCGACATCGAGGGCCACGTCTGCCTCGATGTCGGCGCATCGACCGGCGGCTTCACCGAAGTGCTGCTTGCGAACGGCGCCAGCCTGGTGTTTTCGATCGATGTCGGGCGCGACCAGTTGCATCCCTCGCTGCGCGGCCATCCCAGGATCGTTTCCGTGGAGGAGACCGATATCCGCAGCTTCGAGGGCAAGCGGCTGCCGATGCGCCCGGACATCGTTGTCATCGACGTCAGTTTCATCTCGCTGAAAGCCGTGCTGCCGGTGGCGCTGTCGCTGGCGGCACATCATCCGCAACGCGATGGTGCATCAGGAAATCTGCGACGACATCGCGGCGTTCGTCGCTTCGCACGGCTGCACCGGCATCCAGGTGTTTCCATCCTCGATCGCAGGCGGCGACGGCAACATCGAATTCTTCATCGGCGCGCGCCGTGGTTGAACGCCTCGTCATCGACCACGTCGGCCATCGCGGCGACGGTGTCGCCTTGACCGGCGGAGGCGCCGTGTACGTGCCGTACACGCTGGGCGGCGAAACCGTCGAGGTGGAAGCGGTACCGGGCCATCATCCCGATCGCCGGCGTCTGTTGCAGGTCGAGCGCGCAAGCCCCGAGCGCGTTACGCCATTTTGCCCGCATTTTGCAATCTGCGGCGGTTGCGCGATCCAGCATTGGGAAGGCGAACGCTACCGCGCCTGGAAACGCAACATCGTCGTCGAGACGCTGGCGCAGGCCAAGCTCGACGGTGAAGTGTATCCGCTGATCGACGCCCATGGTGCGGGCCGGCGGCGGATCACCCTGCATGCCCGGATGGGCACCCACGAGGTGCTCAAGGTCGGATTCAGCGCGGTGAGCTCGCACGATATCGTCCCGGTCGATCGCTGCCCGATTCTCGATCCCGGCTTGAGCGGCGCGCTCGACGTGGCGTGGGCGCTGGCCGAACGGCTGACCGCGACCGGAAAGCCGCTCGATATCCAGATCACCGCCACGGGCACTGGCCTCGATGTCGACATGCGCGGCTCGGGCCCGCTGCCGGCGGCCGCGATCGCCGCGTTGTCGCAGGTCGCCGAACAACATCGCCTGGCGCGGCTGACGCGCCATGGCGAACTGGTGCTGATGCGGACGCCGCCGACGATCGCGATCGGCGCCGCACAGGTCACCCTGCCGCCGGGTTCGTTCCTGCAGGCGACCGTCGCAGGCGAGGAAACGCTGGCGGCGCTGGTGGCCGAGCACTGCAAGCGCGCCAAGCACATCGCCGATCTGTTCTGCGGGGTCGGGCCTTTTGCCCTGAGGCTGGCGGCGAAGTCGCGGATCTCGGCGTTCGACAGCGATGCCGGCGCGGTCACCGCGCTGCAGCAGGCGGCAAAGTCGACGCCCGGGCTGAAGCCGGTCAAGGCCGAGACCCGCGACCTGTTCCGGCGTCCGCTGATGCCGCAGGAGCTGCGCGATTACGACGCCATCGTGTTCGATCCGCCGCGGCAAGGCGCGCAGGCGCAAGTCCTTCAGCTCGCAGCGAGCAAGATTCCCGCGGTGGTCGCGGTATCATGCAACGTCGCGACCTTCGTCCGCGACGCGCGGATCCTTGTTGACGGCGGCTACAGGCTCGAAGGCGTGACGCCCGTCGACCAGTTCCGCCACACCCCGCATGTCGAGCTGGTGGCGCGGTTTGTGCTGAAACGTTGAACCGTCCTCGCAGCCGGGTGACATACCCGGGTGAAGGACTGATAGAGGCGATCTGTCGCTGCTTTGATGCGAGCGGCCGCCCATCGTGCGCATGACGCGATCAAGCCACCCCGCTGGAGGCGTTTCCGAACTCGCGCTTTTTCGGATTCGACTATCACCCGGGCTCGATCGAGGCGGCGCGCCAGACGGCAAAGGTTGCCGGGCTTGGCGAGCGCGTGCGCTTCGAGGTCGATTCCGCCAAGACCTATCCAGCTGACGACTACGACCTCGTTTGCTTCTTTGACTGCCTGCATGACATGGGCGATCCGGTCGGCGCGATCAAGCATGTGCGCGAGACCCTGGCCGCCGACGGGACCTGCATGCTGGTCGAGCCGTTTGCCAACGATCGCCTGGAGGACAACCTCAATCCGGTCGGGCGCGTCTTCTATGCCGCGTCAACAATGATCTGCACGCCCGCTTCGCTCGATCAGGAGGTCGGCTTGGCGCTCGGCGCGCAAGCCGGTGAAGCACGGCTTCGCGAGGTGGCCAAACAAGGTGGCCTGACGCGGTTCCGTCGCGCCACCGAGACGCCGTTCAATCTGATTCTGGAGGCGCGGGCCTAAGGCCATTGGAGGGGTTCACCTGCCCCAGCGGTCCTGCCAGATTTTCTCGCCGATCATGCAGGGCACGCGCGGCTCCTTTTCGGCCACCGGGACGATCCGGCGCTCCGGCGTGCGGCCGGCGACTTCGAGCAGCAATTTGGTCCGGATCGCCTCCTTGAACTTTTCGCGGTCCTTGATGGTCACCACAAAGGAGCCCGGGCCGCCGATGACGCAATCCTCGTAATAGAAATCGAGGTTGTCGATATCCATCGTCGAATAGGATGGCTCCTTCACCATGATCGGCAGGCCGTTGATCACGATCCCCTTCTCCAGCGCCGCGTCGCGCGCGACGGTGACCGGCGTGCCGTTATTGTTGGGGCCGTCGCCGGAAATATCGATGACGCGCCGCAAGCCGTGATACGGGTTCTCGTCGAACAGCGGCATCGCGAAATTGATCGCGCCGGAGATCGAGGTGCGCGACGCCCGGCGGATCGGGGTTTTCATGATCTCGTTGGCGACCGCGTCCGCGGTTTCCGGCCCGTCGATCAGCCGCCATGGAATGATGATCTTCTGGTCGCTCGAGGCCGCCCACTCGAAATAGGTCACCGCGATCTTGCCGTTCGGGCCGGTCTTCAGCGCCTGCAGAAACTCCTTCGAGATGATGGCCTGGGCGTATCCTTCGCGCTGGATCGCGAGTTCATCCATGTCCATCGAATAGGAGACATCGACAGCAAGAACCAGTTCGACATCGACGGACGGAGCGTTGTCCTTGTCGGCCGATTGACTGCCGAGTTGATTCCCAAACTGATTACTGGGGTTCGGCGCGGCGATACCCGCGACGTCGCCACCGGCCATCGCGCCTGCGACAAGCACCGCCCCGATCGAGACACACCAGCGCATTAGCGGCCCTCCCGTCGACTGACGCGATGGTGACACGCAAACCAGCCCTCGAAAAGCGGGAACATCGATTGTCCCTACACATTCAAGTTAGCAAAATCGCTTAGCAGGATCACAACTTAGCCAGATCGCGGGCTGGCAAGATCACAAGCTAGCCGGATTGCCCCAATTTCAACCACCCTCGCGCTTCGCGATTGCCTTCGAATGAACCGACGGGCGCGGACTACACATAAAGCGGCCATTTCGACCCCACAGGTTTGCCACGAATAAAGGTGCCCTTCGCCGCATCATCCCTCGGCATCGCCAGCGCAGCCGTGATCGCGACATCACCGTGGCCTTGAATGTGCCCGCAAACGATCGGCCTGAAACTGTCAGAGAATGCCCAGTTCCAAGATCGGGCGGGAGCCTGTAAGCTGATCGAGACGGCCGCGCAACGCGGCGATCAGGCTATGGCGCAACGTCCAGCGGAATGCCGCGCCAACTGATCGATGCGCGCGCCATCTCCAGAGCCTTTTCGGTTCTGATTGAATCAGAACCGAGCTCTGGTCTTTTGTTTGACGCGTTTTCTTTACGCGAACCGGTATGCGCTTCGCATGAAAACGCTCTAGGAGGCGCCACCGGGAATGATCGATACCGTCACCAAGCCGCGAACCAAAGTTAAGACCAAGACCGAACGGCCGCGCCTGCACAAGGTCATCCTCGTCAACGACGACTTCACGCCCCGCGAATTTGTCGTCACCGTCCTGAAGGCGGAATTCCGAATGACCGAGGACCAGGCCCACAAGGTCATGATCACAGCGCACCGCCGCGGCGTGTGCGTGGTCGCGGTCTTCACCAAGGACGTCGCCGAGACCAAAGCGACCCGCGCCACCGACGCCGGCCGCGCCAAGGGCTATCCGCTGCTGTTCACCACCGAACCCGAGGAGTAGCGCGCGGCTTCGCGCGTCAACTTCCGAAATTTCCCTGCAATTTTATCGATCGCCGCCACCGAAGGTTCAGCTTTGGGTGGTATTGACGCACCATGACAATCGCGCTCCGCCGGCAACTGCGGCAACCGCTGCCGCAGGTTTCGTTCGGGCCATTCCGTTTTCTCGAGGCGCTGCCCTGGCTGGTGCTGGCCGCGGCGATGCGGGTGATTGCGTTCGGCGGAGGGCTGGTGGCCCTTCCGGCGATCGTGATCGCCAGCATCGCCGTACTGCACGCCTTCCTGGTGGTGGCGCAACGATCCATCGAACTCGCCGACGGCCAGACCGGCCTCGGCGACCTTGATTTCGGGGAGCAAGCCAGACTGTCGCTGGCGATCCTGTGGAGGATCGGACTTCTGATGGTCGTGATAACGCTCACCCTCGCTAATTCTGGATACCGGTCGTTCGCGCCGCATATGATGGACGGGATCGACGGCATGGCGTTCGATCAGTGGACCGACGCCGGCAAGTTCTGGAGTGCAACGGTCGCAGCCCTGATATTGCTGATGAGCGTCGATGCCGAGCGCAACGGCGGCAAGGTCCGCTTTTTCAAGGCGGTCGGCGAATTCGCGCGGCGAGGCCTGTGGGTGGGCGCTGCCGTGCTGGCGCTCGGACTCGTCTACCTCGGCCTTGGCTTGGCTCAGGGATGGGTCCGCAGCGCGATCTGGAATTTCTGGCAGATTTCGTCATCCAGCCAGTTCATCAAGAACCTGATCTATTTCGTCTTCATCTTCAGCTTCGCGATGCTGCGGCTATGGGTGACGCTGCTGATCCTGACCTTCAGCCTGAAGCAGTCCTACATCCGCGGCGCCAGCACGTAGCGTAATGCCGACCGCGCGGGCACAAAAGCTGGTTCGTCCGGACACCTCGTTCGGGCCGTTCCGCCATGTCGAGGCGGTGGCCTGGTTGATGGTCGCGCTCGCATGCCGTGTCGCCGGCATGAACGAGACACCCTGGTGGCTGCTGGCTTTATGTGGCGATTCCATCGCCGTGCTGATGGCATTCATGGCGGTCGCCCGGCGCGTATTCGAAATATTCGAACATCCCTCCCCCATCGATGGCCTGACCTTCGATCGGGAATTGCGCCTGGCGCTCCGAATATTTGGCCGGATGACCGCGCTGATGCTGGCGGCAACGCTGCTGTTGGGCATTTTCGTCGATCGATCGGTTGCGTCAATTTTCCTGCTGGGGCTGGATGGGATGGTATTCGACGAGTTCTTCATGCTTGGCAAAATCTCGAGCGCATGTTGCGCGGCGCTCGTGCTGCTTTTCATTCTTGGCGT
>WNFK01242586.1_pt1 | contig 11054 bp, 7 predicted proteins | sample 5400281 | NCBI WGS metagenome assembly WNFK01 (sample SAMN13153350, study PRJNA577476) | soil metagenome | isolation source: 20 cm soil on Douglas fir-dominated hillslope | place: USA:California | collected 2013-09-17
CCCGCGCTCCCACGTGTCGCCACCATCCTCGGAACGGAAGACGCCGCCGTCTTTCGCCTCGACGATGGCGTAGACGCGACCGCTCTTCGGTGACGCTGAGATGCCCACCTTCCCAAAGACACCCGCCGGGAGGCCGGCGGCGCGTGTGATCTCAGTCCAGGAATCGCCCCCGTCGCGGGAGCGGAAGATGCCGCTTCCGTTCCCACCGCTCACGATCTCCCACGGTCGGCGGACGGCTTCCCAGAGGGTGGCGTAGACGGTCCGCCTGTCGTTCGGATCGATGGACAGGTCGGCGGCTCCGCTCTTCGGATTTCGATAGAGGACGCGCGTCCACGTCCGGCCCCCGTCGCGCGACCGGTAGATGCCGCGCTCGGCATTCGGCCCGTGGGCGTGCCCGAGCGCGGCGACGTACAGGACGTCTGGGTCGAAGGGGTCGACGCGGATCTTCGCGATGTGGCGCGTTGCCGCGAGGCCGAGGTGCCGCCAGGTCTCACCGCCGTCGTCCGAGCGATAGACGCCGTCGCCGTGCGAGACGTTACCCCTGATGCAGGCTTCGCCCATGCCGGCGTAGATCACGTTCGGTGCCGCCGCCGCGATGGCGATGGCGCCGACGGAGGCTCGCTTGAAGAAGGGGTCGCTGACGTTGTTCCAGTAGACGCCGGCGTCATCCGTACGCCACACCCCGCCGCCGGTCGAGCCGAAGTAGAAGACGTTCCGCTCCGTCGGATGACCAGCCACCGCGACGACCCGGCCGGCCCGATACGGCCCGATGCAGCGCCACGACGCTCGGTCGAGAACGTCAGCGTGTGGTGTCCAGCGCGACTTGACCATCCGACCTTCCTCCACCGAGAAGCTGGGCGCGAGTCAGGGCGACGATACCTCGCTTGGTCCGCGCTGGTGTACGCCGGTGTACAAACCCGGCTTGACGGCTGAAGCGCCCGGCGTAGAGTCGCTCTCGTTCGGTCGCGTGGGATGGCGCCGAGCGCTGGGAGGAATGGAATGCAACGTCGAGCCATCGCGCGTCTCTTGGTCGTTCCCCTGTTCGTCGCCGCGGCCTGCGGAGGAACGACTCCGGCGGCATCTCCAACGGTGGCCGCCACCGCGGCTGCCTCGCAGGATCCGACGAAGGCCTTCGTCGCGAAGCTGTACGAGGAGGCGAAGAAAGAGGGCAGCTTCGTCTTGCAGCTCAGCGACGCGACCCAGCGACTCATCGCCGAGAACAAGGCGAACCAGCTGAGCATCGACCTGTTCAAGCCCACGCTCGACTTCAACATCTTCAAGACCGAAGGCCTTATCGCCGACATGACCGAAGTTCTCACCGCGGCGGGGGTCAAGAAAGAGAACATCTACGAGGGCATGCACCAGGACGAGTTCCTCGTATCGGGCGTCTCGTACAACCCCGACAAGGTGAAGGGCGCGGACATCCCGAAGAAGTGGGACGACCTGCTCGATCCGAAGTGGAAGGGCCGTATCTCGATCGATGACCGCCTCCGGCCGTTCGTGAACGCGACATCGTTCTGGGGCGAGGCGAAGGTCATCGACTACCTCACGAAGCTGAAGGCGCAGAACGTGAAAGCGCGCAGCGGCGAGAGCGCGACGACCGCGCTCATGTTCGCTGGTGAGACGGACCTCGTGATCGGTGCGTTCCTCGGTTCGTTGAACGAGAACAAGGGAAAGCCGTGGGCGTTCGCACCGCTCGACGAGGTCTACTCGATCATCGCTATCAACGGGTGGACCGTTCCGCCGAAGGCCAAGCATCAGAACGCCGCGAAGCTGTTCCTCTACTGGTACGAGAGCAACCCGGACGCGATCGCCCTTCGCGATACGCTTCGCTTCCGTGGGGACCCGCGGCCGGGCACCGGCACCGGTCCATCGAAGTACTTGACCGACAACAAGATGACCGTGAAGGTCGCGCCGATCGAGTACGACCTGAACTTCCGGACATACCAGGTGAAGTACCTTCAGGCCCTCGGCCTGCCGGTGAACTAGCCGAAGCGCTGAAGAGAACGTGATCGCTGCGAAGCCCATGGCGCGGCCCGTCCGCGCCATGGGCCTCCTGCGCGGCATAAGCGGCCAGAAGCTCGTCTACATCCTGCTGTTCGCGATCCTCGCGAATACCGTCCTCCTTCCGCTCCTACTCGTCGTCCTGACGTCGCTGAACGTCGGACCGATGCAGACCACCGCAGAGGGCGCGACGCTGCGCTACTTCGCGGATCAATGGCGCAGCGCGAACATGCCCGAGATCCTCGCGAACACGCTCATCTTCGCCTTCGGTTCGTCGGTGATAGCGGTCGCGATCGGTGTCTTCTTCGCGTTCCTCTCCGAACGGACCGACATGCCGTTCCGGAGCGTCGTGCGCGTCGTCATCCCGTTGACGGTCGCGCTGCCCGGCGTGCTGTACAGCATCGCGTGGGTCCTGCTGCTGAACGAGAAGATCGGCTTCTACAACACGCTCGCGGCAGCTGTGGTCGGTTTCAGACCGTTCAACGTGAGCACCATGGCGAGCATGGTCTTCGTCGAGGGCCTTCGCCTCGTCGCGATCGTGTATCTCATGAGCATCGGCATTTTCCGCAACATGGACGCATCGCTCGAGGAGGCTGCTGCGGTCTCGGGCGTGCCGCGGCACCAGATCGCTCTACGGGTAACGCTCGGCCTGCTCATGCCGGGCGTCCTCGCCGCGGCGCTCTACGTGTTCACGAGCGCCCTCGAGACGTTCGATGTGCCGGCGATCCTGGGCATGCCCGCGAACATCTTCACGCTCTCGACGAAGGTGTATCTGCAGGCGAGCACCGGCAATCAAGCCGGTGCGTCGGTGCTCGGGGTCGTCTTCCTGTCCGTCGCCGTGCTCGTGGTGCTCCTCTACGCGAGGGCCGTGCGCGGGATCGAGCGATTCAGCACCATTACCGGCAAGGGCTATCGGCCGCGCGTCATGCCGCTCGGCCGATTCCGGTACGTGGCCGTCGCGCTCGTCGCGATCTACCTGTTCGTCGTTGCGGGCGCGCCGATCCTCATCACGCTGTGGGCGAGCGTCCTGCCGTTCTACCAGCAGCCGTCCGTGGACGCGCTGCAACGCGTGACCTTCGAGTCCTACGAGCGGCTGTTCAGCACGCCTCGGCGGGTGGTCACGATATGGAACAGCCTCATCGTGACCTTCGCCGCACCGACGATCGCGCTCCTGATCGTGCTGCCGATCTCCTGGTTCGTAGTGCGATCGCGGATGCGCGGAAAGAGGCTGCTCGACGTCATCGCGTTCCTGCCACATACCGTGCCATCCGCGGTCATCGCGCTCGCCGTCGTCTACCTCTTCCTTGGCACGCCCTGGGGTTTTCTCCCGATCTACGGGACCGCGTGGATCATCGTCTTCGCCCTTGCGATCAGACATTTCGCATACGCGAGCCGGCAGATGCACGGCGCGATGATCCAGCTTCACAAGGACCTCGAGGAGGCGGGTTACGTGAGCGGCGTCCCGTGGCGCAGGATGATGCAGAGCGTCGTCGTGCCGCTCGTCGCTCCGTCGGTCATCGCGGCGTGGGTGTTCATGGCGATGACGTCCGTGCGCGACACGACGATGGCGCTGATGCTCGGCTCGACGACCAATCGCGTGCTCCCGCTGCTGATGTGGGACGCCTGGCAGATCGGCTCGTACAACGACGCGGCGGCGGGCGGCGTCGTGCTACTCGGATTCGTCATCGTCATCCTCGTCGCCGGGGCGCTTCTGCAGCGGACGCGCCTGGCGCGGCCGGGACACGCGTCATGAGGCGCCAGCCATGTTGAATGTCACCGACCTGCGCATCACCTATCGGGGCATCCAAGGCACCGTTGAGGCGCTGCGCGGTGTCTCGTTCGAGGTCAAGGAGGGCGAGTTCTTCACTCTCCTAGGACCGTCCGGGTGCGGGAAGACGAGCACACTTCGATGCATCGCCGGCCTCGAGACGCCGACGTCCGGAACGATCGAAAGCGGCGGCAATGTTCTGTTCGCGAGCGACCGCAGGGTCAACGTTCCCGTGCACCGCCGCGGCTTCGGCATGGTGTTCCAGTCGTACGCGATCTGGCCGCACATGAGCGTGCTCGACAACGTCGCCTTCCCGCTCATCTACGGGGTGCGAAAGCTGGGCCGGCGTGAAGCACGCGAACGCGCGCTCAAGGCACTCGATCTCGTTCAGCTCGAGGAGCTCGCGGAGCGACCCGCGCCGTACCTGTCAGGCGGCCAGCAGCAGCGGGTCGCAGTGGCGCGCGCGCTGGCGCTCGAGCCGTCCGTCCTGCTCCTGGATGAGCCGCTCAGCAACCTCGACGCGAAGCTGCGCGACGAGATGCGTCATGAGCTGAAGACGCTCGTGCGACGTCTCGGCATCACGACTCTGTACGTGACGCACGACCAGCTCGAGGCGCTCAGCATGTCCGATCGCGTCGCGGTGATGCACGCCGGGCGTATCGAGCAGCTCGGCCGACCGCGCGAGGTGTATCACGCTCCGGCGTCCTCGTTCGCCGCGCGCTTCCTCGGGCGTACGAACGTGCTCGAGGGCACCGCGGAGTGGGCGCGCGATGGCGCGCCGGTCGCGATCGGATTCCGACCCGAGAACGTCACGATCTCCGCGCAGCCCCCGTCCGGCATGTCGAACGTCGTGTCGGGGACCGTCATCGGCCACAGCTTCAACGGCGAGAGCGTGGAGTACGTCATCGATCTTGGCGGGCAGACGGTGCAGGCCCGCGGCGACGCGTTCGAAATGCTCGAGGAGGGCTCGCGCGCCTATCTCGCGATCCCGCCGAGTCGCTGCTTCGTGCTCGCGCTCTCGGAGGCGCACGAGAGCACCAGGCCGCGCTCGGATGCTTCCGTCGAAACCCCCACCGCTGTACCCGCGATCCCCGACGCACAAGGGAGGCTCGTGTAATGACCATCCGCCCAGAGATCCTGTCGCTGCCGCGCTACAAGCCGGCGATCAAGGGCAAGAAACAGCTTGTCGGCCCCGACGGGAAGCGCATCGCCCGGCTCAACGCGAACGAGGGGCCGTGGCCTCCGTTCCCCGAGGTCATCGAGGCGATGCAGGAGGCCGCGCGCGAATCGAACTGGTACCCAGATCTGTCGTTCCTCGACGTAAAGGAGGCGCTCTCGCTGCTGCACGGTGTCGACATCGCGCGAATCGTTGTGGGGAGCGGCTCGGCGCCGCTCATCCGTCTCCTCATGCTCGTCACGATCCGACCGGGCGAGGAGGTCCTGATCCCCTGGCCGCCATATCCAGCGCACGGCGTCGCGCCGCACCTGCACGGCGGCGTCGTCGTACGAGTTCCACTGCGCGATGGCGCGTGTGACATGGATGCGCTGGCCGGTCTGATCACCGACCACACGCGCATCGCCCTCATCTGCACACCCCACAACCCAACGGGCAGTGTCGTAAGTCGCCGCGCGTTTGAGGAATATCTCTCGGTTGTTCCCGAGCACGTGGTGACGGTGCTGGACCAGGCGTACCAGGAGTTCGTCACCGACGATGACGCGGTCGATGGACGCGCCTACCTGGGTGGGCCGAAGCCGCTCGTCGTCTTCCGTACGCTGTCGAAGGTGTATGGACTCGCGGGTGTGCGCTCCGGTTACGCGCTCGCGACCGCCGAGCTCGCCGAGGCCATGAACAAGGCGAACGAGACGTTCAGCATGAGTCAGCTCGCAGTCGTCGCGACGCTCGCGAGCCTGCGGCGCCAAGACCTCGTGCGACAGCGTGTCGCCATCATCGCGACCGAGCGAGCCAAGCTGCTGCGTGCCTGCGATGCGCTTGGGCTCACGTACACGCCCTCGCAGGCGAACTTCGTGTGGATCGACACGCGGCGCAACAGCAAAGAGGTGTCGGACGCTTTCCTGCGGCGCGGGTTCATGGTGCGCTCCGGCGACGTCCACGACGCGCCGCAGCACATTCGTGTGACGATAGGCAGGCCGGAGGAGAACGACGGCTTCATTCAGGCGTTCCCCCTGGTCCTCGATGAGGTCCGCGAGAGCGGCGCGGCGCTCGCGTCAGGGGTGAGGTAAAGGATGGCCCACGACACGGCGAAACCGACCCATCAACAACACGGCGACGACGCGCGACTGCTGCGCGAACGCGACGCGAGGCTCGGCGAGGCGACGGTCACCGGCGAGCGCTGGTGGCCGCATGAGACGTGGAAGTACGCGGACCTGCAGGACGAGGGACAGCACCTCACCAGCTATGAGCGCTGGCTCGCCGATCGCGAGCGCGAGCGCCGCCGCCGGCGCGAGACGATGGCGTCGATCGTGAAGCGCGAATCGATCAAGTGGGAGAAGACGCGCGCTCCGGGCGTCTTCGTCGCGTACATGGTGGCGCCGCACATGGAGACCGAGGCGCCGAGTCACATCGTCGAGCTCATCCACCTGCGCCCCGGCGCCGCGACCATCCCCGCCCGCGAGAACGAATCCGTGTACCACGTCCTGCGCGGCAGCGGCCACTCCCTCATTTACGGCGAGCGCCACGACTGGGAGCCGCACGCGTCCATCCACGTGCAGGAGGGTGCCTGGTACCAGCACGTGAACAGCGGGAGCGACCCGGTCGTCATGATCGCCGGTCGCGTGACGCCTCTCATGGAGCAGGTCTACACGATGAACATCGTGTACAAGGGCGACTCGTTCAGCGACCTTCCGGACGACTTCAAGCCGGAGCACCCGTTCACGAAGGAACGCGTGGACGTGCCCGAACACGTGGGCGGCATCAAATGGATGAGCCAGATGCAGAAGTCGCATCACGATGACAAGGGTGGCAAGGAGAAGGAAAGCCGCGACGCACGCAAGGTGCTGCACGCGAGCGAGGCTGTCATCCAGCGCTCGCACCACAAGGGCGACTGGAAGGTCGGCCTCATCGACCCGTATCTCGGCTTCACGAACCGGATCCTCGGGATGTATGTGCACCAGATGCCGCCTGACTGCCACACCGAGACCCATAAGCACGGCTGGGCGACCATTTACGTCATGACCGGACAGGGCTACAGCCTCGTCGACGACAAACGGGAGGACTGGCGCCAGGGCGACATCATCAACGTGCCCGCCGGCGCGTGGCACCAGCACTTCAACACGAGCAAGGAGCAGATCTCGCAGCACTTGCTCATCTCGCCCGATCCCTTCCGACAGAAGATGCATCTCACCCAGGGCGCCGTGGAAGAGAGCTACCAGAACGTGCCGGAGCTCTCTGACGCGGGCTACCAGCCGACGGGGGAGTGGTGGAGGTGATCAAGCGTCAGAGCCCGCACGGTCACCACATCGCCGTGCCCGACCCCGAGCTGCGCGGCAAGCAGACCGCGCTGGTGATCATCGACATGCAGTACCACGGCGCGAGCCGGGAGCATGGGCTCATCGGCAAGCGGCTCGCGGAAGGGCAGCCCGAGGCGGTGACGTACGTGCTCGACCGCGTCGAACGCGTCACCGTCCCGGCCATCCAGCGGCTTCAGCACGCGTTTCGTGACGCGGGCATGGAGGTCGTCCACGTCAAGACGCAGTCGCTCACCAGTGACGGCCGCGACCGCGGCCCCGCGGCCAAGCGACACGGCACACACGTGCGGCCGGGCACGCGCACCGCGGACATCCTCGATGAGATCGCGCCGGTCGGCGACGAGATCGTCATCGCGAAGACCTGCTCTGGCGTTTTCAATTGCACGAACATCGACTACGTACTGCGGAACATCGGGGTGAGCACGCTCGTGCTTGGCGGGATGGTGACCGGGAGCTGTGTCGCGGCGGCGGCACGCGACGGCGCGGACAAAGGCTACTTCGTCGTGGTCGCGGAAGACGCGACTGCGTCGTGGTCCGCGGACATGCAAACGCAGTCGATCGAGGACCTGCGCGATCGCTCGGCGAAGATCATGAGCGCGGACGAGGTCATCGCGAAGATCGCCACGCCAGTCCTCGCGCCGTCGGCTTAGGCGCGCCCCGCGAGCGCTGCGAGCTCGGCGTACACATCGGGCGCAAGCTCGACTCCGTCGCGTAGCCGTCGCTCGCGCTCCTGCCAGTACCGGTCGCCGGGAACGAGGACGCGCTCGACGCCCGCCGCCGGCGCCGATGAGCGGATCCCGTCGAGGAGCGCGCTCAGTCGGCGATCGAATTCAGCGCGCGGGATGAATGCGTCGGGCGAGATCGTGATCACGAAGGCGCCCGCGTTGCTTGGCGCCTTGAGCTCGCTGAGGCCGCGCACTTCCTCGCCCACGCCCGCGCCCGCGAGGATCCCGGAGAGGATCTCGACCATCAGCGCGAGGCCGTAGCCCTTCGCGCCCCCGAACGGCAGCAGCAGTCCCTCGAGCGCCGCGGTCGGATCTGTCGTTGCGTCGCCCTCCGCGGTGAGCGCCCAGTCCGACGGGATCGGTGTCCCGCGCCGCGCGGCCACGCGGATCGAGCCTTTCGACGCGGCGGTGGTTGCCATGTCAAGCACGGGCTCGGGACCGCTCGCTATCGGGACCGCCACGCAAAACGGATTCGTGCCCAGCTTTGCCACGCGTCCGCCGTGTGGCGGCATCGCCGGGGTCGCGTTCCCGCCGAGGATCGCGATCTGCCCGGCCTTCGTCGCGCGGCGAGCGAAGTACCCGAGCGCGCCGGCGTTGTTGAGGTTGCGGATCGTGCCGCACGCGATGCCATGCCGCGTCGCGCGTTCGACCGCCATGTCCACCGCAAGCGCCAGCGCGAGCTGGCCGAAGCCGTTCCGCGCGTCGATCGCGAAGACGGCGCCGCTGTCGCGGATGACCGCGGGTTCAGCGCTGCGGTCGATCCCGCCCTGCTCCGCCTTCTTCAGGTACCCGGCGATCCGGACGACGCCGTGGGAGCCGCGGCCGCCGAGCTCGGAGTCCACCGCCGAGTCGGCGATGAGCTCGGCGTGCCGCGCAGCGACGCCGGCCCGTACCAGCGCGGCGACAGCGAGGTCGCGCAGCTCGCCGTGGCCGACGATGCGCATCAGCTCCTCCGCCGGCGTCTCGCACGGGTCGCGGTCGACGAGGATCAGGTCGGCGCGTTTACCACGCGCGACGGTGCCGGCATCGTGCTCCTCGAACGTCGCGTACGCGTTCGCCGTCGTGAACATGTGCAGCGCCTCTTTGACCGTCACCGCCTGCGCGCGGTCGACGTCGCGGCCGCCCTTCGAGCGCCGAGTCACGGCGGCCTGCAGGCCGATGAACGGGTCGATCGGCGTGCTCGGGAAGTCGCTGTTCGCGTGCACGCGGATGCCCATGTCGAGCGCGCGCCGGAGCGGCATCCAGCTGTCCACGCCTCGCTCACCGAAGATCTCGTGATACGCGTCGCCGGACGAGTACAGGAGCGCGGGCTGGTCCGAGAGGAGGAGGTCGAGCGCCTTGATCCGCTCGAACTGCTTCACCGGCGCAGGCACGTAGGCGTGCTCCATGCGGTGGCGGTGGTCCTTGCGTGGCAGGTCGGCGAGCGCGTGCTCGAACGCCGTGAGCGCGATGTCGACCGCGCGTGGCCCGATCGCGTGCACGGCGATCTGAAGATGCGAACGGTTCGCCTGCGCGAAGACCTCGTTCAGCTCGGCCTGCGTCACCCGTACGATGCCGCGGTTCTCCGGCTGACCAGGGTACGGGTCGTAGAGCGCTGCGTTCCGCGACTCCATCGAGCCATCGACGCTCACCTTGATGCCGTCGAGGCGCAGCCACGCGTCGCCGAGGCCGCCGCGCAGACCGAGCCCGGTGAGGTATTCCATCTTCGTGCGCGCCTCGACCGCGCGAACGTAGTAGCGGACGCGCACGCCAAGCTTGCCGCGCTCGCGCAGCGCGAGGTAATCGGAGATGTGGTCCGGCTCCGCCACGATCTCGTGCAGGGTCGTCACGCCGTGCTGCTGGAGCATGCGTATGCCGTCCTCGAGCGCGCGGAGGCGGTCGTCCTCGCTCACAGATGGCACCACCGTGTCTGTTCGTGCGGGGTCGAGTCGCAGCTTGGCCGTCTCATGGAGCACGCCGGTCGGCTCGCCGGTCGCGTCGCGCTCGATGCGGCCGCCCTTCGGATCCGGAGTGTTGCGATCGATCCCCGCAAGACGGAGCGCAAGCGTGTTCGCCATCGTCAGGTGCTTCCCGAGGCTGCGGAGGATCACCGGGTTGTTCGGCGCCGCGGAGTCGAGCTCCTGCCGCAGCGGCCAGCGGCGCTCGGTCAGGCGGTGCTCGCGGAGGCTGTCGCCCTGGATCCATCGACCCTTCGGCGTCCCAGCCGCGCGCTCGCGCACCGCTGCGAGCACCGTGGGGATCGAATCAAAGGTCTCCTTGTCGAGGTCGATGAACTGCGCGCGCAACACCGCGGCGCGATGGAAGTGCGTGTGGCTGTCGATGATCGACGGGAGGAGCGTCGCGCCCTGGGCGTCGAGCACCTCCGCCTTCGGCCAATCGCGGATGTCGGCACGCGAGCCGACCGCGACGATGCGTCCGTTCTCGATCGCCACCATCTCGGCCACCCTGTCACCCTCGAGGGTCCGAACACGCGCGTTCGTGATGACGAGGGAAGCAGCCTTCATCGGGTCGGCGAGATGTATAACACTGTATGCCGACATATACGAAGTCTCGGGGAGGAAGGGAATGGGGTCCGGCGCGATGCTCCGCGACGTTCGCATCCTCGATCTCACGGGCCCCGACGCGCAGCTCTGCGGGCGCATCCTCGCCGAGCTCGGCGCCGACGTCATCCTCGTCGAGCCGCCCGAAGGCGTTCCGACGCGAGGTCTCGCACCGTTCCGTGACGGGCGCGACGGTGACACTGAGGCGAGCCTTGCCTTTGCAGCGCTGAACAGTGGCAAGCGCAGCGTCGTCGTTGCACGTGAGCGTGCGCGGGACGAGCTCCGTGCGCTCGCGCGGACGTGCGACGCGGTCGTGCTGTCGCGCGAGAGCGACTGGCGCGGCGACGTCGACGTCGCGCTGCTGCGTGACTCCGGAACGCCCGTCATCGTGCTCACGCCATTCGGCGAGACCGGTCCCTACGCCGGTTTCAAGGGGCCGGAGATCGTCACGACGGCGCTCGGCGGCCTCCTCTTCTTCAGTGGGGACGTCGACAATCCGCCGTGCGCACCGCCCGAGTCGCTCGGCCAGTA
>WNFK01012439.1_pt1 | contig 11045 bp, 7 predicted proteins | sample 5400281 | NCBI WGS metagenome assembly WNFK01 (sample SAMN13153350, study PRJNA577476) | soil metagenome | isolation source: 20 cm soil on Douglas fir-dominated hillslope | place: USA:California | collected 2013-09-17
GGCAGGCACGGAAGGGACCGCGCGGGTTGAGGAGGCACCGCGTGCGCCACGATCGCGGTGAGCTTCAGCATCAGGAGCCCCGAGAGCTCGACGGCGCCGGACGCGGCGGGCAGAAGCGGCGGCAGGAACGCGGCGGATCCGAGATGCAGCAGCATGGCCGCCATGAAGGCGCTGCAGAGCGGGATCACCGCGAGGTTCAGGAAGAGTCCGGCCACGGGCACGGCGCCGAATTGAAGCACCTGGATCCCCAGAGTACCCGCCTCGGCGAACGCGCTCTGCTGGAGCAGCGCGAGGAATCCGCCGAGGCGCAATCCTCCCGAGGCGAGAAGGCCCAGCACCGCGGCGAAGCTGAGCTGGAACCCGGGATCCTCGAGCGCCGTGGGGATCGAGAGATGGATCAAGAGCCCGGCCAGCCCCCAGGCCGCGAAGGGACGTACGGGAGCGCCGCGAAGACGGCCCGCCCGCATGGCCGACCAGAGGACGGCCGAGCGGACCGCGGACGCGGGCGCGCCGACGAGGAGCACGTAGCCCCAGAGCACGGCCATCTCCAGCCCGAGCGCGGGGAACGCGGGCAAGCGGAACGCCACCGCCATGGCCGCCACGATCCCCGCCAGCACGCAGACGTGGAGTCCCGAGATCGAGAGGATGTGGATCGTGCCGCCGTCGCGGAAGCTGTCCTTCATCGGAGCCGTGATCCCCGAGCGGTCCCCCAGCGCCATCCCGCGCGCGAGCGCGGCCACGGGAGCGCTCAGGTCTCGCGCCAAGAGACGCGCCAGCCGAAGCCTCAGAAGGCCGCTCCAGGGAACGGCGCCCCCGTGCGCGTCGGCGATGACGACCATCGAGGTGGGATCCGCGTCGATCGTGCCCGCGATGCCGGCGCGCTCCTGCCAGCGCCCGGGCGCCGTGCTCCCGGGGTTTCTCGCGTCCTCCGGTGGACGGAACCGTCCCCGGAATCGAAGCGAAAGGCCCGGCGTGGCCCACGCGGGCACGGGACCGTCGTCGCCGAAGCGGACGAGCGCCGTCGCGTCGCACGGCCCACGCGCGGAGCCGACCGCGATCGCGTCCACCTGGAAGACGATCGAGGGATGGGCGGCGTCGGTGGCCACGGCGTCGAGCACGCGTCCCTCGACGAGCGCCTCGCCGGCCAGCGCGCCCCCCGCCGCGAGGAGCGCTGTGGCCCCGCACAGGACCTCGAGCCGCGCGAGCGCCACCGCAGCGCGAACGCGCGCGCGGTACCGCGTCCCGCACCACCCGCACGCGAGCGAGAGCGCCGCCAGGGCAGAGGCCAGGATGCGCGCGAGCCCGAGCCAGGCCGCGGGCAAAGGCGAGAAGGCGACGAGGCCATGGCCCACGAGGAGAAACACCCAGAGCAACACGGGCACGGGAATACGGAAGCAAAGACGCAGGGCGAGGCACCGCGGGGCCGATGGTCGTCACCGTCGCGGGGGGCGACGGGTGGTTCAGTTCACGACGGGGATGCTGTAGATCTCGGAGTAGAGCTCGCGTCCGGCGGCGCCGACCGCCTTGAAGTAGAGGCGCACCTGGCGGGACGTGTTTCGGAGCACTTCCATCGGAACCAGGGCCGCGAAGGTCTTCGAGTCCGCGGCGAGACGCGTCATCCGGCGCGCCTGGAACGAGCCGCCGGGGGGGCCGGCATACACCCAGAGCACCATCGACTGGTCCCACTCCCCTTCCGGAAGGGAGACGTTCACGGGGAGCGGATCGGAGATCGAGATGGAGGAAGGAGGCGAGTACCGGAGCGGATCCTCCGAATGCGCTCCGAACTCCGCGGAGAGGAACTGGTCCCCGCCGGGCTTCACTTCGAGGATCGAGATCTGCGGCGGAAAGTTCCGCCGGAGGACGCGGAAGCTGTGCGCGCCGGGCTTGACCGTCACCGTGAGCGGCGTGACGCCCCGCATCTCGCCGTCCACCCAGACCGGATCCCCGCGCCCCGACTCGAAGCCCGTGTCGCTCAGGAGCGCGCTCCGGACCGTGACACGGCCCTGATCCGGAGTCGCCCCCGCGTTTCCGATCAGCTCCACGCGGGTGCCCTGGAGCACCTCGACCTCCTGCGCGCTCGTGCTCTGCCCGGGAGCGCCGAAGCGGACGAGATGCCGCCCGACCACGAGGCTGTCCAGCCCGACCGGCGTCGAGCCGATGTACGCGCCGTCCACGAAGACGTCCAGCACGCGCGCCGCGTCCGAGGAGCGGAAGCCCACCGATCCCAGGAGGCGCGGGCGGAGCGTCACGCGCCCGCCCAGCGTCACCGCCACGGTGTCCCGCCGCGCGCCGTACACGCCCCAGTCCATGTCCACGCGGTGCGTGCCCGGCGCCACCGCGACGTCGGTGGCCGGCGTCCGAGTGGGAAGCGCCACCCCGTCCACCTTCACCGATGCGCCCGGAGGATCCGAGAAGATGTCTAGATTCGCTCCCGTGCCGAGCGGGGAGGCGGCCTGCATCATGCGGCTCGAGGGCTTCCCGGCCACGCCCGGCAGGATGGCGCGCACCAGGAGCCCGAGCGCGATCAACGCGAGCGCGCCGCCGCCCCAGAGCGCCACCAGCTCGTACCACGGCCGGCGGTCCACGAAGCCACGCGTGGCGGGGGGCGTGAGGTCCGGCTCCACTTCCTCGGCGCTCTCGGAGGCGACCGCCTCGCCCTCGGGAAGAGGCGCGGGCTCCTCCACCGGCGGAGCCTCGGCGAACGCGGGCGAGTACCCTCCGGGGAGCGCCGGTGCTTCCTCCACCATCGCCTGGGGTGGCTCCGCTTGGGAGACCGTCACCGTCGCTTCCGGCTCGATCGGCTCGAGCTCGAGCGGCGTCATCTCGAAGGGCCCCTCTTCCGCGAACGTGACGATCGGCATTCCCTGCTGGCCCGTGACGGCCGCGATCGCCACGCGCCCGCTCTCGGGCGTCGCCACGCACGCCGTGCGCAGGAGCGACGTCACGTCGCGCGCGGCGTCGAGGTCGCGCGCGAGAAGGCTCAGCTCGCCCTCGCGCAAGGGGTGCGTAGCCAGGATGTAGCAGTCGCCGGGTTGCGGATGGAGCGGCACCATCTCGAGCCGCACCTGCGCTTCCGACCCCAGCGCACCGTCGGGAGGACCCCCGGGCCGCACGGGGGAGGCGCGGCCCAGCCGCGAGAGCACGCCGCCGCGGTACCGGTAGCAGGGGCAGTCCCCCGCGGTCAACGCCATGCCTTCCGCATCGTGAAAGAGGACCACCAGGACCGAAATCCACGTCCGCTCCCGGTCCGGCCGCGCCATGAGATCGGCGTGCACGGCGCGGAGCGCCGCGATGGCCCGGCGGAGCTGCGGTTCGGACGAATCCTCACCACCGGAGAGGGCCAGCGACAGCTTTTCCCTCACCCAGATCGTGGGGTCGATCACGTCCGAGAAGCTCATGGCCCCACGACCCACGAACGCGAAACCCCGGTCGGGATCGAGGTGCGCGAGCGCTCCCTCCCGATCGGGGCTCCTCACAAGACCTTGAATGAGGACCTGCGTCGAGACCGCTGTTTTCATCGAAGCGTCACAATAGGCGGGCGCTCCGCGCCGTGTCAATCAGCGTTCTAAATGTTGATGGCATGTCGCTTGCAGAACTATGGCTCCATCAGGGTTCAAGGAAGGCAGTGTCCCCGGTCCGGGGGCCCCGAACCCCAATTTCAGCCACTTGGCGCTTGCAATTTGCACGGCCGGATCGTAGTGTGCGCGAACTGCCCCACAACATCTCGCGCAAACACACGGTCGGTAGCGTTCGCGGACAAGTCACGACGAGGCCTCGAGTCCGCGGACATGTTGCACTTCAACCACGGAGGCCCCGTTGAAGACCGGAATCCGTAGCAACCCCCTCCTCTGGGCGATCGCGATCGCCGCGGTCCTGCCATCGCTTCTCAGCGCTCCCGCGCGAGCCGACGCCATGGGACCGGACATGCCTGCCTGGACCATCCAGCCCTACGCGGACCCGGGAGACGGCAAGGACGCGGATCAGGATCACGTGTCCACGCCGGTCTCCGAAACGCTCGAGCGCACGCTCGCGAGCGTCGCGAAGGCGGACGAGCTGGTCCAGTCCGGCAAGAAGTCCGAGGCGGAGGCCGCCATCCAGTCCGCACGCCTGAGCCTGGAGACCGTGCCCCGGGGCGAGGACGGCGTGAAGCAGGTCCGCGACAAGCTGGACGACCTCGCCAGGCGCTGCGAGGCGATCGGTTCCCGGGACAAGGAAAAGGCTTCGGACGACGCCGACGAGGGCGCAGGACCTCCGCAGCTCAAGGGGGTCAAGGCGGAGCGGAACGACCGCGTGGACAAGTGGCTCGACTACTTCACCGGACGCGGCCGCGATCAGTTCCAGAAGTACCTCTCGCGCTCCGGCGTCTACATGGACCTCCTCACGCACAATCTCCGCGCGGAGGGCGTGCCCGAGGAGCTCGCGAATCTGGTGTTCGTGGAGAGCGGCTTCAACATGCACGCGCGCTCGATGGCGCGCGCGGTCGGGCCGTGGCAGTTCATCCGCGGCACCGCGAAGATCTTCGGCCTCCAGATGACGCCGTACGTGGACCAGCGCCGCGATCCGGAGCTGGCCACCCGCGCCGCCGCCCGCTACCTCCGCCGGCTCTACGAGATGTTCGACGGAAGCTGGCCGCTCGCCCTCGCGGCCTACAACAGCGGCGAGGGAACCGTGCAGCGCGCCATCAAGAAGCAGAAGACCGACGACTACTGGTCGCTGCGCCTCCCGCGCGAGACCCAGGAATACGTGCCTCAGTTCCTCGCGGCCATGGAGATCGCCAACGATCCGGAGCGCTACGGATTCGATCTGCCGACGGATTCGCCGTTCCGCTTCGACGAGGTACTGCTGCGCGGACCGGTCGATCTCAAGCTCCTGTCCGGGATCACCTCCATACCGCTGGACGATCTCAAGGAGCTGAATCCGATGTACGTGCGTCACCGCGCGCCCGCGGGCGCGGGCGCGGATGGAACCTCGATCCGCGTGCCCAAGGGAAAGGGTGACGAGGTGCAGGAGCTGGTGCAGTCCTACTACAAGCCGAAAGCCCTCACGAAGGCCGAGATCCGCGACGCCAAGAGCGCCCAGCGGAAGGAGCTCCGGTACGTCTCGCGCCGCCATCATCGCGGCCACGGGCGCACGCACGTGGTGCGCCGGGGCGAGACGCTCTCGGGGATCGGGAAGCGCTACGGGAAGGCCACGACCACGCTCGCGCGCCTGAACGGCCTCGGTGAGGGCGGCCAGGTCCGCACCGGCCAGAGGCTCCGCATCCAGTAAGCGGCCGCACCCGCCTCAGTGCGCGACGTTCAGCTCGCGCTCCAGCACGCCCCCGCTCGGGATCGTTTCTTCCGAAAAGTCCTCCTCGATCAGGTTCGCCGAAATCCGGCAATTCCGTCCGATGGTCGTCCCCTCCGGGATGCGCGATTCCTTCCCCACGATCGTGATGCCCGAGCTCAGGTGCTCCGGACAGGAGCGGTTGGGCGTCCAGTCCTCGCCGTGGCCCACGCGGGCGCGCGGTCCCACGTGGACGCGCTTGTCCAGGATCACCCGGTCGAGCACCGCCTGCGGCCCCACCCAACTCTCCCCCATCACGATCGAGTCCCGCACCGTAGCCCCCTCCTCCACCACGGCGCCCGGGAAGAGCACCGAGCGCTCCACGCGCCCGTTCACGATGGTGCCGTGCGTCACGATGGAGGCGGACACCTCCGCGCGCGCGCCGATGCGGGCGGGCGGGAACTCGGTGCTGGGCGTGTAGACGTGCCAGCGCGGGTCCTCCAGGGGAAACGGCGGATCCGGCTTCAATAGATCCAGGTTGGCCCGGTAGTAGGAATCCAGGGTCCCGATGTCCTGCCAGTAGCCTTCGAACCGGTAGCCGAACACGCGGCCGTCCCGCACCATCGCGGGAAGGATGTTCCGCCCGAAGTCGTGCGCGGTATCCCGCTCCGCGTCCTCGCGCAGCGCGGCGTGGAGCGCCGCCGTGCGGAAGACGTACACGCCCATCGAGATCGTGCCGGACGGCGGATGCGCGGGTTTTTCCAGGAATCCTCGAACCGTGCCGTCCCGCGCCAGATCCACGATGCCGAAGCCGCGCGCTTCTTCACGCGGAACCTCGGTCACCGCCACCGTGGCGTCCGCGCCGCGGGCCAGATGCGCCTCGATCATGGGGCGGTAGTCCATGCGGTAGACGTGGTCGCCCGAGAGGACGAGGAGATGCTCCGCTTCCCGCTCCTCCACCCGCGACCAGTTCTGGTGGATGGCATCCGCGGTGCCGCGGTACCAGTCGGTCTCCGCCCATCCCTGGAACGGCTGCAAGAGCTCCACCCCGCCGCGCTTCCGGTCCAGGTCCCACGGCCGGCCGATCCCGATGTGGTCGCGCAGGCTCAGCGGCCGGTACTGGGTCAGGATGCCCACGTCGAAGAGGCCCGAATTCACGCAGTTCGAGAGCGTGAAATCGATGATGCGGTACTTCCCGCCGAACGGCACCGCGGGCTTGGCGCGTTTCTCGGAGAGGATGCAGAGGCGGCTGCCCAGCCCGCCCGCGAGGATCATGGCGTAGGAGACGTGACTCATCGCGCCACGGCCTTCGCCCGCGGCCGCTCACCCGGGCGGATCACGGAGCCCGGCGCGATCTCCCGGCCCGGGTAGTCGCCCTCGCTCACGCCGATCTCGATGAGCGTGCGGGGGCCGATCCGGTAACCGGCCGGAACCACCGATCCCTTGCCGACCACGCAGAGCTCCCGGGTATCCTGGGCTCCGGCGCCCAGGGTCGCGTCCTTCCCGATCACCACGCTCTTGTCCACGATCGCGCGCGTCAGCCGGGCCCCCGGCGCGACCACGGTGTCGTGCATGACGATCGAATCCTCCACCCAGGCCCCCGCCCCCACGCGCACGCCCGGAAAGAGCACCGACCGGCGCACCTCGCCCTCCACGCGCGTCCCGTGCGAGATCAGGCTCTGGGTGACCGCGGCCTTCGCGCCGATCACCGCGGGCGCGCGGTCCTCGCTGGGCGTGTAGATGAGCCAGTCCGGGTCGTAGAGATTGAGCGGCGGGAGCGGCCGGACCAGATCCATGTTCGAATCGTAGTAGGAATTCACGGTCCCGATGTCGCGCCAGTAGCCCCGGTGCGGTGTGGCGAAGACCCCGTCCCCCTGCGCGATCATGGGCTGGATCACGTCGCGCACGAGATCGGGACCGCCCTCGGGAAGGCGCAGCCGGTCCATGAGGTCCCGGGCGCGAAAGACGTAGATCGCCGCGGAGACCGTCCTCCGTCCTCCGGAGCCCTTCGGCTTCTCGTCCAGCGCCGTGACGCGTCCGCTCGCATCCGCTTCCACGTAGCCGTAGCGCTCCGGCTCCTCGCTCGGCGCGTCCACGGTGACCAGCGTCAGCGCCGCGTCCCGCTCCTCGTGCACGCGGATCACCTCCGCGTAGTCCATCTTGTAGATCAGATCGCCGGAGAGAACCAGGATGTGCCGCGCCTGGGCGTCCTCGATCACGTTCCGGTTCTGGAGCAGCGCGTCCGCGGTGCCGCGGTACCAGTTGGTCTCGCGCTGGCGCACGTAGGGCTGGAGGAGCCGGATCCCGCCGTCGCGGCGGTCCAGGTCCCAGGCCCGTCCGATTCCGATGTGCCCGTGCAGGGAAAGCGGCGCGTACTGGGTCAGGATCCCGATCCCGTTCAACCCGGAGTGCACGCAATTGGAGAGCGTGAAATCGATGACGCGGTATTTGCCGCCGTACGGGAGCGCGGAAGCGGTGCGGATGCGGCCCAGCGCGTGGAGCGCGTCGCTCTTCCCGCCGGCGAGCACCAGGGTGAGGACGGGAGGGATCGCGGTCATGGCCGCGGCCTTTGGCTAGAAGCTGTAGGAGCCGGAGACGCGATGGCTCGCGTCGAGATCGCGGTGATCCAGGAAGGCGTAATCCAGGCCCAACCGGTGGTAGCGCAGCCCCGCGCCCGCGGTGAAATTTTGCGCCTCGAATCCGGCGCGCAGCGCGAGACGCCGGTCGTACCAGTACTCGAGCCCGGGATGGAACTCGAACGTGACGCCTCCCAGGTGCGCCTGGCTGCTGAGCCGCTCGTCGGAGAAACCCACCTGCACGTCCAGCGCCGCGGTGACCAGATGACGGCGATCGCGGAACCCGCGCGTCTTGGCCGCGCCGAGACGAAGGGATGGGGCGATGAACTCGCCCGTTCCCGTGTTCCAGAGGATCCGGGTCGTGGTCGCGTCACGAAGCGTCGCTCCCATGGAGAAGCTCTTCCCGACGTAGAGCAGCCCGAGGTCGAGCCCGAAGCCGTTCGAGCGGAGACTGTCGCCGAGCCACTGGCGGATGTACTTGAAGTTCCCCCCGAGCGAGAGCCCAGGACGGATGTCGCGAGCATAGCTGAAAAGCAAAGCGGCGTCGTTATCGCTGTCGAAGACGAAGCGGCTCTCGTCCACGACGAGCAGGTCTTCCGGATAGTCGAATTTGCCGTTCCCGTTCTGGTCGATGATCTGGAGGCCGCGCGTGTCCGGGATGTCGGAGACGCCCAGCCGGACCAGCGAAACCGAGATCGCCTGGCGCGGCTTGCCGGCCGCCCCGACGGGCATGACATAGGAGAGGAAGTCGTACTGGACGATGGAGCCGAACTGCTCGGCGTGCATCGCGGTGACCTGGCGCTGGGAGAGTGTGGCGAGCCCGGCGGGATTCCAGTAGGCGGCGGTGCCGTCGTCGGCCAGGCCCACGAAGGCGCTCCCCATGCCCAGGGCCCGGGCCCCCACGCCGATCCGGAGGAACTCCCCCGCATAGCGCGTGGCCCGTGCCGTGCCCGGCACAAGGAGCGCCGGGAGCAGCAGGGCGAGGCAAAGGCTATGGACGGAACGCTGACGCATCGGTGGCCGCCGGCCGTGAACTGGGACGCTGGGCATCAGACGGGTGATTCTACCCCACTCCGAGCCCGGGGTTCCTCAATGGGCTGCCGAACGGCGCTTGGCCCGTGGCGCGTCGTCCACGGCCCGGGGGGCGGTGACCCGGCGCAGGGAACGCCAGACCACGTACTGTTCCACCAGCTCGCGGTCCTCCTCGGTCATGTCCGTGAAGCAGCAGGCAAGCTCGTATTTCCGCTTCTGCCGCGGGAGCTCGATCTCCGCCGAGCGCACGATGACGCCGGAGCACTGCACCATCCTCCCCCGTCTGAGCCTCCGGCCGAACGGAGGGAGGAGCAGGGTGAGCTCGACTTTGGTCAGGGGCTCGAGCGCGATCTTGCTCTGGAACTGGAGACCGCCCGCGGACAGGTTGATGCTCTCGGTGGTGAGCACCGACGCGTCGTCGCCCAGGCCCGCGATCTGCATCGCGAGCTTGGCGAGAACACGGGGCGCCCTTCGCCGCTCCTTCGTTGACTTGACCATGCTGTCCTCCCCTCACCGTCGTCGTTTCGATCGAGACTTTTTCGTCACGCGGTCGTGCCGTTTCGGCCGCCGCGAGGCGCGCGTTCGAAGACCCAGCTCGATTTCCCGGCGCTCCAGATCGGCGCGGGCGACCACCACCTCCACGGAATCGCCCAGCCCCAACCGGTGGCGCGACCGCTTCGATCGGAAGGAGAACCCGTGCTCCGCCAGCGTGAGCGTCGGATCCCCGATCGCCCGCTTCGGCAGGAACCCCTCGATCCTCCATCCCTCGAGAGACACGAAGAGCCCGTTGGGCGTGAGCCCCACGATCGTCCCCTTCGCTTCCTCGCCCAGCCGCTGCATCGCGTATCGCACCGCCTTCACCTTCGTCACCGTGCGCTCGGCGTCGTCCGCGGCCATTTCCGTCGCGGAGATGTGGGTCGCCGTGGCGGCGCTCAGCCAGCCGTCCGCGAACGCCCACGGATCCCCGGCGGAATGCGGCGCGCCGTCGAGGAGAAAACGCTTCACGATGCGATGATTGGCGAGATCGGCATAGCGGCGGATCGGAGAGGTGAAGTGCGCGTACCCCCGCATGCCCAGCCCGAAGTGGCCAGCGTCCACGAGGTCGTAGCGCGCCTTCTCCATCGCCCGAAGCAGGAACAGATTCACGATCCGGTCACGCGTGGTCTTGCCGGTCGTCGTGAATCGGCGCAGCTGCTTCGCTTCCGTCACGAAGGGCACGGCTCCGGAGCGGCCCAGGTAGCGGGCCGCCTCGAAGAACGCGCGCAGCTTATCATACCGGGGCCGCTCGTGAACCCTGTAGAAAAACGGAATCTCGCGCGCGAGGGCGCGGCCCCCCACGATCCGGTTCGCGAGCAACATGAACTCCTCCACCAGATCGTGCGTGGCCAGGCGCTTCGTCTCGTCGAAGGCCACCGGCTCGCCGCGCTCGTCCAGGCGCGCGCGCACTTCCGGAAGGTCCAGATCCAGGCCGCCCTCCTCCATGCGGCGGCGCTTCAGGCCGCGCGCGATGCGGTCCAGCTGCGCGAGCGCCGCGGGCACGCCCGGGCCTCCCTCGCGCAGGAGCTTCGCGGCCTCGGGATACGCGAGCGAGGCAGCGCTCCGCACGATGCCGCTCACGATCCGGCTCTTTCCCACGCGGCCCTCCTCGTCCAGGGCCACGAGCACGCTCAGCGTGAGCCGGTCCTTTCCCTCGACCAGGCTGCAGAGGCCGCCGGAGAGCGCCTCCGGGAGCATGGGGTACGTGGCATCGGCGAGGTAGGCGCTGTTCCCGCGCTCCCGCGCCTCGAGGTCCAGCGCGCCTTTCGGGGGGACGTAATGGCTCACGTCGGCGATGTGGATCCCGATCTCGTGCATGCCGCCCACGGCGCGATGCACCGAGAGAGCGTCGTCGTGATCCTTGGCCTCTACCGGATCGATCGTCACCGTGAGGTCGTCCCGGAAGTCGGTCCGGCCCGACGCGGCCTCCCCCACCGAGGCTTCGCGGAAGACCGATGCCTCGGCGAGGGCCTCCGGCCCGAACTCGGTCAGGAGCCCCTCTTCCAGGGCCACGATCCAGCTGTCCTCGCGAGGGTCGTCGTCGCCCAGGATCTTGATCACCTTGCCCTCGAGCGGCTCCGGGGGCGTGGGCGTAAGACGGACGATCGCGCGGCCTCCGGCGGGCACGGTGTTCCG
>WNFK01038417.1_pt2 | contig 11044 bp, 10 predicted proteins | sample 5400281 | NCBI WGS metagenome assembly WNFK01 (sample SAMN13153350, study PRJNA577476) | soil metagenome | isolation source: 20 cm soil on Douglas fir-dominated hillslope | place: USA:California | collected 2013-09-17
TGCTCGAGCAGCAGCGACCCGTTCGGCCAGCCGCCACGGCCGCGCAGACGCAGCCGATGCAGCGATTGTTCGTGAACCTGGGCGAAAAGGACGGCGTGCGGGCGGCGGAGATCATCGGGGCGATCACGACCGAGGCGGGAATTCCCGGCTCGCAGGTCGGGAAGATCGAGGTGCGCGACACGCATTCGATCGTGGAAGTCGCGGCCTCGGTGGCGGAGCTGGTCGTCGGGAAGCTGACGGGGAGCGTCGTGCGCGGGCGTCGGGTGCAAGCGCGGCTGGACACGCCGCGCGAGGACCGTCCGGCGCGCAGCGGCCCCCCCGTGCGGGGCGACCGTCCAGTGCGCTCCTTCGATCGCGGCGACCGCGCCGATCGCGGCCCTCGCAGCGGCCCGCCGCGTGGCGATCGCCCCGACCGCGGTGACCGTCCCGCGCGGCCGTTCGATCGCGGAGCGCGTCCGGCTCGGCCGGCGTACGACAAGGGCGACCGCGCCGATCGACCGGCGCGCAGTGGGCCGCCGCGTCCCGCCGCGCCGCGCGGCGACCGGCCCGATCGCCCGGCCCGACCGTTCAACGCCGTGCGCAAGTTCGACCGCGACGGTGGTGCCGGCGGCACCGGCCGTCCGACCCGTCCCCGTCCGCGCCCGGCAAGAGCGAGGAGCTCATTCGCCGCGTGCGCCGCGCGCTGATCGCGAAGCGACGCGTGCAGGTGTTCAAGTCGCACCTCGACGAGCGCTACTCCGGACTGTACCACGTGTCGAGCCACGACGGACGGACGGTGGAGGCGGTGCCGGTGGACTCACCGGAGCAGATCGCACGCGCGCTGCTCCCGGACACGCAGGTGGTGGCGATCGACGAGGCGCAGTTCCTCCCGATCGGCATCGTCGAGCTGGCGACGGCGCTGGCGGCGAGTGGCCGCCGGGTCATCCTCGCCGGCACCGACACCGATTTCCGCGGCGAGCCGTTCGGCCCCATGCCGCAGCTGCTCGCGGTGGCCGAACAGGTCGACAAGCTGCACGCGATCTGCGTGCTGTGCGGCAATCCGGCCAGCCGGAACCAACGGCTGATCGACGGCCGTCCGGCGCGCTACGACTCGCCGACGATCATGGTCGGCGGCGACGAGAGCTACGAGGCGCGCTGCCGCAGCTGTCACTCGGTGCCCCGGCGCGACGAGGACCAGGTGCGCTTGCTTTGAACCGCGGTCGGACAGTCTGGCGGTCGGACAGTCGAACAGTCCCTCACGGCTCAGGCGTGATCGACTTGAAATACGTCGTGTGCTCGAAGCCAGCCGTGTCGAGCTCGACGTACCGGTTCTCCTGAAAGCGGCCCGTCGTCGGAAAATAGGGCGGAGGGGCGACGACCGCGCAGCGATCGTACGAGTAGCGCTTCGTGTACCCTGTGCCCCCGCTCGTTCCCACCGCGCCGTGGTCAGCCGGGCAGGCGGGCGTGCGCGAGGGCGAGGAACTCTTCCCGCGTGCGCGCATCGTCGCGGAACACGCCGCGCAGCGCGGAGGTGATGGTCCGCGAGTTCTGCTTCTCCACGCCGCGCATCATCATGCAGAGGTGGTACGCCTCGATGACGACCCCCACGCCCAGCGGGTGGAGCACATCGTCCACGGCGAGCGCGATCTCTTCCGTGAGGCGCTCCTGCACCTGGAGGCGTCGCGCGAAATGATCCACGATCCGCGGCAGCTTCGACAGTCCGACGATGCGCCCGTTCGGGATGTACGCCACGTGCGCCTTGCCGAAGAAGGGGAGCAGGTGGTGCTCGCACAGCGAGTAGAGCTCGATGTCGCGCACCATCACCATGTTGCGGTGCTCCTCGGTGAAGATCGCGTCGCCCACGGCATCGGAGAGCGGCTCCCGGCAGCCGCGGGTCAGGAACGCCATCGCCTTCGCGACGCGATCCGGCGTCTTCCGTAGTCCTTCGCGGTCGGGATCCTCACCGAGCAGAGCGAGCTGCTCACGAACGGCCGCTGCATAGCGCGGGTCGGCGCGGTCCCCGTCCTCGTCCTCGCGCCACTGCTCCATCGTCACGTCGCCTCCAGCTGTCTATGTGCGTGCCCTCAACGTAGGCCATTCGTGGGCGCTGGTGAAGATGCATCTTGTCTTGCCGCGCCCGTGGGCGGACCCTAGCTTGCCAGCACAGTCCCCTCGAATGTGATGCGCATGCTCCTCGTCGGCCTCACCGGCAACATCGGCAGCGGCAAGTCCACCGTGGCCCAGCTCCTCAGCGAGCGCGGGGCGACGATCATCGACGCCGACGTCCTCGCGCGCCGCGCCGTGGAGCTGGGCACCGCCGCCTATGCGTCGATCGTGGAGCGCTGGGGCACGTCGATCCTCGCGGCGGACGGCCTGATCGACCGCGCGGCCCTACGCCGCATCGTGTTCAGCGAGCCCCAGGAGCTCGAGCAGCTCAACGCCATCGTCCACCCCGAGGTGGAGCGCATGCGCGCCGCGCTCGTCGAGCTGGCTCGCCAGCGCGGCGACCGCCTCGTCGTCTGCGACATTCCGCTCCTGTTCGAACGCCGAATGACCGACGACTTCGACCGTATCGTGCTCGTGGACGCGCCGCGACCGGTGCGACTGGAGCGCCTCGTGCGCGAGCGCGGGCTGCGCGAGACGGAGGCGATGGACATGATCGTCGCCCAGATGCCGGCCGAGCTGAAGCGCGCGCGCGCGAACTTCGTGATCGACAACGACGGCACCCTCACGCATCTCGACCAGCGTGTGGCCGACGTGTGGGCGGCACTGCTCGCTGCGGCCGAGGCGACGGAGCCGGCGTCGGTCTAGTCCGCTCGGCCTCGGCGCGCCTTGAACTCGGCTCCCTCGCCGGATAGACTGCGCGCCATCACATCCAAACTCGAGCTACCGGAGCGCGCCGTGTCCGAGATTCCGAAGGACCTGCTGTACACGGAGGACCACGAATACGTCAAACCGGCGGGCAAGCCGGGCGAGGTATACATCGGCGTCCCCGACTTCGCGCAGGGCGAGCTCGGCGACATCGTGTTCGTCGAGCTGCCGAAGGTCGGCGCCAAGTACAAGAAGCACGACGTCTTCGGCACGATCGAGGCGGTGAAGGCGGTCTCCGAGCTGTACTCGCCGGTGAGCGGCGAGGTGCTCGAGGTCAACAAGCGCCTCGACGGCGAGCCCGCCCTCGTGAACAGCAGCCCGTACGGTGACGGCTGGATGATCCGCATGAAGCTCGCGGACGAGTCGGAGAAGTCCGGACTGCTCGACGCGACGGCGTACCAGGCGAAGACGGGGTGAACGGTGCACGGTGACGGCGAAGGGCACACCAGACTCGGTCCGGTGTGCCCTTTTGTCGTCCTGAGCGCAGCGAAGGACCTGCACGTGCGGGTCCTTCGCTGCGCTCAGGACGACAAACGCGGATCACGGTTCACGAGGAAGCCACATCCTCCGCGTACGCGTCGGTAGGCGGGCAACTACACACGAGATGCCTATCGCCGTAGGCGCTCTCGATCCGCGCGACCGTCGGCCAGAACTTGCGCTCGCGCGTCCACGGCGCCGGGAAGGCGGCTTCCTCGCGGCCGTACTTGTGAGTCCACGTGTCGCTCACCACGGCGCGCATCGTGTGCGGCGCGTGCTTGAGCGGATTGTCGTCGCGGTCGGCGGTCCCGCGCTCGATCGCCCGCACCTCTTCTTCGCGATCAGGGCGTCGCAGAAGCGGTCGAGCTCTCCCTTCGGCTCGCTCTCCGTGGGCTCGATCATCAGGGTGCCCGCCACGGGGAAGCTCACCGTCGGCGCGTGGAAGCCGTAGTCCATCAGCCGCTTCGTGATGTCCTCGACCTCGATGCCCGCGCTCCCCTTGAGGGCGCGTGGATCGACGATGCACTCGTGCGCCACGCGGCCATTCGCCCCCTTGTACAGCACGGGATAGTACGGCTCGAGCCGCGCGGCGATGTAGTTCGCGTTGAGGATCGCCACCTTCGTCGCGTAGGTGAGCCCTTCGCCGCCCATCATGTCGATGTACATCATCGAGATCGGGAGGATGCTCGCGCTGCCCCACGGTGCCGCGCTCACGGCGCCCACCGCCTCCGGCCCGCCCGGGTTGACCACCGGGTTGCCCGGGAGGAACGGCGCGAGCTGCTTCGCCACACCGATCGGCCCCATGCCCGGCCCGCCGCCGCCGTGCGGGATGCAGAACGTCTTGTGCAGGTTCAGGTGACAGACGTCGGCGCCGATGTCGCCCGGCCGGCAGAGACCGACCATCGCGTTCATGTTGGCCCCGTCCATGTAGACCTGGCCGCCGTTCTGGTGGATGATCTCGCAGATCTCCGTGATGCTCTCCTCGAACACGCCGTGCGTGCTCGGGTAGGTCACCATCAACGCCGCCAGCTTGTCCCGGTTGGCCTCGGCCTTCGCGCGCAGGTCGGCGACGTCGATGTTACCCTTCGCGTCCGTCTTCGTGACGATGACGCTCATCCCCGCCATCACCGCGCTCGCCGGGTTGGTCCCGTGCGCCGACTGCGGGATGAGGCAGATGGTCCGGTGCACGTCACCGCGCGAACGATGATATGCGGCGATCGTGAGGAGGCCGGCGTACTCTCCCTGCGAGCCCGCGTTCGGCTGGAGCGACACGGCGTGAAAGCCGGTGATCTCCGCCAGCGCCGTTTCGAGGTTGCGGAACAGCTCCTGGTAGCCCGCCGCCTGCTCCACCGGCGCGAACGGATGGAGCTTCCCGAACTCGGGCCACGTCACGGGAATCATCTCCGCCGTGGCGTTCAGCTTCATCGTGCAGCTGCCGAGCGGGATCATCGAGTGCGTGAGCGACAGGTCGCGCGACTCGAGCGTCCGCATGTACCGCAGCATCTCCGTCTCGGAGTGGTGCGTGTTGAACACCGGATGCGTGAGGAAGGGGCTCGTGCGCGCGAAGCGCTCGTCGAACCGGTCGTCCACCTCCGCCGCGAGCCCGCTCACCTCGGGCGCCGGCTCGCCGCCGGCGAAGATCGTGAGCAGGGTCTGCACGTCTTCCTCGGTCACCGTCTCGTCGAGCGCGATGATGACGCGCCGGTCCCCGGCGCGTCGTAGATTGACTTCGCGCGCCGCCGCCGCGGCGATCACGTCGCCCGCCCCCCGGCCGGCGAGCTCGACGCACAGCGTGTCGAAGTAGTCGCCGCTCGCCAGCGTGTGGCCGAGCTGCTCCAGACCCGCGGCGAGGACCGCCGTGAGCCGATGAATGCGGCCTGCGATGCGTGTCAGTCCCTCGGGGCCATGCCACACCGCGTACATGCTCGCCATCACGGCCAGCAGCACCTGCGCCGTGCACACGTTGCTCGTCGCCTTCTCGCGCCGGATGTGCTGTTCGCGCGTCTGCAGCGCCATGCGCAGCGCCGGGCGGCCGGCGGCGTCCCGGCTCACGCCGATGATGCGTCCCGGCAGCATGCGCTTGAACTCGTCCTTCGTCGCGAAGAAGGCGGCATGGGGCCCGCCATAGCCCATGGGAACGCCGAACCGCTGGGTGTTGCCCACGCAGACGTCGGCACCCCACTCGCCTGGCGGCGTGAGCAGCACGAGGCTCATCAGGTCGGCGGCGACGACGACGACCGCCCCCGCCTTGTGCACCGCCTCGGTGACCTTCCGATAGTCGAGCACCGCGCCGTCCGTCGTCGGGTACGACAGCAGCGCCCCGAAGATGTCGGCGCCGAACGTCGCGCTCGCCGCATCGGCCACCACCGTCGCGAGCCCGCGCGCGTTGGCTCGCGTCCGCACGACGTCGATCGTCTGCGGATGGCAGCGCTCGTCGATGAAGAACGTGTTCCGTTCGGTGGAACCCTTCGCCTGGAACGCCATGAACATCGCCTCGGCCGCGGCCGTCCCCTCGTCCAGCAGCGAGGCGTTCGCGATCTCCAGCCCGGTGAGGTCGATGACCATCGTCTGGTAGTTCAGCAGCGCCTCGAGACGCCCCTGCGCGATCTCGGCCTGGTACGGCGTGTACGCCGTGTACCAGCCCGGATTCTCGAGGATGTTGCGCTGGATGACGGGCGGCGTGATGGTGTCGCTGTAGCCGTAGCCGAGGAAGGACCGGAAGATCCGGTTCTTGCGGGCGATCGCGCGCATGGCGGCGAGCGCCTCGTGCTCGCTGCGACCCGGATGGATGGCGAGCGGGCGCCGGAGCCGGATCGCCCGAGGGATCGTCGCGTCGATCAGGTCGTCGAGCGCCGGGTAGCCCACCGTGGCGAGCATCTCCCGGATCTCACCCTCGCTGGGACCGACGTGACGTGGTACGAAACTATCGAAGGCGGTGTCCGGCGCGGTCCGGATGGTCGTCGTCATGCGAGCCTCAGGCGCCGGTCGGGCGCCGGTTTATGCTATGGAATGTGGGCGGTGCAGATGTGTCGCCCTCGACGCTACTTTCGGAGGCGCGACCTTCGGTGCGCCAATCCTCATAAGATAGCGACCCAACTGGTGCTCTGGCGGCTGCTGCTCTCTCCCCCACTCGACGGACCGCACAACATGGCGATGGACGAGGCCCTGATGGCGCGGGCACGCCGCACCGGGGAGACCGTGCTGCGGACCTACACCTGGTCCACGCCGACACTCTCGTTCGGGCGGAACCAGCGCGCGCGCGGTACGTACGACGACCACGCGCTCGCCGACGCCGGCGTGGCCGTCGTGCGCCGCCCCACCGGAGGCCGTGCCCTCCTCCACCATCGCGAGATCACGTACAGCGTCACGGCGCCCGTCGGGCCCGACGAGAGCGTGACGCGCGGCTACGCACGCATCAATGCCTTGCTCACGAATGCCTTGACGGCTCTGGGAGTGCCCGTGCACGCCACCGCGCCGGCAAGTCGGGCCTCGCGTCCTACCGCGCTCCCCTGCTTTGCCGAGCCCGCCGCCGGAGAGCTGGCGTACGAGGGTCGCAAGCTGGTGGGCAGCGCCCAGTGGCGCGAAGACGGCGCCCTGCTGCAGCACGGCTCCATCCTGCTCGACGACGACCAGGCGATGATCCCCACGCTGATGAGGGTGCCGCCCCCGGCCGCGCCTCCTCCCGCCACGCTGCGCGGCATCCTCGGGCGTGCGCCGAGCGCTGGCGAGATGCACGACGCCCTTGCGCGCGCCGTCGAGGCGCTCCCCGGCGCGACCGCGACCCCGCTGGACCTCGAGCCGGACACGCGGCGCGATGCCGAAGCGTTCGCAGACCGGTATCGTGCGGCCGCCTGGACCTGGCGGCGCTAGGCGCATCTGCGTGACGGGTCTCGCTTGACCGCGTCCTGACGTAGGGTGATCCTTTGACGCGCGAGCCCTCCCTCCCGACCGACGCCAATGACCCGCTTCGACCTCCTTCCGCGCCTCGGCGCCCGCCAGTGGGCGCCCCTCGCTCTCGCCGCAGCCACCCTGCTCGGCTGCAAGGACACCGGCTCGTCGTCTCCCAAGCCGACCGGCAGGTGACCGATCTCCTGTTCGACCGGCTCGCCGAGATCAGCGACGACATGAACACGGTGGGCGACCGGGGCTTCAAGCCGCAGCTGGCCGAGCGCTGGCAGTGGGCGCCCGACTCCCTGTCCATCGCCTTTCACATCAATCCGAAGGCGCGCTGGCACGACGGCCGGCCGGTCCGGGCGAGCGACGTGCGCTACAGCGTCGCGCTCATCAAGGATCCCGCGCTCGGTTCGACCGCCGGCCCGCTCATCGGCAACATCGACAGCGTGTCGGTGAAGGATTCGCTGACGGCCGTCGCCTGGTTCAAGAAGCGCACGCCCGAGCAGTTCTACGATCTCGTCTATCAGGTCCTCATCGTCCCGGAGCACATCCTCAGCAACACTCCGGCAGCACAGATGAAAACCGCCGACGTCGCCCGGCGCGGCATCGGGTCGGGCCGTTTCCGACTTGCGGCATGGCAGCCCGGGCAGCGGCTGGAGCTCATCGCCGACACCGGCAACTATCGCGGCCGCGCAAAGCTCGACCGCGTGGTGTTCGCCCCCTCACCCGACTTCAATACGGCGGCCGGCCGGTTCCTGTCCGGCGACGCGGACATGTTCGAACAGCTCCGCCCCGAGCAGATCACCCAGGCGGCGGCGGACGGCAAGCACAAGGTGGTGCGCTACCCGTCGTTCCAGTACGCGTACCTGGCGTTCAACCTCGTGGATCCCAAGGAGTGGACGCGGCCGCATCCCATCTTCGGCGACCGCGCGGTGCGGCGCGCGCTCACGATGGCCGTGGACCGCCGCGCGATGCTGCGCAACGTCTTCGACACCGTCGGCACGCTGCTCCACGGTCCGGGCCCGCAAGCGCTTGCCGTGACCGATACGACGCTGCCGCAGATCCCCTACGACACGCTGAAGGCGCGAGCCCTGCTCGATTCCGCCGGCTGGATCCCCGGCCCCGACGGGATACGCGTGAAGAATGGCCGTCGCCTGGAGTTCGGACTCTCGACGCCGAATTCGAGCGCCACGCGCCACCAATACGCCGTGCTGTTCCAAGGGGCGTTCCGGAAGGTGGGCGCTGCCGTACGGATGGACGAGACCGACTTCGCCGCCTACGCGGCCAAGCAGGGGACGCACGGCTTCGATACGGAGCTGGCGCAGTTCGTGACCGATCCGAGCCCCTCCGGCTTCAAGCAGAGCTGGACGACCGCCGGCATCGCGAAGGACGGCTCGAACTTCCCCGCCTATTCCAACCCCACCGTCGACGCGCTGCTCGACAGCGCCACGGCGTCGTTCGACCCGGCGCGCACGCGAGCGTACGCGCGGCGCGCGTTCGAGATCATCATGGAAGACGCGCCGGCCATCTGGCTGTACGAGCCCCTCACGGTGGCCGGGCTGGACAAGCGCATCCATCCGACGAAGATGCGCGCCGACGGCTGGTGGTCGGGTCTGGCCGACTGGTCCATCCCGGCCGGGGAGCGCACGGCGCGCGACCAGATCGGGCTGCGCCCCACGCAGTAGTCGGTGCGGCGGTACCTCACCGGTCGCCTGCTGCAGGCGGTGAGCGTCGTCTTCCTCGTCACGACGCTCACCTTCCTGCTGGTTCACCTCGCCCCAGGCGATCCGCTGTCTGCCGCGCTCGATCGTCCCGGCGTGAGCGAGTCGGTGCGCGCCCAATGGCGCGCGCAGTTCGGCCTCGACCGTCCGCTCGGCGAGCAGTATGTGCGCTGGCTGGCGAGCATTCCGCGCGGCGAGCTGGGATATTCGTTCTCGCACCGTCGCCCCGTACGCGACGTGCTGCTCGACGCCCTGCCGCGGACCCTCCTGCTCGCGGGGCTCGCGCTCGCGTTCAGCTTCGCGCTCGGTATCGCCGTCGGCGTGCTGCAGGCCGAGCGGCTCGGCAGCTCCCGCGACCGGTGGCTCGGCCGCGTCCTGTTGCTGCTGTACTCCGTGCCCGACTTCTGGCTTGCGCTGCTCGCGCTGATGCTGTTCGCCTACAAGCTCCCGCTCCTGCCGCCGGGCGGCATCGTCGATCCGGTGCTGTACGACTACCTGCCGTTCGGCCGTCGCCTGCTCGACCGGCTCGCGCATCTCGTGCTGCCCGTGCTCACGCTCACGCTGCTCTCGAGCGCCATGGTCGCGCGCCACCAACGCTCGTCCCTGCTCGCCGTGCTGCCCAGCGACTGGATGCGCACGGCGCTCGCCAAGGGGCTGAGCTGGCGCGATGCCGTGCGTCGTCACGCGCTGCGTAATGCCCTGCTGTCCACCATCACGCTCCTCGGCCTCTCTCTCCCGGCGCTGGCCGGGGGCACCGTGTTCGTCGAGAAGGTCTTCGCGTGGCCCGGGATGGGGCTGGTGACGGTGAACGCGATCGCCGCCCGCGACTATTCGCTCATCACTGCCGGGGTGCTCGTGATCAGCATCGTGGTGGTCGTTGGCGCACTGCTGGCGGATCTCGCCGTTGCGGCCGCCGACCCGCGCGTCAGGATGCAGTGACGACCGTGCTCCGCGCGGGCCGGGACCGGCCGGTGCTCGTGCGATTGGCGCGCGACGGGCGCGCTCGCGTCGCGGCGGCGGTGCTGCTCGTCATCGTCGGCGCGGCGCTGTTCGCGCCGGTGCTCGCTCCGTACGATCCCGCCGCGCAGCTCGACATCGTGCGGCTCAACAGCCAGCCCCCCTCGTGGGCGCATCCGCTCGGCACCGATCCGTTCAGCCGCGACGTGCTGTCGCGGCTCCTGTGGGGCACGCGCATCTCGCTGGCCATCGCCTTCATCGCCGTGTCCCTCTCGATGACGCTGGGCATCCTCATCGGCGCCGTCGCCGGCTATGCGGGCGGCGCGATCGATGCCGTCCTCATGCGCCTCGTGGATACCGCCCTGTCCATTCCGCGACTGCTCGTGCTCATCGCCGTCGTGGCGCTCTGGCACGACGTCAGCATCCCTGCCCTCACCTTGCTTCTGGCCGGCACGGGGTGGTTCTCCGTGAGCCGGCTGACGCGCGCCGAGACGCTCGTCGTGCGCGAGCGCGACTTCGTGGTGGCGGCACGGATGCTCGGTGCATCGTCCTGGCGGATCCTCACGCGGCACGTGCTCCCCAACGTGGTCGGCCCGGGCCTCGTCGCGGCGACGCTCGGCATCGCCAACGTCATTCTCCTGGAGGCGGGACTCTCGTATCTCGGCATTGGCGTTCGCGCGCCGGCCGCGTCATGGGGTGGCATCATCCAGGACGGTGCGCAGCGCGTGGGCGATCTCTGGTGGCTCACGCTCTTCCCCGGCCTCGCGATCCTGATCACCGTCTTCGCGTGCAACGCGCTCGGCGATGCCTTGCGGGACGCGCTCGACCCAGGGCAGCTTCAAGCCTCGCTCGGCGACGACACTCCACACCAGACGCGATGACCGCACCGCTCCTCGAGCTCGAGAACCTCCACACCTACTTCTACACCGACACGGGCGTCGCCCGGGCGGTGGACGGCGTCTCCTTTCACGTCGGCGCCGGCGAAACGGTGGGCGTGGTCGGGGAGTCGGGGTGTGGCAAGAGCGTCACCGCGCTCTCGATCCTCCGCCTCGTGCGCGCCCCCGGCCGCATCGAACCGGGCAGCGCGATCCGATTCGAAGGGAACGCCCTCCTCACGCTCGGCGAGCGCGAGATGCGGCACATCC
>WNFK01163177.1_pt1 | contig 11044 bp, 11 predicted proteins | sample 5400281 | NCBI WGS metagenome assembly WNFK01 (sample SAMN13153350, study PRJNA577476) | soil metagenome | isolation source: 20 cm soil on Douglas fir-dominated hillslope | place: USA:California | collected 2013-09-17
GGCGAATGATCGTTTCGAGCTTGGCGTAGCGATCGTCGGCGCTCTTGCGCGCGTCTGAAATCAGCCATCCCGCGATACCGCCCACCACTGCGCCGACCAGCGCGCCCGCGCCCTCGCCGACAACGCCCACCAAGGCGCCAATCACCAAGCCGATCAGCCACATGACTCACCTCCGCATTCCATCGACGCACTTGGATGCAAGTGCAAAATCGTCGTCACTCGATAGCGCCGAAAGATAAAATCGGCCCGCGCACGGCGGCGCCGATCGCGCGCGATTATACGGTATTTCGACAGGAAAAGGCGGGAATTTAGCGCGGCGGAGGCAATTGTCTAGTCAGCGGCTTGAATCAAAAGCGCGAACGTGGAGGCTCAATTGAGCGTCACGTAACGCTCCAGGCGAGCGACTTCTTTTTGATCGACATATTTACCGATCTCTTTGCGGAACTGCTCGATGTTTTTGTAGGGGCGGTATTCCTTGAATTCGCGCAGCATGCGCTTGCCGGCGCCGGGGATGCTGAGGATGTCTTCATCGCTGGCGCTGTTCAAATTGATCGGCACGAAAACGTACTGTTCGAGGCGCGCCACTTCCTTTTGATCGACGTACTTGCCGATCTCTTTGCGGAACTGCGCGATCGTCTTATACGGACGATATTCCTGAAACTCGTACAGCATTTTTTTGCCCAAGCCGGGGATCAAGAGAATTTCCTCTTCGCTCGCGCGATTGAGATTGAGCTGCACGAACATCTTGCCGTAGAGTTCGGTTAATTGGTCTTTACTAAGCGACTTTGCCAAAAGCGCGTGCAAGCTCGCCATGTTCATAAACGGCCGCTGCTCGATGACGCTTTTCACAAGCGCGGCATTCATATGCGGCAGCGCTAAAAGCTCCTTCTCGCTGGCGAGATCTGGATTGACGAGCCCGGCGGAGTTGCCCACCTGGCCGGCGGCGATGTTCGAAAGCGCGAAGGTCAGTGCAAAAAAGACCGCTGATACCGCGCCGATGAATTTTTTCCCAGACATGTCATTCTCCTTTATTCGTCACCCGCTTAAGCGCAGGATGGCGGTAAGTGTAAGCCAGTCCTAAAAGTCCAAGCTGCACCATCGCGCCCGGCGCCAGCAGGGGCGGCGCTTTGGCGCGGATCGCCTCGCGGAACAAAGCCCAGCCGGAGAGCGACGGGTTGGTTTCCAACTTGAACTCGGCGCTGCCCTGGTAGTGAAAGTACATACCGACAAAGCCGCTTAAAATATAGCCGAGAAGGATCGTCTGCAAAACTCGCACGCTAAGCGCGCTTGAATAAATCCCATGCCATGTCGCAGCCAATAAGCCCGCCCCAAGCAAAACCAACGGAATCCACTGGCGTAGATCTTCGGTGTGACTGAGCAGCAGCAATTCCGCGCCGCTGCCGATCATGCCCAATAAGAGAATCGCGAACAGCGCGTTGCGGATCGTCGTCGTCATCGTTGTTGCAGAATAGTTCATAGAGAGGCTACAAGCCGCGCTACAGCGTGCCAGGATATGCTTAGCTCAAGAATGGCTCTGGGTCAAAAGCGCGGCGCGTTTGCCATGCGCCGTTGATATCTCGAAAAAGATTCTTCGCGGGTGCTGCAGCTCCAAGCAATAAATGATCGCCGCATAGCCGGCGATTGGAGCGCGCTCTCAGCAAAACGAGACGTGACCTTGCACGCGATCAACGCTCGCCCGGAGTGCCGGCATCTTTTCGCGGTCGGATTGCGACGGATTGATTTGACGAGCAGCGGGCGCCGCCCTCGACTGTTCTAGTTCGATCGGCGCGTCGTCGCTGTGGAAAAATCGCTCGGATCTAGCTCTAACCTTCGGCTCTTGTACAGGTGAACCCTCTGATCGTAGAGAGCCGGCGCCGAATGCTCTTCGCGAACGAAGGCGCCGTTTAAAGTCAGATATCGAACCGCAATCGACGGGATCGAATCGACTTCCGCGTTGCGATTTAGCTCCACGAGTTGACCCTGCTTGGCATCGATCACGGCGCCGACGGCGCGCAGACACTGGGATAGACTGAAGAAGTCGGGCAGCTTCTCGCCCATCCCTCGCTTGGCCCGGCCCCGCTCGTCCAACTGCTCGATCGTCTCGAGGCTGTAGATCAGTTGCGCCGGCGCTTTTGACTTTTCACTCCGAGGAATCCACTTCTTTCGATCCGAGGAGCGTTCCAACTCGTTTTTCGGCGCGCTCAAAGCGCGCACGAAATAACCGTATTTGGATGACTTGAGATTGAACTGGCTGATACCTTTGATTTCTAGGTCTTGGCCTATGGCGCGCAGTGATCTGGCGTGAAAAGTTAGTTCCGGCATGGCCACCTCACAATTTACGGTAAATCGACGCTCAGCTTTAAAATGTCTACGGGGTTACTATAATTTTTTATCGGCACTGAGCACAGAAGCTTTAACGCTCAAAACGGCACGCAATACGACCTGAGGATTGAGTCAGCGGCCGAACGTTTGAATGTCGGCCGAATCGATGTTGATAGTACGTAAGCGACGACCGATAGACCTCGGAAATTTGAATTTTCTGTGTTAGCGTATGCCCACTAGAGGAGAGTTCGTGACAATTTCGTCCAGTAGCGACACCAAACCGCTGCGCTACCGCGCCGACCGCTGGATACGCCAATGGGTTATGCGGGTGATCGGCTGGTGCGCGCCGCAAAACGGCCAGTTCAGTCCCGACCTTCATAGCTTGCCGATCAAAAAAATCCTGCTCGTGAGGGCAAATTTCCGCATGGGCAACGCCATTCTCGCTCTGCCCGCCATTGCCGGCTTTCAAGAAAATTTTCCCGGTGCGACAATCGATTTTGTCGGGTCACCCATGTCAAATTTGCTGTTCCAATATCAGCCGCTGCAACGCCATTACGTCGCGCCGCGCCGATTTCCTCGCGTGCTCTGGCAATATCCCCGGCTGATCCGACAGCTTCGCGCCAACCGATACGACCTGGCGGTGGACGTGAGCTGTTCGCAATCGGGAGTCGGCGCATTTATCGTCGGCGTATCCGGCGCGCGAATTCGCGCCGGCCTGAGCGGCAAATGGGATCGCATGTTCAATCTGAAAGTCCCCAAGCTGAAAGCAGAAAACAAATATGCCAAGTTGAGCGAACTTTTCGCCGCCCTAGGTTTGGAGCGCGGCGAAGCGGTGGGAGCGCTGAAGTTTTCTGCCGCTGAAAGGCTCGACGGCATAAACAGGCTCGACACATTTTTCGAAACGAAGCAGACAAAAAAGATCGGGGTTTTCGTCGGCGCCCGTAAGCTTCGTGGCAAACGCTGGCCGGTGGAGAATTTCATCGACGTTATCCACAGTCTGGCGCGACGCGGCTTCAACGTCGTCACGTTTGTCGGTCCGGAAGAAAACGACATCGCAGCGCCGCTCAAAGATTCCCTCGGTCCGGCCCTGCCGGTTATCTGCGAACCCTCGGCGCGAAAATTCGCCGCGATGGTGGCGCATCTCGATCTGTTTATCTGTTGCGATTCCGGTCCCATGCATCTGGCTTGCGCCGTCGGCGTACCGGTGCTGGCGATTTTTCAAGAGCGTGACGTGGCGCGTTGGGCGCCACCGCCGAGCGCTGCGCACCCGCTTTACGGCAGTGACGGCGTCAGCGCGGCCCAGGTGCTTCACGCGGCCCTCGAAGAGCTAGCGCGCACCGGATCGACCGAGGCAACGCCAACTCCCCCTTCAATCACGACAACCGCCGACCACGCCTGAGACTCTCGTTTGTATCCGCGAACCCTCGGCGGCGCGCGGCGACGTTATCTCCGAACTTTTCCCGCCGATACCGCGCAAAATGGATTACAATGACGCGCTAATGGCGCATCCTACGATGGCGCGCTGAAGGAGTTGAAAATGACTTTTAAGCTTTCGCTGCTTTTCCGCTTTCTCGCCGTGATTTTAGTTTTGGCGGCGCGGCCGCTCGCCGTCGACGCGGCAGAGTCGACTCCGGCCATGACCGCGCGTGAATCCGGCGTGGCACTGTATTCCCGACAAGATGTCGAAAGTGAGCGCATCGCCACCTTGGAAAAAGGCGAGATGCTCACTCCCATCGCCGAGTCAATCGGCAGCGAGATCTGGTACATCGTGCGCAGCAAACAGGGCTTGGTCGGCTGGGTGCGCGCCGCCGATGTCGTCCTCAGCAATCAAGCTAAGGACGCGTTTAAGGAAAAAAAATCCAGCTCATCGACTTGGTCGAGCCTCGCGCCGAATTCGACCGATCAAAGCGCCAGCGGCGCCTGGACGTTAACCAACGCCACTGGCGCGACGATGATGCGCGGCACATGGAGCGCAGAGAAACATGCAACCGGCTGGAACGGCACCTGGCAGGCGACCGTGGAAGGACATGAAGCCGAATACGCCGGCAGTTGGTCGGCTGAATTTCCCCACGTACGCAATGCGCGCTTCGCCGAGCTGTTTGAAGCGGCAGCGAAGGAAGCCATCCGCGGCCTGTGGACCGGCGGCAGCGAGTCAGGAAGCTGGTCGATCCGCGTCGTAAAGTAGCCGCGGCACACGCGCCAAAGACCGGCAAATAGAAATTTTTTATTTCACTTATTGAGCCGTGCTATAATGCGCCACCAATAGCCGACCGGCGACTCGCTCGGAAAGAAACACTCCCAGCCGAAGAACCGCGACGATTTCGGGAATGCTCATTGAACGCGCCGCATCATTGAGAGGAGGCTCATGGATACCACTGACATGCCCCGCTTCGAAGCGATGACCACAGGGACGCTGCTCGATCGCGCCTTTCGCCTCTACGCAAATAATTTCGCGCTGATGCTCGGCATCACCGCGGCGGCCTACGTGCCATTTTACTTGATCATGCTGGTCATAGAAGCAAGTCTCGGCGGACGCCTGCAATCGCCGAGCGGTGGCTTATCGATGTTGCTCTTTCAACTCGTTTCCATGATCCTTTGGGCGAGCATTGCGTTTCCCATCGCGAGCGGCGCGGCAACCTATGCGATCAGCGAGCGCTATCTCGGCAACGACGTCACGATCATCGACGCGCTGCGCCGGGGCTTAAACCATTTCTGGACACTGTCGCTCGCTCAGATTGCCGCCACGATCCGGGTCTTGATCGGATTTGTTTTGCTGATCGTTCCCGGCATCCTCTGGATGCTCTCGTACAGCCTGATCGTGCCGGCGATCCTGATCGAAGGCCAAAAAGCCCTGCCCGGTCTCAGACGAAGTCGTGAACTGGCTAAGGGTCATCGTGGCAAAGTGTTCTTAGTGATGGTCGTGATCAACTTGCTTCAAGCGGTCCTGGCCGGCGGCGTCGGCGTGATTTTTACTTTCTTACTGGCTAGCGACAGCGGCAGTCTTGCGGTGCTGAGCTCGGCGCTCGGTAATCTGCTGTCGATTTTTTTGACGCCGCTCGGCATCAATGCAGCGATCCTGCTGTATTATGACATGCGCATCCGCAAGGAAGGGTTCGATCTTGAAATGCTCAGCCGCGCCGTCTCGGCCAAACCGTCCGCGTCGCTGGCCGTGCCTACCTTGAGCCACTAAATTTGCCCTCGATGCCGTTCGCGCAGTCCGTGAGCCAGATTCCGCCACCTGAACAAATCCGCGAAACCGCTCGGGCGATCCTCGAGCGCGGCGAGTTTGCCGAGCCTTCGCGCTGGCATGAAATCGTCATGGAAGCCCTACTAGCAATCAAGCGTTGGCTCGATAGTTTGAGCGCGTGGACGGAAGCGCATCCCGATCTTGCCCGGGTCGTGTTTATCATCGCGCTGATCGTCTTGCTCGCCTGCCTCGCCCATCTCTTTTATCTCGCTTTGGCCGACGTGCTCCCCTTTTCGCGCCAAAAAGAACGCGCGCGAGCGCCATCCGCGCGCTGGGATATCTTGGAAGGCAGCGCGAAGAATTGGCGCGATGCGCTGCAAATCGCGCGCGCGATGCTCCAGGAAGGCAACCTGCGGCGCGCGGTGTGGATCGCCCACCGAGTCTTATTGGGTCTGCTCGATGAACAGGGCGCCATCAAGTTTGCCGGCTGGAAAACCAATTCGCATTATCTCGCGGAATGCGCCCCGAGCCATCCCTGGCGCGCGACTTTTGCTGAGCTGACCGAGCTTTATGAAGGCACGGTTTACGCCGATCGTTCGGCGCCGTCGGACGCCGCCGAACTTCTGGTCGGACGCGTCGATCAATTTTGTCGCGAGACGGGCGGCGCCGGATGACGCCGCTGACGTACAATCGTTTGACGGCGGCCGTGGCGACCGGGCTCTTCGTCATTCTCTCGGTCGTCTTGGCGAGTTTTTCGAATCAGCGCGCCAGCGACGTAATGCGGCAGCGGCCGTCGACGTTTTTCACCGACCCGAGCGGCGCGCGGGCGTTGCTGCTGGTGATGCAAAAACTTTTACCCGCCGCGCAGACGTGGCGCCGTCCGCTGACTTTACTGCCCTTACCGCAAAATCGCGAAACATCGAACACGCTCATCGTCGCCGGACCGGGGAAGCCGATCACTGCGAGCGAAGCGCAACACCTCCACCGCTGGCTCGCCGCGGGCGGCCAACTCATCCTGCTGAGTTCAGACGGCTGGCCGCTACACCGACGGCCGAATATGAATGACGAGGGCGCGGCGGAGCCACGGTCGACGGAAGACAGCGACGAAGTCAAGACGGAAACGTTTTTGTCGCGCTACGCGCCCGGTTTGCGTTGGACCAAGATAGGCGCATTCAGAACGGCGCAAGGCAGCGGCTCTTCGCTTCCGCCGGGCGAGGTGACGCTGCGCCGGCGCCGAAGTTTTGCTCGGACCGACGACGCGGAGGTCATCGCCACCGCGAGCAATGCGGCCGTCGCGGTTTCGCTTCCCATCGGGCACGGACGGATTGTCGCCATCGCCGATCCAACAATGGCCAGCAACGGTGCCTTGCGCCGCTCGGATAATGCCGTTTGGCTGGTGACTCTGGCCGCAGGCTGGGGCGAGGGCAAAGTTCTTTTCGATGAATATCATCACGGCTTCGGCGAAAAACGCGGCACCGGCGAGCTGATCCGCGCCTTTCTCGTGACGCCGTGGGGCTGGATGGTTTTGCAAGTCGCCGCCGCCGGCATCTTCTATCTATTCGTTTATCGGCGCCGCTTCGGACGAATATCGGAAGCGCCGGTGCCGGCGCGCGCTAGTCCACTCGAACGGGTCAATGCGCGCGGCGGTTTTTTTCAGTCTGCCGGCGCGCAGCGCTTGGCCGCGGAGTTGATCGTTCAGGAAGTTTGTCGGAGTTTGATCAAGGGCCGGCGTAAAACTTTCGAAGGCGCCGACTTGACCGACGTATTGGCGAGCTGTGCGCCGCCCGGCGACGGCAAACCCGGCGCCAGACTCGGCGCGCTGTTGGCTAAAGCTCAAGGCGGCGAGCGCCTCACCGACCGGGAATTTATCGAATTAGGCGCCGCCGCCGGCGACCTCGTTAAAGGATCACGACCATGAGCACAGACAACATTTCTACCGACGTGCTGAATATCGGCCGCGCCGTGCAAGCCGAGCTGCAGCGCGTGATCTATGGCCAGGCGCGGGCGATTCAAAGCCTCCTCGTCGCCATCACCGCCGGCGGCCACGTACTGATCGAAGGCGTGCCGGGGGTTGCCAAGACCCTGCTCGCGCGCAGCCTGGCAGCGGCGCTGCGCTGCCGCTTTTCGCGCATCCAGTTCACGCCCGACCTGATGCCGTCGGATATCACCGGCGTCAACGTCTTTGACTCGAAAACGAATGAATTCCGTTTTCGTTCCGGTCCGCTGTTTGCGGATATCGTCTTGGCCGACGAAATCAACCGCGCGCCGGCGAAGACCCAAGCGGCGTTGCTCGAAGCGATGCAGGATTATCAGGTGAGCATCGACGGGCAAAGCCATGAGCTCGCGCGCTGCTTTACGGTGGTGGCCACGCAAAATCCGATCGAATATGAAGGCACCTATCCGCTCCCGGAAGCGCAGCTGGACCGTTTTCTCATGAAAGTGATCGTCGATTACCCCGCCGAAGAAGACGAGCGGGCTATGTTGAAGGCCGCCCAAACCCTGGGCGAGAAATCCGCGCAGCCCCACAGCGTCATCCAACCGATCCTTGGACCCGAAGAAATCGCCCGATTGCGCGCCGTCACTCACGCCGTACGAGTAGACGAGACGGTGTTGGAATATACCTTGCGGCTCATTCGCCAATCGCGCGGCTTTCCGAGCCTCACCCTCGGCGCAAGCCCGCGCGCGGCGATCATGCTCCTGCAAGCGGCCAAGGCGCTGGCCTTGTTGCGCGGCCACGACTACGTGACGCCGGACGAGATCCAATTGATGGCGTTGCCGGTCTTGCGCCATCGACTGCGGTTGACGCCGGAAGCAGAAATCGAAGGGCTGACGCCCGACGGCTGCATTCAAGCGCTGATCGCTCAGGTGGAAATCCCCCGATAGACATGACCGCCTTTCTTTCGCTGATTCCCAGCTTGCGCTTGATCCGGCTGATCGCGCTGGGCGCGCCGCTTTGGCTGATCGCGTTTTTGTTTCCGGGGGGCTGGCTCGTCGGATTGCTATATCTCATCTTGTTGGGCGCGCTCTGCGGCCGCGACGCGATGACGATCGCGCGCCCTGCCCAACTTGTCGCGCGGCGCGAATTGCCGTCGCGCTTCGCCCTCGGCGTCGATCATTCGATCAAGCTTCTTCTGCGCAATCAAACACCGCTGCCGATATTCGCCGTGGCGCGCGACGAGATTCCCGAAAGCTTTGAAGCGCTTGACGAGTTGCCGCCCGTGCACATTCCGCCGCACGGCGAAGCGCAGCTGAGTTACACGGTCCGGCCGCTCCAACGGGGCGCCTACGCGTTCGGCGCGGTGATTGTTCGCGTGCACGGGGAACGCGGCTTGATGCAGCGGCAAATGGCCCTTTCGGTCGCGGACACGGTGAAAGTCTATCCGAACTTCCGCGGCGCGGATCAATACCAGCTCCTGGCGAAAATCGACCAACGGGAAGAAGTCGCGCGCAAGCCCCGCCCCTTCAAAGCGGCGGGCACCGACTTCGAAAGTCTCCGGCCGTACATTGCCGGCGAAGATCCGCGCAACATAGATTGGAAGGCGACGGCCCGACGCGGCGCGCTGATCAGCCGAAATAGGCAAGTGGAAAAGGGCCAACAGCTCGCCGTGCTTTTGGACGCCGGGCGGCTGATGGCGGAAACCATCGGCGAACATCCCCGGTTGGAGCACGCGCTCAACGCGACGGTAATGCTCGGTTACGTCGCCCAAAAGCGCGGCGACGCGCTCGCGGTGGCGGCTTTTTCGAACAAGCTCGAATCTTTTTTACCGCCGGTGCGCGGTCCCGCCTTGCTCGGCCGGATTCTGGAATCGCTTTATGCCGTGCAAGCGCGTCCAGTGGAGTCCGACTATTGGCAAGTCATCGCCCAGCTGATGGCGATGCTGAGGCGTCGCAGTCTGGTGATCCTGCTGACCGATGTTTTGGATGCGACGGCAAGCGCGGGGTTGATTCATAATCTGGCGCGCGCCGCCGAAAGGCACGTGGTCTTGTGCGTCGTTTTGACGGAGCCCCTGATCGGCGCCATTGCCCGTTCGGCGCCCACGACCGTCGAAGAAACTTATCGCAAGGCGGCCGCCTGCGATTTATTACGCCGGCGCTCGCTGGCGCTGGAAAACATGCGTTCGCGGGGCATTCTGGTGCTGGAGACCGATCCGGCGCATTTGAGCGTCCATTTAGTCCAACGTTACCTGGAAATTCGTCAGGCCGATTTGCAGTAGCCGTTATGACAAGACCGGCGCAAAATGGGAAAGATGAATGGCACCACGAAGGTTACGAAGGACACGAAGGGTTGGGATTTGTTTAAATTAACCTTCGTGCTCTTCGTGGCCTTCGTGGTGGAAAAGCATTTTCTCAAATGCAGGTTCAGTTTCGCAAAATTTTGTACAACGGGCGACCTTACGTGGTCGCCCGTCCGAGGAACAGATCGTTCAAATTAAACCACGAGCGAAAATTTTAACGGATAAAAAATGGACGAGCGTGTTTTTATTTCCACCCCCGATCACGTCACTCTCGAGTTCGAGCTCGCCGGCCCCGGCTCGCGCTTCTCGGCTTACGTGATCGATTTTATTTTCAACGTGGTGTTGATCGTCATCATCGTGCTCGCGCTCTATGCCGGCGGCGCCGTCGTCAGTTTGAAGTCCCTCCTCGGCGCCGTGCGCAGCCAGTCGTGGAGCGCGTCATGGATTTTGGCCTTGATGGTGCTGGTCGTTTTTTTGATCAACTGGGGTTACTACGTTCTTTTCGAAGGCCTGGGAAAAGGCTCGACGCCCGGGAAAAAACGCGTGGGCATCCGCGTCATCCGCCAGGACGGCTTGCCGATCGGTTTGCGCGAAGCGGCGCTGCGCAATTTGGTTCGCGCCGCCGACATGCTGCCGCCGCCCTCGTATATTTTGGGCGGTTTGGTCATGCACTTCGATCCGCACGGCCGGCGCCTTGGCGACATGTTGGCGGGCACTTACGTCATCGTCGAGAAATTTGCCTTAACCGCGCAGGGCGCCAGCGGCGCCGCCTGGGCGAGCCGCGTGGAACAGGGGCGCTCGCGCGAAGCGCTCACCTTGCCGCGCGGTGCGATCTCGCCGCAACAGATCGGTTTGATCGAGCGTTTTCTCGGGCGCCGCCACGAGCTGTCCAAAGAGCGGCGCGCGCAGCTCGCCTGGCAAATCGCCGAGCCGCTGCTGCCGTTGCTGGGAGAAGATCGCGACGACGTAGCGCGCCGGGTCGACCGTGGCGAGCGCTGCGAATGGCTGCTCATGCAGATCATCGAGCTGGCGCAAAACAAGACGCCGGCTATTTCCGTCGCCGAAAAAACACCGCCGGCGGCGCTTTTTTGAAAGCAGGAGAGACCGTGCAAGCCGCCGAGGAAAAACTCTTGCAATGGACGCGCTTCTACCAACGCGCGCAGACGATTCTGAACGCGGGCCCGCGCGGCCTGCGCCGATTAAACGGCGCCGAGATCACGCGTCTGATCGACGATTATCAGGCGCTCACCGCCGATCTGGCGCGCGCACGTTCGCTCGGCGCGGCGCGCGAGACCGTCGA
>WNFK01242131.1_pt1 | contig 11038 bp, 10 predicted proteins | sample 5400281 | NCBI WGS metagenome assembly WNFK01 (sample SAMN13153350, study PRJNA577476) | soil metagenome | isolation source: 20 cm soil on Douglas fir-dominated hillslope | place: USA:California | collected 2013-09-17
TTTGATCTTCGGCATAGGCGCGGAAAGTAGGCGGTAAGTTGCATCGGGTCAAGACTATACATATCTTTTGCCGTCACCTACCCGAGCACGCGCTATCTCGTTCGAGTTTCTGCTTTGGGCCCCTGTCCTGCTGTTTTCGATGGTGGCCCACGAGTACGCCCACGCGGAAGCGGCCTACCGCCAGGGTGACTCCACCGCCTACATGCTCGGGCGGCTGACGTTCAACCCTCTCAAACACATCGATCCGTTCATGACGATCCTGCTCCCGATCATCACCGCCGTCGGGTCCGGGGGCCGCTGGGCATTCGGGGGGGCGAAGCCAGTGCCTGTGAATCCGCGCAATTACCGGCACTACGTACGTGGAGATATCATCGTCTCCCTGGCCGGCATTGCGGTGAATCTGGTGCTGTTCCTCATTTTCACCGCACTCTTTGCCGCGGTCGGGACCATCGCGCCGGCGTTGCCGTCCCTTGCGCCGACGCTCGAGCTTCTCCAACGGGTGATGTACTATGGCCTGTGGTACAATCTCGTGCTGGCGTTCTTTAATCTGATTCCGATCCCGCCGCTCGATGGCAGCCATGCGTTCTATCACCTGCTGCCGCCGGCGGCGGGGATGCAGTACCGGCAGCTCCAGCGCTTCGGCTTTCTGCCCATCATGCTGGTCAGCTATATGCTGCCGGGGGTCGTACAGTTTTTCCTGTGGCCAGCGTACCAGTTACGCCTTGTCGCACTGCAGATGATCTGTCCCGTGGCGTTGGGACACGGTCTCCCCCCCTACGTCATGTGTTCATGACCGGGCCGATCATGCGGGAGCACGCAGCGTTCGTCCTCGAGCTGGAGAAGTTTTCCGGCCCGCTCGATCTGCTGCTGCATCTGATTAAAGAAGACGAAGTCGACATCACCGACCTCCCGATCGCGAAGATCGCCGATCAGTTCCTCGCGGTCATCCAGGACTTGGGGCTCAATCAGGCGGCGGACTACCTCGAAATGGCGGCGCGGCTGCTGCGGATCAAGGCGCAGATGCTGTTGCCGCGCCGGCTGGGAGACGACGAGTGGGAGGACCCCCGCGCCGAGCTGGTGCGCCGGCTGCTCGAGTACCAGCAGATCCGCGAGCTGGTCGACTGGCTCGGGCACGCCGCCGACGTGCGCGCCGAGCGGTTCGGGCGCGGGTACGAGGCGCCGCCGCCCGATGCGCCCCCCGCGCCGCTCCAAATCGATTTGAACGACCTGCTCGGCGCGGCCGAGCGCGTGATCTCGCTGATCCCGGAGCCGATGCTGCATCGCGTCGTCCCGCGGCCGCTCGACGTCGAGGGCGCGACGGCGAAGATCACCGCCCTCCTCGCCGCGCGCGAGCAGTTTGGCTGGTCCGACATCGTGGGCCGCGGCGCCACGATCGTCGATGTGCTGTCGGCGTTCATCGCCCTGCTCGAGTTCGCCAAGCGCGGCCTGGTGACGCTTGCCCAGCCCGAGCCCTTCGGCCCCATGGTGATTACGCGTGCAACCCCTCGCGAAGCTGCTTGAAGCGGCGCTGTTCGCCGCCTCGCGCCCCCTCACGCTCGAGGAGCTCGCGTCATTGGACCCAACCGCCGGCGAACATGCGGTCCGTGCCGCTCTTGCCGCCCTGCGGTCGGCGTACGCCGAGGACCACGGGGTCGAGCTGACCGAGATCGCCGAGGGATGGCAATTCCTGACGCGCCGCGAGTACGCCGAAACGATCGAGCGCGCGCAATTCGCCCTGCGGCCCAGGCGGTTGTCGCCGGCGGCGCTCGAAACGCTCGCGATCATCGCCTATCGCCAGCCGGTGGGCCGGCTCGAAGTCGACGAAATCCGCGGCGTCGACTCGGGCGCCGTCATGGACAAGCTGGTGGAGCGGGGCCTCATCGAGGTCGTGACGCGCGGCGAAGGTCTCGGTCGCCCGCTGCTGTATGGCACCACGCCGCCGTTTCTGGAGATTCTCGGTTTGAAGGACCTGGAAGATCTGCCGCGGCTCGAGGAGCTGTCGGTGGCGCTCCGGCGTCCCACGCCCGTCGACGAACCCGAATGACCCTCATGCGCCTGCAGCGCGCCTTGGCGCGCGCGGGCGTTACGTCACGCCGCAAAGCGGAAGACTTGATCCGCGCGGGCCGCGTGCGCGTGGACGGCGACACGGCCACGATCGGGATGAGCGTCGATCCCGATGCCCAGAAGATCACCGTCGACGGGCGCGCGGTGAAAAGCGCCACACACACCACGTGGCTCGCACTCAATAAGCCGCTCGGCTACGTGGTGAGCCGCTCCGATCCGGAAGGACGGCGCACCGTGTTCGGACTGCTCCCCAAGGTGCCCGGTCTCACGTACGTTGGTCGGTTGGACGTGATGACCTCCGGGCTGCTGCTGCTGACCACCGACGGCGCGGCGGCCCACCGGCTCATGCACCCGCGCTACGAGGTGCCGCGCACCTATTGGCTCGGCGTGCATGGCGCGGACGCCGCCGCGATCCGGGCGGCGCTCGCCCAACGCATCGTGATCGACGGCCGCGCGGTGCGTGTCGTCGAGTCGCGGGTGCGGCCGCAGGGGAAGTCGGTCGAAATCGAGCTGACGCTGGCTGAAGGGCGGCAGCGGATCGTGCGCCGCGTCGCCGAAGCGCTCGGTCTCAAGGTCGAATGGCTGCACCGCGTGTCCTACGGCCCTGTCCGGCTCGGCAAGCTGGCCGAGGGCCACTGGCGCGAGCTCACCCGGCAGGAGATCGGAGCGATCGAGCGACTGCATGGAGCTGGCTGACCGGACGGTAATGCTGCTCGGCGGCAGTGGCCTCGTTGGCCATGCCGTCGCGCGCCGAGTGCTGGCGACCACGCCGCCGCCGCGCCGCCTCGTGCTCGTCGCGCTGTACGAGGATGAAGTGCGGGCCGCCGCGCGTGCGCTCGAGCCCTACCGCAGCGGCGTCACCATCGACGTCGAATGGGGCAACATCTTCGCGCCGGCATCGGTCGCGCGGCTGGATCTCGCGGTCATCCTGGCCCGCGATGACCACCGCGCGCTGGTGCTGGGCGACTTGCTGGGCGATCTGACCGATGGGGTCCTCGAGCGCAGCCTCGTGTTGCAGCTGCTGGTGCGCTACAAACCTGAAGCGGTCGTGGATAGCATCAATACGGCGACCGCGTTTGCGTACCTGGACATTTTTCAGAGCGCGCGCGCGTTGCTGGAACGCGCGCAGGATGGCGGCGTCGATCGCGCGACGATCGAGCGGCATCTGATGCGGCTGCCCATGCCGCAGCTGATCCGTCACGCGCAAATCATGACGGAGGCGCTGCGGCGGGCCGGCACGCAGGCCTACGTGAAAATCGGCACGAGCGGCACGGGCGGCATGGGATTCAACATCCCATACACGCATTCGGAAGAGCGGCCGAGCGCGACGCTGCTGACGAAATCGGCGGTCGCCGGCGCGCACACGATGCTCCTGTTTTTGTTGGGTCGGACGCCCGACGCGCCGATCACGGTGGAGATCAAGCCGACGGCGACCATCGCGTGGCGCGAAGTCGCACACGGGCCGGTGCGGCGCAAGGGCAAACACATCCCGCTCGTGGACTGCGAGCAGCCCGTAGCGCTGCACGAAGCATTTCGGCAGGGCGCTGCGCCGTGGCGCGACCTCGGCCGGCCACTCGACGGCGTGTATATCGACGTCGGGGAAAACGGGTTGTTCGCGCGCGATGAGTTCGAGACGGTCACGGCACTGGGCCAGATGGAGTTCATCACGCCGGAAGAAGTCGCGGACTACGTGATGCTGGAGCTGCAGGGACGGCCGACGGGGAAGGACATCGTCGCGGCACTCGACGCCTCGACCGCGGGCCCCACCTACCGGGCCGGCCTGTTGCGCCGGAACGCGGTGGGGCGGCTGCGGGCGCTCGAAGCGCGTCATGGCGACCGCGGCGTCGCCTATGAAATGCTGGGTCCGCCCCGGCTCACCAAGCTCTTGTACGAGGCCTATTTGTGCCGCCGGCTCCGGACCAGCGTGCGGGCCCTCGCGGACAGCCGCCCGGCGGAGCTGGCCGCCGCCGCCGAGCTGCTCCTGGCAGACGACACGGCATTACGGCAGCACATTATCTCGGTGGGATTGCCCGTCGTCCTGCCCGACGGCAAGCGGGTGTATCGCGGCAGCACCGTGGTCGTGCCGCCGGGCTCCGGCGACCCGCTGCAGGTGGCGCCGCGCGGCTGGGTGGACTTGAGGCCCGACCATTTTGGGATCTGGGTCAAGCGCGCGGGGCAGATGGTGCGCCAGGCCGATGCCCGCGCTGCGGGACCTCAGGGGTCGGGCAGCGATATGGACTGGAACGCGATCGATCCTGACGAGCCGATCGAGCCGTCGCGGTTCGCCACCTGGGTCTTCACGGTCGAGGAAAAAGGAACGCGGATCAAGCGCTGATCATGGCGATCGATACTGGAGGAGTAGACCGCGCATTGGGCGCGATCGGCACGACGTTCCGGCTGACGCGCCTCTATCCGCCGTCGCATCCGGCGGTGCTGGAAGCGATGCGCCAGATCAGCTCGGCCTTGCCGGGGCTCGCCGCGATGGGCACGGTCGAATGGAAGATCGGTGCAACGGGTTTGCACTGGCACGGTCAACACCTCCTGCCCCGCAACACGCAAGTCGCCGAGCTCGCCGGCCTGCTCTTCGCGCGCGGCATCCGCGCGATCCAGGTCAACCCCGGCGTCACGCCGGAGCATTGGCTTGGCCTGTTCGGTGTCGCCGTGGGGAACGTCGTGCCCGATGACGCGGTGCTCGGCCGAATCACCGTGCTGCTGGGCCGTCGCGCGAGCCAGCGCCTGTCGGCGTCCCGCGCCCTTGGCGAAGTGCCGCCGGCAACGGAGCCTCCTCCCGCTCCCCCGGCCTCGCCGCCGCCCAGCGTGGCTGAAGCGCCCGCGCCTCCAGTGCCGTCCCCGCCCCCGCCCCCGCCTCGCGGAGCGGGACCAGTAGCGTGGAGTCCAACCGCAACGGTGAATCCCAATCGCGCGAGTGGCGTGTTCCGCCCGGATGTGCTCCCGCCCGACGTCGAAGCACGCCGGGCCGTGACCGCGTTGCAGGCAGCGTCGCGACCCGAAGATCAGCGCGTGATCATTGAAAAGGTGCGGCAGCTCACGTCGAGCGTCATCGCGTTGCGCGACATTGGCGCGGTCGCCGAAGTCGTCGCCGGGCTCGACCGATCACTCGGCAAGATTCAGGATCCCGAGATCCAGGAGGCTATCGGCGAGGTGGCGGGAGCGCTTGCGGATGAGACTATAGTGGAGCGTATGGTCGCACGGCTGGGTGAGCCCCGCGTGCCGCCCGCAGAGCGCGCGCACTTGGTTCACGCGGTCGGCGCGCTGGGGGCGGTGTCCGCGGGATACGTGGTCGATGCGTACCTGCATGCGCTGCCGGAGTTGCGGGAGGCCTATCGTGCCGCTATGCGGGCGGCGGGCGAGCGTACGGTGGAGTTGCTCCGGGCCCGAATCGAGAGCAAAGTCCCCGAAGTCGTCGCCGCGGCCGCTGAGTTTCTCGGCCTGAGCGGGAGTCCTGACGTTGCGGAGTCGTTGATCGGCTTGACGCGTCATGCCGACGAGCGCGTGCGCGAGGCGGCGCTGCTCGGCCTGGCGGAGCTGGGTGGCCGGGAGATCTCGCGGCCGGCTATCCCCTCGCTGAAGGATGAATCGGTGCTGGTGCGGACCGCGGCCGCACGCGCGGTCGCGGCGGCCGGGGACGTGGGGGCGACGACCGTGCTGGTGCGGCGTCTGGAGCAGGAGAAGGACGAAGGGGTATTGGCTGCGTTGCTCAAAGCCATCGGACAACTCGGTGCCACGGAAGCATTGGAAGTGCTGGCGAAATTCGCCGAGCCGGGCGGCAAACCACGGCGCACACCCTTCGTGCGAGCTGCCGCAATCGAGGGGCTCGCCCGATTGGATCGATTGGAGGCAAAAGCCTTGCTGGAACTCTACGCGCGGGACAAGGAACCGACCGTGAAGCGGGCAGCTGAGGCGTCGCTGCGATGACGACGCGCGCTGGATCGGGGGCCGAGAAAGCGGGCGGGGGCGCCAAGACGCAGGACGCGGTGCTGGCGCAGACCATCACGCGCGAAGTGGCGAAGCGCGTCGTCGGCCAGGAAGTCATGGTCGAGCGCCTCCTGATCGGCCTGCTCACCGGTGGCCACATTCTGCTCGAAGGCGTGCCGGGACTTGCCAAGACGCTCGCGGTGAAGACCGTCGCGGAATGTCTGAAGATCACCTTCTCACGCATCCAGTTCACGCCCGACCTGCTGCCGGCCGACGTGATCGGCACCATGGTGTACGACCAGCGCTCGCAGGAGTTCTATCCCAAGAAGGGGCCGTTGTTCGCGAACCTCGTGCTCGCGGACGAAATCAACCGTGCGCCGGCCAAGGTACAGTCGGCGCTGCTCGAAGCGATGCAGGAAAAGCAGGTGACGATCGGCGGCGAGACGTTCTTCCTCGGCGAGCCGTTCCTCGTGCTCGCCACGCAAAACCCGATCGAGCATGAAGGCACCTATCCACTCCCCGAAGCGCAGCTCGACCGCTTCATGCTGAAGGTGCGCGTCGGCTACCCGACGCGCGACGCGGAGAAAGAGATCGTGGGACGTATGGCGTCCGGCCGGCCGATCGAGGTGCAGCGCATCGCCGAGGCCGACGACATTCTCGCCGCGCGCAGCGCGATCGCCGAGCTGTTCATGGATCAGAAGGTCGTCGATTACATCGTGGACGCCGTGCGCGCGACCCGCGAGCCGCAAAACGTCGGGCTGGCGGAGCTGAAGCCCCTCATCGCCTTCGGCGCATCGCCGCGTGCCTCGATCTACCTGGCCCAGGCCGCGCGCGCCCACGCCTACCTCCGCGGCCGAGCGTTCGTCGTGCCCGAAGACGTGAAGGCGATGGCGTTCGACGTGCTGCGCCACCGCGTGCTGCTTACGTTCGAGGCGGAGGCCGAGGACATGACCGCCGATCAGGTGATCGCGCGAATCCTGGAGGCCGTGGGCGTGCCGTGACGTATACGGGTGGAGAGCGCCGGCGCGAGGTCACCTCACCGCTGCGCCGCCGGCGGCGGTCGGTCCCGGCCGAAGTCCTGAAGAACGTGAAGGGGATCGAGCTCCGGGCGCGGAACCTGGTCAACACCCTCTTCACCGGCGAGTACCGCTCCGTCTTCCGCGGCCAGGGCATCGAGTTCGCCGAGGTCCGTGAATACCAGCATGGCGACGACTTCCGCGCCATCGACTGGAACGTGTCGGCGCGCATGGGCCATCCCTTCGTGAAGACGTTCATGGAAGAGCGCGAGCTGACGCTGCTGCTCATCGTCGATCAATCCGGCTCGCTGCATTTCGGCCGTCCCTACACCAAGGCCGGTTTGGCCGTCGAAGTCGCCGCGGTGCTGGCCCTCGCCGCCGCGCGGCACAACGACCGCGTGGGCACGCTGCTCTTCGCCGATGCGGTCGAGTACGTCGTACGGCCCGCCAAGGGGCGCGCGCACGCCATGCGCGTGATTCGCGATCTCGTGGCGTTTGCGCCGCGCGGCCGCGGGACCAATCTCGCCGGCGCCTTGCGCTACGCCGCCAAGCTGCTGCGGCACCGGGCGATCGTGGTGGTCCTCTCCGATTTTCGCGCCGAGGGATGGGAAGAGGCGCTGGCGCAGGTCGCCGCCCGGCATGAGGTCGTCGCCATTACCGTCGACGATCCGCGCGAGTACGACATCCCCGACGCCGGCTGGGTCGAGTTGGAGGACGCCGAGACGCAGCAGCGACACCTCGTGGACACGAGTCACGCGCGGACGCGCACGCGGATTCGTGTCGCCGCCGAGCGATTGCAGCAAGAGCGCACGCGCAAACTGCTGCAGGCCGGCGTCGACCGCGTCTCGCTCCATACCACCGTTCCGTACGGGCCGCCGCTGCGGCGCGCGTTCGCCGAGCGGGCGCGGCGGATGAGCCGGTGATCGGACTGCTGTTCCTCTTGATCCAGGCCGGGGACGGCTGGGCGGTCGCACCGAGTCGACCCACGGTCGGGGACACCATCCGACTCGAGCGCACGGTGTTTGCGCTCCCCGGCTGGCGCATCCGCGCGGGCAGGCTCTCGTCGGGTTCCGTCGCCGAGCCGCTCAGCGATGCCGTGGTGCTCGCAACGTCTACATCCGGGCAGTGGGTGGTGCGGTATACGATTGTCGCCTGGGCGCCGGGGCCCGCCGCGTTGGAGATGCCCGCCCTGTGGCGTCTCGGGCCCGACGGCAGCGTCGATTCGGTTCCCGGGGGTAGCGCGATGTTCCGCGTCGCGAGCGTCATTCCCGACAGTGTGAAGTCGCCGGGACCGCAGCCCGCCGTTGGACCGCTGCGCCTCGATCGCTCGAGCCCCATTCCGGTGGTTGCCGCCGCGCTGCTCGCGGGAGGTGTGCTCGTACTCCTCATCGCATGGAAACGGCGTGGGCCCCGGGTGCTCGCCGCTGGTGCGGCTGTGGCGGGTGACGCCGAGGTGCCGGACGCCCGCTGGCTCGCGGCGGGAGAGCCGAAGGCGGTCGCGGCCCGCGCCGCGCAGCGCTTGCGCTTCGCGTTGGCTCATGCGATCCCCGAGGCGCATGCGGCGCTGAGTACCGAGGAATGCCTGGCGGCGGTCGAACGCGCCCGGCCCGACGCGCCGCTCCGCGACTTGCGAGAGCTCCTGCTCGCGCTCGATCAGGTGGCATTCGCCACGGCGCACGGCGTCGAAATCGCGCCGCTCGCCGCACGGGCTCGTGCGCTCGCGCGGGAGCTCGGCAATGGAGCCCGGCGGTGAGTTTCGCACGTCCCCTTCTGCTCGTGTTGCTGCTCGCGTTGCCGTTGTGGTGGTGGTGGCGCAAGCGGCGGCTGTCGCGTCTCGCCGGCGCGCCGACGAGCGACGTGCGCCCCGCGCTGGGACCGCTCGAGCGAGTCTGGATCGCGCGTCTGCCGGTCTCGCTGCGCTCGCTGTGTCTCGCCGCCTGGATCATCGGCGCCGCCGGGCCGCGGCTGGGCTCGGCGCGCGCCGAGCTGCGCAGCGAGGGGATTTCGATCGTCCTCGCCATGGACATTTCGAGCAGCATGCTGGCCGAGGATTTTTCTCCCGCCAACCGGCTCGACGTCGCGCGCCGCACCGCGACGGAATTCGTGCGCGCCCGTGCGTCCGACCGTATCGGCCTCGTCGCGTTTGCGGGGCAGGCCCTCACCCAGGTACCGATCACGACGGATTACGAAGTGCTCGAAGAGGCGATCCGCCAGATCCGCGTGGGAATCCTCGAAGACGGCACCGCGATCGGCACGGCGATCGCCACCAGCGCGAACCGGCTGCGCCGCGCTCCCGGCAAGAGCAAGGTGATCGTGCTGTTGACGGACGGAGTGAACAACAAGGGTACCGTCGATCCCAGGACGGCGGCGCAGGCGGCTGCTGCGTTCGGGATCAAGATCTACACGATCGGCGTCGGGAGCCAAGGTGAGGCGCCGGTGCCGACGGGGCAGGGGCCGCTTGGGCTGCGCTACGAGACGATGCCGGTGCAGATCGACGAACCGTTGCTCGGCGAGATCGCCCGCACGACGGGCGGCCGGTATTTCCGCGCGACGGACGCGACGTCGTTGTCCAACATCTTCAGCGAGATCAATCGGCTCGAGAAGACGCCCGTGCAACACCTGGTCTATCACCGTTTCGATGAGGCCTATCGCTGGCCCCTCGGGATCGGCCTGCTCGCGCTCGCGCTGGAGCTGGTCCTCGCGGGCACATTCGCGGTGCGCGTGCCGTGATCACATTCGATGCACCGATCGTCCTGACACTCGCGCCGGTCGTCGCGGTCGCCGTGTGGGCAGCTGCGGCGTGGGCGCGACGTTCCCGAGTGCGGCGCGCGGCGGCGTGGTCGGAGATCACCGCCCGGATCGCGCGCTCCGCCGGGAAGCGCGGAGTGCCCGCGCTGGGTCTCGCGGCCGGGCTCGCCGCCGTAGCGCTGGCGGGGCCACGCTGGGGCGAGGAGCAGATCGTCACTGAAACCCGCGGACTCAATGTCGTCTTCGCGATCGATATCTCGCGCTCGATGCTGGCCGAGGATGCGAAGCCGAGCCGGCTGGGGCGGGCGCTGCGCGAAGCCCGCCGCCTGGTGCAGGACCTCGACGGCGATCGTCTCGGTCTCTCCGCGTTCGCAGGCACGAGCTACATCCTGTCTCCTCTGTCGGTCGATGGTTCGGCGATCACGCTGTATCTCGATGCGCTCGACCCGGACGTCGCCTCGGAGGGCGGCACCGAACTTGGGTCGGCGCTCGCCCAGGGGATCGATCTGTTGCACGCGAGTCCCGAGATCGCCGATCGGGTGCTGGTCGTGTTCACCGACGGCGAAGGCCACGATTCTCTGGAGCAGGCGGTGCAGGAAGCCCGTCGCCTCGCGGGGCTGGGCATTCACCTGATTCTCGTCGCCGAGGGCGGGCGCCAGCCGACCAAGATTCCGGTGCGCGACGATCGCGGCACGCTGGTGGCGTGGCAGCAGGACGAATCGGGGAATGCCATTCTCACCAGCCGGCGCGAAGATGTGCTCGGGGCGCTCGCCGACGCCGCGCAGGGGACGATTGTCGCGGCGGAGCTGCCGGACCAGGCGGGAGCCGTGCGCGATCTCGTGGCATCGTACAAGCGGGCGACTGCAACCGAGAGCCGCACCCAACGCGGCCGGCCCCGTGCCTGGATTCCGTTGCTGCTCGCGGGGCTCGTGCTGGCCGCGCAGACGTTCACGCGCCGCACGGCGGCGCTCATCGGCCTGCTGGTGTGTCTGCTCCCGCACGTCGGCGCCGCCCAGACGCAGCGACCTCGTTCCGGCGCTGAGAAAGCGTGGGATCGCGGCGATGCGCGCGCGGCGGCGGCCGGTTATCTCGCCGAGCTGAAAGCGCGCGACGACGACGATACGGCCTGGTACAATACCGGCACGGCCGCGCTCGCGGCCGGTGATGGCGCGCTGGCGCGGACGTCACTGGCCCACGCGTCGGCGTCGCTCGATCCCGAGCTGCGGTTTCGGGCGCTCTACAATCTCGGCCTGCTCGGGTTGCTCGAGGCGAAG
>WNFK01143569.1_pt1 | contig 11035 bp, 9 predicted proteins | sample 5400281 | NCBI WGS metagenome assembly WNFK01 (sample SAMN13153350, study PRJNA577476) | soil metagenome | isolation source: 20 cm soil on Douglas fir-dominated hillslope | place: USA:California | collected 2013-09-17
CCGCCGTTGATACTGCAACTCCAGATTCGGGGGATCGTGAAAGCGCCAGACGGACCCAGTCGAGGGTGACAAAGTCCGGTCTAACACGAAACTTTCCCGGGTTTTCGCATCACAATCCAGCGCGAAGTGACTGCTCCGCGCCTTTGTACGCGCGAAGTGGCGGGCTTGCTATGAGGCTCAGCTTCTTTTAGATAGCCGATGGCAGGTCGTTTTCGTTTGCGGACGCCAGACTTGGCGCCGTAAATTCGTGCTGCAAACTTTTGCGAATCCCGGCGGCTTTCACGGCACGCGAATCCAATGCACTAATACAGTAGTTTTCTAAAAATTGTGATGCGCATGACCTCTGCAACGCAGAGGAGTAAAATAATAGGGTTCCCCCAAGTCAGCCACTGGGAACCCAGCGCTGGGAGGAACAGGATGGCAACGGTGAAGCCGGCACTTCATGGTAAAGCAGTAGAAGCGGAAACACGCGAGACACTTGGCCCGCAGAGTGGATTGGTATTTGACCGCTTCTTCACCGATGGAAAGATTTCGCCATTCGACGCTGTCGAATGGGAAAAGCGCACTGCGCTGATTGGCAACGAAAAGGGCACTACTATCTTCCGTCAGGACGATGTGGAAGTCCCCAAGACCTGGTCGCAGACCGCGACCAACATTGTCGCCAGCAAATATTTTCACGGTAAACCGGGCAGTACGGAGCGCGAAGGTTCGGTGCGCACGTTGATCGCCCGAGTCGTGAATACCATCGTGCGCTGGGGCACTGAAGGCGGCTATTTCGCCGACAAGGCATCGCGCGATGCCTTCAACGACGAACTGACTCATCTCCTCGTCGAACAGAAAATGGCGTTCAACTCGCCGGTGTGGTTCAACGTCGGCGTGCAATCCAAGCCACAGTGCTCCGCCTGCTTCATCAATTCCGTGCAGGACAACATGGAATCGATCATGGGCCTGACTCGCACCGAGGGCATGCTTTTCAAGTGGGGCTCGGGAACTGGCACGAATTTTTCCTCGCTGCGTGGCAGCAAGGAAACTCTTTCCGGCGGCGGCATCGCTTCTGGGCCGGTCAGCTTCATGAAGGGCTTCGACGCTTTCGCCGGCGTAATCAAGAGCGGCGGAAAGACGCGTCGTGCCGCCAAGATGGTCATCCTCAACGTGGATCATCCGGACATCGTTGAATTCATCGAGTGCAAATATAAGGAAGAAACCAAGGCTCACGCGCTGATTCGTGCCGGCTATGATTCCGCGATCGATGGCGAAGCCTACACCTCGATCTTTTTCCAGAACGCCAACCACTCAGTGCGCGTCAGCGATGACTTCATGCGCGCGGTTGAACAAGACAAAGACTGGTGGACCAAGAACGTTATTGACGGCCAGCCCGCCGACAAGCTTCGCGCTCGCGATTTGATCTACAAGATGGCCGAATCCACCTGGCACTGCGGCGATCCCGGCATGCAGTTCGATACCACCGTCAATCGCTGGCACACCTGCAAGACCACGGCTCGCATCAACGCCAGCAACCCCTGCTCCGAATACATGTTCCTGGACGACACCGCCTGCAACCTGGCCTCTCTCAATCTGATGAAGTTTGTAAACTCCAGTGGCCAGTTTGATGTTGCGGCGTACCAGCACGCGGTGGATGTCACCATTACCGCGCAGGAAATTTTGGTGGACTTCGCCAGCTATCCCACGCCAAGGATCGCCGAAAATTCGCATAATTTCCGGCCGCTGGGTCTGGGTTATGCCAATCTTGGCGCACTTCTGATGTCCATGGCGCTGCCGTACGACTCCGATGAAGGCCGGGATATGGCCGGGGCGATTACGGCGCTGATGTGCGGGGAAGCGTACGCGCAGTCTTCGCGCATTGCCGAACGCATGGGGCCGTTCCCGGGTTACGAAGAGAATCGCGAGCCGATGCTGGACGTGATTCGCATGCACCGCGAAGAGATCCGCGGCATTCAGCCGGATCACGTGCAGGCGGATCTGTACATGGCGGCGCAGGAATCGTGGGACACCGCGCTGGCGCACGGCGAAAAGCACGGCTACAAAAATTCGCAGGTCACCGTGCTCGCTCCAACCGGTACCATCGGCTTCATGATGGATTGCGATACCACCGGTATCGAACCGGATCTGGCGCTCGTGAAGTACAAGAAGCTAGTCGGCGGCGGCGTCATCAAGATCGTGAACAACACGGTGCCCTCCGCGCTGAGGAAGCTTGGCTACACGCTGGAACAGACGAGCGAAATCGTTTCCTACATTGATAAAGAAGGAAAAGTCGAAGGCGCGCCACACTTCAAGGCGGAGCACCTGCCCGTGTTCGATTGCTCTTTGGCACAGCCGGGCGGCCGTTCGATTTCCTGGACCGGCCACGTGAAGATGATGGCGGCGGCGCAGCCGTTCCTTTCAGGCGCAATCTCCAAGACCATCAACATGCCGGAAAATTCGACGATTGACGATATTTCGAACGCGTACATCGAATCGTGGAAGCTGGGGCTGAAAGCTGTCGCGGTCTATCGGGACAATTCGAAGCGTTCGCAGCCGCTGAACGCCGGCTCGAAAAAGGAAGAAAAGAAGACGGAAACTGCTACGGCGCAGGAATTGTTGCCGATGCAGCGCGAACTCTTTGCGCGTATGCAGCGGGAAAAAATGCCGGTGGAACGTACGTCCATCACGCACAAATTCAGCGTGGGCGGCCACGAGGGCTATATCACGGTTGGCATGTACGAAGACAGCCGGCCAGGCGAGGTCTTCATCAAGATGTCCAAGGAAGGCTCCACGCTTTCCGGCGTGATGGATGGCCTGGCGCTGACCATTTCGCTTGGCCTGCAGTATGGCGTGCCAATCAAGGTTTTCGTGGACAAGCTGGTGAACACGCGCTTTGAACCGAGCGGCATCACCGCCAACCCAAATATTCGCTTCGTTTCCTCCGTACTGGATTACATCGCACGCTGGATGGGCGGGCGGTTCGTTTCCATGGATTACTTGAAGCTGAACGGCTCCGCTCCCGTGGAAGCTGGCGCGATGGGTACCGCAATGGCGCCACCCCTTGGTGTGACTGCTATGACCATGCCTCCGGCAATCAAGCCGGCAAGCGTGAGTTCGAATTCGATGAGCAACGCGCACGAAGGCGCCCCGACCTGCAGCGAATGCGGCATGTTGATGATGCCAAACGGCGCTTGCTACAAATGCGAAAACTGCGGGAGCACGAGCGGGTGCAGTTAAACCAGTGAGGAAAAAGGAGGCGCGAGCGACTCAATGAGCGCACACGCAACGCGCACAACACTGGCTGCCACCCCGGTTCCCGTTACACAAAAAACGCGAGGGTTTTTACGCATCGTTCGGCATGGCGCCGGCCCCGCTTCAATCTACGTCATCACCTATCACAAGCTAAACGTGCACGGCGCGGCGCCGAAGCCCGTCCTGGCGGAAGGCGCGGAAGCGCTGATTGATCTGCTGGAGAGAATCGGCGTGGACTTCCGCGTGGAACAAGTGCGCGGCGCTTTGGAAGATATCCTGCGCTTTGGCTCCGCCAACATTCCGGATTTGTGGCTCAGCGATGAAGAAATGGTGGAAAAGGGACTGGTCGAGGCCTAGAACACAATTCTCGATCGAACTTGAAGGGCCGGAGCGATTCTCGTCCGGCCTTTTGCACTGTTTGGCAAGAATGCAACCGCTGGAGAATCGTTAGGCAGAGGCGACGGTCTGGCCGCGACTTCGAAGATGCTGAATTTTTCGCCAAGTCACACGAGAAGGATAGTAGAGAAGCAGAGCCCAAAAGGCGATGGGCAATCCATACTCCAGCAATGTGGCGAAAATTATGGCGATGCTGGAAAGAGTGGCGCTCAACCCTTCGAAGAGTGAGTTGTGAAGCTGAAAGAAGGCGCCCGCAAGGTCAGAGTTAATACGAGCCCGGTATTCCTCAATCAGGACGAAGTGAACCGCTGCGCGCGCGGACGTAGCAAGCAGGTTCTGCTGCTCGTTTTCTTCCTGCGCGACTTCGTCCGTAGCTTTGACAATTTTTCTTTGGAGTGCCAATGCATTCTGAATTCCCGTCCCGCGTTCGTGCTGCAAGGTCTGCAATCGCGCGAGATTATTCCTTGCAGCCTGGACGCGGCGACTCACGTGAGCGGATTTTACTGACGAATCTTCGCTGGTTTCTGAGACGCGCTGCGTCCTGCCTAGACCTTCCAGTTCCTTCAATACGGGATCCAATTCGGTTGCGGGTACGCTGAACGTAGCGGCTAGACTCCTTCCACGCCCAGAGAGACGTTCTGTTCGCAAGTCCTCGAATTCTCCACAATGCTTCACGACGATTTGGTGAAGCTTGGCTGTGCCTTCCTCAAAGGAAGTGGTCCGCGTGTGTAGCTCGGCATTTCGAGAAATAGAAACGCTCTCAGATCTTGAGAAGAAATTGGAGCTGGAGTGCAGCGGATCCCAAGCAACAGCTGAAAGCCCAGTCGCGCGCGATGATGAGATCCCTCCGAAAATCTGCTGCACTGCAATTCGGCAGGCAAACACGCAAACGAGAATTATTCCAATCAAGGAACAAACAACCAAGAGTAGCCGCTTGAAGATTGATTTCGGGGCCTGAGCATCATGCATACATACCTCAAAGCCACGTCCGCTACGAATTGCAGTGTCAGAGACAAATGACCGGATGGCTCATAAATAGAGGCCGATGCTCAGGAAAAGTTCCCACGAGACAGATGTGGCAAGCGTGGTGGTTGCGCTAGTGTGACCGCGGGCGGAGTGGCGGTCGGGCGGCGAGTGCTCTTGGACGCATACGCAGGCGCGGACCAATCGGCGGCGGCACGGCTTGCAGTGAGCAGCCGCAACTTGGGCAGAACTCCAGGCCCGCGTTGGGGCCGGAAAGATGAGCACGGAGCCAGTGCCCGCGAGCAGAACACTGCGGATTGATGCATTGCACGGTCCAACCGGGCAGATATTGCATGCGCGTGTTCTCCATTTTGCCGCCTTTCCCCGCAAGGGGTCCCCTGGCGGCTTGATGAACTTCAATGGCGCGCATTGTGCTGCCGCTCGTCTGTGGAGTCAAGAGAAAACGCTACAAGATATGGGGGTGCGGTTGCGGTCCTACCGCGCGGGACGTAAGATGGCAGACCAAGGAACGCGCCACCTGCAAAGCCCAAATAGCGCACGGAGGAATTCATGGCCAACGTGGAATTCAGTTTCGGCGGAGGGAAGCCTGTCATGCCAAATCTTGGCGCATTGAAATCAAGGTTTCTGACGATTGTGGGTGTGGTGGTACTGCTCATTCTGTTGTTGGCGTCCACTACGTCCATTCCCACGGGCCACGTCGGCGTCTTAACGCTGTTCGGCAGAGTTACCGGCGACGTATTGCCGGAGGGAATCCATCTCATCAATCCCTTGAAATCCGTGGAGAAGATGTCCATTCAGACGCAATCCCGCAAGGAAAGCGCGAACGTGCCATCTAAAGAAGGATTGATCCTTTCGCTCGATACGTCGCTACTCTTTCGCCTGGACAAGGACAAAGCGGCGCAAGTATTCCAGACCGTGGGCAGCGATTACGCGGAAAGGGTTGTTGAACCGGAGCTTCGCTCGGCCATCCGGGGAGCTACCTCTGCGCATTCTTCGAACGACCTTTACACAAATGGCCGCGAAATCGTGCAGCAGCAGATCGAAAGCGATTTGCGCACGCAATTGACGCCACGTGGTGTGATTGTCGAAGCCGTTCTTCTGCGCGATGTGCAACTGCCTGCTCTGCTGAAAGCCTCCATTGAAGCCAAGCAACAAGCAGAACAGGACGCGCTTCGTATGAACTTCATTCTGCAAAAGGAAAGGCAGGAGGCTGAACGCAAGAGCATCGAAGCAAAAGGCATCTCCGATTTTCAGAAAATCGTGGCACAGGGGATCAGCCCGCAATTGCTCGAGTGGAAGGGAATCGAAGCGACGGAGAAACTCGCGGCGAGTCCAAATACAAAGATTGTAGTCATTGGCAACACGAAGAATGGATTGCCGCTGGTGCTGGAGCCGAAGTAGAGAAGCGCCGCTCTTAGCGGTCCTGCAGGAAATTAGTTCTTGGGAGGTTCGATCGGTTTACCTGTGTCCGGAGAAATACCTGCCTTCAGCAGTAGTTCTGTCACTTGCTTCTTGAGATCCTCGAGCGAAACCTGCTTGTCACCGATCATTTTTTGCAGTTCGTCGAGCTTTGCTTTGCCATCTGCGTCGCGCGTGTAATCTGGATTCGAATAGTACGAATCGGAATCGAGCGCCAGCTCGCGCTTCAGTACATCGAGTTCGGCTTGCAGCTGCGCGAGCATTTCCTTTGCTTTCGCCGCTTCCGCGGATTGTTCTTTCTTCTCTCCAGCGCTAAGAGCGGGTTGTGCCGGAGCACTGGTGGAGGCAGCTGAGTCCGCTGCTTTTACGGGGGCGGCCGGGAGAGCTACAGCAGCCTCGGTGGACCTAGCAGGAGCCGAGGCGATTACAGTGCCTGCGGGCGGTGTGGCCCCGGTATCTGCAGACGCTGGACGCAAACTAATCGTGTCGTTCGTGATTACGCGGGTGTCCTTCGCGGAATTTTTCTTTTGCTCTTTTGCTTTTCGGGCGGCTTCCGCAACGGAGGACGCGGTATTGTCCTGCGATTGCGCTCGCAAAGCCGAAGGCAGGGCTCCGATGGCTAGCAGAGCCGCAATCGAGCCAATCCAAAGCGTTCGCGTGTTATAGAAACTAGGTGTTTTCATGGTTGTTCTCTGGTTAGGCTGAAACTGCAGGATACGCCCCGGGCGTGCGGCGCGCAATCACCCGAAAGGTCAGGTCTACTTATGAATTAAGGGGAGCAACGAGAGCCATTTCTGGTGATTCCGAGTCTCCGGTTATACTTGTTTGGGGCCATTGCAACCGGGATAATCCGCCTTTGAGAAAATCGCCGACGCGAGTTCTTCCTCGATTGCTTGTCCTATCTCTTGCGCTTTTCTTTTACTTCCTGTTTATCTCTCCTCTTCAAACTTACGCGCAAGAAACAACGGTTTCTCCCACTCCCAAGACAGATCAGATTTCAACCATCGCTCGTCCGGAGACCGAGCATCGCTTTTGGGACTCCACGAACATCTGGCTCTTTTCCGGCGTAGGCGCGTCTCGCGCGCTGGACTATTCTTCTACGCTGAATATGCGCCGCCGCGGCCGTCAAGAAATTCTTCTCAACAACGATGTGGTGGATAATCATGCCGCCTTCGCCGCGATTGAAGCAGCGGGTACCGCCGTCTCCATCGGCGCCGCTTACGTTTTTCACCGAACCGGGCACCACAAGCTCGAACGCTGGACGTCCATCATCCATATCAGTGCAACGACCGCGGGGGCTGTACACAACTACTCGTTAAAAACCGCACATCCTCCGCCAACTACCACTCCTTAGCTTCCTTCGCTGCCCGGCTGCTTTCCCATCTCGATTTCGCGCATCTAATAGAGCGTGCCTTCGAGCTCGCACTGGCAGCTCGAATCACTAAAGTTGCAGGCCATTCTTATGTGCTGCATACTCGCGGCGCGTTCTGGAGTTGGCGGCTCTGGCCGCAAGGGGGATCGTATGAGGGAGGGCGGCTGTACCAGCCGTTTCTTTCTGTCTGTATTTTTTGGATGTGCTTTGGTTTTTTCCGGAGCGGCAACGCAGGCTGCGGGCGCAAATTCAGAAAGTAAATGCAAAGAAATTCTCGTCGCTCAGGAAAAACCCACGGTTGATCCGCCAACCACACAGAGCGCTGAGCCTGCCAGCAATCCGCCAGTCATCCAGGCAAAAACGGAAACGGAACAGTACACGCTGTCCCACGAGCGCTACGAAAAGGCGGTTGCCTATTCGCGCGCGGGTTACACGTTGTATTTCATTTCAATCGTTTTGGGCCTGAGTATCGTTTGGCTATTCCTCCGGTTTGGTATCGCTGCCAAAATCCGCGATTTCGCGGAACGCCTCACGGAAAAGCGCTTCCTGCAGGGACTCGTCTTCATTCCCATCCTGCTTTTTTCGGTCGCCTTGTTCGAGTTGCCCGTGCATCTCTACTGGCACTCGCTTTCGCTCCGTTATCAGCAATCCGTTCAAGGCTGGAACTCTTGGTTTCTTGACTGGTTCAAAGAAGAGGCGTTACTCGTGGGAGTCTCGCTTGTACTTGGATTACTTCTTTTCTTCCTGATTCGTAAAAGCCCGCGGCGTTGGTGGCTCCTTTTCTGGCTCTGCGCTCTGCCCATCTTGTTTTTCGTGTTTTTCATCAGTCCGTGGTTCATTGACCCGCTCTTCCACAAATTCGAGCCGCTAGACAAAACAAATCCCGAGCTTGTCACCGCGATCGAAAAAGTCACGCAGCGCGCGGGCTTGTCCATTCCGCGGGACAAAATGTTCTTAATGCGCGCAAGCGAAAAAACAAATCAGATTAACGCCTACGTGACTGGCATCGGCGCCTCGAAGCGCGTCGTGGTCTGGGATAACACCATCAACAAAACCACACAGGATGAAACACTTTTCATCTTCGGTCACGAAGCCGGGCATTACGTTTTGGGCCACGTTCGCAACGGATTTTTGTTTCTTGCCGTTACGTTTCTCGTCGCGACATACGTGGGTTACCGGGCGTTGCACATCTTGCTGGAGAAATGGGGCGTTGCCTGGAAGATTTACGGTCCGCAAGACTGGGCGAGCCTCGCCGTTCTGCTGTTGATCTTTGAAGCGTTTGCCTTTCTAGGAACGCCAGTCGAATCGGCTTTTTCCCGAATGCAAGAACACAACGCGGACGTTTTTGGTCTGGAGGTAATCCATGGCATCGTTCCGAACTCGGGCGAGGTCGCCGCACACGCATTTCAGGTGTTGGGCCAGGAGGACTTGTCGGATCCCAACCCGCCGCCCTTTGTAACCTTCTGGCTCTACTATGTGAAGTGAACTTCTAGTTGCCGCGTTTGCGAGCGCCATGCCGCCGGGCAAATGCCGCCACTTTGTGTCGATTGCCGCAGAGCGACATCGAGCACCAGCGTCTGCGGTGCGTGCGGGAATTGTCGTAGAAAAAAAGACTGCAAGCAGGGTTGGCGCAGAGCCGCAAACGGGTCTCTTCTCCCTCCGTAACAAGTTCCGCCGCCGACCTCGCGACCGCGGCCAGGAGCCAATCGAGGCCGCCTTCTCGCGCAATATACTCGATCCGCCAGGTGCGCGAAGCCTCGACCAGTTCATCGTGCCCCTCCGTCACGCGCAGCACCTCATTGATGGGTTCCACGGATTCGCGCGGAATTCGCTGCTTGCGGGCTAATGCGTCGAATGTCGCTCGTAGAGCGTCTCGCAGCCGTTTCGCGCGGTTGAGCAGGTCGAATGCCGCTCGTGGGTCCGTTTCGGTTAAGACTAAGAGCTCCTCTGCGCGTTCCGGGGAGACGATCCGTGTCGCCCTTAAAAACCCGATTAGCTCTTCCCAACTCAGACTATTGGAGGGGCCAGAGGCGGGTCGTGAAGGTAAATTGGCAAAATCGATGGCGAGCCGCCCGCCAACCAGCGCAATCCCTAGGACCAGGTCTGGCATGTCCGCCTTCTTCTGCAGTTTAGTGCCACGCGTCTCTAACCGGTTAAAGCTATTCGAGCGGTTAGACGACGTCAACCATTTTTTCCTTGCCGCATGGCCCTGTTTCTTCTTACCTTTCTGCGCATCCAATCGAAGAACACTATCGGTGACTAACCATGAAGCTGATTTCTTCCGTTCTCGCTGCAATATCGCTTTTGGCTCTTTTCGCCGTTCTGCACCATACCCGAACCACGCTTGCCGAACCAATGAATCCCAACCAGCCCGTTCGCCCTGTGATTGTCGAGCTCTTTACGTCGGAAGGCTGCTCCAGCTGCCCACCCGCGGATGCACTATTGGCCAAGCTTGATCAACAACAACATCTGGGCAACGCGGAAATCATCGCACTCGAAGAGCATGTGGACTACTGGGACCAACTCGGCTGGCGTGACCCGTTTTCTTCTGCTCAATGGACCCAGCGTCAGGAGGACTATGCGGCCTCTTTCAAAAACAATGGTGTGTACACGCCGCAAATGGTGGTGGACGGCCGCGCCGAATTCGTAGGCAGCTCGCAAAGCCAGGCTCGTTCTGCCATCGCGGACGCCGGACTTCAGCCGAAAGCGGATGTTGCGATTTCGGCTAAGGTAGCGGCACTATCGCAAGTTCAGATCAAAATTGACGTGAAAATGATTCCCGCGCCGGCGCCACGTGATGCGCAAGTTTGGCTCGCCGTTACGGAATCTGGACTTCATTCGAACGTGCTGCACGGGGAAAATGCCGGCGAAGACTTGCATCATGCCGCCGTTGTGCGTAGTCTGCGCAGGGTTGGAGACGCGAAGACGAGCCAGGAATCTTCGTATTCCGCCGAGCAAGAAGTACGGCTCGATACCGGCTGGAAACGGGATAATCTGAGATTTGTCGCGTTCGTGCAGGATCCAAAATCACGGCACATTTTGGGCGCTGCTTCGGTGCACATGGTGCAATAAGCCGACGCTCCGAATCAGACCGGGAGCGACATGGATTTTTCAGCGGCGCCACAGCGGCAAGATGGAAGTGCTAAGGAAGTTCCCCTCCTAAATCAGCCACCGCCGGTTTCCCCCAATCCCATTCTCTACAACAGCACCGGTGAAATTCGTTCCGGCTGGCGCATTCTCATCTACTTCTCTGTGGTTTTCTTCCTCTATGCGTTGGAGTTTGTCGCTGTCGCGTTTTTCCTCCAGCGCAACCTCAGTGTGATTTTCAAGATCATTCTCGACGAATCGATGATGTTTCTAGCCGCATTCGGCGGGGCGCTCGTCATGTCACGGCTTGAATGCAGGGCAAGCGCACTCTACGGTTTGCCTCTGCGCTCCCCGTCCAGAAAGCAATTTTGCCCGGGAATGTTTCTAGGTTTCTGCGAAGTCAGTTTTCTCGTGGGCGCAATGAAGTTGTTCGGCAGCTATTCCTTTGGCAGCTTGTCGTTTCACGGCGCAAAAATTGTCCAATGGGCGCTGTTGTGGATTGTCGCTTCGATCCTCATCGCTTTGGCTGAAGAGTTCCTCTTT
>WNFK01152600.1_pt1 | contig 11032 bp, 12 predicted proteins | sample 5400281 | NCBI WGS metagenome assembly WNFK01 (sample SAMN13153350, study PRJNA577476) | soil metagenome | isolation source: 20 cm soil on Douglas fir-dominated hillslope | place: USA:California | collected 2013-09-17
ATCCGGTCACGGAGCGCGCGGGGCCACCGTCTCGCGCACCACCGCGAGCTGGATCCGGTAGATGAGTCCGCCATAGAGACTCATGGCAGTGGTGAGGAGGAGGACTAGCACGCTCGCGCCGTGGCCGGGATGAAAGCCGCGGAGCGCCTCGAGGGCGGCGGCGCAGAGCACGCTCGCGCCGGCCAGCCGCGCCAGCCGCGGCCCCGTGCCTTCCTCGAGACGGCCCCGGGACTCCGCCACCGTGTAGCCGAGGACGGTGAAGGCGGCCAGGTACTCCAGTGCGCGCAGCATGGGCGTGACGCCCGGCATGTCGGCGAGATCGGCGATGCCCCAGCCCCCGTGCCACGGGCCTGGCGTCCATTGCACGGGCGGCCACGGTATCGGCCAGAGCGCGCTGAGGACGAGATACGAGACGAGGAGCGGCCACACCCGACGCAGCGTCGGCAGCTCGAAGCGACGCTCGGGTACGAGGGGAAGGGGGCGCGCCGCCTCGAGCCGCGCCACCAGCGCGACGAGAAGGGCCGCACCCAGCACGAGCAGAGGCCGGCGGATCAGTCCCGGAGCCGCGCCCACCATGTACCAGCCCGCGGTGATCCAGGCCAGCCGCGCGGGGGAGAGCACGCCGCGCTCGCCCAGCCGGTGCCGCCAGATGGCGGTGAGCACGATGGCTCCCGCGAGGCCGAGGAGCGGGGAGAGCACGAGCCGCCCGCCGTCGTGTCTCGCCGCAAAGCCGTCCAGCCAGAGGAGCGGTACGAGGAGATACACCACGACCATGAGCGGGAGCTCGAGGGCGAGGCCGCGCACGAGGCGGCCGTCGAGGTGGGCGGCGATCCGCGCGTGAATCAGCGACCCGAGCCCGGCCCCCAGGGTGTTGCTCATCACGTCCACCGGGCTCGAGAAGCGGCCGGGCAGGAAGAGCTGGGCCGCTTCGAGGGTAACACTGACGAGGCACGCGGCGACGACGGTACGGACATGCCCGACGGAGAGTGGCGCGCTGACGCGAAAGAGAAACCCCAGGGGAAGAAAGAGCAGCACGTTCGCCACCACGTCCGCCGGGTCGACCAGCCACGACAGCGTGAGCACGGCGGGCCGCGCGAAGCGGAAGGGAGCGAGGGTGATGACCGCGGTGACGAGGACCATGTAGCCGAGGAGCAAGGCTCCCGCGGGCAAGCGCCTCGTCACGAGCCCGCGCTCCGTTGAATCATGCGGCATGGTGGCACGGGCCGGCGGAGCAGGTCATGTGTCCAACGCGTCGGCATGGGAGCCGCGGCGTCTGTCGGAATCCGGCGGCTTCAGTCGACGGAGGCGGGGAGAGGAGGAACGCGGCCCGAGTCGGACGAATCGTCTTCCGCTCGGGGCGGGGGTGGGTCGACGCGGACGCGCCGCATGACGGGGAGGAACGACGTAGGCCAGCACCTGGGCCTGTCCCACCGTGTCGTTGTAGAGCATGGCGAGCCCGCGCCGCTGGGCGGTGAAGGTATCGGCGCCGTGGGCGATGAAGTGGTCGGTCCAGCCCTGGAGCCGCGCCTGGGTGGCGGGATCCCAGACGTTCACGTGGCCCACCAGGTTCGCCTGGTGATACTGGCTGCGCTGGGCGAGGAAGGTGGTGGCCAGCGCGATGCCCACGCTGCCTCCGAGGTTGCGCAGGACATTGTAGGCGGAGGTGGCGTTGACGAGCTTGTCGCGGGCGATGGTGGACAGGGTGAGAGTGGAGAGAGGCACGAAGATGAAGCCGAGGGCGAAGCCCTGGATGAAGCGGGGGAAGGCGAGGGTCCAGTAGTCCACGCTCAGGGTGAGGTTGGACATCATGTACAGGCTGATGGCATTGACCACGCAGCCGAAGGTCAGGAGCAGCCGCTGATCCGTTCGCGTGACGAGTCGGCCGCATATGAGCAGGGACAGCATGTTGCCGAAGCCTCCCGGGGCGAGCACCAGTCCCGATGTCCACGCGTCGTAGCCGAGGAGCTTCTGGGTGAAGATGGCGAGAAGGAGCATGCTCGAGAACATCCCGAGCCCGATGAACGCGATGAAGGTGGCGCCGGTGGCAAAGTTGCGGTCGGCGAAGACCCGGAGATCGAGGATGGGCTCTCGGGCCATGAGCTCGCGGATGACGAAGCCCACGAGGGCGCAGCTCGCGAGCACGGCGAGAGAGACGATGAGGGTGGAGTCGAACCAGTCCTCCCGCTCACCGCGATCTAGGAGGAGCTGGAGGCAGCCGAAGCCCAGCACCATGAGGGAGAGGCCGGGCCAGTCGATGCGGCCGGGCTTGCGCAGGTACGGCGGGTCGAAGAGGAAGGCGCTGGCCATGAAGAAGCCGACCAGTTGTCGGCGATGTAGCCGCCGAGAGTGGGCCCGATGATCGGGCCCATCATGAAGCCGATGCCCCACACCGCCATGGCGAGGCCGCGCTGCCCGAGGGGAAAGATCTCCCAGAGGATAGCCTGGGAGAGGGGAATGATCGGCCCGCCCCCGATGCCCTGGAAGATGCGGGCGATGATGAGGAAGGTGAGGTTCGGCGCGATGCCCGAGAGAAAAGAGCTGACGGTGAAGAGGGCGGCGCAGATGAGGAAGAAGCGCTTGCGCCCGAGGAGTCCGGCGAGCCAGCCCGTGGCGGGGATGATGACGGCGTTGGCGGCCAGGTACGAGGTGAGGACCCAGGACACTTCCTCGAGGCCGGCGGAGAGCGATCCCTGCAGGTGAGGGAGGACCACGTTGGTCACGCTGGTGTCGAGGACCTGCATGAAGGCCACCACCATGACCGACAAAGTGATGGCCCATTTCTGCGCGGAAGAAACCTGCCCGTCAGCTCCCGGAGGCGTCACCCTTGTCACCTCGCCCGGCCGCTTCGCCCTTGAACGTGCGGAGCCGGCGCCTGGTCCGGCTCCCTTCATAGCAGAGGCGCCGGCACGGCGCTAGCCTGATCCCTCCAGTCCGAGGTCGGCCCGGCGGCGCCACCCGTAGAGGCTCATGGCCCCCAGCCCAAGGATCACCGTGATCACGATGAGCACCGCGCCGATCACGGGAATCTGCCGGGCGAGGAGGAGGATCCCCAAGGCGAGGATCAGGAAAGCCACGCGGACCACCCGCTCCCTCGATCGCCGGCCCATGAAGGCCTGGGCGCCCACGTCGCCCAGATAGAACGCGACGAGCACGAAGCCGAGGAGGAGGGCGATGGAGAAGCCGAGGAAGATGAGGAGCCCGAGGGGAATGCCGAGGATGGTGATCATGATCAGGATGGCGAGGACGGGAATGGCCGCGAACAGGAGCAGGCCGATGCCGAGGCTCTTGAGCGGGTCTGTTCCCACCGTGCGCGAGGCGAGCACGGTGAAGCGAGGAAAGGCGAGGAAGAGGGCGACGGCGATGACGGTGAGGCCCGCCATGAACGACGTGCGCGAGACGGTGACGAGCGCGGTGCCCGTGCGGGCGATCCGGCTCGGCAACTCGGGCAGATTGTGGGTGATGCGCCCGCTGATCGTCGCCTGCGGATCGATGCGCGCAGGCCGCGGGCTCCAATAGACCAGCTTGCCCTTGATCCGGGCGGTGGGGAGGACCTCGATCTCCTGGGCCACCACCTCCACGTTTCCCGCCACCTCGCCCGCGAGCACCACCACCGCCCCCGCCACCCGGAGCTTCCGCCCGATGATGCCGGCCACTCGCACCTCGCCCCCCACGAGCTGCGCGCTGCCGCTCACCACTGCCTCGGGGGCGATGGTGATGCTGCCGCCCGCCGCGCGCACGCCCTTCTCGACCAGGCCACCCACCGTCACCGAGCCCGCGCCCACGATGAGATCGCCTTGTACCCGGTGACTGATGGTGACGAGGCCGCCCCCCGCGATGAGGTCCCCGTTGACGTCGGCGCCCACGTCCACCCCGCCGCCGAAGGCATAGAGATCGGAGGCAATGCGGCCGCGCTTGATGATGGTCTCGCCTACTTCGGGTCGCTCCGCGGCGAGTGCGGGAAGGACGGCGGCGCCGAGGGTGAGAAGGCCGAGGACGATGATGGAGGCGGCCCGGCGCCTTGGGGCCATCGCGCGTGTATGGTCTGCCCCGCGCCGCGAAGTCACGCGTTCAAGCGAGGCGGGCGATATAGGGCAGGTTGCGGTAGTGCTCCTGGGCGTCGAGGCCGTAGCCGACCACGAAGACGTCGGGAATCTCCCGCCCCACATAGTCCAGGGTGATCTCCGCCGATCGCTCGCGCCGCTTGGCCACGAAGGCGCACGTCTTGATCGAGGCGGGACCCCGCGTCTGGAAGTTCCGCAGAAGGTAGGAGAGGCTGAGCCCGCTCGCGCAGATCCCTTCGACCACGAGCACGTCCTTGCCTTCCAACGGCTCGTCGAGATCCTTGCGAATCCTCACCACCCCCGAGGCGGTGACCTGCCCGTAGGGGACGATGGAGATGAAGTCCATGGTGGCGGGTATGCTGAGGGCGCGCAGGAGATCGGCGAGAAAGACGGCGGCGCCCTTGAGGACGCCCACCAGGTGAAGCGTCTTGTCCGCGTAGTCCGCCGAGATCTGCGCGGCGAGCCGCGCCACCTCGGCCCGGATGGCCTCCTCGTCGAGGAGGGTCTCGCCCACGCCGTCGCCGACCGCCGCCATCAGGCGAACCGCGTGGCCTTCACGAACTCCCGGGACTGCTCGATGGCCGCGGCGTCCACGAGGCCCGAGGTCTCCCACTCGTCGAGGCACTGCGAGATGGTGAGGATGGAGTGCAGGGTGTAGCCCTTGGAGGCGAGCAGCTCACGCCCCCCCTGCTCGCGATCGATGAGGATCACGAGGTCGTTGACGATGAGGCCGGCCTCTTCCAGCACCGCGATGGCTTCGAATTTGCTGCCGCCGTCGGTGATGATGTCGTCGATCAGCACCACGCGGTCGCCGGCCTCGTAGATGCCCTCGATGCGCCGCTTGGTGCCGTACCCTTTCTCCTCCTTGCGCGGATAGATGAGAGGCAGATTGCCTTCGAGGCTCGCCGACACGGCGAGGGGGAGCCCCGCGTAGGGAATGCCCGCAATGCGGTCGCCCGCGCAGCGGCTGACCTCGGCCGCCATGAGGACGCCGATACGCCGGAGCACGTCGGGGAAGGAGATCACCACGCGCAGGTCGATGTAGAAGGGCGACTTGATCCCGGACTTGAGGGTGAAGTCGCCGAAGCGCAGGGTGCCGATCTCGTAGAGCCGGCGCATGAGGGTCGCGTGCTCCCGGGTGGGGGTCACCCGCGCATCTCCGCGAGGATGGCCGCAGCGGCGGCGGCCGGATCGGCCGCGGCGGTGATGGGCCGGCCGACTACCAGATAGTTGGCGCCCGCCTCGGTGGCCGCGCGCGGGGTGGCCACCCGCGACTGGTCCTGGCGCTCTCCGCCGGCCGGCCGGACACCCGGGGTGACGATGGCCCAGCGCGGCCCGAGGGCATTCCGAATGGCGCGGATCTCGTTGGGTGAGGCGACGTTCCCGTCGAGCCCGGCCTCGTGGGCGAGGCCGCAGAGATGAAGCACGTGACCTTCCACGGACGAGGCGACGTGGAGCTCCGCGCCCAGGGTGAGGCGGTCGAGGCTCGTGAGCACGGTGACCGCGATCACGAGCGGGCGCGGCACCCCGAGGGTATGGGCGGACTCCGCCGCGCCGAGGGCGGCCGCGCGCATCATGGCCCGGCCTCCCGAAGCATGGACATTGAACATGAAGACGCCGAGCCTCACCGCCTCCCGCGCCGCCCCCTCCACGGTATTGGGAATGTCGTGGAACTTGAGATCGAGGAAGACCTCACCGCCGCGCTTGCGCACCGCCTCCACCGCGGGCGGGCCGAAGGCGGTGAAGAGCTGGGAGCCGATCTTGAAGCGGGTGACCTGGCCGGCGAGGGCGTCGACGAGGGCCACCGCGCGATCGACGGCGTCCACGTCGAGGGCCACGATCAGACGGTCTTTAGGATCGCTGGGCATAGTAGTCCTGGAGCGGCTGCACGGTCATCTCTCCTTTGAGGAGGGCCTCGATGCCGCCAACCGCGGCCTGGGCGCCGTCCACCGTTGTGTAGTACGGGATGTTCTGGGTCACCGCCGTCCGCCGGATGAGATAGGAATCCTTGCGGGCCCGCCCGTCCTCCGGGGTGTTGAAGACGAGGGCGATCTCTCCGCGCTTCATGAGATCCACGATATTGGGCCGGAGCTGCTCGTTGACCTTGTGGACCGGCTCCACCGTCATGCCCTGGCGCGTGAGGAGCTTGGCGGTGCCCACGGTGGCCACGAGGGAGAAGCCCATGTCGGCGAGCCGCTTGGCCACCTGCAGCACCGCCCGCTTGTCCCGATTCTTCACGGAGAGGAAGACCTTGCCCGAGGTGGGCAGGGGCGAGCCGGCCGCGATCTGGGACTTGACGTAGGCCTTGCGGAAATCGCGGTCGATGCCCATGACCTCACCCGTGGACTTCATCTCGGGCCCGAGGATCACGTCTACCCCCGGGAACTTGATGAACGGGAACACCGCCTCCTTGACCGCGATGTGCCCGACCTCGCGCTCCGTGGGCAGGCCGAGGTCGGCGAGACGCTGACCGAGCATCACCTTGGTCGCGAGCTTGGCGAGGGGGACGCCGATGGCCTTGGAGACGAAGGGCACGGTGCGCGAGGCGCGCGGATTCACCTCGAGCACGTAGACCGTCTCGTTCTTGATGGCGAACTGGATATTCAGGAGGCCGATCACCCCGAGCTCCCGGGCGAGGGCGCGCGTCTGCACCTTGATGCGCTCGATCTGGTCGTCGCCGAGGGAATATGGGGGCAGGGCGCACGCGGAGTCGCCTGAGTGGATGCCCGCCTTCTCGATGTGCTCCATGACCCCGCCCACCACCACGCGCTGCTCGTCGGCGATGGCGTCCACGTCCACCTCGAGGGCGTCCTCGAGGAACTTGTCCACGAGGATGGGATGCTCGGGGCTGACCCGCACCGCCTCCCGCATATAGGCCTTGAGGTCCTCTCGGTCGTAGACGATCTGCATGGCGCGGCCTCCCAGCACGTAGGAGGGGCGCACGAGGACGGGGTAACCGATGCCGTCGGCGATGCGCTCCGCTTCCTCGTACGAGCGGGCCGCCTCGCCGGGCGCCTGCTCCAGGCCGAGGTCGCCCAAGAGCTCGGCGAAGCGCTTGCGATTCTCCGCGCGATCGATGGCATCGGGCGGAGTGCCGAGGATGGGCACGCCCGCCCGCTCCAGGGGCACGACGAGCTTGAGGGGAGTCTGGCCGCCGAACTGGACGATGACGCCGCGCGGCCGCTCGCGCTCCACGATGTTCATGACATCTTCGAAGGTCAGCGGCTCGAAGTAGAGACGGTCCGACGTGTCGTAGTCTGTGGAGACGGTCTCGGGGTTGCAGTTGACCATGATCGCCTCCACCCCCGATTCCTTGAGGGCGAAGGCGGCATGCACGCACGCGTAGTCGAACTCGATGCCCTGGCCGATGCGATTGGGACCGGAGCCGAGGATCACCACCTTGTCGCGTGGGGTAGCCGGCGCCTCGTCCTCCTCCTCGTAGGTCGAGTAGAGGTAGGGCGTGTGCGCCTCGAACTCGGCCGCGCAGGTGTCCACCATCTTGAAGGTGGCCCGGATGCCCGCGGCCAGCCGCCGGGTCCGGACTTCCGCTTCCGAGGTCCCGCAGAGCTCGGCGATCCGCCGGTCGGCGAAGCCCATCTGCTTCGCCTGTCTGAGCGTCTCCGCGTCGGTCAGCCCCGCCGCGGCGATGGTCGTCTCGAACTCGACGATCTCCCGGATGTTCTCGAGGAACCAGGGATCGATGGCGCTCAGGGCGAAGAGCTCCTGCGTGGTCATCCCGCGCCGGTAGCCCTCGGCCACCGCGAAGCAGCGCTCGGCATTGGGGATGCGAATCTTCTGGCGCAGGCCCTCGAGGTCGGCGGGGGCCTGGTCCATCACCAGCCCCCACCGGTCCTGCTCGAGGGAGCGCACGGCCTTCTGCAGCGCCTCCTTGAAGGTGCGGCCGATGGCCATGACCTCGCCCACCGACTTCATCTGGGTGGTGAGAGTCTGGTCCGCCTCGGGAAACTTCTCGAAGGCCCAGCGCGGGAACTTCACCACGCAATAGTCGATGGCAGGCTCGGACGAGGCGGGCGTCTCGCGCGTGATGTCGTTGCGAAGCTCGTCGAGGGTGTAGCCCACCGCGAGCTTGGCCGCGATCTTGGCGATGGGAAACCCCGTGGCCTTGGAGGCGAGGGCCGACGAGCGGGACACCCGCGGATTCATCTCGATGACGACCATGCGCCCGTCGGTGGGATTGACGCCGAACTGGATGTTCGAACCTCCCGTCTCCACCCCGATCTCGCGGATGATGGCGAGGGAGGCGTCGCGCATCCGCTGGTACTCCTTGTCGGTGAGGGTCTGGGCGGGGGCCACGGTGATGGAGTCGCCCGTGTGCACCCCCATGGGATCGAAGTTCTCGATGGAGCAGATGATGACCACGTTGTCGGCGAGGTCGCGCATCACCTCGAGCTCGAACTCTTTCCAGCCGATCACCGACTCCTCGACGAGGACCTGGCCGGCCGGGCTCTGCTGGAGGCCCCACTTGATCGACGCCTCCAGCTCCTCGGGGTTGTGGGCGATGGAGCCGCCCGTGCCCCCGAGGGTGAACGAGGGACGGATGATGATGGGGAAGCCGATGCGGTGCGTCCGCGTGCCCGCCACCGCCTCCTCGTAGCTCCGGGCGAAGAAGCCCTTGGGCATCTCGAGCCCGATGCGCGCCATGGCCGCGGCGAAGAGATGCCGGTCCTCCGCCGTCTTGATGGCGGGCAGCTTGGCCCCGATCAGCTCCACGCCGTAGCGATCGAGGGTGCCGTCCTCCGCGAGGGCCACGGCCAGGTTGAGCCCGGTCTGGCCGCCCACCGTGGGCAACATGGCATCGGGCTGCTCCCGCTCGATGACCTTGGCCACGAACTCCGGGGTGAGCGGCTCCACGTAGGTCCGGTCGGCCATCTCGGGGTCGGTCATGATGGTGGCCGGGTTCGAGTTGACGAGCACCACCTCGAAGCCCTCTTCGCGGAGAGCCTTGCAGGCCTGGGTGCCCGAGTAGTCGAACTCGCAAGCCTGGCCGATGACGATGGGCCCGGAGCCGATGAGGAGGATCTTGCGGATGTCTGTCCGTTTAGGCACAAGATCCTTCCAGCCCTCGCCTCGCCACTCTCGTGCCTACGGCAACTCGGCAGGGTCTCGGCTCGAACATCGTCAGCCCCCGCCTCGCCACTCTTGTGCCTACGGCAACTCGGCAGTGTCTCGGCTCGAACATCGTCAGCTCTCGCCTCGCCCCTCTCGTGCCTGCGGCAACTCGGCAGGGTCTCAGCTCGAACATCCTCAGCCCTCGATCTGTCCGTAGACGATGGAGGTCTCGGGAGTGGCCTCCTCGCGCTTGTACAGCACGTCATCGATGCGGCCGGTGCCCAGCCACACCGCCTCCGCGTTGCCCCACAGCTTCTCTCCGAGCACGCTCATGCGCTTCTCAACGCGCTCCTTGACCGCGTGCGCCTCCAGGGAGAGCTCGCTCTCGCAGGTGAAGGCGGCCCACTCGGGCTTCTGGCCGGTTTCCTCGGTCTTCCGGTACGAGATCAGATATTTCGGCATGGATCAGCCTCCCCTCGTGCCTTCCATGAGTGTGACGAAGCGCTCGAACAGGTAGTGGGAGTCGTGAGGCCCCGGCGAGGCCTCGGGATGATACTGCACGGAGAACACGGGCAGCTCGCGGTGGCGCATGCCCTCGGAGGTGCCGTCGTTGAGATTGACGTGCGTCTCCACCAGCCCAGCCTTCTCCACGGACGCGAGGTCCACCGCGAAGCCATGGTTCTGCGCGGTGATCTCGACGCGGCCGGTGAGGAGATCCTTCACCGGGTGATTGGCGCCGTGATGACCGAACTTGAGCTTGTACGTGTCGCCGCCGAAGGCCAGGCCGAGGATCTGGTTCCCGAGGCAGATCCCGAAGATCGGCGCCTTGCCGATGAGCCCGCGCACCGACTCCACGAGATACGGCACGGCTTCGGGATCGCCGGGGCCGTTCGAGAGGAAGACCCCGTCCGGCTGCCTCTCGAGCACGGCGGCGGCGGGCGTGTTGGCGGGCACCACCTCGACCTCGCAGCCGAGCGAGGCGAGCTCGCGCAGGATATTGTGCTTGATCCCGGAATCGAAGGCGACCACCTTGAAGCGCGAGACGGGTGGCTTCGTGTAGCCCTTGGCGAGACTCCACTCGCCTTCGCTCCAGCCGTGGCGCTCGGTCACGCTCACCTCGCTCACCAGGTCGCGGCCGATCAGTCCGGGCAGCGCGCGCGCCTTTTCCACGAGGCGCCCCGCATCTGTTTCCACGGTGGAGATGATGCCTTCCTGCGCGCCCTGGTCGCGCAGGTGGCGGGTGAGGGCACGCGTGTCGATGCCCTGGATGCCCACGATGCCGTGCTCGCGCATGTAGGTCTCGATGGACACCTGACCCCGCCAGCTCGACGGATAGCCACACGCCTCCTTGACGATGAAGCCGTTGACCCACGGCCGCCGTGACTCCACGTCCTCGGCATTGATCCCGTAATTGCCGATCAGCGGATAGGTCATGCACACGAGCTGACCGCGATAGGAAGGATCGGTCATGATCTCCTGATAACCGGTCATGGAGGTGTTGAAGACGACCTCGCCGTGGGCCTCGCCCGCGGCGCCGCAGGCGCGGCCCCGGAAAACGCGACAGTCGGCGAGGGCGAGGAGGGCCGGGGTCATGTCGTCACCGCCTTGCCACCGACGATGGTGAGCACGGGCGCGCCCGTGCCCGTGGCGCCGGCGAAGGGTGTGTTCCGCGCGCGCGAGCGGAAGCGCGCCGGCTCCACCGTCCACTCGTGCTCGAGGTCGAGCACCGTGATGTCGGCGGGGGCGCCGGGGGCGAGGCTGCCCCCCGGCAGATTCAGGAGCCGGGCGGGGCCCGAGGACAGACGCGCCACGAGGGTGGGCAGGTCCATGCGTCCGGGGCGGACGAGGCGGTCGAGGAGGATGGCCACCGCGGTCTCGAGGCCGACCACCCCGTTGGGGCA
>WNFK01168477.1_pt1 | contig 11032 bp, 6 predicted proteins | sample 5400281 | NCBI WGS metagenome assembly WNFK01 (sample SAMN13153350, study PRJNA577476) | soil metagenome | isolation source: 20 cm soil on Douglas fir-dominated hillslope | place: USA:California | collected 2013-09-17
AGCGTCTCGATCCGCACGTTGAGGCCGATCTGCCGCCACTGGTCGACGAGCCACACCCCGAGCGCGTCGTAGGGATTCGGGATCCCCCGGTTCTTGAAGGTGAACGCGAAGCCCTCGGGGACCCCCGCCTCCCGCAGGAGCCGCCGCGCCTCCGCCCGCGACTTCGCGATGTCGCGCGAGTACCCGGCGAGCCGCTCCAGCTCCGCGGGCGGCGTGGCGAAGGGCGTGCCCACGCCCTGCACGCCGGCCACCTCGCGGAGGATGGTGAGCCGCGACAGGGACGCCGCGCCCTGGTGACGATCCAGGGCGAGCGAGAGCGCGCGCCGCACGCGCGGGTCGTCGAACGGCTTGCGTTCGTGGTTGACCGCGAGCGGATTGCTGCACTCCCAGGGGCTCTCCTGCACGGTGACCGCGTTGCCCAGGGCCTGCACGAGGCTGTCGCGCTCCGGGGGCGAGAAGCCTCGGAACTGGATCATCGCGCGCTGGCCACGGATTGCCGCGACCTGCGCGGCCGAGTCCCGCACGAAGAGGGCCCGATACCCGTCGAGGTACGGTTTGCCCTTGTCCCAGTAGTCGGGGTTCCGCCGGCCGATCCAGTGCGAGCCCTTCACGTACTCGACAAAGAGGAACGGTCCGGTCCCCATCACGTTCTTCTCGTACCAGTGGATGTCCCGGGCCAGGATGTCCGCCTTGTAGATCCAGTTGAAGGGGGACGCGAGCGAGGACAGAAACGAAGCGGAGGGCCACTTCAGGCGAAAGAGCACGGTGTACGGATCGGGAGCCGTGACCGTCTCGACCGCGATGTACTCGGCCTTGCGATTCGAGGTGACCCCGGGTGGGGGAAAGATGATCTTGTCGTAGCTCGCCTTGACGTCGCGCGCGGTCAATTCACTGCCGTCATGGAAACGGACGCCCCGGCGGATCCGCACCGTGTAGGCCCGGCCGTCGGGCGCGACCGCCCACGACTCGGCGAGATCGCCGACGATTCTCGTGCCCGTCCGATCGGTGGGATCCACCCGCAGCAGGGTGTTGTAGTGCGGCGCGGCGGGGTGCACCACCGCGAAGGTCTCCTCGCGGTGGGCGTCGTACGACGGAGGCTCGGCGGGCACCACGAAGATCAGCTCGCCGCCGCGCCGCGGACTCTCCTGAGCGGCGGCAGACGCGCCCGCCACCAGGACCGCCAGGATCACCACGACAAGCCGCCCGCGCATGCTACACGCGCATGACCACCTTGAGCGCATTGCCGACCCGGTCGACGTAGGTCTGGAAGGCCTCGTGGACCGCATCGAGGGCGAAGTGATGGGTGATGATGGCGTCCGCGTCGAGCTTGCCGGCGCTCATCAGGGCCAGGGAGCGGCCCGAATTCATCCCACCTTCCCCCCGGGCCGCGTAGATCCGCACGTTGCTGCGGACGGCGAGGTTCATGTCCATCTCGACGGGACCGGCGTACCACGCGACGACCCCGATACGTCCGCCGCGCTTGACGCTCTCGAGCGCTTCCTGCATCGACGTGGGCCCGCCCGCGCATTCGAGGACGGAATCCGCCCCCTTGCCGCCGGTGATGTCGGCCACGCGCCGAGCGAGGCTCTCCTGGCGGACGTTGACGACGAAGTCGGCCCCGAGTCGCCGCCCGATCTCCAGGCGCTCGGGACGGGTGCCGGAGAGAATCACCCGCTCGGCCCCGAGCGCCTTGCACAGCTGGACGGCGAGCAGGCCGATGGGGCCCGGGCCCTGGACGAGCACGGTCTCGCCCGCGAGGTAGCCCCCCATGAGATCGATCGCCCAGAGCGGGGAGGCCGCCGTGGTCACCATGCAGGCCTGCTCGAACGTGAGGTTGTCGGGAAGCTTGTAGAGGGTGTTGACGTGATTCACCGCGTACTCGGCAAACCCCCCGTCGCACGTCAACCCCTTGGCGCGATGGCCCTTGGCGAGGTTGCCGTAGTTGAGACACGAGGTGTACCAGCCCTTGATGCAGTTCTCGCAGCGCTCGCACCCCTTGTGGACCTCGACGGCCACGCGATCGCCCACCTTGAACTCGTCCACTCCGGGCCCCAGCGCGGCCACCGTCCCGGCGTACTCGTGCCCCATGATGAACGGACCGTCGGGCTGACCGAGGAGCTTGCGGTGCAGAACCTTCACGTCGGTTCCGCAGATGGAGGTGACGTTGACCTTGAGCAGGACCTCCCCCGATCCCGGATCGGGCACCGGCCGCTGCTCCACGCGCATGTCGTCGGCCTCGTGCAGAACCACCGCTTTCATCATCGCGCCACCACCTCCCGCGAGACGGGAGTCTACGTGGACGAAGAGACCGCTGTCAAAGGCCTCTCAAGTACCAGCAGCCCGAGTGGGGCGGCACCAAGACGGGGGCGCTACTCGATCCGGTTCTTCACCGCGGGGATGCTCTTGAGAAACTGCGCGATCGCCCGCAGATCGGCCTGGGTCATGTCCTTGTAGCCGGCCAGCGTCCCCTGGATGTTCTCGCCCATGAGCCCGCCGGCCACGTCGCCATCGGGTCGATTGCCCGTTCCGAGGTACGTGACGATCTGCTCCTCGGTCCACTCGCCGATCCCGGTCGCGTTGTCGGGGGTGATGTTCGGCGCCGCCTGACCCTCGGGCCCGGTCTTCTTCGAGTTGCCCGCCAGGAAGCGCGCGTTGTCCACGGCCATGGTCAGCGCGGAGCGGGGAGTATGGCACTCACCACAGTGCCCGACGGCTCGCACCAGATACTCGCCGCGCGGCAGACCCGACACGGGCGCGGCCGGCGGCGGCGTTTCCCGGGAGGCGAAGGTGGCGAGCCAGACCGGCAAGAAGACGCGCTCGAACATGGGCACCGTGATCTTCTTCGGCGTGTTGGGACGATGCACCGCCGGAACCGTCCGGAGGAACGCCACCAGGGCCTTCAGGTCCTCCTCGGCCATGCCGTTGAACGACGTGAACGGATGCACGGGCAGGATCCGTTCGCCGTTGGGTCGGAGGCCCGACCGGATCGCGGTGATGATCTGCTCGTCCGTCCAGGCGCCGATACCGGTCTCGCGGTCCGGGGTGATATTGGCCGCATACACCCTTCCGAAGGGGCCCTCGAACTTCCTGCCGCCCGCGTTCGCCGCGCCTTTGGGTTCGGTATGACAGCCACAGCCGGCGGCGGCGCCGAAGACGTACTTGCCCCGCGCGACGTCGGCGGGGCCGGCGGCCCCGGCGACGCCGGCCGAGAAGGCCACGAAAAAGGTCACCAGCGCGAGTCGGCGCATGGCCCTCATGCTAACGCCGCTCCTGGCCGGAGGCCACGATGCCGCCTAGCTTGCGGACGGTCGACATCCACAGCGATTGCAGGATCCTGACGAAGCCGGGAATCGGATCGTCCCACGAGAAGAGCATCTGGCGGGCTCCGATCCACGAGCGCAGCCAGGCCCACGCGGAGAGCTGGCCCTGGCGGAACAGCGCCCAGCAGGCGGAGCGGTCGGATCCCACGACGCAGTGACGGCCCGGCGCGTACGTGCGCACGGGCTCGACCGCGAGACCCAGCGCATCCCGGTACGCCATCGCGCAGAAGTCCACGCCGCAGTCGGCCGCGAATCCGATGAAGGACCATGGGCGCCCGTTGACCTCGAGCAGCTTGAACTGCCCGTCGCGCGCGTCGTACTTGAACTCGGCCTCGAAGACCCCGCGATAGGACAGGTGGGCGAGCAGGCGGTCGAGTGAGTCCACCGCGGCCCGGACCCGATCGAGCGAGACGCTGACCATGTAGGTGCTGTCGCCGAAGTCCGGCGGGAACATGCGCAGCCGCTGGCGGACGAACCGGGCACAGACCCGGCCGGTCCGGTCCACGAACCCCTCCACCATGTAGTGGTGGCTCGGCGGCCCGGGGACGTATTCCTGCAGCATGAGCTCGAGGCCACCCTGGCCCGCCTCGCGCGCGAGGGACACCGCCTCGTCCGGTGTCTTGAAGTGAAGCGCCTTGACACCAAAGCGACGCCGGAAAGTCTGAGAGTCGCGCGGCTTCAGGAACGCATCGGCGAAGGCGTCGGCCGGGAGACGAGCCCAGTCCTCCTCGGGACCGACGCACACGGTACGGGGGTGGGGCACTCCGAGCCGCTCCAGCACTGCCGCGAACCTCCCCTTGTCGACGAGCACCTCGAGACTCGCCAGCGGGGGCAGGCTCGTCGGGAACCGCGCGGCCAGCGGCGCCGGTAACCGCGCGACCGCGAGTGCCCACTCGTCGGTGGGAGGGATGAGGACCATGCCCTCGTGGGGCACGCCGGTCAGGTAGTCGCACAACGTCGTCGGGCTCGGCGCCTCGCCCCACTCCGCGGGCGCCGCCCGGTGCCACCGGGAATAGGATACGAAGTGGCCCCTCGTCGCGGTGACATACACCGGAACACCTCGACGCCCCAGGCTCCGGACCATGGCCAGCGCCCAGAGAAACCGCCCGCCGAGGATCAGAGCCGGCCGCTTCGGGCCCCCGGCTCGGTCCATCAACGCCTGTCGCGCCGGGCGCTACCGCCCGTCCGCGCCCACGCGCCGGCCGGCCACGGCCTCCCGGCACTCCTTCGTCTTCACCTCGTCCACCGCGGCACCATCCGGGCTGAGGACGACGCCGTACTCCGCGGTGGTCGAGATCTTGCCGTCCAGCACGTCGGCCAGGACGGCGGCCGGATCCCGATCGAGCGGGTCGCCGTGGCCGGCGCCACCGGCGATGTATTCCCAGAGCTGGTCGCCCGGGTGGAGCACGATCATCTTCTTCGAGGGCAGGTCCTCGCGCGTGCCGTCGGCTCGAAGGATGAAGGCGTGGCCCCGGGCGCCCGGGGCGCCGCCCTCGAGGGGCCAGGGCGACGAGGTGAACCGCTCGCCGCGGTGGGACACCGTCACGTCGGTGGTGGTCGCCTCGAATACCTTCTCGAGCCCGAGGCCGCCGCGGAAGCGCCCGGCCCCGCCCGAGCCGTTCCAGAGGCGCACCCGGGGGATGCGCAGAGGGAAGTTCATCTCGACCGACTCCACCGGGATGTTCATGCAGTTGGACACGTCGGTCTCGATGACGTCGATGCCGTCCTTGTCGGGGCGGGCGCCCATGCCGCCGGCGGCGAGCTCGCTCGCCACGAACGGCCGGCCGGTCTCGGGGTCGCGGCCGCCGAAGGCCATCACGAGCAGGGTGCCGGAGTTCGCCGCCGGCATCTTGCCGGGCCGCGCGGCCACGAGGGCGCCCAGGATGGTGTCGGCGATGCGCTTGATGGTGGCGGTGCGGCAGCTCACCGGCGCGGGCGGGCGCGGGTTCACGATGGTGCCTTCCGGCAGGATCGCGTCCACCGCGCGGAAGCACCCGCCGTTGTTCGGGATGGAGGCGTCGGAGATCGCGCGGACCGCGTAGTACACCGCCGACATCGTCGAGGCCGGCACCGAGTTGAAGGGCCCCCGGACCTGGGGGTCGCTGCCGGTGAAGTCGAAGGTCATGGCCGAGCCGCGCACGCGCAGCGTCACCGCGATCTTGACCGGGTGGCCGATGTCCACGCCGTCGTCGTCGAGCCAGTCCTCGAAGGCGTAGTCGCCGTCGGGGATGGCCTCGATCTGCGCGCGGGTGAGGCGCTCGGCGCGCGAGAGCAGCTCCTCGATGTACGCCACCACCGTCGAGGCGCCGTGCGCGGCGAACACCTCGCGCAGGCGGACCCCGCCGAGCCGTCCCGCCGCCACCTGGGCCATGAGGTCGCCGGTGAACACCTCCGGGAGCCGCACGTTGCGGGTGAGCAGGCGGAAGAGGTTGTCGTCCAGCACCCCGGCGCGGAAGAGCTGGGTGGGCGGGATGATGACGCCTTCCTGGTAGAGCTCGGTGGCGTCGGTCGGCACGCTGCCCGGGGTGCGGCCGCCCACGTCCTGGTGGTGGCACATCGTGCAGGCCAGCGCGACGGCCGCGCCGTCCGCGAAGACCGGCACCGCGAGGGTGATGTCGGGCAGGTGGGTGCCGCCGTCGTAGGGGTCATTCAGCAGGAAGGCGTCGCCCTCGCGCATGGCCTCCGGGGGAAAGGCGCGGACGATCCGCTGCGCCGCGAACTGCAGCGCGCCGAGGTGGATCGGGATGGCGGCCGCCTGGGCGATGGTCTCGCCGCGCGTGTTGAACAGCGCGGCCGAGGCGTCCAGGCCTTCCTTCACGATCGGCGAGGCCGCGCTCTTCAGCAGCGTCACCTCCATCTCGTCGGCGATGGCGTCGAGCCGGTTGCGCAGAACTTCCAGGAGGATGGGGTCGATCGCGGTCATGGGTGTCCTCCGGACGGAGGGTCTCTCCGGAGCCGCAGGTTGCCGACCGGGTCCACGAGCGCGGTGACGCCCGGGGGGATCACGGTGGTGGTATCGATCTGCTCCACGATGGCCGGCCCGGCGAGGCGCGCGCCCAGCGGCAGCCGACCCCGCTCGTAGATCGCGGTCGGCACGAACCGGCCGAAGTATGCGGGGCGCTCGCCGACCTGTGCGTCGGCCAGCGTGCCGCTCGCGTGGGCGGCCGGCGTCACCACGGGCCGCGGCAGCGGGAACGTGTGGACCGCGCGGAAGTTGACGAACTCCACCGGCTGCTGCGCGCGGGCGTAGCCATAGACGCGCTCGTGCACGGCGTGGAACGCGGCCACGATCGCCGGCACGGAGGCGGCGGTGACCGGCGCCGCGATCGGGACCTCCAGCTCGTAGGCCTGGCCCACGTACCGCATGTCGGCCGCGTAGGCCACGGAGACTGCCGGCGCGGGCACGCCTTCCTCGCGCATGCGCGCGCGCCCGGCGGCATCGAGCTCGCCGAGGCAGGCGTTGATGGCGCCGAGGTCGGCCACGTCGGTCTGGGCCTGGAGCGTTCGCGCGTGGTGGTGCTCGATGGCCGCGGCGAGCAGGCCGAAGGCGGCGAGCACGCCGGGCGCCTCGGGCACGACCACCTCCGCCATGCCCATCTCCTCGGCGAGGGCGGCGCCGTGCACGGGACCGGCGCCGCCCAGGACCACCAGCGAGAACTGGCGCGGATCGTAGCCGCGCTTGATCGTCACCAGGCGGATCTGGTCCGCCATGCGGGCGTTGACGACACGATGGATGCCGGCCCCCGCCGCGACCGGGTCGAGGCCCAGCCGGCGGCCGAGGACGGCGACCGCGCGCTCCGCGGCGGCCACGTCGAGGGTCAGGGCGCCGCCGGCGAAGCGCGCGGGGTTCAGGTAGCCGAGCACGACGCTGGCGTCGGTCACGGTGGCCTCGTCGCCGCCGCGCGCGTAACAGGCGGGCCCGGGCTCGGCGCCCGCGCTGCGCGGCCCCACCCGCAGGCCGCCGGCGGCGTCGATCCACGCGATGCTGCCGCCGCCGGCGCCGATGGTGTTGACGTCCACCATCGGGGTGCGCACCGGGAAGGGCCCGATCGCGCCCTCGCCAACCAGCAGGGGACGGCCCTCGCGCACCAGGGCCACGTCGTTGCTGGTGCCGCCCATGTCGAGCGAGACGAAGTTGGCCACCCCGGAGCGCTCGGCCGCGAACGCGGCGCCGATGACGCCGCCGGCCGGCCCCGAGAGAAAAAGCGTGACGGGCTGCTGCGCGGCCAGCGCCGCGGAGACGATGCCGCCGCGCGAGCGCATGATCAGCGGCACGCCGGACACCCCGAGGCCGCGCAGTGTCTCGGCGAGGCCCGCCAGGTAGCGCTTCACCACCGGGCCCAGGTAGGCGTCGAAGGCGGTCACGCAGAGGCGCTCGTACTCCCGGAACGTCGGATCCACCTCCGACGAGAGCGAGACGCTCATCTCCGGGGCGAGCTCCGCGATGATCTCGCGCGTGCGCCGCTCGTGCGCCGGGTTCAGGAACGAGAAGAGGTAGCACACCGCGATGGCCGACACGCCCTGCGCGCGCAGGGTCTGGACGGCCTGCCGCACGTCGGCCTCGTGCAGGGGGACCAGCACGTGGCCCTTGGCGTCCAGGCGCTCGCGGATGCCGAGCCGGCGCCGGCGCGGGGCCAGGAAGGTGGGCACCTCCGGGTCCATGTCGAGGTCGTACATGCGCGAGCGCTTCATCCGGCCCATCTCGAGCACGTCCTCGAAGCCCTCGGTGGTCAGGATGGCGGTGGTGGCGCCCTTCTGCTCCAGGATCGCGTTGGTGGCCACGGTGGTGCCGTGGATGAACCGCTCGACGTCGCCCGGCTTGCCGCCGGCCAGCGCGAGGACTTTGGTGGTGGCGGCCGCGATGCCTTCCAGCAGGTCCTTGGGGGTGCTCGGCACCTTGGTGAGCACGAGCCGGCCGGTGCGGTCCAGGGCCACGATGTCGGTGAAGGTGCCGCCGATGTCCACGCCGATCTGCACGCATTCCCCTCCTGAGGGCGCCACGTTACCATATTGGCCATGCGAGATCTCCTGGACCGGATCGACGGCTGGCACGACGAGCATATCGGGGAGGAACGCGGGTGGGCACGATTTCAATGAACCGGATACTCACCGCGGCACGACGATGCACCGAGAGGCTGACCCGTCTCGTGCACGCAGCTATCCTGCCCGCGATAGTGCTGTGCGGCTGCGCGACGGTTGCCCCGGTCAACGTTCCAATTGACCGGGTTGATCCGGAGACTGGCTACCGCATCGCAAAGTTGATGGTGCGCGATCGAGGTCCAGCGAACAACCCTGACGCACTCGTTCTACTGGCGTTCTCCGGCGGCGGCACTCGTGCCGCCGCTCTCTCTTACGGTGTACTCGAGGAGCTGCGGCGCACGCCGATCGTGGTCAAGGGGCATCAGCATTCCTTGCTCGACGAGGTGGACGTGATAGCCGGCGTGTCCGGTGGCAGTTTCACCGCATTGGCGTATGCGCTCTATGGCGACCGGCTATTCCACGAATATCCGCAACGCTTTCTCAAGCGCAACGTTCAAGGTGGGCTGATCCAGCGAATCCTCAGCCCGGCGAGCTGGCCTCGGCTGGCGAGCGTTGGCTATGGCCGCTCCGAAATCGCCGCGGACTACTACGACGAGATTCTCTTCGAAGGTGCAACATTCAGCGATCTGATTCCGCGAGGGGCTCCCGTCGCAGTGGTGACCGGGACGGACCTGTCCACTGGCGCACGATTCGAATTCTCGCAGGATACCTTCGATCTCTTGTGTTCCGACCTCGGGTCAGTGCGGTTGTCCCGCGCCGCCGCGACATCATCGGCCGTCCCGGTTGTCCTCTCTCCAGTGACCTATCGCAACTACGGCGGGAAGTGCAACGCTAGGTTGCCGGTCTGGGTTCAGGACGTGGCGAACACAGAACACGCGGCTCGCCCGGCCGGACGAGCGCTGCTGCGCTATCGTGATTTCAGGGCGCTCGAGGTCAGCGAGAACCGTCCCTACCTGCACATCGTCGATGGCGGGGTCTCGGACAACCTCGGCCTGCGTGGCATGCTCGAAGCGTTCGAGCAATTGGAGGCGAGTCCGACGTTCCAACGCGAGATGCGCTTCTCCGAGCTGCGTCATATCGTTGTCATCGCGGTCAATTCTCGCTCGGCCCCCGCCACCGATTGGGATCGAAAAGCCTCGCCTCCGAGTATCATGTCGCAGTTGATCCAGGCCTCGAGCGTTCCGATCGATCATTTTTCCTTCGAATCCGTGGAGCTCTTGAGAGATATCGCGGCGCGGTGGGCGGACCGACGCGAGCTCGCGATTGCGCGGCGCCTCGAAGCTGGCCAATCGCGGGCCGAGGCCGAGGCAGCCGTGCCAAGGATTACGTTCGATGCGATCGACGTCAGCTTCGACGCGATCGAAGACCCAACGGAGCGGCGCGAATTCATGGAGATGCCGACGACCTTCTTCTTGCCCGAGGAGTCCATCGATCGGCTGCGTGAATTGGGCGGCCGGCTTCTGCGCAACTCGCGCCCCTATCAGGTCCTGCTCGAGCGCATTGCGGAGCTCGCGAAACGCGACACTCGGTCGCCGTGAAGCCCACGTGACCATGGCGCCCATGCGAGATCTCCTGGACCGGATCGACGGCTGGCGCGACGAGCAGATCGAGCTGCTGGCGCGCCTCGTGAACCACGACAGCGGCACCGACGACGTGCTGGACGTCAACCGCGTGGGGGCCATCCTCGCCGAGCGGCTGGAGCGCCTGGGCTTCACGCTCCGCCGGGTCGCCACCGAGCGCTTCGGCGATCACCTGGTCGGCGAGAAGCCGGGGACGGGCCCCAAGCGCTTCCTCTTCGTCGGCCACTACGACACCGTGTTCGCCTCCGGCACCGCCAAGCAGCGGCCGTTCCGCATCGACGGGCAGGGTCGCGCGTGGGGGCCCGGGGTGTACGACATGAAGGGCGGGCTCGCCGCGCTGCTCTACGCGCTGCGCGCGCACCAGGAGGCGCGCACCCGCGCCTGGGCCGAGACGACCGTGGCGGTGGTGTTCAACTCGGACGAGGAGCGGCTCTCGCTGACCTCGCGGCCGGTGATCGAGGCCGAGGCGCGGCGGGCGCACAGCGTGGGCATCCTCGAGCCCGCGCGCCCGGGCGGCGAGTACGTGATGGCGCGCAAGGGGGCGGGGACCTTCCAGCTGGAAATCACGGGCAAGGCCTCCCACGCGGGGCTGCAGCCCGAGCTGGGCGCCAGCGCCATCTGGGACCTGGCGCAGAAGGTGGCGGCGCTGCACGCGCTGACCGACTTCGGCACCGGCGTCACCGTGAACGTGGGGACGGTGCGCGGCGGTGATCGGCCCAACGTGATCGCGGCCCGAGCGGCGGCCGAGATCGACCTGCGGGCGTGGAGCCAGGCGGACGCGGACGCGACCATCGCGGCCATGCGGGGAATCTGCGAGCGGCCGCACGTCGCCGGCACCAGCGCCCGCTTCCACGGGCAGATCCACTTCCCACCGTGGCCGCCCGGGCTGCCGGGCACCGAGCGTCTGCTGGAGATCATGCGCGGCGCGGGCCGCGAGCTCGGCGTCGAGGTGCGGGCCATCAAGACCGGCGGCGGCTCGGACGGCAATCACACCTCGGCCATCTCGCCCACGCTCGACGGCATGGGGCCGAAGGGCAGCCGGGCGCACAGCGACGAGGAGTTCATCGAGGTGGCCACGCTGCTCGAGCGGAC
>WNFK01188536.1_pt1 | contig 11030 bp, 7 predicted proteins | sample 5400281 | NCBI WGS metagenome assembly WNFK01 (sample SAMN13153350, study PRJNA577476) | soil metagenome | isolation source: 20 cm soil on Douglas fir-dominated hillslope | place: USA:California | collected 2013-09-17
GCGTGGCAGGTCTCACCGCTGTTGTAATAGATTCCCCAGGCGATGCCGTAGGCGGCGGCCTCCAGATCGGCATCCGCAAACACCACCTGCGGTGTCTTGCCGCCGCACTCGAGCGCCACGCGCTTGAGATTCGAATCACCGGCGTAGCGCAACATCAGCCGGCCGACCTCGGTCGAGCCGGTGAACGTGATCAGATCGACGTCCGGGTGCAGGGCGAGCGCCTTGCCGGCTTCTTCGCCAAAGCCCGGCACGACGTTGAAGGTGCCCGCCGGCACGCCGGCCTCGCACGCCAGCTCCCCCAGGCGGATCCCTGACAGCGGCGACTGCTCGGCCGGTTTCAGCACCACCGAGTTGCCGGTCAGCAGCGCCGGTCCCGCCTTCCAGGCGCTGATGATGAGCGGATAGTTCCACGGCACGATCGCGGCCACGACCCCCAAGGGCTCGCGGCGCACCAGCGCCAGGTCGTTGGGCCCGGTGGGCGCGACCTCGTCGTACAGCTTGTCGGCGAACTCCGCATAGTATTCGATGCAATCGGCGCAGTTGGCGACATCCACGCTCACCGAATTCATGATCGGCTTGCCGACGTCGCGCGTCTCGAGCAGCGCCAGCCGGTCGACGTCGGCGCGGATGAGTTCCGCAAAGCGCCGCAGGATCCGCTTGCGCTCCTTCGGCTCCATGCGCCGCCACGGGCCGGTCTCGAAACTGGCGCGCGCCGCGGCCACCGCGGCATCGACATCCGCGGGTCCGCAGCGGGCCACCTGACACAGGACCTGGCCGTCGATGGGACTGACGTCATCGAACACGCGGCCGTCGCGGGCCGCGACCGGGCGGCCTGCGATGAAGGCACGGCCTTCGGGCCGCACGGTGGCGGACAGCCGTTCCCAGGTGCCGCGGTCGCGCTGCAGGGCAGGGGTGCTCATGGGACTAAGCTTCCTTAAGTCGTGCAGGGCATCAAAGCCTAGAATTTGAATAGCCCCATCTAAAAGAGGCATTGGGGCGCCGGGGACCCTGATTAGAATAGCGCGCCCGGGGGCCGCGCAATCTGCACACTGCTCAGGAGACACCGCATGGCAGTCAAAGCCAAGTCCAGGGGGAAGACCGCGAAAGGCGCGCGCGCGAGCAAGGCCCGCGGCGAGGAGCGGGATCTGCTGGCGCGCCTCAGGCAGGGGGCGGTCATCTGCGCGGAAGGGTACGTGTTCGAGCTCGAGCGCCGCGGCTACCTGCAGGCGGGCGCCTTCGTGCCCGAAGTGCTGTTCGATCACCCCGAGGTGGTGGAGCAGCTGCACCTGGACTTCGTGCACGCCGGGTCGGACGTGACCCAGGCGCTCACCTACTACGTGCATCGTGAGAAGCTGCGGGTCATCGGGCGCGAGAAGGATCTGGTGCCGATGAACCGGGCGGCGCTCAAAATCGCCAAATCGGTGGCGCGCAAGACCGGCACGCTGTTCGCCGGCGACCTGTGCAATACCAACATCTACGATCCCGCCGACAAGAGCTCGATCAAGGAGGTCGAGCGGATCTTCGACGAGCAGGTGGGCTGGGCGGTCGAAGCGGGCGTCGACTACTTCGTCGCCGAGACCCTGGGGTGGGCCGGCGAAGCGCTCATGGCGCTGAAGGCGATCCGCAAGTACTCGAAGGTGCCGGCGGTCGTCACCTTCGCCATGCACCAAGAGGAGCTGACGCGGGACGGCCTGACCCCGGCGGAGGCCTGCCAGCGCCTGGAAGCGGCCGGGGCGGATGTGGTCGGGCTCAACTGCCACCGCGGACCTGCGACCATGATGCCGCTGCTCAAGGAGATCCGCAAAGCGGTGAAGTGTCACGTGGCGGCGCTGCCGGTTCCGTATCGCACCGTCCCCAGCCAGCCCTCGTTCATGTCCCTGACCGATCCCTGCTGCGGCAACGCGCGGGCGTTTCCGGTCGGGCTCGATCCTTTCATGTGCACGCGGGCGGAGATCTCCGACTTCGGCCGCGAGGCGTTCGCGCTCGGCATCCGCTATCTCGGGGTGTGCTGCGGCGCGGGTCCGCACCACATCCGCGCGCTCGCTGAGGGCCTCGGCAGGCACCCGCCGGCCAGCCGCTACAGCGCCGACATGTCCAAGCACGCGTTCTTCGGCACCGACAAGAAGATTCGCAAGATTCAGATCGACTACCAGGACAAGGCCTAGAGCCGACGTGAACTACTCGGCCCTGGCGCTGCTGCGCGGGGCGCTCTCCGCGCACCGCAACTGGTTGCCCGCGTGGCGCTCGCCCGAGCCAAAACCCGCCTACGACGTCGTGATCGTCGGCGGCGGCGGGCACGGGCTGGCCACCGCCTACTACCTCGCGAAGAACCACGGCATCCGTAACGTTGCGATCCTCGAGCGCGGCTGGATCGGCGGCGGTAACACCGGGCGCAACACCACCATCGTGCGCTCGAACTACCTGTTCCCCGAGAGCGCGCGGCTGTACGAGTTCGCGCTCAAGTGCTACGAGAATCTCTCGCGCGAGCTGAATTTCAACATAATGTTGAGCCAGCGGGGACTCGTGATGCTGGCGCACAGCCGCCACGACCTGGACTCGATGGCGCGCTGGGCAAACGCCATGCGCATGAACGGCATCGACGCCGAGATCCTCACGCGCGAGCAGGTCGCGGCGCGCGCGCCGCTCCTTGACATGTCGCCCGACGCCCGCTTCCCCGTGCTGGGCGGCTTCAGCCAGCGACGCGCTGGCACGGCGCGGCACGACGCCGTAGCCTGGGGCTACGCGCGTGCCGCCGATGCGCTCGGGGTGGACATCATCCAGAACTGCGAGGTCACGGGCTTCCTGACCGGTGCCAACGGGCGCGTCGTCGGAGTTGAGACCCACCGCGGCCGCATCCTGGCTGAGCGCATCGGCATCGCCGCCGCCGGCCATAGCTCGGTGCTGGCGAAGCTAGCAGGCTTTCGCCTGCCGATCACCAGCTACGCCCTGCAGGCGATGGTGACCGAGCCCCTGAAGCCCGCGCTCGACACGGTGGTGCTGTCTCCGGGTACCGGCGCCTATGTGAGCCAGTCGGACAAGGGCGAGATGGTGATCGGGGCGAGCCTCGACCTGTTTCCCTCGTATGCGCAGCGCGGCAGCTTTGCGGTGCTGCAGGGCATCGTCGCCGCAACCCTGGCGCTGTTTCCCTCCTTCAGCCGGCTGCGCCTGCTGCGGCAGTGGGCCGGGATCGTCGATGTGGTGCACGACTCCAGCCCCATCATCGGGCCCACACCGGTCCCGGGGCTGTACATCAACTGCGGCTGGGGAACCGGGGGATTCAAGGCGATCCCCGCCGGAGGCTGGACGCTGGCGCACGTGCTCGCAACCGGGCGCAATCACGAGCTCGCCGAGCCGTTCCAGCTCGGACGCTTCATCACCGGGCGCTTGATCGACGAGGCCGCGGCCGCGGGGATCGCGCACTGATGATGCAGCTCACATGCCCGTGGTGCGGATTGCGCGACGAGAGCGAGTTCGTCTGCGGCGGCACCACTCACCTCATCCGGCCGGACCTTGCGGCAAGCGATGTGACCTGGGGCGAATACCTCTTCTTTCGTGACAATCCAAAGGGGGTGCACAGGGAGCGCTGGCGGCACGCTTACGGCTGCGGACAGTGGTTCAATCTCGCGCGCCACACCGTGACACACCAGGTGCTCTCGGTGTACGCCATGACCGACCCGCCACCGGACCATCCCTGAGGGGCGGCGCGCGCACATGGCAAGCCAACGCCTGGCGGAGCCTGCAGGAACGTGGGTCGATCGATCGCATCCGCTGTCTTTCACGTTCAACGGGCGGCAGCTGTCCGGCTTCAGGGGCGATACCCTGGCCTCGGCGCTGCTTGCGAACGGCGTGCGCCTGGTGGGACGCAGCTTCAAGCTCCACCGCCCGCGCGGCATCTGGTCGTGCGGCGTCGAAGAGCCCGGCGCACTGGTCGATGTCGGCCGCGGTGCACGCCGTACGCCGAATGTGCGCGCCACGCTCCTGCCGCTCGCAGAGGGACTCGCCGCCGAGAGCGTCAACTGCTGGCCGAGTGTCGGATTCGACGTAGGCGCGCTCACGGGGGCTTGCGCGGCGCTCCTGCCGGCGGGGTTCTACTACAAGACCTTCAAGTGGCCGAACTGGCGCCTGTTCGAACCGGCGATCCGGCGCATGGCGGGCCTGGGAAGGGCGCCGACCGCCCCCGACGCCGATCACTATGAAGAAGTCGCCGCCGACGCCGACGTGCTGGTCGTTGGCGCAGGTGTCGCGGGACTTGCGGCCGCGGTGGCGGCCGCGCGCGCGGGCGCGCACACCATGCTGCTCGCGAGCGGTGAGCATCCGGGGGGCGCGCTCTCCTGGGGTGCGGATGCGGAAGTCGCCGCGCTCGCAGCGAGCGCACGGCAGCTGGGCGTTCGGATACAGCTGCGCACGCTGGCGTTCGGCGTCTACGACCACAACCTCGTATGCGCCGGCGAGAGCGTGAGTCCCGAGGGTGCCGCCGACCTGCCCGGGTGCGTGTTGCGCGAACGGCTGTGGAAGATTCGCGCCCGGGCGGTGATCGCCGCCACCGGCGCCTTCGAGCGGCCGCTCTTGTTTCCGGACAACGACCGCCCCGGCGTCATGCTCGCTTCGGCCGCCCACAAGTACGCGCAGGCCTTTGGTGTCGCCTGCGGACGGCGCGCGGTGATCGCCGCGAACAGCGACAGCGCCTATGAGCGGGCCGTGGCGCTTCGCGATGCGGGCGTGGTGATCGTCGCCGTCGTCGATCGCCGCGAGGAGTCAACGGCGAGTGAACGCAGCCATGGCCTGCGGGTCATCACGGGCGCGGCGTTGAGCGCTGTGCTCGGGACTCGTGCGGTGCGTGGCTGCACGGTGACGCCCCTGGCAGGCGGCCGTGGCGAGCGGCTGCGTTGCGATCTCATTCTGAACGCGGGCGGCTATGCGCCGGCCGTGCACCTGCATTCCCAGGCGGGCGGGAAGCTGCGCTGGCTTGGCGAAAGCGCGATGTTCGTGCCCGACGGTGCGGCGCCGGGTCTGGTGAGCGTGGGTGCGTGCGCCGGCGTGTTCGCGCGCGGGCCGGCGGTGAGCCACGCGGCAGAAACGGGAGAGGCGCTCGCGCTCGGCCGCGCGCCACCTCAGGCGCCGATCGGTGGGGCAGGGAGGTCGGATGCCATCACGCGCGTCCGGGACGTCAAGGGCAAACAATTCGTCGATTTGCAGAACGACGTGCTGGCCGAGGACGTGGCGCTCGCGGCCCGCGAGAACTACCGCTCGGTGGAGCATCTCAAGCGCTACACCACCACCGGCATGGGGACCGACCAGGGCAAGACGAGCAACATCAACGCGCTCATCCTGATGGGCGAATACACGGGCCAGGCGCCCTCGCAGGTAGGGACGACGCGTTTTCGGCCGCCGTATGCGCCGGTCACGCTCGGCATGATCGCCGGCCGGCGCGTGGGCGCACTGTACCGGCCTCTCAAGCGTCTGCCGGCCCACGACTGGCACGCCGCGCACGGCGCGCTGTTCGAGACCTTCGGCGACTGGTGCCGCCCGGCAGCCTACCCGCGGCCCGGTGAGACGCTGGAAGCCGCCGCGCAGCGCGAAGCGCGCACCGTCAGAAAGTGCGCCGGGCTCCTCGATGGTTCGCCGCTCGGCAAGCTCGAAGTGTTCGGGCCGGACGCCGCGCGTTTTCTGGATCTCATGTACCTCGGCACCATGTCGACGCTCAGGATCGGCCAGGCGCGCTACGGCCTGTTGCTGAACGAGAACGGCACCCTCGTGGATGACGGCATCGTGGCGCGCCTTTCCGCTCAGCGCTACTGGGTGAATACCACCACCGCCGGCTTCGATCGCACCGCGGCCGCGTTCGAAGAATGGTTGCAGTGCGAGTACGCCGACTTCAAGGTCGTCATCACACCGGTGACCTCGCGCTGGGCCAACATCACGGTCGCCGGACCGCGCGCCTGGGAGTGGCTCGCGAAGCTGGGATTCGAGGCCGCGCTCGCCCCGGCGGCGATGCCGCACATGACGCTGCGCGACAGCGCGCTCGACGGGGTGCCGCTGCGCGTGCTGCGCGCGAGCTTCAGCGGCGAGCTCGGCTACGAAGTGAACCTGACGGGATCGAGGCCCTGCAGGTGATGCGGGTGGAGAAGGGCTACATTCACATCGGTACCGACACCGACGGCACCACGCTCCCCGGCGATGTGGGCTTTGCGCGCGGTATCGAGCGCAAGGCGGCGCCCTTCGTCGGCCGACGCTCGCTCCTGCGGACGGCATCCCGCGATCCGACACGGCTGCAGCTCGTCGGACTGGTGCCGCTCGATGAGCGTACGCAACTGCCGGTGGGCGCACAGATTGCGCTGCGGCCGCCACCCACGCTGACGGAGGGCCATGTCACTTCGAGCTACCGGAGCCCCGAGCTTGGGATCCCCGTCGCGCTCGCCCTGCTGAAAGGCGGCTCGCAGCGCACGGGCGAAGAGCTGCGCGTGCACCATCTGGGAACCACGATCGCCGTGCGGGTCGTGAAGCTGCCGTTCGTCGATCCGGCCGGCGAGCGCGTTCATGGCTGAAGCGACAGGACTCACGGTGCGTGTGGATGAGACGACGCAGGCCGCCGCGCTGCGCTACTTCGTGAGGGGCGGCGCGTTCGCCGCTGTCGTGCAAGAGTCGCTCGGGGTCCTGCCTGAGGGGCTGCAGGCCGCTGAGACGCGCGATGGTGCGCTCATACTCGCGTGGCGCAGCCCTACGGAAACCCTGGTTCTCACGGGCGACCCGGCACGCTTGTCGGACCTCGAAGCCCGGGTTGCGCAGGCTGCAGACGGATGCCTCGTGAACCTGAGCGGCGGCCTCAGAGTGCTGCGGGTCACGGGTGAGCGGATTTCGGATCTCCTCGGCCGCCTCGGCGGCACGGGATGCATCCCGCGCCCCGGCGAAGCGCGGCGCGGCCGCATGGCCGACGTGCCGGTGCTGGCGCTGTGCGTGCGTGCGGGTGAGACGCTGCTGGTGGTGGATCGTGCCTACGCCGAGCATCTCATGGGGTGGGTGCGCGAGACGCTGCTGGACTTTGCCGACCCGTGAGGTGACCGGATCGTCCGCGCGGTGTGTCAGGTCGCCGGCGGCGGTGCTTGCAGCGTGCGGCTCACGGCGTGCCGCCATCCGGCGATGAGCGCCGCGCGGCGCGACGCCGTCATTTTCGGCGCGAATACGGCCGCGGTCTCCCAGGTGCCGGCCACCGCGGCCAGATCCTTCCAGACTCCGGTCGCGAGTCCCGCGAGAAACGCCGCTCCGAGTGCGGTGGTCTCGAGCTCCACCGGACGCTCGACCCTCGCTTCCAGCACATCAGCCAGGAACTGGCAGAACCAGCCATTGGCCGCCATGCCGCCGTCGACGCGGATGGCGTCCGCGCGGCGCGCGCCATCGCGTTGCATGGCCTGCGTCAGATCGAAGGTCTGAAACGCGACCGACTCGAGCGCTGCGCGCACGAGGTGGGCACCCGAGGCATCGAGCGTCAGGCCACAGATCAGGCCGCGGGCATTAGGTTCCCAGTGCGGGGCCCCGAGCCCCACGAACGCCGGCACCATGTACACACCGTGATTGTCCGGCACGCGCGCGGCGGCGGCGGCGGTCTCGGCCGCGTCGCTGATGACCTTGAGACCGTCGCGCAGCCACTTGATCGCCGCTCCGGCGACGAAAATGGATCCCTCCATGGCGTAGGTGATGCGGCCGCCGATGCGATACGCCGGCGTCGTGAGCATGCGGTTCTCGGACGTGACCGCCACCTCTCCGGTGTTGAGCAGCAGGAAGCAGCCGGTACCGTACGTGGATTTCGCCATGCCGGGCATGAAGCAGGCCTGCCCGATGAGGGCCGCCTGTTGGTCGCCGGCGATGCCGGCGATCGGAAGCGCGCGCCCGAAGAGCGCGGCGTCCGTCGCACCGTAGACCTCGCTGCTGTCGCGAACCTCCGGCAGCAGCGCGCGCGGCACGCGGATGAGGGACAGCAGCTCCTCATCCCAGCTCTGGGCGTGAATGTCGAACAGAAGCGTGCGCGAGGCGTTGGTGACGTCGGTCGCGTGCACGCGCCCGCCCGTCAGGCGCCACAGGAGAAAGCTATCGATCGTGCCGAACACCAGCTCGCCGCGCTCGGCGCGTGAGCGGGCGCCCGCCACGTGATCGAGCATCCAGGCGACCTTGGTGCCGGAGAAGTACGGGTCGAGCAGCAGGCCGGTCTTTTTGCGAACCAGGGGCTCGGCGCCGGCGGCCTTGAGCGCGGCGCATTCATCGGCGGTGCGCCGGTCCTGCCAGACGATGGCGCGATGGATCGGCTTGCCGGTGGCGCGCTCCCAGATCACCGCCGTCTCGCGCTGATTGGTGATGCCGAGCGCGGCAAGTCCCTGCGCTCCGACGCCCGCGCGCTCAATGACCTCACGCACCGTCGCCAGCGTATCGCGCCAGATGTCCTCCGGGTCGTGCTCGACCCAGCCGGAAGCGGGGTAGTGCTGTTCGAACTCGCGACGCGCGATGGCCACTGCGCGTGCCTTGGCATCAAACACGATGGCGCGCGTCGAGGTGGTGCCCTGGTCGATGGCGAGGACGTGCTGCGGTGTGCTCACGGGGTGTGGGCCTGCACCAGGGTGCGTTTTGCGGGAGGGCTCACCGCCGCGAGGGAGCCTCGCCGAGAATCCGCGCCGGATCAAGTGCGCAGGGTCGTTGGAGTCCGCTGGTGCACCAGCTTGCGCGCATGCCGCTGCCGTACGAGCCCGATGAGCGCTGGGTGTGCAGCTTCGCCCACCACGTGCAGGCGTACCTCGTCGAGTAGTTCCCGGGGCTGGAATTCCCGGAGTACTGCCGCAGGAATATCTTCCAACCCCTTGGAATGAAAGATACTGTTATCGAAATCCCGCGAGAGTTCGCGGACCGTTACCCACCCTCTACACCCTGGAGCGCGGCGGCTTCGCCACGCATCCCTTCAGGGCGTGCGTCTCGCCTCGACCCCGCAGGACTACCTGCGCTTCGCGCACATGCGCCTGAACGGCGGCGAGCTCGGCGTGCGCATCCTCGGACGCAAGACCGTTTCGTGGGGCTGCTCCTCCAGCCGTCCGCAACAAATGGGTTGCGAGGGCCGCATGGGCTATATATTATCGATACAATAATATTATGGCTGCGGGTTTCGCGACGCGTGTTCTCGAAACACGACATGAACCTCTCTCTCGCGCGCCATCCCGGCGCGCCGTCCGGGCACGGCGCAATGCCTTTTTCGGATAGAGCCATTCATTTTCTCGGCTTTGACTGGTGCTTCGTCTGTGGAAGTCTGTAACCGAGCTTCAGGAGACGAGCGCCAGTAGTTCGCACGCAACGATCTTTAGGGGAGGTCGAATCCGCATGAAGCCAAGAACCACGGTCTCACGCGCGGTTGCCGCCATATTGAGCGCGCACGCCGCCCATGCCGTCTACGCGGCGGAACCCGCCAGCGGAACGCCGGCCGAATCCGCCGGCGGCCTGCAGGAAGTCATCGTCACCGCCAACCGGCGCACGGAGAACCTGCAGAACGTGCCGATCACGATCCAGGCGCTCACCGGCGAAACGTTGACACAACTGAACGCCACGACGTTTGACGACTACGTGAAGTTTCTGCCAAACGTGACGGCAGCCACCAACGGCCCCGGTCAGGGCCAGATCTACATGCGCGGCCTTGCGACCACCGAGGACGGTCTCCAGTCGTCCGGCGCCACCGGCAGCTTCCCGAACGTCGCGGTCTATCTCGATGAGCAGTCCGCGCAGCTGCCGGGCCGTAACCTGGATATCTACGCCGCCGATATAGAGCGCATCGAGGTGCTCGAAGGCCCGCAGGGCACACTGTTCGGCGCCGGTGCGCAGGCAGGCGTGATTCGCTACATCACGAACAAGCCGAAGATCAACGTCACCGAAGCAAACTTCAACGCGGGCTATGCGACGACCGTCCATGGCAAGGACAGCACCAACTTCGACGGCATGCTGAACCTGCCGTTGATCGAGGACAAGCTGGCGGTGCGCGGGGTTCTGTATAACGACTCCCGGGGAGGCTACATCGATAACGTCGCCGGATCGTTCACTCGCAACCCCACCGACGTCGGTATCGCCGCCATACAATCCGGGTTGCCTGGGAGGCAACGGCCGGACTGTCGTTTCTCCGGGCGTGGTGCCCAAGAGCCCGACCATCAACAACGACAACATCGTCGCCCGGTCAATCAACCCGGTCGTCTACAAGGGCGTGCGCCTCTCAGCGCTGTACGACATTACCGAGCAGTGGAACGTTCTGGTCTCGCAATCGTATCAGGACATCAGGGCAGATGGCGTGTTTGCGGAGATGCCATTCGGCCCCAGCGGCGAGACGCTGCCGGACCTGTCGGTGGTGCAATTCAATCCGTCCACGAACGATGACCGATTCAGCAATACGGCCTGGACGCTCGACGGTCGTATCAATCAGCTCAAGGTCGTGTATACGGGCGGCTATCTGGTGCGCAACGTCGAGCAGTTTCAGGACTACACGAACTACGCACGCGGCAAGTATGCTGATTACTATCAGTGTCGGTTGCCGGGGACTCCGTTCGCTGGGTACAACAGCGCCGTCGGCGGCTACCAGAAGGTCAACCCTGCAGATCCCGGCGAGTGCTTCTCGCCGAGCTCGACGTTTCACGTCCTTGAGCGCAACACTCACCAGAATCACGAGCTGCGCGTGAGCACTCCGGATGACTGGCGGCTGCGCGCCATCGGCGGCCTGTTCTACGAGGACTTCCTGGTGCAGGACCAGTCCGACTGGTTGTACAAGACGACGCCCAACGGAATCTATGGCACCAGCTTCAACCCGCTGCAGGCGCCCGCCGCTTCCTCGGCCAACAACCATAACGTGCGCCCCGACAGCGTGGCGTTCTACGACGACGTGCAGCGTGGCTTCAAGCAGAAAGCGGCCTTCACCTCGATAGACTTCGAGCTGCTGCCCAAGAAGCTGACGCTCACGGTGGGCACACGCTACTACCGAATGGACACCTTCGAGACCGGCGCCAAAGCCGGCAGTTTCG
>WNFK01024429.1_pt1 | contig 11022 bp, 13 predicted proteins | sample 5400281 | NCBI WGS metagenome assembly WNFK01 (sample SAMN13153350, study PRJNA577476) | soil metagenome | isolation source: 20 cm soil on Douglas fir-dominated hillslope | place: USA:California | collected 2013-09-17
CCGGCCGGCGAGGCGGTGCTGCTCGGCAGCGTCGCCACCGGCAAGTACGTGGACCCCCTCACCGAGGCGCTCGGGGATCGGCTCCGCTTCCCGGCCGACTTCGTCGGCCGAGGCGACATGAGCCGCGGCGGGCTGCTGCTCCGCTGCGTGCGGGCGGGGCGCGAGCTCGCCTACGTGCCGGTGACCGGGGCGGTGCGCCGCGGCGGCCGACCCGCCCGCCTCGAGCGCCTGTGAGCCCGCGGCCGGCCGCCGGGCGGCGGGCCCCGCGCGCGGCCGCCGCGTCCCCCGCACGCCTGCTCCCGCGCGATACGAATACCGTCGAGGCGCGGGTCGGTGGCCACGCGGTCACGCTCACCAACCTGCGCAAGCCGTTCTGGCCCGAGGAGGGACGCACCAAGAGAGACCTGCTCCAGTACTACTTCGACCTGGCGCCGGTGCTCCTGCCCCATCTGAAGGATCGCGCGATGGTCATGAAGCGGTACCCGAACGGGGCGGGCGGCCCGTTCTTCTTCATGAAGCGCGCCCCGTCTCCCCGGCCGCATTGGATCGAGACCTGCGCCATCGAGCACGCGTCGAAGAGCGTGATCGACTTCCCGGTGATCCAGGACGTCGCCGCGCTCCTGTGGGTGGTCAATCTCGGGTGCATCGACCTGAATCCCTGGTACGCCCGCTGCGACGACGTCGATCGCCCCGACTACCTGCACTTCGATCTCGATCCGGTCAAGGGCGCCGGCCTCGAGGAGGTGCGGCAGACCGCCCTGGTGCTGCGCGACGCGCTCGACGGCTTGAAGATGCCGAGCTACCCCAAGTCCACCGGCTCGCGCGGGATCCACGTGTACGTGCCGATCGTGCGCGGCCCGACCCAGAAGGAGGTCTGGGGCGTGTCGAAGGCCATCGCGCAGGCCCTGGCCATCGCGCGGCCTGGCCTGATCACCGCCGAGTACCGGATCGCCAAGCGGCCGCTCGGCCGCGTGCTGGTGGACTACAACCAGAACGCGTGGGGGCGCACGCTCGCCTCGGTGTACTCGGTGCGGCCCCGGCCGCGGGCCCCGGTGTCGGCCCCGGTGACCTGGCGCGAGGTGGAGCGCGGCTTCCAGATCGACGACTTCCGTCTCGACAACATGGCCGCCCGCGTGGCGAAGCAGGGCGACCTGTGGAAGCCGCTCCTGGCCCGGACCGGCCGCTTCCGCCTCGAGCGCCTGCGGTGAGCCTGCCGCTGCGGCCGCCCTACGCGCCGATGGAGGCGCGGCTCGTCGACGAGATCCCGGCCGGCCCGGGCTGGCAGTACGAGCCCAAGTGGGACGGCTTCCGCTGCCTCGCCTTCCGCGACGGCGATCGCATCGAGCTGCAGTCCAAGAGCGGCCAGCCGCTCGCCCGCTACTTCCCGGAGGTGGTGGAGCACCTGCGCGCGCTGTCCGCCCGCTCGTTCGTGCTCGACGGCGAGATCGTGGTCCCGGTCGACGGGCGGCTCTCCTTCGACGACCTCCTCCAGCGCATCCACCCGGCCGCGAGCCGCATCGCGCGCCTCTCCCGGGAGCGGCCGGCGGTGCTCATCGTCTTCGACCTGCTGGTGGACGCGGCCGGGACGTCGCTCGTCGGCCGGCCGCTCCGTGACCGCCGGCGGATGCTCGAGACCTTCGCGGCCAGGACACTCGCCGGCCGCGACGACCTCCGCCTCTCTCCGGCCACCGACGACGCCGGGCAGGCGCGCGTCTGGCTCGACATGGCGGGCGGCACGCTCGACGGCATCGTGGCCAAGCGCCTCGACCTGCCCTACCAGACCGGCGAGCGCACCGGCATGCAGAAGGTCAAGCGCCGCCGCACCGTCGACTGCGTGGTCGGCGGATTCCGGTACGCCTCGGGGGCCCGGGTGGTGGGCTCGCTCCTGCTCGGCCTCTACGACGCGGACGGCCTGCTCCACCACGTCGGCTTCACCTCCGGCTTCGCGACCGCGGAGCGCAAGGCGCTCCTCACCAGGCTCGCGCCCCTGCGCAAGCCCCCCGGCTTCACCGGGCGCACGCCGGGCGGGCCCAGCCGCTGGAGCACGGAGCGCTCCGCCGAGTGGGAACCGCTCGAGCCGCGGCTAGTCGTCGAGGTCAGCTACGACCACTTCGCGGGCGACCGCTTCCGCCACGCCACCCGCTTCCTCCGCTGGCGGCCCGACAAGGCGCCGCGGCAATGCACGCTCGAGCAGGTCGCGCCTAGTAGCCGCGCGCCCGATCCACCAGGTTCAGCATCGGCTCCTCGGCCAGGTAGCGGCGGAGGTTCTCGGCGAAGAGCACCGAGCACTTCTCGTCGTAGCTCGGCAGGAAGCCGGAGACGTGCGGCGAGAGGATGACGTTGTCGAGGCGGTAGAACGGATGCCCCGCGGGCGGCGGCTCCTGGGCGAAGACGTCGAGGGCGGCTCCCGCGATCCACCGCTCCCGGAGCGCGCGGGTCAGCGCGGTCTCGTCCACGCTCGCGCCCCGCCCCACGTTGATGAAGTAGGCCGACGGCTTCATGCGTCGCAGCGCGGCCTCCCCGATCAGCCCGCGGGTCTCCGCGGTCAGCGGCGCGCAGAGCACGACCACGTCCGAGCGCGCCAGCAGCGCGTCGAGCTCAGCCATGCCCAGCCACTCGTCGGGCAGCCGGCCCTCCGGATCGCCGGTGCCGGGCAGGCAGTAGCCGTCGTCGACGCGCCGTGACGGGTCCCGCTTGCCGGCCAGCACCGTCATGCCGAAGGCGGACTTGGCGATGCGCGCGAGCTCACGCCCGATGCTGCCGTAGCCGATGATGCCGAGCGTCGCCCCCCGCACCTCCGACGGCACGAAGAGCGTCCAGCGCTGCTCGTCGGGCGGCCAGCCGCCGCGCCCCTGCCACTCGACCATGCGCGGCACCCGGTGGGCCAGCGCCAGGAGCATGGTCACCGCGTACTCGGCGATGGTCGCCGCGTGCACCCCGCTGGTGGTGGTGAGCGGCAGCGCGGTCCCGGTGTAGAGCGGGTGGTCGGCGAGGGCGTTCACCCCCGCCATGTGCAGCTGCACCCATCGCAGGGCGGGGGCGCGCGCGAGATCGCGCGGGGGCGCCCCCGCGTAGAGGACGTGGGTCTTGGCGTAGTCGGCGGTGTCCGGGTCGGCCTGGGAGACCGAGATCTCGGGGGAGACCGCCCGCAGCCGGTCGAGCTGGGTCTGGTCGAAGCGCATGGTCACGAGCACGTTGAGCATGGCCGCCATCCTAGCCTCTCCCCGCCTCGCGGGCGAGCCCCCGCCCCCTTTGACTTGCCCGGCGCACTCGGATACCCTCGCCCTGCTCAGACCCCGGATGAAGGCGCGCCGCGCCACTCAAGGAGGAGGCCCCATGCTTCACTGGATCAAGCGGATCGGCTCGACGCTGCTGGCCCTGGCCTTCACCCTCACCACCGGAACCGCCTACGCCCAGGGCACGATCAAGGTCATGTACACCGACCCGCTCTCGGGCCCCTTCGCCCAGGTCGGCGACCAGAACCTGCAGCAGTTCAAGTACATCATCGACTACATCAACGGCCGCGGCGGGGCCCTCGGCAAGAAGTTCGAGCTGGTCTCCTTCGACAACAAGTCGCAGCCGTCCGAGGCCCTGCTCGCGCTGAAGTCGGCGACCGACCAGAACATCCCGGTCATCATGCAGTGCTCGGGCTCGAACATCGCGGCCGCCCTGATCGAGGGCGTCGACAAGCACAACGAGCGCAACCCGACCAACCGCATCGTCTACGTCAACTGCGGCGCGGTAGCCACCGAGCTGACCAACGAGAAGTGCAGCTTCTGGCACTTCCGCATGGACGCGCACGTGGGCATGAAGGCCGAGACCATGGTGCGCGCCCTCCCCAAGGACGTCACCAAGGTGTACCTGCTCAACCAGGACTACCTCTTCGGCCAGTCCGTGCAGCGGGACGTCAAGACGTTCCTGGGCAAGCTCCGACCGGACGTCAAGATCGTGGGCGACGAGCTGATCCCGCTCGGCAAGGTGAAGGACTTCTCGCCCTACGTCACCAAGGTGAAGGCCTCGGGCGCGCAGGCCCTGATCACCGGCAACTGGGGCCCGGACATGACGCTGCTGATCAAGGCGGGCATGGACACCGGCCTCGACATCCGCTACTACACGATGTACGCGCACCTCGGCGGCGGCGCCACCGCGATCGGGCCCGCCGGCAACGGCAAGGTGCGCTCGGTCATGTCGTTCCACGAGAACATCGCGGTGGAGACCGGCAAGACCGACACCGAGGGCTGGACCCGGCAGTTCCGCTCCCAGCACGACTTCGACTTCTACGCGGCCGGCTTCCGGACCATCTTCGAGTTCCTCCAGGCCGCGATGAACAAGGCCGGCTCCGCCGACCCGCTGAAGTTCGCCCAGGCCCTCGAGGGCCTGACCATCACCGACATGCTCGGCCACCAGGTCACGATGCGGAAGCCGGACCACCAGATCCTGAGCGAGTACTTCGTGGGCGTGTTCACCAAGGGCGTGAAGTACGACTCCGAGAAGACCGGGCTCGGCTGGAAGACCGAGACCACCGTCCTGCCCAAGGACCTCGACCAGCCCAACACCTGCAACATGAAGCGGCCGACGTCGTAGCGGCCGCGGGGAACAGCGCCCCTCACCCCGGCCCTCTCCCCTCTTCCCCCAACCCTCTCCCCTTCGGGGAGAGGGTTGGGGGAGGGGGCGAGGGTGCAAGTGTGAGAAGGCTCTACTAGATGGAAGTCCTGCTCGTCTCGCTCCTCAACGGCCTCGTCTACGGCATGCTCCTCTTCATGCTGGCGAGCGGCCTCACCCTCATCTTCTCGATGATGGGCGTGCTCAACTTCGCCCACGCCAGCATGTACATGCTGGGCGCCTACTTCGCGTACTCGGTGAGCCGGGTGATCGGCTTCTGGCCCGCGCTGGTGGTGGCTCCGGCGCTGTGCGGGGTGCTCGGCGCCCTCATCGAGATGTACGCGCTCCGCCGCGTACACCGGAACGGCCACATCGCGGAGCTGCTGTTCACGGTCGGCCTCGCCTTCATCATCGAGAAGGCGACCCAGATGGCGTGGGGACTCCTGCCGGTTCCCTACCGGGTGCCCCCGGTGCTCGACCGCGCGCTGTTCCACGTCTACGGCTCGAACTTCCACGCCTACCGCGCCTTCATGCTGCTGATCTCGGTGTTGATGTTCGTCGCGATCTGGCTGCTGCTCACCCGCACCCGGATCGGCCTCGTCATCCAGGCCGCGCTGACCCACCCGGAGATGGTGGGCGCCCTGGGGCACAACGTCCCCCGGGTGTTCACGATCGTCTTCGCCGGCGGCTCGACGCTGGCCGGCCTCGCCGGGGTCATCGGCGGCAACTACCTGGTGACCGAGCCGTCGATGGCCGCCACCATGGGCCCCATCGTGTTCGTGGTGGTCGTGTTCGGCGGGCTGGGCTCGCTGGCCGGCTGCTTCATCGCCTCGCTGATCATGGGGCTGGTGCAGACCTTCGCGGTGGTGCTCGACGTCTCGTTCGCCGACCTCCTGGCCCGGCTGGGGGTCACGATCGGCCCGACCACTCCGCTGGCCGAGGTCCTCACGATCCCCCTGCCGCGGGTGGGCGCGCTCCTGCCCTACCTGATGCTGATCCTCGTGCTGCTGATCAAGCCGCGCGGGCTCATGGGCACCCGCGACACATGAGCGAGAGCGCGGTCGGCACCACCGCCGCGCCCCTGGCGGCCGGTCGCGCCGGCGACCTCCTGCGGCGCCAGTGGCCCTGGCTCGCGACGCTCGCCTTCGCTCTCGTCGTCCCCTGGTTCTTCTACGACTGGACCACCGGGCGGCACTCCGGCTTCGTCGTCGCGATGCTGAGCCAGATCGGCATCATGGTCATCTTCGCGCTCAGCTACAACATGCTGATGGGCCAGGCCGGCCTGCTCTCCTTCGGCCACGCGGTCCTGCTGGGGCTGGGCGGCTACGTCACCGCGCACGCGATCACCGCGTCCAAGGCCGGCACGCTCCCGCTGCCGCTCGAGGTGACCCCGCTCGTGGGCGGGCTCGGGGGCCTCTTCTTCGCGATCGTCCTCGGCTACTTCGCGACCAAGCAGCGCGCCACCGCCTTCGCGATGATCACGCTCGGCATCGGGGAGCTGATCACCGCCTGCGCCCTCATGTTCCAGACCTTCTTCGGCGGCGAGGGCGGGGTGAGCACCAACCGCATGACCGGGCACAGCCTCTTCGGGCTCGGCTACGGCGGGTCGATCCAGGTCTACTACCTGATCGTGGCGTGGACCGCGATCTCGATCGCCCTGATGCTCCTGCTCACCCGGACCCCGCTCGGCCGGATGGCCAACGCCTGCCGCGACAACTTCGAGCGCGCCCAGTTCGTGGGCTACGACCCGCGGCTGGTCCGCTTCTTCCAGTTCACGCTCTCCGGCTTCTTCGCCGGCATCGCGGGCGCACTGTACACCCTCACCTACGAGATCGTCACCTACGACACGGTCGCCGCGTCCATGTCCGCCAACGCGCTGCTCATGACCTACATCGGCGGCGTGGGGGTCTTCGCGGGACCGGTGATCGGCGCGGTGCTGATCGTGCTGCTCCAGAGCTGGGTGAGCCTGCTCTCCAACTCGTGGCTCGTCTACGCGGGCGTGCTCTTCATCCTCATGGTCACCTTCGCCCCCGGCGGCATCGGCGGCCTCGTGATGATGCACCAGCCGATCTGGCGGGCCCGCCGGCTCGGTCGCCTCGCCGGCCCCTATCTCTGGCTGCTGGTCCCCGCCCTGCTGGTGGTGGTGGGCTTCGTGCTGGTGGTCGAGCTGTGCTCGTTCCTCACCATCGGAGCCGCGCAGGGCAAGAGCTTCACCCTGTCGCGCGTCACCATCGAGCCCCACACTCCGCTGCCGTGGGCGGTGGCCGCGGTACTGCTGGTCGGCGGCGGTCTCTGGCTGCGCCACGCCGCGGGCCGGTTCGCGCTGGCCTGGCACGCGGTGGTAGACGAGATCAAGGCGGCGGGGATGCGCGCGTGACCGCCCCCACCCTGCGCCTGATCGACGTGGAGAAGAGCTTCGGCCCCACCGCGGTCATCATGGGCGTGAGCCTCGACGTGACCACCGGCTCGCGCCACGCCATCATCGGACCGAACGGGGCGGGCAAGACCACGCTCTTCAACCTGGTCAGCGGCCGCTTCCCGCTCTCCGCCGGCCGCATCGAGCTGCACGGCCGCCGCATCGACGGACTGGACCCTCACGAGATCACCCGGCGCGGCCTCTCGCGCAGCTTCCAGGTCACGTCGATCTTCTCCCGCATGAGCGTGTTCGAGAACATCCGCTGCGGGCTCCTCTGGTCGCGGGGCTATCGCTATTCCTTCTGGCACCTCCTGGGCCGCGAGCGGGCCCTGAACGAGGCGGCGGAGCGGCTCCTCGCCGAGGTGAACCTCGAGGCGCGGCGCGACCTCCCGGCCGGCCTCCTCTCCTACGCCGAGCAGCGCGCCCTCGAGATCGGCATCACCATCGCGGGCGGCGCCGACACCGTGCTTCTCGACGAGCCGACCGCGGGCATGAGCCGGAGCGAGGCCGACCACGCGGTGGCCCTCATCCGGCGCATCACCGCGGGCAAGACGCTGGTGATGGTCGAGCACGACATGAGCGTGGTCTTCGACCTCGCCGACGTGGTGACGGTGCTGGTCTACGGCCAGGTCATCGCCTCCGGGCCGCCGGCCGAGATCCGCGCGAACCGCGCGGTGCAGGACGCCTACCTCGGGGCCCCCGTCGAGACCGGGATCGCCTGATGCTCTCGGTGCGCGACCTGCACGCCTACTACGGCAAGAGCCACATCCTCCAGGGCGTGAACCTGGAGGTGGGCGGCGGCGAGATCGTGAGCCTGCTCGGGCGGAACGGAGTCGGCCGCTCGACCACGTGCAAGGCGATCATGGGCCTGGTGGAGCCGGTGGGCGAGGTGATCTGGAAGGGCCAGAGCCTGGCCGGCAAGCGCGCCGACGTCATCGCCCACGCCGGCATCGGCTACGTGCCGGAGGACCGCCAGGTCTTCCCCACCCTGACCGTGCGCCAGAACCTCGAGCTGGGGCTCAAGCAGGCCGGGCGCTTCGGCCGCTGGTCCTTCGACGACATGTTCGACCTCTTCCCCCTTCTGCGCGAGCGCCAGCACAACATCGCGGGCGTGCTCTCGGGGGGCGAGCAGCAGATGCTGACCATGGGCCGCACCCTGATGGGCGATCCGGAGCTGGTCATCATCGACGAGCCCACCGAGGGCCTCGCCCCCATGCTGGTGACCCAGGTGGGGCGCTTCCTCGACGAGATCGCCCGTCGGGGCGTCTCGATCCTCCTCGTCGAGCAGAAGCTCACCATCGCGCTCAAGATCTCGCACCGGGTGTACGTCATGGGCCACGGCCGCATCGTGTTCGAGGGCACGCCGGCCGCCCTGGCCGCCAACGCCGCGGTGCGGAAGGAGAACCTCGAGGTATGAAAACCCCCCGCAAGGGATTCCGGCAGATGGTGGACGAGGCCAAGTCTCGCATCAAGACCATCAGCCTCGAGGAGGCCAAGCAGCGCCTCGGGAGCGAGCGGGTCGTATTCGTCGACCTTCGAGATGTCCGCGAGCTCGAGCGCGAGGGCATGATCCCGGGGGCGTTCCACTGCCCCCGCGGCATGCTCGAGTTCTGGATCGATCCGGACAGCCCCTACCACAAGGACGTCTTCGCGGCCGACAAGGAGTTCGTCTTCTACTGCAACGGGGCCTGGCGCTCCGCCCTCGCCGCCGACGTGGCGCAGCAGATGGGCCTCGAGTCCGTCGTCGAGATGGACGGCGGCTTCACCGCGTGGAAGAGCAAGGGCTTCCCGGTGGTGGAGCGGCCCAGCAAGAAGGCCTAGAGCCGCGTCCGAGGGGCGATCTCGAGCTTCGACCGCTCGACGTCGCCGTCGGTATCGGCGTCGGGCTCGTTCGACTCCGACGCGATGATCTCCACGACCACGCCGGTGCCCGGCACCAGCCGGATGCTCTTCAGCATCATCTCGTCGAGCCCCATCGCCTGCGCGCCGCGGACCGCGCGGCGCAGCGCGCTCGCCACCGCCGCCTCCACGCCGGCCTGACCCTCGTCCTCCACCACCGGCGCCACCGTCACGATGGAGGCCATGCTCGCGGCGGCGTGATCGACGCCGATTGCCGCGCTCGCTCCCAGCACCAGTCCCACGATCACGAGCCAGCGTGTCATTGTGATCTCCCTTCCCAGTCGCTCCGCTCTGCCATCAGAGTCAGGCAAGGTCCGTGCCCGAGCCCCGATCCGCGCTTCCCGCCCCTCTTCCGATCGGCGCGCGAGCCGCGCGCGGTCCGCCGGAACGTCTTACCGCGTTCCCCCGACCGGATCGGGGTCGGGGCCGCGGCGGGGGCGTGGTACGATTCGAGCCATGGCGAGCCAGAACGAGAACGATCCGCCCGCGGAAGAGCCGCAGACCCTGCCGATGATCCTCCCCGGCACCGCGCAGGGCCCCGTCGTCGAGCAGCCCGCCAAGCTGATCCGCATCGCGTCGATGATCCGGGAGCTGCTTCAGGACGTACGCCAGTCGCAGCCCGACGAGGCCGGGCGCAAGCGGCTCCGCGAGGTCTACGAGCGGGCGCTCGCCGCGCTCAAGGAAGGCGTGTCGAAGGAGCTGCAGGACGAGCTCGAGACGCTGACCCTGCCGCTCGAGAACACCCCGAGCGAATCCGAGGTCCGGCTCGCCCAGGCCCAGCTGCTGGGATGGCTCGAGGGCCTCTTCCAGGGAATCCAGGCCGCCCTCTGGACGCAGCACATGCAGGCGCGCGCCGAGATCGAGGAGATGCGCCGTCGCCGGGGCCTGCCGCCCGGACCCGAGATGGGGGCGCCCCGAGACCCCGGCCAGTATCTCTAGCCGGCGATCCCTGGCCCCCGATCCCGGGGCGGGCCCGGCGGAAGTTGCCTGGTCAGATCTACCGGGTAAGGAGCGCCTTCCTAATACCCCTGCTCGTAGTGCACCTGTGCGCACCAGAGCGCACTCTGGAGCAAACAGAACCAACAGTCTCCTCGGGGTGGCGAGCCATGGGCGGCCTCGGGCGCGGGGCATAGCTCCTGGTGTTCAGCATGACCTGGGCCTGCGCGCGCGCTCGTGAGGAGCGCGGGATGGGCGATCGCGGTGTGGGTCGGGAGCGGCCTCATCTGGATCGGATTGCAATACGGCCAAGAATACGTGGCCCTGGGATGCCCGCGACCCGCTCCTTGCGCAGACAATGGGTCGCGGCTTCGCCGCCGGGATCCTCGAGCACGAGCGTCATGCCGGCCATCGCGCGGGATTCGTGCGCGGAGTATTCCCCGACAGGCGCGACCAGCAGCATCGGCTCCAGGCTGTCGCCGGAGCCTCGGTAGAGGGCGAGCTCGCCCTCCCGCAACACCGAGAACAGGTGGCGAGAAAGCGCCGTCACGACAGGCACTCGTGATCGCCGAGGTGCCAGGCGACCTAGGCCGTCTCGACGTAGCCGGTCACGGCGTGAGGCTGGCTGCCGAGTTCACCGGACGTCATGGCCCAGCACCCGCTTTATGGCATTGAGCAGGGCATCGGCCCGGACAGGCTTCCCGAGGAACGCGACCGCACCGGCCTCCCGGGATCGCTGGCGCGCTTCGTGGTCGTCGTGAGCAGTCAGAATGATCACAGGAATTCGGGAGCCAGTGGCCGCCAGGTGACGAAGCAGATCAAAACCATTCATCCCGCCCATCCGCAGATCGAGCACCAGACAGCCGGTGTTCTCCTGCTGGCCGGAGCTCAAGAACTCTTCCGCTGATGCGAACGTGTCTACTTGGAAGCCGACCGAAGTCAAGAGATTGCTGAGGGACCGACGCAGTGATTGGTCGTCGTCCACTACGGAGACCGTCCGCCTGGTGCGCTCGCCCATCCTCGCCAGTCCGTGGGAATTACTCGGAATCGTCGATCTGCTACCAGTCTAGTTTGCTGGGTGGAAAGCGTCTACCCGACCTTTGGTGGGGTTCGACCACTCCCGGCAGCGGTAATCCCGAGGCGCGCGGCGGTCCGGACGAGCTCCGCCA
>WNFK01222288.1_pt1 | contig 11019 bp, 6 predicted proteins | sample 5400281 | NCBI WGS metagenome assembly WNFK01 (sample SAMN13153350, study PRJNA577476) | soil metagenome | isolation source: 20 cm soil on Douglas fir-dominated hillslope | place: USA:California | collected 2013-09-17
GTCTCGACCTGCGCGATCGTCACCCGCCCTGCCATCGCGGCCAGAGGGTTGAAGTTCATGGCCGTCTTGTTGAACAGCAGATTCCCCTCGGTGTCCCCCACCTGGGCGTGCACAAGGGCGAAGTCTGCGGTGATCGATTCCTCGAGCACGTAGGTCCGTCCGCCGATCTGGCGCGTTTCCTTCGGGGGCGATGCCACCGCCACACTGCCGTCGGCGTGATACCGCCACGGCAGGCCACCCTCTGAGACCGGCGTGCCTACCCCGGCCGGGGTGAAGAACGCCGGGATGCCCGCACCACCGGCGCGGAGCTTTTCCGCCAGGGTGCCCTGCGGAGTCAACTCCACCTCGAGCTCACCGGACAGATATTGACGGGCGAACTCCTTGTTCTCCCCGACGTAGGAGGCGGTGACCCGGCGGATCCGGCCCGCGGACAACAAGATTCCCAGCCCGTAGTCGTCGACTCCGCAGTTGTTGGAGTACACCTCCAGGTCGGTGGCATCGCCCTCGCAGATGGCGGCGATCAACGCATCCGGGATGCCGCAGAGCCCGAATCCACCGACGGCCAGCGTCGAATCGCTCGTGATGTCGGCGACGGCGTCGCCGGCTGACTGCACAACTTTGTTCATGCCGGGGCTCCGATGGCGAGCGTCGCCAGCTGGGTGAGGACCGTTTCGGGTACCGCACCGGAGGGGATCTCGGCGAGATAGAACGCGGCGTCCTCGAGCGACTCGCCGTCGGCGTCCCAGAACTGTTCGGGTATGACGGCCCCGTTAGGCCCGTTGAGAATGGACACTCGGGTGGCGCCGCGTTTACCGAGGGACCAGCGATAGTGCTCGGTGACATTGAGGATCGGTGAATACGTCGTTATCGGTACGTCCGGAAGCGGGCAGCCCGCGCTGCGCGCGTCGAGTAGGACGGCGGTAACCGGCAGCTGTGCCAGACCGCGTAGCCAGTCGGCGATGTACACCGACATGTTTTCCGCGTCGTCGACGTCGATGTCTGCCGCCGTGCCCGCGCCACATATTTCGTGCGTGCTGGCCAACCAGACGGTGGGTGCCGGGATCTGTAGCACCAGAGGCGCTTTGGAGGTCTGGGCCAGGACGGAGGCAAGTTCGCTCGCCTGGTGTGTCGTTTCCGGGTCGGCCAGCAGGGTCTTGAGTGCGTATCCGGTGCGGGTTCGTGCCGACATCGACTCGCGCAGACGCTCGTTCGCGGCGATGCGTGCGGTGTGGAAACGCCCGAGGTCGAGCAGTGTCACATCGGGGTTCAACAGCCCCTGCGCCTGTCCGACGAAGTTCGCGTACCTGACGGGGTCGGTCCACGGCACGGGTTGACCGCGCAGGAACACCGACTGGGCGTAGTCGTGGTGGTCGATGATGACCGCTCGGTCGCGCCCTGACCGCGGCGCGGACAGGACCGAGTCGAAGTCCAATGTCATGACATCTCCTGGATATTCGGGGAGGGAGGGCGGCCCGGGCTTGCGGTGGTGAGAGTTGAGCCCGGGCCGCGCGGTTCGGATGGGCAGTGGTCAGGACTTCCGGGTGACCTTTTCGCCGTGCTTGTCCTCGAGTTCGCGGACACGCTCCTCGAGCGCAGCGACCTTGAGGTCCCGGGCGTCGGGCATCATGATGATCGGCATGTCCGCCACCGTCGCCTCGATGCGCTGGGGACCGTTGACCGTGAAGTAGGTGGCGGTCAGCTTGTCGGTATCATCGCCCCACGACCCGTAGTACAGCAGGTCTTTCGGGGGTTCGGGCTTGACGAACTCCTTGACGAACTCGCTGTACGGTCTGCCGCGGTTAAGGCGGTCTTGGCGCAGCCGTGCCCGCGTGAGACTGGTGGCTTCCTCGTCGATGACCAGGGTGTCCGGGTCGTATTCGACGCCGTAGATCTGGTGTGCGACCTTGGCCGAGATGCGGTCGAGTTCGAGGTCCGCGATGACCGCGGCCGGGTCACGCTCGAGCGCGTCGCCGTAGCCGCCGCCGGTTCCCTGGCTGATCATGTACAGCTCGCCGTCCTTGGCGATGTCGAACTGCAGGCCCATGTGGCTGGTCATGTACTGGCCACCCTCGAAAGGCTGCTCGTTCATGACCTTTTCGATCGAGAGGTCGAACCGCTCGGGGTTCTCGCGGATGACGTCGTAGACGTTGACGCCCTTGACCCGTGCCAGCGGGTAGGTGTTGGAACCATAGCCGCCGAACGTGCCGGTGATGGAGGAGAACTTGGCGCCCGAGGTCACCGTCATGAATCCCCACAGGGGGGTTCCCTCGGCGGCAACGATCATCTCGTATCCCATGCCGCCGCGGTACTTGCCGAAACCCTGGTTGTCCCGCACGAGTCGCTTGGCGACCAGCTGCATGAACGGCACTTCCTCCTCCATGACCTCCTGCTCTGCAGTATCGGCCATGGCGCAGAAGAGCGGGGAGACGGCGTCTTCACCGTCGCGGAATGCCTTGGCGCCGCCGCCCATTCCGTTGAGGTCGGCGCACAGGTTGCCCACTTGATCTCCGTGCTGGGTGATCCCGCCCCACAGAAACGTGTTGATCTGGTTGAACCAGGGCGCGATCACGTTGGAGAACTTCTCCGGGTTGGAGAACTGCAGCTTCGCCCACGGGGTCTGCAGGGCGGAGAATCCGCGGAAGGACGCCTGCAGGGACTGGCCCATGGGTGCGTCGTAGCCGGCGTCGGCCCAGGTGTGCTCGTCGGAGATGATCTCGATGGGTGACATCGCCGAGGTGCAGCGCGGCAGGTCCGGCCACCAGAACGCCAAGATCGCCTGCATCATCATGGATTTGACCGAGCACAGCGGCGAGTTGATGGCACGGTTGAGAATCTCCGGACCGGTGCCGCGAAGATCGATCGTCATCTGGTCGCCCTTGACGGTGATCTCACAGGCGAACTTGATCAGGATGTTCTCCTTGAGAGTGGAGTCCATGAACTGGTTGAACCGCACCGTGCCGTCCGGCAGTTCGCTGATCCGCCGACGCACCTCGGCCTCGACATCCTCGACCGTGATACGCAGTGCCGCGACGAAGGTTTCGACCCCGACCTCGTCGATGATGGCGTCGATCCGTTCCTGGATACGTTGCACTGCACCGATTTTCACCTTCAGATCAGCAAGCTGCAGCTTGGGGTCGCGCACCGAGTGTTGCAGGAAGGTGAGCAGGTCACGGCGAAGATGGCCGCGCTCGACGATCTTGAACGGCGACATCCGCAGCCCGTCGTCGAACGGGGTCTCCGATCCCGACGGCATGCCACCGGGTTCGCAGGCGCCGTTCTCGCCCTCGTGAATGGTTGCCGCCACCCAGGCGATGATCTGCCCGTTGCGCATCACCGGCATGATCATCGACTGGTCGGTGTTGTGGACATTGCCGAACCGGGCGTCGTTGTGGATGAATCCGTCGCCCGGGTTGATGCCGACGGTGGGTTCGTCCTTCCAATACTTCATGACGTATCGGATCGGGTGGTGCAGGATCGCGGAGAACGCGATGACACCGTGGCAGGACAGGTAGGTGACGTCCCCGGCGGCGGTGTAGATCGCCGTCGTGAGGTCGCCCCACTTCGCGCCGGGCGCCGCGCCCATGGCCTCACACATTTCGTAGCCCTCGTCGAGGGCACCCGCGAGGCGCTTGCGGATGCGGTCGACCTGCAGCGGGTCGACGCCCTTGCGGATGCATTCGTCCTCGAACTCGCTGCGGCTGGTGATGTGGTGCGAGCGCATGATGTCGCGGTCAGGACCGAGGAACAGAGTGGTGTCGTCCATGAACTGGTCGACCCACTCCTGCTCCTGGGTGGTCAGCGGTGAGCTGAGTTCGGGGATCGGTGCGGAGGTGTGCTCGTGAACAGCGGTCATGATGGATAGCTCCTTCAGTCGTTCGGGGTTCGTCAGCTGCTGGCGGGCGCGGTACTGGACTGGTCGTCTTTGAGGAACCACACGGCTCCTTGCGGTGTCGGCTCGAGGCGCCACGTCGGTTCGACGAGATAGGTGGTGTTCTCGGTCGTGACAATCGCCGGACCGGGCACCACCCTCCGGTGGTCCAGGGCAGCCGCGTCGTAGATCGGTGTGTCGACCGGCGCGCTTTCCTTGACGAAGTGCACCTTGCGGTGGCTGATCGGCGTGGGAACGGTGCGCTCGCCGTCGTATTCGAGTGATTCGAACTGCACCGCGTCTCCGTCGACGTACGCGGCGACGCGGATGGTTTGCACCCGAATGCCGGCCTCCGGCGCCTGTGAGCCCTCGCCGTAGCGCTGACCGTAGATGTCGGAGAAGGTGCGGATCATGTGCAGGACGTCTCCGACACCGTTCATGCGGTTGATGTCGAACACGACCGCTGTGGTCACCAGCTGGTTTCCGTAGCGCAGGTCCATTTCGAGACGGTGCTCAACGACGTCGGGTGAGAATCCCTGACGCACAAGGTCCTCGGTGCCGAGGCGCTCGAGTTCCTCGACGATCGCGTTGAATTCGCTGTACTTGTCGTACAGGCTTCGGTCGGTGGCGTTGTACATCACCACGTGGGCGCCGCGTTCATGGAAATGCAGCTGCTTCATGTTTCCCGCGCCGCACGCGGAGAACACCGACGCAAACGGCGGCGCGAGGATGCGGGAGATCCCGGCGTGGTCGGCGATACCGCACGCATGCAGCGGGCCGTTGCCGCCGTAGGCGAGCATGGTGAAGTCTTCCGGCAGGTAGCCGCGGACCCGCAGTTCCTTGGCCATTCCGATCGCCATCTGCTCGTCGACGGAGTTCTTGATGACCTTGGCGGCCTCGATCACGTCCATGTCAAGGGGATCGCAGATCTCCTCTTCGATGGCGAATCGGGCCCGCTTCGGGTTGAGCTTGATGAAGCCGTTGGCGTAGTTGTCCGGGTCGAGGTAGCCGAGCAGCAGGTCGGCGTCGGTGACCGTCGGCTGCAGTCCGCCGCGGTCGTAGCAGGCGGGTCCCGGATCCGAGCCGGCCGATTCCGGGCCCAGCTTGACGGCGTTGTAGATCCGGTCGTAGCTGGCGATCGATCCGCCACCGGCACCGAGGGTGAGAAGGTGGATCATCGGGACCGACACCAGCCAGCGGTCGATCGTGGGCTGGAAGTCGTAGTGCTTGACGCCGCCTTCGGGCACCAGGCCGATGTCGAAGGAGGTTCCACCCATGTCGGTCGTGATGATGTGGCCGAGACCGGTGGCCCTGGCCAGGTGTTCGCCCGCGCCGACACCCGCGATGGGACCGGAGTGGATGGTCTGCAGCGCATCGGTGGAGTTCATCTGCGCCATGCCGCCGGAGTTGTGAATGACGAGCATCGGCTTGGTGTAGCCAGACTCGCGCAGGTTGCTCGAGAGCTGTCCGAGCGCGTGGAACATGATCTCATGTAGGAAGCCGTCGACGATCGTCGAGGTGGCGCGGACGTACTCGCCCTTACGGCCGGACACCTGATGCCCCAGCAGTACCGGGATGGCCCCGAGTTGGTGGGCCGGGTACTCCTCGAGGATCAGCTCGAGGATCCGCTGTTCGTGTTCGGGGTTCTCCGTTGAATTCACCAGGGACACGACGATGGCTTCTGCGCCGTTGTCGACGAGTTCACGCACCGCCTGACGGACATGGTTCTCGTCGAGGGGCACCACGACCTTGCCCGCGGAGTTGACCCGCTCGCGCACCGATCGGATGAGCTTGCGGTGGACCAGCGGTTCCGGGCGCTCCGCGGCCGGCAGGTTTTGCTGCATGGACGGATCGAGGCCTTCGCCGTAGCCGCGGCCACGCGAGAGGGGAATCGTGTCCTCGAAGCCGTGGGTGACCAGGGCCCCCACCTTGGGACCTTTGCGCTCGATGAGTGCGTTTGTCCCGAGGGTGGTCGCATAGCGAACGGAGTCGACGCCGGCAAGGTTGTGATGAGTCGTCAACGCCTTGGCTTCGATGTGCTTGTCGTTCCAGACGAAGAAGCAATCGGTGAAGGTGCCGCCGATGTCGACGGAGATGCGTTTCATTGTGGTGGTCTCCTTACTAGCCGTGCACTCAGTGGTGGTGTGTTGCGGCGCCGGCTTCGGCGTCTTCGCCCGGCCCGTAGGTGATCGCTGTTTGCGGATCGACTCCGCGTTCGAGCCATTTCGCGCGGAGGGAATCGATGTCCCAGATCATGTCGACCGTCGGCGGATGTCCGGGCGGCAGATACTCCGTCTCGATCTGAGTTCCGCAGCCGGGGCAGTAGAACTCCAGAATCCGGCAGTAGTCGGGGTCCGGGGCGAACGTGAACTCGTACTTGTCGGGGTCGATGATCGCCTGGTGGATCTCGCGCGGGTCACGGTCGTAGACGAGCGTGCCCTCTTTGTAATTGCCTCGGGCACTGCCGAGTTCGTGTTCGCAGACTCGGCACACCCATTGTTCGGTGTCCAGGTCGATGGCGAGGTATTCGGTCATCGGAATGCGCATGGTGTCAATCTCTTTCGTAGATTCGAAGGTCGGTTCAGGGGAGGTCGGTGAGGCTGAGATCGCCGGCGCCGGACACCTCGAACGTCCAGCCCGGGAGAACGCGGGCTGTGTAGAAGGGGCCTTCGACGATCGCCGGGCCTTCGGCGAAGGCTCCGGGCTGTTGGTCGGCGAGCGTGTACACCGACACTTCGTCCACGGTGTCTGTAGCCGACCTGACGCCGGTGTCGATGTTCACGTGTTGGAGCGCGTGGCGGACTTCGAGCGTCAGCGAGGCCTGCTGCCCGGCCTCGGTGTCGGGAGCATCGCCGACGCTGTAGTCGGATTCGGACACGATCCCGCCAGCGGGGTCTTCGACGACCAGTTTCCATGTCACAGCGCAGGCGGCGAGTTCGTAGCCTTCCTGGAACATGTCCCGTTCGGCCCGCTCGAGCATCGAGTCGTGCGCTTGCCTTGCGGCGTCGGCGGTCGGCTCGGGAAGGGCGAATTCGTAGCTTTGCGCGATGTCGGAGAAACCGATGCCGAAGGCGGAGAACACCGCGGCCATCTTCGGGATCAACACGCTGTGCACCCCGGTGAGTTGCGCCGCTCCACACGCGCTCATCGGGCCGGCACCGCCGAACGCGGCGATGGTCGTCTCGCGCGGATCGTCGATGGCCGGTGCGAACGACTCGGCGATCCGCTGGAAGTACGCGGATTCCATTCTGACCAGGGCCTCTTCGACGCTAATGCCGAGCGGACCCGCGACAGCCGCGCGGATCGCGGTCTTCGACCGCTCAGCGTCGAGTGAGAACCCGCCGTCGAGGTAGGTGTCCGGATCGAGGACCCCCAGCAACAGGTTGACATCGGTGATGGTGGCGTCGGTGCCGCCGAATCCGAAGCACGCGGGCCCGGGGGCGGCCCCGACGCTTTCCGGGCCGACAGTGATCTCGCCGTCCTTGACGGCGATGATCGAGCTTCCGCCGACTCCGCTCGATTGCACGTCGCTCATCGGGATGGAGATCGGTGCTCCCTCGATCGACCCGCGCCGGTCGGTGAGGATCGCTTCCTTCCGGACGGATCCGACGTCGGTGGTGGTACCCCCCACATCGATCATCAACACGTGGCCCAAGCCGTACGCCTGCGCGAGGGCGCGGGTGCCTTCGAGCCCACCGCGGGGCCCGGACGAATAGGTCTTGAGGGCAACCGATTTCGCCACGCGGGAGGACGCGCCGTCGTTGCGGTAGATCAGCAGCGGATTCTTGACCCGGTGGCTGCGCAGGCGGTCCTCGGCGTTGTACAGGAATCGCTCCATCGTCGGATGCAGGAAGGAGTTGAGCACGCTCGACCAGATCCGACGCGACCGCACGCGGTCCGTGGTGAACTCCGACGAGTACAGGATCGGCACGGAACCGAGCAGATGGCGCGGGAACTTGCGGAGCAGGATCCGGCGGATGCGGCGCTCGGCACCGTCGGCCCCATCACCCGCCGCGACCACGAGGCGAGCCGCGCCATCGGTGGTCAGCTTGTTGACCTGGCGAACAAGCTCGGCGGTGAGCTCCTCGTCGTCGCGCTCGACGTCGATCGCCGCGATACGGTCACCGACCAGATCATCGAACAACGCACGCTCGGCAGCGGAGCCGCGCAACTCGTCCAAGACGGCGATGTCGTCAGTGATCAGACCGATCCGCGGTCCCTTACGTTCGACAAGGGCATTGGTGCCCTGGGTCGTCGAGTAGCGGATGTGCTTGGTGCTGTGCAGCAGCTCGGGTAGTGAAGGCTGCCCGAAAATCTCGGTCGATGCCTTCGTGATGCCGTCGAACAAGCACTGGGACAGGTCGAACGGCGTCGTCAGTGTCTTGGTGAACGTGAACTCCGTCCCGTCCCACACACAGATGTCGGTCAGCGTCCCACCGTTGTCGATATTGATCAGGCGTTCCATCGAGGCTCCTAACTCGTCCGGTTGGGCAATCCATGACTCACGCCACAGCTGCCTGCTTCGGGACCAGTCTCACTTCGATGCATGGGTTGTGATCTGTCCCACTTTGGGACACCCTTGTTGTGCGTGCGCGGCCGGTCTCACGCAGTTCGGCGAGGTTGGGAGCCGACAGGTCGGCGGTTGGTCGAACACGTAGTGCGAGGTTGGAGAACCATCGATGGAGTCGTCAGACCGTCGCTTCAAGGTGGCGGATGCCCGTGTCGGGTATCTGTCGACCGGCGACGCCGACCAGGGCGCCGTGTCGGACTTCGTGGCCGCGTCGTGGCGTCGCTCGCGGGGCGCCGGAGTGGCCGCGGATGGCGGGGAAGTCCCCTTCATCGGAGACGTCGACATTTCTTCTCGGCTGGTCCGATGCTCTCAACCGATCATCGATCGGCTCATCGATGCCACCGAGGACATTCCGTTGAGCATCGCGTTGTCCGACAACAAGGCGCGGGTTCTCACGCGCGTCGACACCACCCGGACCATCGGGTTGCTTCTCGACAATATCTCCCTCGCCCCGGGATTTGACTACGCAGAGGGTCACATCGGCACTAACGGTGTCGGGACAGTTCTCGAGGCCGGCCGGTCCGCCCAGATCGTCGGGCCAGAGCATTTTCACGAACGCTTTCAGGCGTATTCATGTTCGGGTGCACCGATCCACGATCCAATGACTGGGCACATCGAAGGCGTTCTCGACCTCACCTGTCTAACCGAACACTCCACGCCGATGCTGCACAGCATCGTGCGCTCGGCCGCTAACGAGATCGAACAGAGTTTGTTGAATGATCGAAGCCTGCAACAACAAGCGCTGTTCGAGGCGTTTCTGCGCGTCGATTCACACTCGAAGTCAGCGGTATTCGCGATCGGTGGCCGGGTAATGATGGCAAATGCACTGGCGCAGAGCACCTTTGATCCTGTAGAGCAGCGAATGATCGGGCATCACGCTCGATATCTGATGGAATGCAGGAGCGCCGCGGAAGACGAAATCGAGCTTCCCGGTGAGAGATTGGTGCGCCTGCGGGGCACGCGAGTGAGCGCCGGATCCGAGATCGCAGGAATCGTGGTGGAAGTCCGTGATGCGCAGGAACGATCGGCGCGGCGTTCTCGTGGTATTCGCGACACCACACGGCGTACCCGCCGAGCAGCCGGCTCTTTCATCGCAAGCAGCCGCACAGGGGCGGCCTTGGGGCAGGACAGTCACTCACCGCTGTGGCGGCGGGCATGCAGTGAGGTCGTCGAGGCCCTCAAGAAGAACGACTCATTGTTGGTAATAGGTGAACCGGGGACAGGCAAATTCACTCTGATCGCGACCGCCTTCCACCACATCCATCCCGGCAGCAGAACCATCGAACTTGACGCAAACGACATCACACACGACAGAATCGCGAAGGAGACGCTCGAGACGACCGTCCCCACCGTCTACATCCTGCGCCGATTGCAGGACCTGACGCCCGAAGGGGTCACAAAGGCCCAGGCGTTCCTCAGCGAAACAGGCCGCAACGAGCCGCCGGTGTGTGTCGCGGCCACAGTATCGGAATCGTGCTTGGACACCGGCCCGGTACAGGACCTGCTGCCACACTTCCAACGGTCGGCGTCGGTACCAGCCCTACGGCACCGCATCGACGATCTCCCGGCACTCACTCGCCAACTCCTCGCCAAGAGCTCACGCGGGCGAAGCACATCCGTGAACGCGGCAGCAATGCGGACGATGGCCAGATATACCTGGCCCGGCAACCTGCGCCAGCTCGACGACGCACTCCGGACAGCGATCGGCCACCGACCGGTCGGCGAAATTCAGCCCGAAGATCTTCCCGGCTACTGTTGCCAGACCTCGGGGAGGACACTCAGCGCGCTCGAATCAATCGAGCGAGACGCGATCATCCAGGCGCTGCGTGATGCCGGCGGGAACCGTGTGCAGGCCGCAGCAACCCTCGGTATCGCCCGTTCATCGCTGTACCGCAAACTGAAGAGCTTCGGCATCGACATCGACTGAGGTATCGCGGAGGCCGACGCCTCGCACCATTCGACAACCACCGAAAAACACTCCGCTCAACATGAGCATGTCCCGAACCGGACCGCCGATCCATAGCTGGGTGTCGACGACGCGTCGTCCAGCAGCGCCAACGGGATCGGATAGCTGTCCTCGTGCCCGAACACCTCGGTGTCGGCCGCGCGCACGATGACCGGGCCGGCTTTCGGGTAGAGGCGGCGGGCCGGCGAAGGAACCCCGGGTTCCGTGACCGCTCCTTCGGGGTCGATCGCATCGCTCTCAATTCACCGCTCCCCTCGAGATCCGGGTTCGGAATGCCATTGCAGGCTGTCCAGATCTGGGACAGTTCGGATCCGTACTCCGCGACAACTATGACCTGTATCACGTGTTGTCGTAGTTGGAGAAGGACCGAGCGCAATGATCATCATGGAGAAGCCGTTCAGGCCGTGCTGGCGACATCACAGGACACAGCGGGCGGTACCAACGACGGCGATCTATCGGGTCACTGATCGCCTGCACGAAGGACGTACGGTTGACGTGCCGTGTCATCAGATTGTGACCACCGTCTCGGCGTGGCTGGCGGAGTTGGGGGCCCATAGCCCGTTGGTTGAGGACCTTGCACGAGCGGTACACGTCGGCGACTGGCCGGCAGCCTAC
>WNFK01030534.1_pt1 | contig 11017 bp, 10 predicted proteins | sample 5400281 | NCBI WGS metagenome assembly WNFK01 (sample SAMN13153350, study PRJNA577476) | soil metagenome | isolation source: 20 cm soil on Douglas fir-dominated hillslope | place: USA:California | collected 2013-09-17
GACGATCGGGCTGGTTGGTCTCGCCTCCGCGTATTTCGGCGTGCGGGGCCAACGCGAGTTCGACAAGAAGTACGACAACGTCGGCTTCGTCATGGCCGCGATGGACAGCGGACAGAGCATCGTCACCCTCGCCGACTCGGGGATCAAGACGTTCGCCGACGTGAAGGGGCTGCACGTCGGCGTGAACGCGCTGGCATCGAAGACGCAGCTCCTCGCCGCGCTCAAGCTCTATGGGCTCAACGAGGGTGACCTGCGGCTCACCGTCATGAGCTACACGGAGCAGCTCGCCGCGCTTCGGGAAGGGACGATCGACGCCGGGTTCATCGCCCTCAGCCCCTACAACGCCGACCTGGCGGGCTTCGCCGCGGCGCAGCCGATCCGAATCCTGGGCTTCGACGCGGCCAGGGCGAAGGCGTTCGACGAGTCACCGTTCTGGACGCCGGTCACGCTCCCGGTGCGGACGTATCAGGGGCAGGATCGGGATCTCCTGGTGCCGGGCGCGCCCGCGACGCTGCTCGCCAACAAGCAGGCAGATCCGGAGCTGATCTACCAGATCGTCAAGACGATCGTCGAGCGCAACCGCGAGTTCGCCGACCTTCACCCCGGAGGTCGGGACTTCACGATCGCGAAGACGCGCGCGTTCGTCGAGCAGAACCTGGTTCCGGTGGCGTTCCACCCCGGCGCCGAGCGCTACTGGCGGGAAAAAGGCGTCCTCAAGTAACGGTCGGCCCTCATACCTCGCGGTAGAGGACGAGCAGCAGCCCGAACACGGCGAGTGCCGGCGCCCAGATCCGGCCCGGAAGGCCGCGCGCGGCCGACGGCAAGCGCAGCTCGAGCCAGCGCGACCAGCCCACCAGCAGGCTCACGAGCCCCATCGCCAGATGCGAGAGCTCCATGAAGAACGCCGACTTGCTGTCGCTCAGCTCGTGGGCGTGGGCCAGGAGCAAGATGCCGCTCGAGATCGCCACCAGCGGGAACACGTAGTTCCAGCGGGAATCCGGATGGCGGCCGTTGCGCACGCGCCACTCGGCGAAGCCGAAGAGCGCGGTGAGGATGAGCAGGATGCGGGGCTGCACCACCTCTGGGCTCAGCAGATGCTCCCAGAAGCCGACGGTTGATGAGGAGCGGCCAGTGACGCGCCCATCGCACGCCGAGCCGCTCGAGCGTTGCCAGGATACCCATGGCGACCACGAAGAGCCCCGCGACGTTGTGTCCGAACTCCGACCACGCGGTGATCTCGGCGGTGCGCGGCGCGCTCGGGTCGCTGAGATCCGAGGCGGCGGCCAGCTCGGTCAGGGTGGGGCTCGAGAGCCGCGGCCACTTCGGCGTGAAGACGACGGCGCGGATCTCGCTCCAGGTAGCGCGCTGGAATCCGGCGTCGGCGGCCGGAGGCGCCGAGCCGATCGACGCCGCGAGCAAGATCGTCACGACCGCGAGCGCGGCTTCCACCTCGAGGCGCCGGCGCACGAGTAGTGAGCCGCCATCGTCGGCCGCGCGCGGCGCGCGCCACGGGGCGAGGGTCAGGCGACCGTGGAGCGCGCGATGATTCAGCGCGCCCATCGCGAGCAGCGCCGCGAAGAGAACGATCTTCGTGAGGACCATGGCCCCGTACGAGGTGCCGATCGCGGCGCCGGCAGTGCCGACGTAGGCGAGCGAAAGGCCGAGACCCGTGAACGCGATGCCCGCGACCGCCGCCAGCGCCACCGTCGAGAAGGGGCGGAGCCACGCGTTGCCTACGCTGTCCGTGCGCAGCGCGATGATCGCGGCGCACACCAGTCCTCCCACCCAGACGCCGACGGCCACCTGATGAAGCGCCGTGACGACGAGCAATGAGGCCTGGCCGTCCATGCGGCCCATGGCGTGGCTCGCCAGAGCCCCGGTGCCGGCGAGAAGAACGCTCGAGCCCAGGAGTAGCGCGCGGCGGACGCGGGACGCCGGCGCCTGACAAAGCGCGATGACCGCGGCGACCGTGACGAGCCCGACCGTGATGCGGGCGAGGCCGGCGGTCCCGACCGTGGAGCCGAGCAGGGCGGACAGAGGCCAGCGCGCGTCGTCGACGGTCAGCGCCTCCGCGAGCGCGGCGAGCAGTCCGGCCTGCGCGAGCACCACCACGAGCGCGCCGATTCCGGTGAGCCCCAGGGCGTGCTCGAGGGCGCGAGCAGGGCGTTGCGCGGGCTCGCGGTGCAGCACGACCAGGGCGAAGACCGCGCTGCCGAGAGCGACGGCGTGGCCGACGAGCCCGGCCGCTCGCAGCCACAAGAGCATGAGCGGGATCACGACTCGCCACAGTAGCACGGCGCGCCGCTACCCCGGCGGCCGCGTCTCGCCGATCGGCCGGACCTGACGCATCACGTCGCTCGCGGTCACCACGCCGGCGGGCTCGACCGCGAGGCCGGCGGCGCTCAGCGCCCGCGCGACCCAGGTATTGCAGGTGTTGAACAAGTGGTACCGGCTGCGCGCTGCGTAGAACCAGCCCGAGCCGTACAGGCTGCGGTCGAGGCGGAGAACGGTGCCATCGCGATCAAGCTGATACTCCGCGTGGACGAAGTCCGCCAATGCGTCGAAGCTCCGGCGCGAGAGGCGGATCGCGACGGCCGCGCTGCCCGCGAACGAGTCGGCCGCCGGCGCCGTGAAGCCCACGACGTGGAGCACGCTCCCGGACGTCACAAACGCCGCCTTCATCGCCAGCCACGGCGTCGGCGACTTCGTCATGTAGAACTCGCGATCGCCCCACGCCACCTCCACCAGCGTCGCGTCCGAGAAATCGTCGAGCTCCGGCCAGCGCGCGCGGTCGACGTCGGCTCGGCGGACGATCACCGCCGTATGCCAGCCGTGGTCGAGCACCCAGACGGTGACCGCGAGCGCTTCGGCGCCGGACGGCTGCGAATTCGCCGCGGGCGTCCGGCAGCCGGCAACCGGCAGGATCGTCGCGACGAGCGCGAAGGCGAGGGCCAGCGGACGGTGCGCGCGCCGATGCCGCCGCTTCATCGCGGCGCCGTTATGACGTAGTGTGTGAATGTGAGCTCGGCGGAGCCGGCGGCCGACTGGCAGATCTCACCCGCGCGCAGGTGGGCCATCACCTTGTCCGTGATGATGGTCACCGTCATGCAGGTCCTGGACACCAGCGTGACCAATGTCGCCCTACCTCACATGCAGGGCTCGCTGTCAGCCGGTCTCGAGGAGATGTCGTGGGTCATCACCTCGTTCCTGGCCGCCAACGCCATCATCATTCCGGCCACCGGGTGGCTCTCCAACCGGTTCGGTCGCCGGAAGTTCTTCCTGATCTGCACGGTCATCTTCACAGTCAGCTCGTTCCTGTCCGGCATCGCGCCCAATCTGGAATTCCTCGTGGCCATGCGGGTGCTCCAGGGACTGGGCGGCGGCCCGGTCATCCCGATGGCGCAGGCCATCATGTGGGAAATCTTCCCGCTGAGCATGCGCGGCACCGCCATGGCCGTCTGGGGAGGCGGCATCATGATGGCGCCGATCCTCGGGCCGACCGTGGGCGGGTGGATCATCGACAACTGGTCCTGGCGCTGGATCTTCTACATCAACCTTCCCATCGGTCTCCTCGGCTTCCTGATGGTCAGCGTGTTCCTGTTCGACGCGCCGTTCGCCAAGAAGTCGCGCGGGATCGATGCGATCGGGCTCGTGCTCATGGTGGTCGGGTTCGGTCTTCTCCAGCTCGTGCTGGACCTCGGCGAGAAGAACGACTGGTTCGACTCGGGGTTCATCGTGGCGCTGCTCATGTTTGCGGTGTGCGCGATCGCCGCGTTCATCATCCGCGAGCTGCTGGCCGCCGAGCCGATCCTCGACTTGACCGTCTTCAACGACCGGAACTTTTCCGTCGGCACCATCTGCATCGCGCTGGTCGCCCTGGGGATGAACTCGAGCATGCTGCTGGTCGCCCTGTACGCGCAGAAGATCCTGGCCTGGGACGCCTGGAACGCGGGGCTCGTGCTGGCGCCCGGCGGTGTGGGGACCCTGATTGCGCTCATGATCTCGGGGCGTCTCGTCGCGCGCACGGACCAGCGTTTGATGCTCGTGGGCGGCTGCCTGCTGAACGCCGTGTCCGCGACGATGATGTCGGGCGTCACTCTCAGCATGGACTACTGGAGCCTCGCGTGGCCGAGGTTCCTCCAGGGCTTCGCCATGGGCTTCGTCTTCCCGCCTCTGCAGACGCTGACGCTCGCCACGATCCGCGTGGAGCGGCTGGGCAACGCGACCGCTGCCTACAACGTCGTGCGCAACATCGGCGGCAGCGTGGGCGTGGCACTGGCCACGACGATGCTGGTCCGGCGCAGCCAGGCGCATCAGACCACCCTGGTCACCCATCTGAACGTCTGGGACCCGGACATGGCGGCGAAGCTGCAGCAGTGGACCAACCATTTCGTCAGCCAGGGCGCCGACACGTTCACGGCCAACCGCCGGGCGCTCGCCATGCTCTACCGCGGCACCGTCGAGCAGGCCCAGGTCATGGCCTACGCCGACGACTTCTGGCTGATCTCGGTGCTGTTCATGATCATCCTGCCCCTCATCCCCCTGATGCATCGCGTGCGCACCGAGCAGAACGAGCGCGCCCGCGAGCGCCCGGGCCGGGTCGAGGCCCTGCCGTCCCCGGACAACTCACCGATCGCGCCGGAACGAGGTCTGGACTAGCCGCGGTCGGCGAAACGCAGGAACGCCGTCGCGATTTCAGCGGCGACGTCCGTGCCGGCGCGCCCGGGTGTGCGAAAGAGGTCGTGCCCCGCTCTCTCGAACGTGACCAGCTCGGTGGGAGCCGATATCAGACGTCGCGCCGCCTCGATCTCCTCGCGGGTGCCGAACGGATCGCGCGATCCGTGCGCGAAGAACGTCGGCGTCTTGAGATTCGGCAGGTGCACCGTCCTCAGCTCGGCCGGGCGGCGCGGGGGATGGAGCGGGTAGGAGAGCAGCAGAAGCATGTTGGCGAGCTCGGGCTCGCTCGCCGCCAGGATGCTCGCCTGACGACCGCCGTATGAGTGGCCGCCGAGGAAGACGCGGCCGCTCACGCTCGCTCGCATCGAGGCGACGGCTTCGCGGAGGCCCTCGCGGTCCCTCGCGGCGCCGGCTGGTCGCGGCGGCGCCGTCCGGCTCGCCTGGCGGTAGGGAAGATCGTAGCGGACGACGGTCACGCCGCGCTCGGCGAACGCCTCGCCGAGCGCGACGAGCAGCGGCGCCCGCGCGTTGCCGCCGGCGCCGTGGGTCAGGACGAGCCCGCTTCCCGACGGCGCCCGCGGCTGGTGAAGGTGCTCCGTCACGCCCGCGGAGTTCGCGTTACGAGATGCGGCGGTACATCACGTGGCGGCGGTTCGTCGTGTACGGACGGACGTGCTCCGCCCAACGCCCTTCCTCGACGGCCTTCGCCCAGGCGTCGCTGACCAGCACGGCCGGGCTCTCGACCTCGTAGAGCGCGTTGAAGGCCGGCTCGCTCTCGATCACGATCGTCTTGCGCTCGCCGCCGATCATCATCGTCACGGGCTCGCTCTTGAAGCGCGCGACCGCGATGACGCCGGGCACCGCGAGCAGCGCCGGCACGTGCTCCTTGTCGTAGACCTCGTTGAAGAGCGCTTCCTTGTCGGAGCGGACGCTCATGGCGGCGCTGAAGAGATAGCGAGTCTGGATCGGCATGGGTGGTCTCCTTGGGTACGGGATGATCGAGTGCCCCATCCTAGCGCCGATCCCCCCTCTTGTGGCATCGCGCGCGCTCGCCCCCGCTGGCAGTGGCCGGCGCGCCCGCCACCGGCGCGGCGACGGTTTGCCGGCCGCGCGCGATGCCGATGCTACGATCGACGAGGAGGGAATCATGAGTTTTGGCGGTCTCGTTTTTCTCCTCGTCCTCGTCGGGCTCGTCATCGCCATCGTCGTCACGTACAACAAGCTCGTCGGGCTGCGCCAGCGGTCCGAGGAGGCGTGGTCGGACATCGACGTGCAGCTCAAGCGTCGCACCGACCTGGTGCCGAACCTGGTCGAGACCGTCAAGGGCTACGCGGCGCACGAGCGGGGCACGCTCGACCAGGTCGTCCGCGCGCGCGGCGCGGCCATGGCGGCGCAGACGCCGGAGGCGCGCGCGCAGGCCGAGAACCAGCTGACCGGGGCTCTCCGCCAGCTCTTCGCGCTCGCCGAGTCCTATCCCGACCTCAAGGCGAACCAGAGCTTCCGGGAGCTCCAGGCCTCGCTGGGCGCGATCGAGGAGACGATCCAGAGCTCGCGCCGTTACTACAACGCGGTCGTCCGCGACCTCAACACGACCGTCGACAGCTTCCCCTCCAACCAGATCGCGCTGTTCTTCCGCTTCGCCAAGCGGACATACTTCGAGCTCGACCGCCCCGAAGACCGGCAGGTCCCGCGCGTCTCGTTCGGGAGCTGAGCGCATCGGCCGGATTCTCGCCGCGCTGGCGCTGGTGCTGGCGGCCGCGTCCCCCGCGGCGGCGCAGACGCGCGGGCTCTTCTCGATCGCGAGCTTCGTCGTCAGCATCGTGGTCAACACCGACGGCAGCCTCGTCGTGCGCGAGGACATCACGTTCGACTTCCGCGGCGCGCACCAGGGCATCTTTCGTCGGATCCCCCTGCATTACACGCGCGACGGGCTCGACTTCCCGCTCCACCTGAGCGGGATCGGTGTCTACGACGAGACGAGCCGGGCGCTCCGGACCGAGGTGACGTACCCGGGACGCTACGTGACGGTCAAGGCCTGGGTCCCGGACGCCATCGATACGAAGAAGACTGTCAGCGTCGTCTACCACGTGCGGCTGGGCGTCGTGAAGTACGACGATCACGACGAGCTGTACTGGAACGCCACCGGGAACGAGTGGAACGCGGCGATCGGCTCCGTCGAAGTGTTCGTGACCGCGCCGCCGAGCGTCGCCGACGCCGAGGTGCAGACCGCGGCGTACACGGGAGGCTTCGGCCAGGCCGGCGGCGATTACGCGGTCGATCGCGTCCAGAGCTACTGGCGGTTCCGCACGACCCGCGCCCTGCGGCCGCGCGAGGGCCTGACCGTGGTCGTCGCCTGGCCGCCCGGCCGCGTGGTGCCGCCGTCCGAGCTTCGCCGAGCCGGGTGGCTCGCGGCCGACTACTGGCCGTTGGCGCTTCCGGCGCTCGCCCTCGTGTGGGGCGCATTCGTGTGGTCGGCGTTCGGGCGCGATCCCGGAGCCAAGCAATCGGTGAAGCCCGAGTACGAGCCGCCCGGCGACCTGATTCCGGCGCAGGCCGGGGCGCTCGTCGACGAGCGCGCCCATCCGCGCGACGTCATCGCGACGGTGGTCGACCTGGCGGTGCGCGGCTATCTCGAGATCGAGCCGATCACGACGGCGTTCGGCGGGACGGACTTCATGTTCAAGCGCCTGAAGCCGATCGCCGGTGATCCCAATCTGGGCATGTTCGAGCTCTACGTGCTCGCCAAGATCTTCGGCGCCGACTGGGTGATCAACATGCGCCTGCTGTCCGAGGTGCGGCGCGACTACGAGAACGTGTTTCCCCCGATTCGCGACCGGCTCTACCGCCTGATGGTCGAGGACGGACTGTTTCCGGCGTCGCCGGGCCGCGTGCGGACCGGCTGGATGACGGCGGGCCTGCTGACGGCGGTCGGCGGATTTCTCCTGCCGCAATTCGGACCCTCCTGGCTCGGCCTGTACGAGCCGTGGCTCCGAATCGGCGTCGTCGCGAGCGGGCTCGTCTTCATCGCCTGGGGCTGGGTGATGCCGCGGAAGACCCGGGCCGGCGTGCAGATGGCGGCGAAGGTGCGTGGGTTCCAGGAGTTCCTCGAGCGCGCCGAGAAGGACCGTCTCGAGCGCCTGCCGCCCGACACGCTGCATCGCTGGCTGCCGTGGGCCATCGCGCTGGGTGTGACCGAGCGCTGGATCTTCAACTTCCAGGGCCTCAAGGTCGCGACGCCCGCCTGGTACCACGGTCGCGGCGATTTCTCCCTTCCGACCTTCGTCCACGACCTGGGCGCCTTCACGCACCGGACCGAGGAGGCGATCCTCACGACCCGCCGCGGCTACGACGCGGGCGGGGGCAGCGGCGGCGGATTCTCGTCGGGCTCGTCCGGCGGCGGCATGGGCGGGGGCGGCGGCGGAACGTTCTGAGCGCGGTCGGGCCGCCGCGGGCGGCTACGTCGACAGCCAGCGTTTCGCGTTGCCGAGCTGAGACGCGGCGAAGAACTCGATGGCCGTGGGACGAAATCCCGCGGCGGTGAACGCCAGCGCCTCGTCGCGCCACTTCTCGTCGCCGACGATGGCCATCTTCTCGATGTGTCGGCCTTCCTGGGTGACGAAGCTCACATCGCCCCAGTCACGGTGCCGCTCCCAGCCCTCGAACCCGTCGAGAAGGGCCAGCACCCGCATCGTTCCCTCTCGCGCGATGGTTTCCCGGGCGAGCTCAAGCATTTTCTCGTACTCGGCCCGCTGCAAAGTTCCCCGAACTTTCACCTGCAGGAGCTTTCCTGACGCGTCGATGACTTCCACCGGCATGGCGTCGTCCCCCTGTCCCGATTAGATCATTCGAGCGGTCCAGCGCCCCCATTCTGGCTATTGGCGGAGCGTCTCGGTCGTGACGGCGTTAGAATGTCCGCCGGTTCGACGACCAGGGGAGTGCCGTGGACCGCTCGGCGGCGACCACTGCCGCCCACACTTTTGCGCCGAGCGCGGCGGCGAGGCGCCAGGCGCTACCCCGAGGTGACCGTGCCATGACGGACGTGACCGGATTCCAGAATCGTTCGGCCGCCGGCCGGGACTCCTACGACTTTTCGGTGATCCTGGGCGGGCCGCTGTTCCAGATGTTCCGCCGCGCCCACCTGTCCGGGGACGCGCTGGAGCTCATGCACCGCCGGATCGTCGTCATCGCGATGTTCGCCTGGCTCCCGCTGCTGCTCCTGTCGATCCTGGGCGGCCGCGTGTGGGGCGATGCCGTTCGGATTTCCTTCCTGAAGGACATCGAGGTGCACCTCCGATTCCTGCTCGCGCTGCCGCTGGTGGTCGTGGCGGAGCTGGTGGTGCATCAGCGGATGCGCCCGCTCGCCCGCCAGTTCCTGGACCGCGGCATGATTTCCGATGCGGCTCGCCCGAAGTTCGACGCGGCGGTGACCTCGGCCTTTCGCCTGCGGAATTCGGTGGCGGCGGAGGTGCTGCTCATCGTGTTCGTGTACGTCTTCACCATCCTGTACGTGTGGCCGCACCAGGCCGCCGCCATCGGTGCCCTGAACATGACCACCTGGTACGCCCTGCCCGCGGGCGGAGGCGCCGACCTGTCCGCGGCGGGCTGGTGGCTTTTCTTCGTCGGCCTTCCGATGTTTCAGTTCATGCTGATGCGCTGGTATTTCCGGCTCGTCATCTGGATCCGCTTCCTCGCCGCGGTGGCGCGGTGCGCGCCTCGGCTGGTTCCCACCCATCCCGATCGCGCGGGAGGCCTCGGGTTCCTCTCGGAGACGGCGGCCGCGTTCGCGCCGCTCCTCATGGCCCATGGCGTGCTGCTCGCCGGGATGATCGCCAGTCGGATCTTCTTTCGCGGCGCGACGCTACCGGACTTCAAGATAGAGCTCATCGTGGTCCCCGTGTTCCTGCTGCTTGTCGTCCTGGGGCCGCTCATGCTGTTCGTGCCGCATCTGGCCCAAACGCGCCGTGTCGGCATGCGTGAGTACGGCACCCTGGCCCAGCGCTACGTGCGCGAGTTCGACGACAAGTGGCTCCGCGGGGGCGCACCGGCGGGCGAGCCCCTGGTGGGAAGCGCCGACATCCAGTCCCTGGCGGACCTGGGCAATAGCTTCGAGATTGTCCGAAGCATGCGCACGGCCCCCGTTAGCAAGGACGCGGTGGTCCAGCTCGCGGTGATGACCCTGGTGCCGGTCGCCCCGCTCGCCCTCACCATGATTCCACTGAACGAGCTGCTCAAGCGGCTGCTGCAGGTGGTGTTCTGACGACGGAGGGGAGGCCCATGGACGCGCCGACCACATCGCCACGCAGCTGGGATCTCACGCGGATCGTCCTCGGCGTCCTGACGATCGGCGGCTTGACGCTCCTGAGCTTCTGGGTGCTCAGGCCGTTTCTGCTCGCGGGCATCTGGGCCACGACGATCGTCGTGGCCACCTGGCCCACGCTGCGCGCCCTGGAGCGACGGCTCTGGGGAAAGCGAAGCCTCGCGGTTGCCGTCATGACGCTCCTGATGATCCTGATCATCGCCGCGCCGCTGGCGACCGCCGTCGTCGCCATCGCCGAGCGCTCGGACGAGATCGTCGCGTGGTCGAAGTCGCTCCTCACGTTCACGGTGCCGCAGCCGCCGGATTGGGTAAGGAAGGTCCCGCTGGTGGGCCGGAAGGTCGCGGCGCAGTGGAAGGCGACCGCGACGGAGTCGTCCGAGGAGCTCCTGACGCAGGCGGCTCCGTACCTGAAGGACGTCGGGGGATGGCTGATCGGCCAGGTCGGGACCCTCGGGACGTTGCTGGTGCAGCTTCTGCTGGCGGTGATCATCTCGATCATCCTCTATGCGAACGGGGAGACGGCCGCCGCCGGGGTCCTGGCGTTCGCCCGTCGGCTGGCGGGGCAGGCCGGCGAGCGCGCCGCGGTGCTCTCGGCTCAAGCCATTCGCGCCGTCGCCCTCGGCATCGTGGTCACGGCGCTGATTCAGTCGATCATCGGCGGGATCGGCCTGGCCATCGCGGGTGTGCCCTATCCATTGCTGCTGACGTCGGTCATGTTCCTGCTGGGCGTCGCGCAGATCGGAGCGGTCCCCGTGCTCCTCGGCGCTATCGTCTGGGTCTACTGGAGCAGCGGGATGTTCTGGGCCGTGGTGTTGCTCGTGTGGACGGTCGTCACGGGGGGCCTCGACAACGTCCTGCGGCCCATCCTCATCAAGAGGGGCGCCGACGTGCCGCTGCTCCTGATCTTCGCGGGCGTGCTCGGCGGCCTGCTCGCGTTCGGCCTCATCGGCCTGTTCGTCGGGCCGGTGGTGCTCTCGGTCACCTACACGCTGCTCGAGGCGTGGGTGACCCAGGGCGCGGCGC
>WNFK01063956.1_pt1 | contig 11014 bp, 13 predicted proteins | sample 5400281 | NCBI WGS metagenome assembly WNFK01 (sample SAMN13153350, study PRJNA577476) | soil metagenome | isolation source: 20 cm soil on Douglas fir-dominated hillslope | place: USA:California | collected 2013-09-17
TAGCGCGATGCGCGGCAGATTTACAGTCTGCTCCCTTTGGCCACTCGGGCACCCCACCCGATGCTCCGCCCCCACTGACAACAGACCCCGCGTTCGGTCGGCGCGGGGTTTGTTGTTTCCTCGGAGTCCGGGATCCTGCTGCTTCCGCTTCGGCAACGTGAGCTGACGAAGGGACTCGAACCCTCAACCTGCTGATTACAAATCAGCTGCTCTACCAGTTGAGCTACGTCAGCTGGTGATCGCTAAATCTGACAGACTCATATCTTAAACTGGGCTGGACACTTAGGCAACCCGCCACTTGGTCCCCATCGGCGTGTCCTCGATCTCCACGCCCCGCGCCTTGAGCTCCGCGCGGATGGCGTCGGCGGCCTTGAAATCCTTGGACTTACGGGCCCGATCCCGGGCGGCGAGCCGCTCGGCGACCCAGCCGGCCAGCTGCGGATCCACCGCCTTGGGAGTCGGGAGGACATCCAAGAGCCCCGCCACGCGCTCGAAAGCGGCGCGCGCCCCCCGTCCCTTCGTACTAGTAACGCGGTCCAGTTCCCGGTTGCCGGCACGTACGAACTCAAACAGCGCCGCCACGGCACGCGGCGCATCGAGGTCATCGTCGAGTGCCGCGGCGAACTCCGACTCCAGCTTCTTCGCCAGCTCCGGCAGGTCGCCGCCCGATGTTTGCAACCGCTCGTGGAACTCGCCGAGCCGGCGGACACCTTCGGTCGCACCAGCGAGCGCTTCGTCGTTGAAGTCGATCGGCTGGCGGTAGTGCGATTGGCAGAACAGGAGCCGCACCGCCGCCGCGTCCACGCCTTGTTCGCGCAGGTCGCGCGCGGTGAGAAAGTTGCCGAATCGCTTCGACATCTTCGTGCCGCGCACGTTCAAAAATTCGCCGTGCAGCCAGAAGCGCGCGAACGTCTCGCCCGTCGCGCCCTCCGACTGCGCGATCTCGTCCTCGTGGTGCGGGAAAATCAGATCGATCCCGCCGCAATGGATGTCGAGCGTGTACGCGCTGAAGCGGCGTCCGATTTCGTCGAGCGACATGGCCGAGCACTCGAGGTGCCACCCGGGCCGGCCGCGGCCAAACGGCGCGTCCCACGCCGCTCCCACCGACTCGTCTTCGTCATCAGCTTTCTTCCAGAGCGCGAAATCACTCGGGTCGTCCTTGGCGTACTCGTCGCTCGCCACGCGCGCGCCCACTTTGATTTGCCGCGTATCGAGGCGCGACAGGCGTCCATACTTCGGGAACTTTGACAGCGCAAAGTAGACCGATCCGTCGTCGCCTTTGTAGGCCACGCCGCGCTCGAGCAGGCGCTGTACCAACGCGATCATTTGGGGGACGTACTGCGTCGCGCGCGTGTAGACGTGCGCGGGCTTGATGCGGAGGTAGTCGCCGTTTCCCCGCGCCGGCCGCCGCTTTGATCACGCGATCGTCGACGTCGGTGAGATTCATGATGTGGAACACGTCGAAGCGCGAGTACTCGAGCCAGCGCCGCAGCAGGTCTTCGAACAGGAACGTCCGGAAGTTGCCGATGTGGGCGTAGTTCCAGACGGTGGGGCCGCAGGTGTAGAGCAGGACGCGCGGCGGCGCGAGCGGCTGGAACGGCTCGACGCTCCGCGACATCGTGTTGTAGAGGGAGAGGGTCACGCTGCAAACGTAGACGTGGCCTCAAGAAGCGTCAACGCGCGGAGTCGTGCGTGTCGAGAACGATTTCCTCTAACGATTTCACGCGCACGCGCGATGCCCGGACCGCGAGACGATGCGCGCGGCACAGTGCGAGCGCGGCTTCGGGGGTGCGGCCCGCGAGCGGCGCTTCGAGCCCCGCGGCGGTGACGCGGAATCCCGGCGGCGGCTCCGGTGGGGGGCTGTCGAGGAAGACCTCCAGGACGCGCTCACCCAGCAGCGCCACGAGCGCGCCCGCGCGCACGATGCGGCCGGCGCGCAGCACGAGGACGCGGCCGGCGACGCGCTCCAGCGCTCCCAGGTCGCGGGCGGCGAGCAGAACGGCGACGCCCGTGGCGGCAAGCCGCGCGACGCGGGCGCACAGATCCCGGCGGGCGAACGGATCGAGTCCCGACAGGGTCTCGTCGAGCAGCAGGATGCGGCGCGCGCCGAGCGCCGCCTGCGCGAGGGCGAGGCGGTGCAGATCGACGCGACCGAGGGCGGCCGCGCGCGTGTCGGCGACGGGGGCGAGCCCCGCGACGTCGAGCGCGTCATGGACGAACGACCGGCGCGCGGCCGCGGCGCCGTGGAAGCGGGCGTAGTAGGCCAGGACCTCCCGCACGGTGAGCGCCGGCGGGAAGACCGGCGCCTCACCACTTTGAGCAGCGTGGTCTTCCCCGCCCCGGCGGGCCCGACGATTCCGATGATCTCCCCCGGCAGCAGCGCGAGCGACACCAAGTCCAGTGGCCAAGGACCGGAGACGTCGTTCAACGTGAGCGCGTAGTCGGTCATGGAGCGCGCGCCCGCCGCCGAACCATGCCGCTCGCCAAGACGACCCCGAGCGCGGCCCAGGCGACCGCATGGATCAACGCCCCCACCTGGTCACCGCCGCCGGCGACCTCCCGGTAACGCCACAGGGCGGGACCCAGCTCGAGCGCGCTGGCGATGGCGAGCCGGGCGGCGCCTGGCTCAGCGACGCCCACGATCGCTTCGGGCGGTACAGCGCCGGCGAGCGCCATAAAGAGGAAGAGCAGAAGCGCCGCACTCGTGCCGGCGACGAGCACGGCGGCGAGCGCAAACCCCGCGACGGCGACGGCCGCCGCCAGGCCCGCCAGGGCGGCGCTCGTCTGCCACCCCACCAGGACCGTGCACGTCAACGTGAGGGTGGCGGCGGGAATGACCGCGGCGACCCAGCGGCCGGTGGCGACGGCGAGCGGCGTCGTGGGGTGTGCGAAGGCGATGGCGAGCGCCGCGCGGTCGGCCGAAGACCCGGCGGCGAAAGCCACGCCGACGACGGCGCCCAGTGCGCCGGCGTGCAAGGCGACGGTCAGCGCGTCGGCACCCTGACGGCCCATCCAGATCAACGCGGCGCCGAGCGAGAGCAAGCAGAGGCCGTAGCGGGTGCGGGAGAGGCGTGGACGGACCAGCGCCCACTCGGCGAGCACGCAACGCAGGAAGTGCACGGGGGCACTATAAAAGGAGAAAGGGCTGCGACCGGTACCGAATCGCCGCCTTACTACATCAAGAACGTGCAGTCCTCACAATCGCATCGACCAACGGTCCCGAGTCAAACCGCACTGGGTCGGTCGCGGGCAGGCCGGTCTCCTTCTCCGCCTTGGCGATGGCGTCGCGCGCCGCCTTCTCATCCATGTCGTAGGTGTTCAAGCAGATCCCGATCACCTTGGTCGGGTGCACCGGCCGCGCGGCGCGCTCGTAGATGTCGATCATCTCCGTGTACGAGGGGATCTTCACCCACGGCTCGCGGCCGTGATAATCCCCAATGAAGTCGCGCGTCGCCTGATGGCAGAGAATCAGCGCGTCGGGGCAGGCGCCGTGCAGCAAACCGAGCGTCACACCGGAGTACCCTGGGTGAATCAGGCTCCCCTGCCCTTCGACGAGGACGATGTCGTTGCCCTTCGCACCCTGCAACACGAGATCCTCGGCGGCGCCGGCGATGAAGTCGGCAACGACGGCGTCCACCGCCGTGCCCCACCCCTCGATGAAGATCCCCGTCTGCCCGGTGGCGACGAAGCTCGTCTTCATTCCACGTTTGACGAGCCGGTCGCGCAGCTCGAGCTGGGCCGTCATCTTGCCGACGTTGCAGTCGGAGCCCACGGCGAGGATCACGAACGCGTCCACCTCGGCGGCCCGGCCGTCGGCGATGGGCAGGTTCGGCGGCGGCTTGCGGGCGTCGAGGACCTTCACGCCTTTGGCGTTCGCCAGCGGCCCCAGCTCGGGATCGTCGCCGATGAACGTGTGGAGCCCGCTCCAGATCTCGAGGTGGCGCTCGATCGCCGTGCGGAGCCAGCCGCGCCACTCGGCGGGGAGGCGGCCACCGGGGGGAGCGATACCGATGAGCACGGCGGTCGCGCCGCCACTCTTCGCGATCCCCTCCTCGAAGTCGCCCACCACGGGGATCGTGCCACCGAACCCCAGCACGTCCTGCACGGTCTTTCCCGCCTGGCCGCGATCGAACACGGCGACAATGCGCTCGGGGAAGTAGCGGATGCAGGAATTCGCGGTCTTCGAAGTGAGCGGGCCGAACTCGCCGTCGGCGACGATCAAGAAACGATGTTCTTTGGTTGGCTTCGTCATGTCACGGAAGTGGGCATACGGTGCTCGCCGGTGGCGCGGAGCACGGCGGGCTGTTGACGGTCCACATCGCCGTAGATCTCGCCGTGGAGCACGTGACGCACCAGCACCAACGTCACGGCGAGGATCGGCACGGCCACGATGAGTCCCACGGCGCCCAGCAGCGTGCCCATGATCAGCACGCCGCCGATCGTCAGCACCGGAGGCAGTGCGAGCTTGCGCTGCATGATGCGCGGCAGGATAACATTCGCCTCGAGCACGTGGACGAGCACGCCCAGGGCAATCACCAGCACCACCTTCAGCCAGTCGCCCGTCGCCACCATGAAGAGGGCCGGGAGCAACGTGGAGACGAGCGTGCCGAAGAACGGCACGACCGCGACGAGGCCGGTGAAGATTCCGAAAGCCAGCCAGAAGGGCACGCCCAAGATCCACAGGCCGATCGCCGTGAGAATCGCGAGCACCGTCATCGCGATCAGCTGGCCCACCACCCAAGCGCGCAGCGTCGCGGCCATGTCCTGGAACACGCGCACGGCGATGGGACGGTGGTGCGGCGCGATCAGCGAGATGAGTCCGTCGCGATACAGCTCCGGCTGGCGCGCCAGGTAGAGCGCCATCACGACCACGCTGGCTCCCTCGATGAACGCCTTGCCCCCGCCGCGCACCGTGCCGATGAGCGAGCCGCGCAGGAAGTCGGTCGCGTCGTTCACGATCCCGGCGACGAGCCCCGACGACGGGTCGGCGAGCTGGGTGCGCCGCAACACGGGGTACTGGCTGGCCCAGCCGGCGAGGACGTTCTGGATCTTGGTGAGCGTATCGGGGAGTCCGCCCACGAGCGCTTGAGTCTGGTCGATGACCGGAGGGATGAGGAGGACGCCGATGAACCCGACGGCGGCCACAGTCGCCACCACCGCGATCGTCAGCCCCGCCCAGCGCGCCAGCTTGAATCGCCGCTCCAGCCAATCGGTGACCGCGGAGAGATAGACCGCGAGCAGGATGGCGATGAAGACGAGGAGCAGGATATCGACCACCTGGATGACGAACCAGATGGCGAGGGCCGCAACAAAGAGCGCCACGAACGTGGCGCTCGACAACCTGGTCTGGGGAGGAGTGGGTTCAGGCGTCAGCGGCTATGCTCGGCGTCGTCATCCTCGACGATGTCCGCCTCTTTGGCGCCCTTGCCGAGCGCCTTCGCCTCCGGCGCCGAGCCGGCGGGGAGGAGGCCCATCTTCTGCTTCAGCGCGATCAGCTGCTCGTCGGCGTTGGCTTTGACTTCGAGACCCTGGAACTGCTTCATCAGATTGTCGCCGGAGAGCTCGTCATTCACCTCGGCGGCGGCGATGAGCTTACGCTCCTCGTGCTCGATCTGCTCCGCCATGCGCTCGAACGTCTCGAAGGCGCTCTTGTCGGAGATCGAGGACATCGTTTCCTGGATGCGCTTGTGCGCCTCGGCCCGCTTCTGGCGCGCCACGAGGATGTTCTTCTTGCGCTTCGCTTCTTCGATTTTGTCGTTGAGCTGACGCAGCGAGCCTTTGAGCTTGTCGGTCTCTTCGCGGTGCTTGATCCACGTCTCCTGCAGCTGCACGGCGTTCTGCACGTGCTCGTTGTGCCGCAGCAACGCCTGCTTGGCGAGGTCGTCGCGCCCTTCCTGCACGGCGAGGACGGCGCGCTTCTCCCAGTCCTCCGAGAGTTTCTTCTCCTGCTCGGCCTGCGCCGAGAGCCGCTTCTCATCGGCAATCGCGGCGGCGACTTGCTGCTTGGCTTTCGCCAGCTGCCCGCGCATGTCGATGATGAGCTGCTCGAGAACCTTTTCCGGGTTCTCGGCCCGCGAGATCAGGTCGGTGATGTTGGACCTGATCAGCGTGGACAGACGATCAAAAATGCCCATTCGGCGCCTCTCGCTCTCCTGGAAGGGCTACTCGCCCGCCCGCAATGTGCGCTCGCGCTTCTGCGCGAGCAGCCGTTCCGCGAAATCTAACCGCTCCGCCAGCTCAGAAATCTGACCGTGCATCAGGTCCAGCCGTTCCTCGAGCTGCGCCACTCGCGGCTCGTCGCCCGCCGTGTCGATCCCCTTGCGACGGTGCAGCGACCCGCGGATCCGTTCCGCCATGGCGGCGGCGATGTCCGACTTGAAGAACGCGTACAGCACCACGCCGGCGACGATCATCCCTCCAACCATGCCGATCAGCGGTATGAGCTGATTCGGGTCGAACGGGATCTGTGGCGGTGGCAGCGGCGTCGGACCCTGCGCGACGATCGGCAGCATCATGTGTCCTCCTACGCCGCGGCGGTGCCGCGCGTTTCAGCGGGCAACGTCACGCGCGCGGCGGCCCCAGCCGCTCCACCCCCCGCTGCTGGCCCAGGAGCCGCTCTGTAAAATCTACTCGCTCCGCCAGTTCCGCCACCTCGCGGCGCAGGTGCTCCACAGTTTCGAGCAGCTCCGCTTGGCCTTCCCCGTCCGCCCCGGCCCCCTTTTGCGAACGGAGCTTCTCTGCATAGGCCTTGCCGACCGGTGACAACGCCAACATCCAGGCGAAGAAGCCGCCGACGGAAACGATGGGAATCATGAGCGCCAACACGCCTTCCATCGGTCAGACCCTCTGCTTGGGGAGCGCGGCGTCGCGCTGCTGCGCCAGCAGCCGCTCCGCGAAATCGACCCGCTCCTCGAGCTCCGCGACCCGGCGTGCCATGTCATCCAGCTCGCCGAGGCGCTCGCGCAGATCCTCGACCTCCGCCCGCGATGTCTCGCCGGGCCAACGCGCCGTCTTCCCCAGGAACCGCTTGGCGAGCGCCGGCACGATCATCACCGCCAAAAGCGGCCCGCCTACCACGGCTGCCAGCGTGAAGAAAATCTCGATCCCCTTGAACATGGTGTCGCGCCTATCCCCGCGGTTTGGCGAGCAGACGCTCGGCGAAGTCCATCCGCTCGGCCAACTCCGCCACCTCCTGCCGCACCTGGTGCAACTCGTTGAGGATCTCTTCCTTTTCGTCGGGATCCATGCCGGGCCGGCGGTGTTCACCGGCGATGCGCTTCGCCACCGCCGCGGCCACCGGCCGGAGCACCCAGAACGTTCCCCCGAAAAACATGAAGGCTGCGACCGCTTCGGGTCCGCTCATTGAGCACCGCTCCGCTTCGCGAGCAGCCGTTCGGCGAAGTCCACGCGCTCGCCCAACTCGGAGACGTCGTGGCGCACCTGCTGCAGCTCCTGCATCACGTCGTCACGCAACCCCTGCAGCTCCTCGCGCACCGCGCCCTCTACGCGCCCGCCCCCTCGAATTCGCTCCGCGAGCGATCGCACCAGGGGTAGCAGCAAGACACCGCCGACCACGATGATCGCTAGACCGATGATGACTGCGCCTTCCGGGGGCACCCTAAGCTCCGAGTTTCGGGAAACCGGCGTCCCGATGCTTGGCCAGCAGGCGCTCGGTGAAGTCCACCCGCTCGCCCAGCTCAGCGAGCTCACGGCGCATGTCGCGCAATTCGGTCAGGACGTCGTCGCGCATGCCCACGAGCTCGTCTTTGATGCCGTGGTCGACGCGCGGCCGGATGCGCTCGGACAGCGCCCGCACGAGCGGGAACGCCAGCACCGCAAACCCCACCATCGCCAGGACCGTCAGGAAGACTTCTTCACCGCGCATGCGTCACCTCGGCGGGGGGAGGCGCTGCGCCTCCCGTTGCTGCGACACCAACCGCTCCAGGAAATCCACGCGCTCACCCAGCTCGGCCACGTGCTCGCCGGCGTGCCGCAGCTCCTCGACCTCGCGACGCAGCTCCTTCAGTTCTTCCACGGCCTCGTCGCCCGGGGCGATTGCATTCCGTCCCAGAATCTTGGCGGCCAGCGCCTTGCCGATCGGCGACATGGACAGGAGGAACAGCGTACCGCCACCGAACAACAGGACGACGGCGACCAACCCGACGACGTTATCTCCCACGCGACGCCCTCCCTCGGTGCAACCTACCGTCTAGTCCCCTGGCTGCAACACCTTACGGAGGAATTGGCCCGTGTGGCTGCCCTTGGTGCGGGCGACCGTCTCCGGGGTCCCTACCGCCACCACCCGCCCGCCCGCGTCTCCTCCCTCGGGACCAAGGTCGATGACCCAGTCGGCCGTCTTGACGACATCGAGGTTGTGCTCGATGACGACGACCGTGTTGCCCTTGTCTACCAGGCGGTGCAGGACGTCCAGCAAGAGCCGCACATCCTCGAAGTGCAGGCCTGTCGTCGGCTCATCGAGGATGTAGAGGGTCCGCCCGGTGTCGCGCTTCGCCAGCTCGGTGGCGAGCTTGACGCGCTGCGCCTCGCCCCCCGACAGCGTCGTGGCCGATTGTCCAAGGTGGATGTACCCGAGTCCTACGTCGTTCAACAGCTCGAGTTTCGTCTTGATACGCGGTTGGTGCTCGAAGAAGTCGAGCGCGTCCGCGACGGTCAGATCCAGCACGTCGGCGATCGACTTTCCTTTATAGCGCACCTCCAGGGTCTCCCGGTTATAGCGCCGTCCTTTGCAGACTTCGCACGGCACGTACACGTCGGGCAGGAAGTGCATCTCGACCTTCACGAGCCCGTCGCCCTGGCACGCCTCGCAGCGGCCCCCCTTCACGTTGAAGGAGAAGCGCCCGGGACCATACCCGCGCAGCTTCGACTCGGGGAGGAACGTGAACAGCTCGCGAATCGGCGTGAACAGCCCGGTATACGTGGCGGGATTCGACCGTGGCGTCCGGCCGATCGGGCTCTGGTCGATGTCGATCACCTTGTCGATGTGGTCGAGCCCGTCGAGGCGGTCGTGCGCCCCGGGCACGACCTTGGCCCGGTAGAAATGCCGCGCTAACGCCTGGTACAGGATGTCGGTGACCAGGGTGGACTTCCCCGATCCCGACACACCGGTCACAGCGACGAATGCCCCGAGCGGGAATTCGACCGTCACCGCCTTGAGGTTGTGCTGCCGCGCTCCCACGACCCGGAGGACCCGGTCTTCGACCATGGTGCGGCGACGGGGCGGCACCGCGATGCGCAGCTCGCCTTGGAGGTAGCGCGCCGTGAGCGAATCGCGGTGGCGCAGGACTTCGGCGAGGGGCCCTGACGCGATGACTTCCCCGCCGTGGCGCCCCGCTCGCGGGCCCAGGTCCACGACGTGATCGGCGGCTCGGATCGTCTCCTCGTCGTGCTCGACCACGAGCACGGTGTTGCCGAGGTCGCGCAGCTCTTTGAGTGTCGCGAGCAGCCGGCCGTTGTCGCGTTGGTGCAGGCCGATCGACGGCTCGTCGAGGATGTAGAGCACGCCGACGAGGCGGCTTCCGATCTGCGTCGCGAGACGGATGCGTTGGGCTTCGCCCCCCGAGAGCGAGGCGGCGGAACGGTCGAGCGTCAGGTAGTCGAGGCCGACGTCGGCCAGGAACCGCAACCGATCGACTACCTCTTTGAGGATCGGACGGGCGATCTCTGGGTCGAGACCGGCGCGGCCGTTGCCGCGGAGCGGAATCCCGGTGCAGAACGCGAGCGCCTCCCGCACCGCAAACGCCACCACGTCGCCGATGCTCTTCCCCGCCACCAGCACCGACAGACTCTCGGGGCGCAGGCGCCTCCCTTTGCAGACGGGACACGCTTGCTCCACCATGTACTGGTCGAGCTGTTCGCGCATCGCGTCGGACGCCGTCTCGCGATAGCGCCGCTCGACGTTGTGGAGCACGCCCTTCCAGCCCGATTCGTATGACCCGTGCCAGCGCTCGCTGTCGTACTGGTAGGTGAACGTCTTGCCGGGCGCCCCCTCGAGCAGGACCTTGCGCACCGCCGCCGACAGGTCTCGCCACGGGGCGTTGAGATCGAACTTGAACGCCTTCGCCAGCGCCGGCAGCACAACTTTCCGCAGGTAGCCGCTCGGCTCGCCCCACGGCAGGACGACGCCCTCGAGAATCGAGAGGCTGGGATCGCCGAGCACTAGGTCGGCGTTGACTTCGCGCCGCGTGCCGAGTCCCGAGCATTCGGGACACGCCCCGAACGGCGAGTTGAAGGAGAACTGCCGCGGCTCGAGCTCGGGGAGCGAGAGGCCGCACTTGGGACAGGCGTAGCGCTCCGAGAACAACGTCGAGCGTGGACTCCCGCTCTGGCGCACGACTTCGACGACGCCGTCGGCCGCCTTCAGGGCCGTCTCGATCGAGTCGGCGAGCCGGCCGCGATCGGTGGCGCGCACGACCAGCCGATCCACTACGACGGCGATGTCGTGGTTCTGGCGGCGATTGAGCTTCGGGACCGCGGACAGATCGTGCGTCGCACCATCCACGCGCACGCGCACGAACCCCTGCTTCGACATCGCCTCGAAGACATCGCGGAACTCACCCTTGCGTCCCCGCACCAGTGGGGCGAGCACCTCGATTTTCGTCCCGTCGGGCCACGCCAGCACGAGGTCGGTGATCTGCGACGCGCTCTGCCGCTCCACCGGCGTGCCGTCGTTGGGACAGTGGGGCGTCCCCGCGCGGGCCCAGAGGAGGCGCAGGTAGTCGTAGATCTCGGTGATCGTCCCGACGGTAGAGCGCGGATTCGAGCCGGCGGTCTTCTGCTCGATCGAAATCGCGGGCGACAGGCCCTCGATCGCGTCGACGTCCGGTTTTTCCATGAGGCCGAGGAATTGGCGGGCGTATGCCGACAGCGACTCGACGTAGCGGCGCTGTCCCTCGGCGTAGATCGTGTCGAAGGCGAGCGACGACTTGCCCGACCCCGACAAGCTCGTGATGACGGTGAGCGTGCCGCGGGGAATCTCGACGCTGATGTTCTTGAG
>WNFK01243128.1_pt1 | contig 11014 bp, 13 predicted proteins | sample 5400281 | NCBI WGS metagenome assembly WNFK01 (sample SAMN13153350, study PRJNA577476) | soil metagenome | isolation source: 20 cm soil on Douglas fir-dominated hillslope | place: USA:California | collected 2013-09-17
AATCAATCCGGCGGCAACCTTCACTGCTGAGGTATTGATGAAACTCCCAGCCCGGTCCTCCGCCCGCAACAACGCTTCGACCTCTGCACGCAACTCCGCGTCGCCCTCGCAAGTGTCATCGAGAAATGCCGCGCGCTCCGCCGATCCGCGCGTTCGCGCGGATAGAAATAAGGCGTCGATTTTCTGCCAGCGCTCAGGGGTCATAAAAAAAGTGATGAGTGATGAGTACTGAGTGATGAGTAAAAAGCGCAGGTCGTGAAATCTATAGGAGGGTTTTGCTTCCTATTTACGATTCGCCATTTGCGATTTACCCATTCGTAACCGCGTTATACAGCCACGCTCGCGCTGTGGTCCAGTCGCGCTTGACCGTGTTCGTAGAGACGTCCAATAACTCGGCTGTCTCCTCGACATTCAGCCCGCCAAAGAAACGTAATTCCACAACCCGAGCTTTGCGTTGATCGAAGGCCGCGAGTTTTATCAAGGCTTCGTCGAGGGCGACCAGATCTGACGACCGTTCGCGAGCCATCAACATCGCCTCGTTTAGCCTGATCTTTTGTGCGCCCCCGCCGCGCTTGGCAAACTGGTGGCTGCGCGCGTGGTCCACCAGAATACGGCGCATCAGTTCGGCGGCGATGCCGAAAAAGTGTGAGCGGTTCTGCCAGCTCACCTTCTGGTCCACCAGCCGCAGATAGGCCTCATTGACGAGCGCGGTGGTTTGCAACGTGTGGCCGGGGCGCTCGCGGCTCATATAACGGTGCGCGATCCGGTGCAACTCCTTATCGACTAGCGGAACAAGTTTTTCGTAAGCCTGAAGGTCGCCCTTGCTCCAGTCGAGCAAGAGCCCGGTCACTTCCTCGGGTGTGTTTTGGTGACCATTCATGTCTTTAAGGAGGGATCTCGGGGCGGATTTTAGCACTAATCCTTAGCCACTATCTCCAATTCTCGCGGGCCGTTGCCTTTGGCCCGAGTCCTTAATTCTTACGTTTTTTCTTGTGATGGGCCCGTTTGCGAAGAATTCTCGCGTTAGTGGGTCGAGAGACCAAAGCATTCGACGAACTTTAGATGTTGTTGGCTTTAAGTTTTGTCAGACATTCATCCGTCGCACCCGGAAGTGCCGGTTATTAATGCAGACGTTTGGAGGTTCCGCGATGAAATTGGGAAATATCTCAGTACTTGCTTTGATCGCCTTGTTGGGAGTCGGCTCGTTGAGCACAGGTCTCTTACACGCCCAGCACGGATCGAATAAACAGCAGAAGCAATCCGGTCTACAGGGCACGGGCGACGATCGGGTCCGAGCTTTCCGCGGTCGTCATCGGAAGAATGGACAAGAGGTTCAGCCGGCCACGGAAATGACGTGGAGTCAGGCCCAACAGCTCTTACAGATAAAGACCTACTACGCTGCCCTATCGCCGAGACAAATATATGTTGAAGGAAAGGGCTATCTGAGCTTTGTCTTCTCACCTAATTACGGCAGCGGCGAGATCAATGGGCGTACTGGAAACGCTCGTCTGAATTCGATATCCAGCATCGTTGAGATTGGTATTAAGCCGAGCTCACCGGGAAAGTCTTATCTTGCGGATTGCACCGTCAAAGGCCGCGGGCCCTGTGCTGGATGCTACTTTCGCATCACGGGACCAGACGGTCAGAGTGAACTATGGCCAGTGCAAGACAGCGAATGGAAGCATCTGCTCTTTACAGTCAGCGCGGGTGATACCGACTGGTATACCCTCAAACTCCTAGGCCCCGAATTCACTTTTAAGTCATGCAACATTACGGAGGTGCCGTGAAGGTGAAAGCTTCGCCGTTACGAACGGCGACGATAGGAAAGGAACCAGTCATGAAGATTCGAATGTTAAGCGCATTTGCAATGTTGGGTCTTGCCGCAACCTCGGCTTGGGTCGGCCAGGGAAAAGTTATGAACTGGACCGTTGATGGAGTAGAGCGCGGACAACGCGACTGGGCCAGGACAAGGCTGCGGCCAAAACTGCACGTTCTATCCTTCGACAACTCAGACGCCAGTCAAGACGTTCATTCATCCCGGCGGTCACGTGTATCCGGCCTGGGCGCCGCCTGAGGTTGTGAAGTTCTTCAAGAACCACAAACGCCCCTGATTGAATACCGGGAAGAAAGATAAAGAGATTGTCATGAAACAAGATCGGAGGCCTGCGACAACCATAACGAGCCTCGTGCTTTTGGTGTTGTTTTCTTTCCCGCTCGGCAGCTCAGCATTCGCGCTCGAGCCCGCTCCACCCACTCAGACGTGGTTGGACGTCAAGATGCCTGGGGGTCAGAATCAATGGGAGAATGCCCTCAACCTTCATGAATTGAACGTCGTAACCTACCGTTGGAAAACCAACGCTCCGAATACGGCCTATGGTGTTTGGGAAATAATGGACTACGAGCCGGCCCAGAACGGCGTGAACGAGCAGCCGTTTGCCACCAAGCACGTCGACCTTGCGCCGCAACCGGGACAGTTTGCCCAGTTCAGAATAGACTTCGCGCAGCTCCAGCGGCAGCACCCGGACAAAATTCCGGCCAGTCCGCCCGCCACGGCGAAGAATTACTACGTGAGGCTGGTGCCTTGGACCTCGAACGGGACGCACTCCTGGGCTGTTTCGCCCACGGTCAGGATCAGCTACAGCTCTCGTTTTCAAAAGGGCGGCAGTGGGCTGACATCTGTTTTGAAAGTCACAGACGTCCGAGTTTCTCCCAACCAGATATCGCTTTTGGGTCCGGGAATACTGGGCGTATATCTTATGATTTCAAAGCCGTCCTCTCTGTTCGTAAAGTTGAGCCTGAGCGCGCCCGCGTTTGATTCTGATCACAATCCCAGCTTCGGCTCGGGCACGGTGGAGAATTCAGTATTTGTCTCAAGCTTTCACACCAAACATTATGTGGGTCTCTTCGATCTCAAAGGTGAGGCACATTACTACTACATCATTGAAGTGACGGATAAGGAAGGTCACAAAGCTTATATCCAGGGAGATTTTGAGATGGGGAAACTGCGGGGGCCACGCGGGTGATACGGCTTCTTAGTGTTGAGAAGGGGTCAATAGAAAGTGGAGTAAGTTCCGATGACATTCAGGTCAGTCAGAGACAAAGTTCGATGGGTAGCATTGATTGGCGCTCTGGGCCTTTTTGCCATGGAAATATATTGCCGCAAGTATTGCTACGAAATCATAATTAGCGATACCGCGCATGGGCCGGTCCCTTTCAAAGAGCCTAACAGGTCATATTTATTTATGATCGTTTGGCTGCCATTACTAGGCATCACGCTTTTGTCTGGCCTGATAACTTTGCCACGATGGCAATCGTTTGTGGCATTGGTTGCGGTCGGAGTGGTGACACTTCTATGGTTTTATTCGTGAAGTTGTCCTTAATCATGTTCGGTGCCGCAGATATAGCGCTGAAGATACAGCCAAACACCTCGCATAAGAGGAGGAACTGATGATGAAACGTTGTTTCTTAATCGCGGCGGTGCTGGTGATATTTATCTCTGCGTCGGTCGTTGTAGCGACGCAACCGCAAACCATGACGTGGACCATCGATGGCGTGAAGCGCGAAGCCCTGGTCTATGCGCCCGCGCCCACAACCAGCAACATAAAGCATCCGCTTGTATTTGCTTTTCATGGGCATGGCGGCACGATGCAGGGCGCATCGCAGTTGATGCATATTCAGACACTTTGGCCGGCCGCGATCGTCGTATATCCACAGGGTGTCAAGAGACCAAGTCCTGTCGATCTCAACGGAAACCGTTCAGGGTGGCAAGTAGAAGCGAACCAAACGAATGGCAACGTTGGAAACAAGGACCTGGACTTTTTCGATGCCATGCTGGCAAGGATGCACCAGAAATTCAATGTGGACGATGAGCGTGTTTACGCGACCGGCTTCTCGAATGGCGGCATTTTCAGCTACTTGCTGTGGGCGGAGCGAGGCAAGGCTCTTGCGGCCGTCGGAGAATGTGCCGGTCGGCTCTGGGATTCGGAACATCTGACGCAGCCAAGAGCATTCCTGGCCGTTGCCGGCACAGCCGATACGACCGATCCGTTCAACCTGCAAACAGATTCGATTGAAAAAGCTCAGCAAACAGACCACGCTCCCGACCCAGGTCAGCAGTGTGTTGCGCCTAGTGGCTCAGCGCCGGGCACGCAGTGCACCTTCTATCCATCGGCGACGCAAACGCCGGTCAAGACGTTCATTCATCCCGGCGCTCACGTGTATCCGCCATGGGCGCCGGCTGAGATCGTGAAGTTCTTCAAGAACCACAAGCACCCGTAAAGGAGACCCAGGAAGGTGAGAACAAAACTTTTCTTGACCTCCCTGTGCGTCAGCTTGCTGGCTTTCGTCTGCGGTTCGCAACGCATGGCGAGATCGAATAGCGCCGCCTGGTCAGAAACCATTGCGCCGGGACGAACCGGAGATGCCGGACAAACGGTTCAGGTAGAGACTGCGGAAGGGCTGTAAGCTCACGGAGGTTCACTACGCGCCTGCAAACTTCTTAAAAAGACAACTACCAGAGAAAGGAAACCGCTGTGAAAGTCATAACGAAGCACATACTGTGTATTGTTATCTGTTCCTTATTAGTTTTGTTTACCTCATGGTTCGCGTTGGCGCAGAAGAATCGCAAACCTCGACGACAGGTGCCTCAGCAGAGTCAGCAAGACAAAAAAACAAATGATGCCCTGATGGTTCATGCGGAGCTGCGTCCGGGCGCTCCACTCAAATTGCCGGCAACGGCGCTGGCGCAAACCGATGAGAAGGATGAGACCGTCTTGCCAAAGAGAAGGCGACATGCCCGCCAGGATCCCCACAATGAGGGAGGGATTGCCCATGACGATCCACACCATCCGGGCGGCAGCGGGACTGGGGGTCGTCCCACGCCACGCCCGACCGTTTTCGATCCCGTTAAGCTGACAAAAATTAGACTTGGACATGACCCGCAAATCGCGGTCGGTCGGGACTATATTGTGGCCACAACAACCGGCTCGATTGTTTTTTTCGACAAGTCGGGGAAGCAAATGGATGAAAAGAAGAGCGGCGGCAGCAACAGCGGCACTTCGATTAATCACCCGCACGGCGGGAAGGACGACTTTCCGTTAAAGACGAGGATGTCAACCAACGAGTTCTTCGCCCCGTTCCTTGCTCAGTTTCTGCCTGATACTCACGGCAACCCCGATCCGACGCAACCGAATCCCAGTTTCATCAATCGCCACTTAAGCACAAATGTCGAAGGCTTGTTCAGCAGGTATCGTTCGATGGTTTGCCACCCCAACGATCCAAAGGAGGCTGGCTGCGTTAACACGGCTTACGACACGCGCGTGGTCTACGATAAATCAAGAGGCCGCTTTTGGGTTGAAGCAGCGCTGCGCGATCCTGTTTGGACTATTCCCGATCCCAGGAGCCTTGAGGGCGGCCTGGGCTTCTGTGACCAATCCGCTTGCGCTCCGTTGGAGACAGGAATCCCACGCCGCTTTATTGCCGTGGCCGTTTCGAAGTCAGAGGATCCCCGTGACGGCTTCAATGAGTTTGTCCTGGTGGATGAATATGGAGACTGGCCCAGAATAGCCCTTCATGGTCCTTTCCTGATCCTCAGTCACAACAACAAGGGGAACATCTTTCTTTTCGATGCTGATAAGCTCGCGAGAAATGACTTTAACAATGGAATGATTGCCCTGGGCACGATTTACAAATCGGAACTCGACGTCGATGATGTCTATCCGGTACTTCAAAATGACAAAGCGGATGAAACCAGCCCGAACGTCGCGACGATTCCGCAGTTTCCCGGGCCGGGGAAAAGCACGAAGGTCCCGACCTTCCTCGTCGGCATAAAAGGCGACAAGGTTAAGATAAGCGCCTTCGACGACGCAGTGGTGCCTCAGATGATCGGCGTGGCGTTCCTCCACCCCAAACTCATGGAAGGCTCGATAACACTTAATGAAGATGTACCCTTTCCGCGGGCATCGCCCATCTACCGTAACGGCAAAATCTATCTGGTTGGCGACGAGTGCATTAACGGAGACGATTCTGATTGCCACCGACAGGTGCGGTTGATTCGGATTCCAGTAGCTCGAGGGAATGCCTTTCTTTCCGGAGCAATCGTTCCTTCCGGGTCGGCAGAATTGGGATTCCTGGACACCTGGATTGGCGATAGGTATAACCAGATCTCTTACGGCGTTCCTGCAATCAATGTGAATAAGAACGGCGACATGCTCATCGTCTTTGGCACCGCTGGTTGCTGTTCCAATCCTTTTCCTCCCGGGGCCGCGTTCAGTGTTTATTATCACGATGCGCCGATGGAGAGTCTTACTGTGCCCCTGTTCGATGCAATTTGCGGTCTGCCGTCAAACTTGGACTGCATGTTTGCGGGGCACGTGCCGGACGCGATAGACGTCGCAGCAGTGGCTGTGGATCCGACGGATGATGCCACGATGTGGATGACGCATGGCTTCGTTGATGGCACGATCCCGCCACAGCTGGCTTCTCCCATAGTCCTGGGCCTGAAACCGAAGTATAGGATGGCCATCGGAAAGTTGAAGCCGTAGGAGACGAACGAGGGTTTGTTGAATGCGCCGTCGTCGTCGTTCTGGCAGTTCTTTCGCTCGGGTTCTATGTGTTGTCACTGATCGCAGATTGGGAGTCAGGATTCCGGATCTCGATTTCGTCGAAATCTCGAATTGCCTGATATCGCTCAGCGAAGGGTTGGGGGTGATTGCCGGGCCTGACGCACAGCAGTGTCTGCATTCCGGCGGCGACGGCAGCATCAAGTTCCGGAACTACGTCTGAAATGAAAAGGACATTCTTAGCCGGCAGGCTCAATGCGGATGCGATTCGGCGATAGCTCGCAACATCGGTCTTCGATCCAACCGTAGTGTCAAAATAATTGTCGATGAACCCGGTCAGATCACCCGCTTCAGTGTGAGCAAAGAGAAGTTTCTGCGCCAGAGAACTACCGGAAGAGAAGATGCTGATCTTTAAGCCTGCTTGGCGCCAACGCTCGAGAGCGGGCGCAACCTCAGCAAAGAGTTCAGCTTTCAAAGTCCCGTCGCTGTAACCCTGTTTCCAGATCTTGCCTTGCAAGGATTTCAAGCCCGTTGACTTGCGATCGCGATCAATCAGCCAGCCCACGTACTCGCTAACAGAGTCTATCTCGGCATCGCGCGGCCCATCGACTTCGACATCGACATTGACATCGAAATCGTCCAGCGCTGGCGGCTGTAGGCCGTGCTCCATATCCGCAGCGTGCTCATCGCGCAGTTGCTCGAGGTCGGCGAGCAACTCCGCTGAACCAAAATGCTCTGTGAGAAAATTCCGTACCTGTGATCGCGCGTAAGAAAACAACACTTCATGAACGAAGGCAATGGGTGTGGTCGTGCCCTCGATGTCGAGTAAGACACCGCGAATACCCTCGGTGGCGAGACTTGAGATCATGACTTTGACGTACCAAAGATTCAATGTGGGGCCACGCAAAATCAGAACTGGGAGCGCAGCGACCAGCCAAAAACGTATGGTTGCAGAACCGCGAGCGGCAGCGAGCGGATGCTACCTTCAACTCGATCCTTTAGTCTCGAATTAGGTTCAAAAAAAATTGCCACCATCGGCTGACGCTGACATCCGCTCGCTACCGCTCGCGGTTCTGCACAACGCTCCGTTGGTAGCTGCGCTCCCAGTTCTGATTTTGTCCGACGATTGTTGAGTGTTCAATTGCTCAGTTAGGCCTTGATTCCGAAAAGCAAACAGGCAGAAAACTCTGATCCACGCCACTCTCGGTATAGATGGGCGTCCAGCCCGCCATGTCCTGAAACAAACGGATGGCTCGAATGCGGCGATCGGCGCAGAGGTTGAACCAATGCCAGGTGCCACGCGGCACACGAATCAGATCGCCGGCTTCCACCTCAATTGCGATAACCGGTCCGGCCTTGGTGTGAATATGAAAGAGTCCATGGCCCGCGATTATGAAGCGTACCTCGTCTTCGTCATGCCAGTGTTCACTACTAAACTTCCGGAGCATCGCTTCGAGCCCCGGCGTCTCGGGACTAACATCGATTACATCAGCCGTTACATAACCGCCTCGGGCCTTTAATTCGTCGATCTCTTTGGCATACGCTCGCAGAATTTCTTCAGGGGGTGCATCTGGAGCGACTGGATGAGCGGGAGTCCAATGCTCGTAATCGATGCCATGCGGGTTCAGATAAGCGGCGATCGCTTGCCGCTCGGTTATCGTCTTGTCTTCATTCAGGATCGTTACTAAAGCCATCGTCAATCCTCTACGTATTGCTTCGCTTCAACAGGAGCGTGCGGCCCACGACTTCAAGCAAGAACTCGAGAATCTCAACATGCCGTTTTGCCTCAGCCGGATCATCACCCCAGGTATAGAGGCCATGACCTCGTAGTAATAAGCCGTGCGCATCCGTGTGTTTCCTGAGAGTATCGCCGACGCTATCGGCTAGCGCCAACATGTCCTGAGAATTCTCGATAATCGGCAACCACTCGCGGTGTTGGTGAGTTTTGACGCCGTGTAGTCCTTTAAGCATTTCGTAGCCCTCGATTGCCAGACCACCTTCGGCGGCATGAAGGTCCGAGAGCACCGTGTTCCAGATTGAGTGCGTGTGAAGCACTGCGCCCGCGCCACATTCTTTTACTATCCTGAGGTGCAGAGAGGTTTCATCTGACGGTTTGCCGCCATTTTCACTGAGCACTCGACCGTGTTCGTCAATCATTAGAATTTGATCAGCGACCAGCTCGCCTTTGTCGACGCCGCTCGGGCTCATCGCGAGGCGCAACGGCTCGCGATGCACGACCGCGCTGACGTTCCCACTAGTACCAAGTGCCCAACCGCGAGCGTAGAAACTCCTGGCGATGGAAGAAAGGCTCGCCGCAAGCTGCGGAAAACTCTCAGAACTGTCAGACGTTTGAGACATGGAAAAGAAAGATGCTACTAAACACCTATGCCGTGCAAGTCGTAAAGCCCTGGTTTTGCAAACCGGAGGGATTATCTCGCTGAATGGTGGACGCTTCCCGATCCAACTGAGTTCAGTTACCGAAACGCGTTGCGGTTCGAATAGCAGAAAGCTAGAATCGGCACGCGCAAAATGGCTGCCTCGCTTAAATAGTCACGGCCGAAATTCTCTCTGCCTTCTTCGACCAAACAACGATCAGGAGAATCGCCATGAGAGTGCTGTTGGTCTATCCATGGTTTCCAGATACTTACTGGAGTTTCCGCCACGCCCTTTCCCTCCAAGGTAAGCGCTCACTCATTCCGCCTCTGGGCCTGATAACCATTTCCGCAATGCTCCCGGCATCGTGGGAAAAGCGACTCGTTGATATGAACGTGCGACCGCTCACCGACGCGGACCTCGAATGGGCTGATATCGTTTTCGCAAGTGCGATGCACATTCAGAAAGACTCACTAAAGGAAGTTGTTCAACGGAGCAAGGCCAGGGGAAAGCTCGTTGTTGTCGGTGGACCCCACGCCTCGATCAGCCCGGATGAGCTGGCTGACGCTGATCACGTCTTCATTGGTGAGGCTGAGGCGACTCTTCCCGAGTTCGTGCGTGACCTGGAGCGTGGCGAAGCCAAACGTATTTACAATGCCGTCGAGCGACCGGCGCTTTCAGCGGCGCCCATTCCCGATTTTCACCTTCTCGATCTAAAACTCTATACCGCCATGGCGTTGCAGTACTCTCGCGGCTGCCCATTCAATTGCGAGTTCTGCGACATCATCGAGATTTATGGTCGCGTGCCGCGCACCAAGAGCAACGACCAGCTGCTGGCGGAGTTGGATGCACTGTGGCGGGCCGGTTGGCACGACAATGTCTTTATCGTGGACGACAACTTCATCGGCAACAAGAAAAACGTCAGGCGACTGCTACCTGAACTGGCTGAGTGGTCTGAGCGACACGTCTACCCGTTCGCCTTTGTTACTGAAGCAAGCGTTAATCTTGCTGACGACGAGGAGATGTTGAAGCTAATGCGGCGGGCCGGCTTCTACAGCGTCTTTGTAGGCATTGAGACTCCTGCTTTAGAAAGTCTGAAAGAGGCTCAGAAAGGTCAAAACACACGACGCGACCTGATCGATTCGATCCGGAAAATTCAAAGCTATGGTATGGAGGTGATGGCCGGTTTCATAGTGGGCTTCGATCATGATCGGGAGGATATTTTTGACGTGCAGATTGAGTTCATTCGCGAGAGCGCGATTCCGTGTTCAATGGTCAGTTTGTTGGCGGCCTTGCCTGGCACACAACTGTGGCGCAGGCTGGAACGAGAAGGACGGCTACGGAAAACTGATCCCACGGGCAACAATGTCGACTGTACCTTGAACTTCATTCCCAAGATGGATGCCGCACGCCTCGTCGCAGGCCACAAATCGATTCTGCGCACGATCTATCGACCAGCCGAATACTACCAGCGCACGCTTGATTGTCTGACTCACCTGAACCGGAACGGCGCCCCGAAGTTGTGGTCGAATCTTTCGCTCAATGATTACCTTACCGTGGTTCGCATTGCCCTTCGTTTGGGAGTGCGTGACCGTGCACGCCGGGAGTTTTGGCGCTACATGAAGCGCGTGCTCGCAGACCACCGCGACAAGTTGCCCCAGGGAATTGCGCTTGCCGCCATGGGCTACCACTTTCGCAAACTCACTGAGCAGTATTCCGTGGTCGATAATCTAGGTTACCTTTAGAGACAGTCTGGGCTGATGCTCACGGGTTGCAGTTGAGACATGGCCCGCCGGCGACGGTCGAGTCATAGCGTTTGCCATCGTCGACCGCTGGCCCATGGCCCTGGTCGTGCGGTACTGCGACCTTGACCGAACCCGTGCAGGATTTGCCGCGCCCGTCTGAGGCGTCGAAAAAGATCTCGTAGATACGGCCATTCTCCGACACTTTTTTCGTGCCCGCGCGCTCAGCCCTCACCCAGGCCTGTGAACTGCCCAAACCCCCGCCATCAATCCAGGTGTTGCCGTCGCCGTTGGTGTTAGTCGGTTCGTCCTGGACAATCCTGCGAATAGTTATGGTTA
>WNFK01141459.1_pt4 | contig 11013 bp, 7 predicted proteins | sample 5400281 | NCBI WGS metagenome assembly WNFK01 (sample SAMN13153350, study PRJNA577476) | soil metagenome | isolation source: 20 cm soil on Douglas fir-dominated hillslope | place: USA:California | collected 2013-09-17
TCGTTCAGCCGATTGAAACCGACATTGAAATGATTGAGCAAGGTAGAACTGATGGTCTTGTCCCATCCAAAACGGAGGTAGTGGGAGAAGCGCGACTTGAAAAAGTTCGTGTCGAGGGGCGGAGGGAGGCCAGGGTTTCCATTCAATTGCTCTTGGTCCCTGCTGCTATAGGAGAAGAAGAATTTATTGGTGTTTCCCCAGTCCTGGTCAATCCGGAAAGTCATGGTCGTATCTCGAATAGGGTTAGTGGAGACAAAGATAAAGTTGTTCCTCAGCGGATCAGTAGCATTTGGATTAGAGTGAACCGTCAGGAAGGAAAGAACATTTTGTGCGACCGGGCTGATGCTAGTGATCTTGTTGCCGGGGAAGGCGGTGCGGCACTGCACGCCGCCCACAGTCTTGGTCGTGGAAGGATCAAAGATTTGGCCTGTCAGGACCGGAGTGCCATCGCAAGGATTCGTCTGCCCGGTGGCTGCACCGAGGAGCTTCGAGAAATCGCCCTGGCGCTCCGCGTCCGTGGGCAGCGTCGTGACGCTGGCAGCGCTCAGGTTATTGCGATACTGCTCCCAAGAGAAGAAAAAGAAGGTCTTGTCATGACCGTTGTAAAGCTTGGGAATTCGCACAGGCCCCCCGAGGCTGCCACCGAAATCGTTTTGATGGTCGCGGGGCTTAAGATTCGACCCGTTAGAAATGTTGTTCCAGGGGACGGCGTTCCACTTGTCGTTATGAAGCAAGTCAAACGCAGCGCCATGATAAGAATTAGTGCCGGACTTGGTGGTAAAAGATTCGACGCCGCCGGACGTACGGCCGAACTCAGCGGAAATAGTCGAGGTGGTAATCTTGAACTCGCTAATGGCTTCAACCGAGGGAGCGTTTTCATCAAAAGTTGGACCAAGCTCGGCGTGAGCAATACTCGCGCCATCGAGTATGACTTCAGTACCCAAATTCTGGCCGCCGGAAATTTTGGATTCGAAAATACCCGAAGAGGAAGAGTCGCTGAACGTTCCTGGACCAACAGTGCCGGGAGTTAGGAATACAAACGACTCCACTGACCGCAAATGACTTTGGCCTGTGCCATTGAGCGCCAGTGGCAGTTCCTCGATTTGCTTTGTGCCCACCACCGTGCCGATGTCCGAGGTTTCCGTCTGGATGCCTAGCGCATTAGCCAACACGGTCACAGTTTCCTTGACATCGCCGGCCTGCAATGAAAATTCGACAGAAGCGGTCGAATTGACCTGGACGATCACTCCAGCTTTCTTCTCGACCTTAAAACCGGGCGCGGAGGCACTGACGTCATACGTGCCGACACGCACGTCCTGAATACGGAAGCCTCCAGTGGGACCCGTGGTGGCGCTGTAACTCGCACCGGTTTCCGTGCTGGTGGCGGTGACCGCGACGTTGGCTACGACGCCGCCAGAGATGTCGAGAACGGTGCCCGCGATAGTGCCGCGGTCGGACTGAGGTAGTGCTGAGCTGGCGGAGAGAAGAAGGAAAAAGACTACCGCGATAAACCGCATTGGAGAAATGACAGAGCGCACACCTGCCTCCTTCATAGCCAAATACAAACTAACGAAGCACACCAAGTGTTGGGAACTAGCCGAAGAGTGTTCCAAGCAGCAACAATGACAGCCGGACATCGGCTTGATGAACTTTCCCCAGCACCCCAATGGTTGCCGGACATTTGGCCTCAGCAAAGATATTGTTGTCAAGGAGAAATTCTTTGAATATCGTGTAGACAATCGTTTGTCTTGATGGGATTGCCTCCGAGAAGCGGCTTTGCGCCGGTTCCGCCAGTGTTTCATTCGTAAAGGCGCTCGAACTCGGAGCTTTTTTCGGCGTAGTCCAATTGTTCAGGCCATGCTTATGCGGCCCGTAAGGGGCGAATCACTCAATTCTGTTAGCAAAGGCAGCAGGTCAACCGTGGCTCCCCGGAAGAAAAATCAATGGCCTGGAGATAAACCGGTCAGCCTGAAGATTCTGGCAGACCATCTTGGTCTCTGCCCCGCTACGGTCTCTGTGGTGCTCAATAATGTCCCCGGGCGATCCATCCCGGCCGAGACCCGCGAGCGCGTGCGGGCCGCTGCCCGGAAGTTTAACTACCAGCCCAGCTTGCTCGCACGGTCGCTCCGGAAACAACGGACGTTTACAGTCGGCGTGCTCGTCCCAGAATTGAGCGACGGGTATCACACCCTGGTCATGAGCGGCATTGGCGATCACCTCATGCGCGAAGGCTACTTTTATTTCAGCGCGCAGCACCGCCACAAGGCAGACATGATCGAGGAGTACCCGCGCCTGTTGCTGGGGCGCGGCGTGGAAGGCATCATTGCGATTGATACCGCACTCCGTCATGAGTTGCCGATTCCCGTGGTGGCCGTCGCCGGACACCGGAAGATTCGGGGCGTCACCAACGTTGTTCTTGACCACAGGCGGGCGGCCGAACTCTCGCTGCGTCACCTCTACCAGTTAGGTCATCGCCGTATCGCCTTCATGCGGGGACAATCGTTCAGCTCGGACTCGGACGATCGGTGGAGAAGTTTGGTCGCGATGGCCAAGGAGCTTGGCGTCGAGATTCATCCGGAGTTGACCATCCAGCTAGAACGAGACCTGACCTCGCCGGAACTCGGCTACCCCGTGGTTCAAGAATTGCTGCAACAGCGAAGGGCGTTTACCGCGATTGTTTCCTTCAATGACATCGCCGCGATCGGCGCCATTCGTGCGCTGCGAGATGCGAATCTGCGGGTGCCCGAAGATGTCTCTGTAATTGGCTTCGATGACATCCAGGTCGCGGCGTATCACAATCCCCGCCTCACCACGATCCGGCAACCACTCCGCGATATGGGAGAAACCGCCGCTCGCATCCTTTTGCAGCGTATGCAAGGATTCAAAGACTACCCGGTGGAATTCGCGGTGCTTCCGGAACTAATCATTCGCGAAACGACGGCATCACCAAACGAAAAGGCACTGAGGCGCCGCGTTCGGCCTTGAATCAGGCTTTGGTCAAGGCTCCCAGTGCCTTGATGACCGCCGGGATTTGTTTCTTCCTTGCGTTGCCTGAAGAAACCACTAAACACGAGACAGCCCAGCGGGGCCACGAAGTCGGCCTCTAGACCGTGACAGGTTGGCATGTTCCGGCTTAAAGTAGTGTGTGCTTCGGAATGAAGTAGGCGCTCAGGAAATCGTTCGTCCTAGCGGGACGAAGGGAGCGGCGATCGGCGCCGCGAAGTTCCTCACGGCTATGGGTCTGTTCCGCGGCCAATCGCCGGCATTCTTTGCGCTCCTGCGTGATCTAGCCGAGGACGCGGACGATGCCCGGCGCGAGTGTGGAGCGGGATAACCACGAACGCTGAAATCCTTGACGCAACAAACCTTAACTGAACAGGGGCCAGGTGGGTGTCGCCGTCGTACCCGCGGGCAGGCACCGTGTCCAGTGCCGGCCAGGTTCTTCGCCCCTGCTGACCGGAGCACGGCGAGCACGACATCGTCTGGCGCGCCTGCCGGCGCCACGTTGTCGCGAAGCGGCTGAATCGCAGACTGCTCAGCGTTACAACCAAAGCAGATTAGGGACGGATTGAAACTGTCCTGAAAACAGGTCTGTCAGGCGGCCCCTGGCAGCGCGTCGCTCTCGCCCAAGCGTTAACGGCCGTCACGCTCAAGGCTCGACGAGCCGATCTTTGTACATGTCTTGCCGAATTTGTGGTTCAGGATTGACATAAGCGTAACGACAGAATATAAGAAGCTGACTCTGTCGAGGCTTCCAGGTTTTGTGTGGTCAGTTTGGCTGACTAGGGGGGCGCAAACAGAATTGATAGGCCCGGTGGAGCATGTTCCCGCCATCTTCACTCCCGTCTAACAAGCCGTCCAATCCTCTCTCACAGCCAGAAACAGAAACATTCGAAAGGAGTGCACGTGAACAAAGAAATTTGTTTCGTTTTGCCTTGTGGAATTGCAGTCTCGCTGGCGCTTATCGCGTTAAGCACAGTTGTATCGGCCCAAGTTCCTCCGACCACAGTTACTAAGCTCGGATTCGACCTCGAATTGCGCTCGGACACGAAAATTTTCGTGGATGAGATCAACTCCGCGGGCAAGGTGATTCCTCTGGATGAACCGACCACGGCGATTGGATTACTTGGCGCTCCCCAGATTCACTTCAAGGGCGGCAACCTTCAGGCCAACGATCCGCTGCTCGACAATATTCAAACCTTCCCAGGCTTCCGTCCCTTTGTGCACTTCACGCAGAGCGAAACCTCAGTGGCGGCATTTGGGCGGACGATTGTGGCGACGTACAACAATTCTGCGGGCTTGCATTTGGTCCCCAATCCGAACGGGCCCGGCTTGGTTTTCGATCGCATTCAGATCAGCGGTTTCTCCACCTCCACGGATGGTGGTAAGACGTTCATATCAGGTTACTTCCCCGGTGTGGGCGGCATCCCATTTAGCTTTGGCGATCCCAGCGTTGATGTCGATCGCCATGGGAATTTCTTTTTCGCACAATTGGGACAGGATGTAGACGGCAATGGAGCGATCACGGTGAACTCGTCCGCGGATGGATTGCACTGGAATGATGCGGTCGTGGCCGCTCTCGATGACGGAAGCGACAAAGAATGGTTGGCGGTAGGGCCCGACCCTTTTCACAACAGCCAGGACAATGTTTACGTGACGTGGACCAGTTTTCAAGCAACCGGTCAGAAGCTCGGATTCGCAAGGTCAACGGATGGCGGCGTAACCTGGACTTCGAAGATCATCTTCGACCCACCTGCCGACAAGGACCCCACGCACCCGCAGAATTCCCTCAGCTTTAGCAACCCTGTTGTGGATAGGTTCACAGGGAGGCTGTATGTGCCGTTCGCACATTTCAGCAATTCAGATACGGATTTCATCCAGATATTGATATCAGACGATGCTGGCGCGACTTTCCGATTTGCAACCTTCAACGTGCCGGGAGCGCCAGATACGACGTTACTGCCAATCGTGCAGCCGGGAGAGCTGACCGAGTGCGGCGCAACCCGTATTTCTCCGACCAGGTTTGCTATCAACCTGCGTTTGACGCTGCATGAAGGCACGGACGTGGGCGGCTCGCTTACCGGTCTGCGTCGCTTCGTTAGCGCCACCCGACTAATTGCCCAACCCGCGATAGCTGCGCGCAACGGGGTGGTGTATTTGGCATGGAATACATCAACGAGCCCATTTTTTGGCGATCCAAACGGAACGTCGAAGATTATGTTCATGCGCTCGGACGATGGAGCCACGACCTGGACCGCACCGACTCAAGTGAGCTCGCTCGGTGATCCACATCACGTGCATCCCAGCCTAAGTGTTAGTGATAATCCCGAGTCCGTGCACGTTTCGTACTACACGCAGCACAACGACGGAACTTTGGACTTGGACATGGCTAACTCTCACGATCAAGGCAATACGTTCCTCGCAGATCGAACCGTACGCGTGAGCAGTATGCCATTCGCCTTGCCTCCGACGAATATCCCAATCCCAACCGCGTCCAATCCCTTCGGCACAACGAACTACGACCGCAACATCGCCCAGTGCTATGCGTTGGGCGAGTACCAGAGCAACCGCTCTGCGAATGGCAATGTGTACGTATCGTGGGGAGACACGCGCAATACCGTCACTCAACCGGTGAACGCCTTGGACCCGATCTCAGGGCTCAAGCATCCGCAGGAAGACATGTTCTTCCAGATTGTAAAAGCTCAGTAAACCGTCCCGAGAACAAATATGGCCGCGGGGAAACTCGCGGCCACATTTTTGGGGCCAACACCGCAAGGGGAAAGCCACCCCAAAATCTACGCAAGAAAAAGCAGACGTCACCTGCCCCGCTTTTAAGACATGAGCGATGGTTGGAATTGCAGAACCGTGTTCCCGCTGCGTCACTGGGCCGTCAGATTCGGCTAAGAGCCAACCAGAACCAGCCGCAGTAGAGGTTCACGTATCGGGTTCTGCCGCCTAATGATTGCCTACACCATGGGCACCGTCAGCGTGGGAGACAAATGGCGCGAAAACATGTTCAGCGCATTACCGATCCGTCCGACGGTGTACAACCCGCATTAAGACAAGCGCGCCAACTCCATAAAACACTCCGCTTGACCGTATTTCGTTGAGAAGCGTATCTTCAACGAAGAATCGAAAGAAATATGTGGGACGCTCCGGCTTTTGAAAGATGCTCAAGGGAATTACGCACATATCTAGCGCCGGGTGAGTCACCGAGTAAATTGGTCCCCATTGGTTCGTCCAATCTTGATCGCAATCTCAAAAAGCAAAAAACGAGGAGGTCTAAGTATGAAAACGAAGTGCCTTGCTGTTACCGCCGTTCTAGCGATCTGCATGGCAGCTCCCATCGTCGGAGTGAATGCCGACGAAGAATCGCGGGGCAAGCTGCGCGCGACACTGAAAGGCTTCAACGAAACGCCGGCGAATTCCACCCCCGCTTCCGGTTCGTTCCGCGCCACCCTCAACGATGACTCCATCACGTTCGAACTGACATATTCCGGCCTGGTCGCCGATTCTCTCTTCGCTCACATCCATCTGGGCCAGAAAAACGTCGCCGGAGGCGTGATGATCTTTTTCTGCGACAATTCCAATCCTCCGCACTCTCCGCGCACTTGCCCGGCGCGCAGTGGCACCGTGACCGGCACTGTGACCGCCGCCGATGTCATCGGGCCCAATGCACAAGGCATTGCTCCCGGTGAATTCTCCAAGGTCCTGGAAGCCATCCATTCAGGAGTTACTTACGTGAACGTCCATTCGACGAAATTCCCAGCCGGCGAAATTCGAGGTCAAGTGCGCGCACCCGGCGAAGACGACGACGATCGTTAAACAAGAACGAAATCTACTCGGTTTGAAGTGGCCCAGCAATTTAGGGCAGTTTCATTCTCAACGGTGGAGGAAATGACGACGACTAGGCGGGGCTGCTGAACGTTCATATCCGCGACTATTGCGATCTCGTGACTTTCACGGCGATCGGCTGCGTCCGCACCGTTACTCCCGTTTCGGCCGGAGTGATCACTCTCTCTGGCTTTCAAGCGGAACTCGGTGGCGATAAATGCGTCCGCGCGTGGCGCTTCGTTCCCAAGCCAAGGCTGAAGAGGGCCTCAGCCTCATGCTTCAGAATCTCGGGGGCGAAACACACGTTTACCCGCGCGCGAGAATTTTGCAGGTGACATAGCGGGTCTGCGAACCCGCCTGAATCAACATCCGAATCTTGTGCATCAACACGTCGCCTTCGAAGGCGGGAACTATTTTCGCTATCCGACACTTTTGGAATTCGTCGCAGAGAATCCGGTGCGCCAGGGCACTCTGCCGGACAACATTGTTCGGGTGGCCAAGGTCATTCTCGATGCCGGCGTTGAACACTCCACGAAGCCTATCCAGTTCGCCGCTGGCCTTCCAGCTCTCGACTGGGTACCAAACTGCCATTCAAACCCCATAGCTCAACGCGTCCGCCGCAAACGCCAGGGGCTTCCTCCTAGTCTCCTTATCGAAAACGCCTCGGGTGTAAGCTCTCGTCTTCCAGAGAACTCCTTGCCCGAGGCGTTTCCGATCAAGGCTAGCGACAATACAGTCAGAATGTGCAGGGCGCAAACTACTGTGCGAGGGAAATCAGCGGCTCGTTGAAATGAATCGAAATAGGTGGGGTTTGGCGATCGAATCCTGTCGAAAGCTCGGCGAATGCCACCTGCCGCAGTCACAAACTAAGGTTTCAGTATCGAAAATGCTGATAGCTCGAAAGCGAAAAGATAATTTGAAACGTCCAAGGGTGTTGGGTATCATTTCATCTTGTGAATGGCTTTATTCCAACGACCGCTGCCTGTTGTTGTCGTCAGCAAATGACGGCGAGGGCCGCTGTGTCTTGTAGGGGTGAGAAGCTAGCTTTGTAAGAAGCCTTTTACCGCAAGATTGTAGCCGACCCACCGCCGGGAAACCTGGCAGGTGGGTTTTTTGTTTTTAGGCGAGCTCCATGGCGCACACATCGCAAGTCTTATCTTCTGAACTGGCTGCAGCCTCGTCCCGAAGCGGAGCCTCGGCAGCAGCTTTCCCTCGGCGTTTGAATCACCTCAGGGCGCTGGAGGCCGAGAGCATCCACATTCTCCGCGAGGCGGCGGCCGAATTTGCGCGCCCAGTAATGCTGTACTCGATCGGCAAAGACTCCTCGGTAATGCTGCGTCTGGCGCAGAAGGCGTTTTTCCCCGGCGAGATTCCGTTCCCGCTGCTGCATATCGACACCAGCTACAAATTTCCCGAGATGATCGAGTTTCGTGACACGTACGCACGGCAAATTGGCGCGGAACTCATCGTTCACGAAAATCACGCAGCCCTCGACGCGGGCGCCAATCCTTTCTCATTGGGAACTCAAAAATGTTGCGGGCTGCTGAAGACGAAATCGCTCTTGGATGCGCTCGCGGAAGGCGGCTTCGACGCGGCGTTTGGAGGAGCGCGCCGGGACGAAGAGAAATCGCGCGCCAAAGAAAGAATTTATTCGCTCCGCGACCCGTTGGGACAATGGGATCCGAAGAATCAGCGACCCGAGCTCTGGAATATTTTTAATTCCCGGATTGATAAAGGCGAAAGCATCCGAGTTTTTCCGCTCTCGAATTGGACTGAGCTCGATATCTGGCTCTACATCCAGGCGGAAAATATTCCGATTGTTCCTCTCTATTTCGCGAAAGAACGCGAAGTCGTACTACGAAACGGCTCGATTGTTTTGATCCACAATGCAAAGGAGCTTTTGCCTGGCGAAAAGACGGAAATGCTGAAATGCCGGATGCGCTCGCTCGGGTGCGTTCCGTGCACGGGAGCAATCCGTTCGGAAGCGGACTCTGTCGCGAAAATTGTAAAGGAAATGGTTTCGTTCCGACGTTCGGAGCGCGAGAACCGCGCGATCGACCACGACGAAGAGGGCTCGATGGAGCTCAAGAAAAGGGAAGGGTATTTCTAGTGATTTCCACGACGCAGGAAAGACCGCGCGAAACCTTAGGCGACTCTCTCGAACAGAGCCTCGAGATGGAGCTTCTGCGCTTCACGACCGCAGGGAGCGTCGATGACGGCAAATCGACGCTCATCGGGCGGCTGCTGCATGACTCGAAGGCTGTCTACGAAGACCAACTCGCTTCCGTGAAAAAGAGCCGTATCAACCGTTCCTCGGGGCCAATCGATTTTTCGTTGCTGACCGACGGTCTGCGCGCGGAACGAGAGCAAGGCATCACGATCGACGTTGCCTACCGTTATTTCTCGACCCTGCGGCGAAAATTCATCATTGCGGATACGCCGGGCCACGAGCAGTACACGCGCAACATGGCCACCGGCGCGTCCACGGCGGACCTTGCCGTAATTCTTGTGGATGCCACGAAGGGAATTCTTGCACAGACGCGGCGTCATGCGTTCATCGCTTCGCTGCTGGGGATTCGCAATGTTCTCGCGGCTGTGAACAAAATGGACCTCGTCGATTCTCGAGAGGAAGTGTTTTTGGAACTTGAGCGGGATTTTCTGCAGCTGGCAGAGCAACTCGGTATCGCCCATGTACAGTGCGTGCCAATCAGTGCGCTTGAGGGAGATAACGTCGTCGCGCGAAGCAGGCGAACGTTTTGGTATCAAGGGCCAACGCTGATCGAGCACCTGGAGAGCGTTCCTCTCAGCGCGAGCGATGCGCTTGAAAGTCTACGATTTCCGGTGCAAATGGTGATTCGTCCCGATGCTACGTTCCGCGGATTTGCCGGCCGCATCGCGAGCGGAGTGATTCGTCCCGGTGAGGATGTGCTGGCTTTACCGTCCGGACAGAGAACGCGAGTGCGCTCGATCGTAAGCTACGACGGAGAGCTGCCGGAGGCGTTTGCTCCGATGTCCGTGACTCTGCAGCTTGAAGATGAGATCGACCTCAGCCGCGGAGACATGCTGGTGTCGCCAGAGAATGGCCCGCGCGTAACGCGACGATTTCGCGCCATGGTGGTTTGGCTGCACGAGAGTCCGCTGGAGGCGGGCAGAACATATCTCGCTAAACATACGGCCCGCCAAACAAAAATTCGCGCTGTACAGATTCGCCATCGTGTGAACGTCAATACGCTCGAACAGGAACAGGCAAGCCAGTTGAACATGAACGATATTGCCTCAGTCGAATTTGAAACTCACGTTCCGCTTTTCTTTGACCCATATACCAGCAATCGGGAAACGGGCGCCTTCATTCTGATCGATGCGATCTCCAACGCCACCGTCGGCGCCGGAATGATCGAGGAAGCTTTGGCCGAGGGACGAGCGTTGCAGGCGCCAGAACACGGGTCTCTGGAGATGGCGCAAAAACGTGTCAGTGCGCAAGAGCGGTACGAGCGCCACGGGCACTACCCGGCAACCTTCTTATTGGAGAATCAGCCTGCCCTTGCATCACGGTTGGAGCGCGCCCTCTTCGAGCAAGGTTTCGAGGTTCTGAATCTGGACGATCACGAAGCGTTCTCCTACGCGCTCACTGCGCATACGCTCGGAGCTGTCTTTCTCTACTCCGGACATCCCCTCGATACCGCGTCAAGGCAACAGCTTGCTTCCGAAGGACGGCCCCGATTACTCGATCTCTCCCGGGAAAAGGGAAAGTTCAACCAGGAGGAGCTCTTCCAGCGCGCCTTGGCGCTGGCGGACTCCTTGCGGATCGCAAAGCCGGCAGAGCATCAGGAAGAGGTCAAGTAAATGGAAGTGGATCGCCTCGCGGACGCATTGGAAAGTCTTGGACTCGAGCATGCCCTCGACGCAGTGCTCACGGCCAACCAGAGTACACAAGTATGTCTGACCAGCAGTTTTCAAGCGGAAGACATGGTAGTAGCGCATGTCCTGAGGAAACAAGTGCCCGGCGTGCGGGTGCTGTTCCTCGATACGGGATATCACTTTGCGCAGACCTACGAATATCGCGACCGAATGACACAGCAATGGTCGCTCAATCTCGTGAACGTGGTTCCCGAGCAAACAGTCGCAGAGCAGGAGTCAGCATTCGGCATTCTCTACCGCAGCGAGCCCACGCGCTGCTGC
>WNFK01176941.1_pt1 | contig 11013 bp, 6 predicted proteins | sample 5400281 | NCBI WGS metagenome assembly WNFK01 (sample SAMN13153350, study PRJNA577476) | soil metagenome | isolation source: 20 cm soil on Douglas fir-dominated hillslope | place: USA:California | collected 2013-09-17
TGCAGAAGGTGAAAGTCGTCGAGCCGGGCGACACCGAGTTCCTGGAAGGCGAGAACGTGGACAAGCTCGTGTTCAGCGAGATCAACGAGCGCGCGGTGAAGAAGGGCGGCAAGCCTTCGACCCGCGAGCCGCTGCTGCTCGGCATCACGAAGGCGAGCTTGACGACGCAGTCGTTCATTTCGGCGGCGTCGTTCCAGGAGACCACGCGCGTGCTGACCGACGCGGCGATCCGTGGGGCCAAGGACGATTTGCTCGGTCTCAAGGAGAACATCATCATCGGGCATTTGATCCCGGCGGGTACCGGCATCTACCGGTATCACGACATCGAGATCGAGCCGCCGGAGGGGTTCACGCCTCCGACGCCACCGGTCGAGGCGGGCATCGCCCCGGGCCCCGGCCCGGCACCGAGTCCGTTCCCGGAGGAAGTGGAAGCGGAATAACGGACGGTCGGACGGCCGGGCGGTCAATGACGGCGCCGAGAATCCTCGGCGCCGTTATGACGTTTAGGGCGGCAGATCTTGCGACGGTTGCGTACCGCCTGGCTATGATGACTGATCTCTAATCGTGAGCCGGTAATGCAACGTCGTGCCGTCCCGCTGATTCCCCTGTTGGCCATCGTCTGCCTCAGCGCTTGCAACCGCGATGCGGTCACCGGGCTGCCGGCGATTGCGGCCCGGAGCGAGGCAGGTCCCAAGAAGCTCACGGATGCGATCGCGTTCTTTACGCGCCAGTTCAACACGGTGGACGGTGGTCTGGCCGTCATGAGTGTGGACGGCTCGGGGCGGCGCCCGCTCGCCGGTGGTGAGCTTGGGTTCGAGCCGTCGATCTCGCCGGATGGTCGCCGGATCGCGTTCTCGAGAAACACGGACGTTGGCGTCACATCGGTTTACGTCATGAGTGTGGACGGAAGCGGCACCACGTCCGTTGCTCAGGGGATCGTGCTCAATCCCGGGCCCGTGTGGTCGCCCAACGGTTGCCAGCTCGCGTTCCGCAGCAGTCTGGAAACGCCAGGAGGACCTGTCGGCAGAATCTCGATCGTCAACGCGGACGGTACCGGTCTGCACCAGGTCTCACCAGAGCCCGGTCCGAACGAGTTCGCGTTCGATGAAAGCCCGACGTGGTCGTCCGACGGGGCGCGGCTCGCGTTCACCCGAAACGGGTTCTTGTATGTCATGAATGCGGATGGCACGGGACTGACTGCGCTACCGAACGAAGACGGGGCGCTCAATCCGGCGTGGTCACCTGACGGGCAACGGATTGCCTACTCGAGCGGCGGCGAGATCCACATGCGGAATCCGGATGGCACGAACCTGGTGCGCGTGACCACGGCGGAAGGGACGTTCGACTTTTGGCCGCGCTGGTCTCCGGACTCACGCCGGTTGGTCATCTCGCATGTGGCCGGTGATCAGATTCAGATCGTCACCATCAACGCCGACGGCACGAACCCGGCGAATCTGACTCCCGCCGGTGTACTCGATTTCATGCCCGACTGGAGTCGGCGATCCTCTCAGGACAACAACGACGATCAGGGCGCGCAGAAGTGTCAGGGCGGCTGAAGACGGACGGCCGTCCGACCACCCGTTATGACGTTTAGAGCGCTGGCACTTGCCGGGTCTATCTGCGTCTGGTGACCATGTGCATGTCCCTTCAACGGGTGTACGGCGCATGAAACGGCATGCCGTGTGGTTGGCAGCAGCAGCGCTGGTGGCGGTACCGAGCGCATGCAGTCGCGACGACGTCACAGGCGTGCCCGGCCTGTCGGCGAGCAGCTCGGCGAACTCGAGCGTGCTGGGCGGGGTCATCATCTTCTCAACGCTCGAGTTCGGCGGACTATCGCAGCTCGCAGTGATGCAGCCCGACGGCTCCGGTCGCCGGCGTCTGACCAATGACGATCACGGCTACATCTATGCCGCGATCTCGCCGGATGGACGCCGGATCGTGTTCAACCGGTTCACCGCCGACGACCACTCGGAAGGCATTTTCCTCATGAATGCCGATGGCAGCGGGCAGACGCTGCTGGTCAACCGCTCACCAATCTTCGACGGGGAGCCGGCGTGGTCTCCCGACGGCAGCCAGATCGCCTTCACCAGTTACATCGACGGCCCCTTCGGACCGTTCGGACGGATCTTCGTTGTCAACGTGGACGGCACCAGGTTGCGGCAGGTGACGCCGGATGTGGATCCGAATGACTATAAGTTCGACGGCGGCGCGTCGTGGTCGCCGGACGGCACGCGACTGGTGTTCACGCGCAGCGGGATGCTGCACGTCATCAACGTGGACGGCACAGGCTTCACGCCGCTGCCGAATGAGGACGCCGCCCAAAATCCATCGTGGTCGCCCGACGGGCGGCACATCGCGTATCAAGCGCTGGACGCGCCGGGCGATATCCGCATGCGCAACGCGGACGGATCGAACCCGGTGACGATCAGCAACACGCCCGAGCAGCAGGGCTGGCCGCGGTGGTCGCCCGACAGCCGCCAGATCGTGTTCAACCGCGTCGTGGGCGGAGAATTCCGCCTGCTTGTCATCAACGTCGATGGGAGCGGCGAGACGCGGCTGAGCTTCGGCGCCTCCGAAGATGTCCTCCCCTATTGGAGCCCGTTCCCGCAGGCCCGCTCGGGAGCCGGCGCGGCGATCGAGATCGCTCCGACGGTCGTCAAGCTGGCGCCGGCCGAGACGGGGCAGCTCACGGCCACGGTCCGGTCGACGAGCGGGAATGTCCTCAGCAACGCCACGGTCAGGTGGTCCTCGAGCGACCAGGCGGTCGCCATCGTCTCCGCGTCGGGGCTGGTGACGGCGATCGACAATGGGCACGCCGAGATCCAGGCGGTCTTCGGCGGTGATACTGCGCGGGCCGAGGTGCACGTCGCTGATCGGGTGCTGCGCAATGTCATTCTCTATTCGACCGATGTATTCAACGGTTCAATCCTCGCGGCGGTACGCCCGGATGGCACCGGTCGGCGACAGCTCACGACGGGGGGCTTCGAGTATCGCGCGCCGGATATTTCGCCTGATGGGCGGCAGATTGCATTCGCGACTTCCTTCGCCATCTTCGTCATCAGCGCTGACGCGTCGAGCGTCACCGATGGCTCCACGGTGCTGTTCTTCGGATCGTTCCCGGACGCGCCCGCCTGGTCGCCCGACGGTTCACAGGTCGCGTTCAGCTCCATCGTCGACGGGACCTTCGGGCCTGTGCGCCGCATCCTCGTCGTCAACGCCGACGGCTCCGGCCTACGGCAGGTGAGCCCAGACGACCCTGCCGCGGACGGCGGTCCGACGTGGTCGCCGGACGGCACCCGACTCATCTTCAGCCGGGGCGGCGTCCTCCAGACCATCGGCGCTGATGGGAGCGGGCTAGCGTCGCTCGGAAACGACGATGCGGCATCGCTGCCCGACTGGTCTCCGGACGGCACGCGTGTCGCGTACGGGACAGCGGCCGGTATTCGGATCCGGAACGTCGATGGCTCAGGTCTCGTTGCGGTCACCTCGGGACGGGACGATCACCCACGCTGGGGGCCGGACAACGGACAACTCGTTTTCTCCCGGATCGTGGACGGCAAGTCCCAGCTGTTTGTGGTACACGCAGATGGCACGGGGGAGACGAAGCTCACCGCCGGAACGGCTCAGGAGTCGGATCCGAGTTGGAGTCCGTTGCCTTAGCGCGGATGACCGTAGCAAAACGGCGCCCGAGATTGCGCTCGGGCGCCGTTTGTTCTTCAGACCGTCCGGCCGTCAGGCCGTCCAACCGTCTGTTACGGTATCGGATTCCCTGCGCAGCTCTTCGGAATCCCGCCAGGATTCCCGGCCCGGTTATGCGAGTCGCATTCCTGACTCGGCAGCGGGATCATCGTGGCTGGCGTGAAGCCCGCCAAAGTGTCCTGCGGGAATTTACCGATGTCAGCGAGCCGGCCGAAGCGCCGGTGATCGATCCAGCGGTGCGCTTCCTGATACAACGACAGCGTCCGCTGGAGCAGCAGCTCGCTCACGAACTCCGAATCGGCTGCCGGCGTCGCGAATCTGGTGGCCGGCGTGCCACCGCCTGAAGCCGTCCGCACGGCCGCGAGATCAGTGTTGGCCCCCGCGGTATTGCCTGTAAACCACTCCGCCTCCGCCCGCAGCAAGACGAGCTCCTCGTTCCGGATGATCGGAATGGGCGTCGCGGTGGTCGCGTAAGTGCACGGACGATGCGTCGCGCTCACCCCGGACTCTGAACGCCCGGTGCTCGTTCCGCACGTCGCTGTCGCCAGCTTGCGCGTATAGCGGGCGTCGGTCGCAACTCCCGGGATCGCGTCGATGCCCGGATGGATAAAAAGATCACTGCCAAGCGATCCCGTGTTCGCCGCATTATTGGAGAAATCACCCGCGGCGGTCGAATAGACCGAGTACGTGCCCACGCCCAGATTTGCCGCTGTCGGCGCGGCGATCCAGGTCCCGGTCAGCGCGGTCAGCGCAGTGGTGTAGCACGTGGGACCGCAGCCTGCGGTCGCGTGCTCCACCTCGGCCCGAGCCTTGATCGCGCGATTGAATTGCCTGAACCCGGCCGGCGTCGCCGCACTCGGCGCGATGCCAGACGAGAACCCCGCGTAGATCGGGAAATGGAACACCGCCAGTGTGTCGGCGGCGAGCTCGGCGTCGGCATCATCCAGCTTGGCCTCGATCCACTTGTAGACGGAGTCTTCGCTGACGAGCGGAAAGACCTCGGTGGGGTCCTCGCTGATATCGACCACGGCACCGATCGGCCCGCGTGCCTCAATGACATGTAGGACGTCCAGGGCGATGAACGTCTTCAACACGCCCCGTGCCCCCGCCTTCTCCTCCGCGCGCAGCGTGAGTGGCTGTCCCGGTATGGGACTCGTCGGAATGCTGTCGATGAACTGGATCGCCTGGTACGCATTCCGGTAATTCCCGTACCGACCCGCCCACTGCGAGCCCGCGTCGAACGCGTTGTTCTGCCTCCAGTCGCGCAGCGGCCCGGTGATGAACCGCCCGTCCGTGATGAACATGTAGTACGTCTCACGGCCGAAACTACCAAGCGCCCGAATTTGATCCGTGCGGTTCACGCGGTAGGTGGCCAGCACACCGTTGATGAAGCGGCCGCTGGCGATGCGCGGATTCGACTTGGCCCCTGCCGAGGTGGGATTGTTGGGATTCGTCAGGTCAAGATTACAGCCAGCCAGGGTGACAGCGCCCGCCATCACGAGGCTCGCGAGAATGCGTCGCATAGTCGGTATCCTCTCGAAGACCGTGGGTTGAGATCCGCTAGTGTCGGGTCGCATGGTTACCACCCCACGTCTACGGACAGGTAGAACTGGCGGTTCGACGGGAACGGCGCCAGATCGATGAAGCGGTTCAGGTTCGTCGCGCCGAAGTTGTTGAACTCCGGATCGAAGCTCCAGTAGTCGGTGAGCTTGAACAGGTTACGCGCCTGCAGCGTGATACGCATCGAGTGCGCGTGCAGCTGCTGCAGCAAGCGGTCGGGCGCCTCATAGCTCAGCGATACGTCGCGCAACGTCAGGTTGGTCCCATTCTCGAGATAGGCGCGAACGTCTCCACCGCCGGCCCAAGAGTTGTATCGGAACGAGCCGGCCGTGAGGCCGAGGGTGTCAATCCCACTGAGATCCCAGCCTGATCCGAAATTCTTGCGCGTGATGGCTGCGTCGTAATCTCGCGACGTCCCACCCTCGTCCCACAGCACGCGGGTCATGTCCGCGACCTGGCCGCCCTTCCGCCAGTCCAACGTCGCGGCGAGCGTCAGCCGCTTCCAGCGGAATGAGCTCGAGAATCCCATGGTGAAGTCCGGGTTGAAGTCCCCGGCGACGGTGTCCCGCACACCGGCGATGATGCCCGGATTGGTCACGAATGTGCCAATCGGGAGCACGTTGCCGCTGGCGTCGATTGGCACATTGCCCCAGATCCACGTGGTGCGGCCACCGGGACTGATGAAGTTCCGGCCAAACGCCGCGCCGAACGAACCCGGTGCGGCGAACCGTGCCACCGTGCTCGGGAGATTCTGGATGTCCTGGTTGTTCTTGGTGAACGTCGCCCGGAGATTCAGGTCGATGTCGCGGCTCTGCATCGCGACCGCGCTGAGCGCGGCCTCGAAACCACGGGTCCGCAGCTCGCCGCCATTGATGATGTCATTGGTCAGGCCCCCCGAGGGGACGATGGCCGGCTGGAGGAGCAGGTCTTTGATCTGCCGCTTGTAGTACGTTCCTTCGAACTGCATGCGCCGATTCAGGAACGTGACGTCGGCACCGGCCTCGATCTCGTTGAGCGTTTCAGGCTTGATGCCGCGATTGGCCAACACGCCGGCCTGTACGACGGTGGGGTTGCCGCCGATCGTCGTGCCGGCATTCAAGACCACATCGCGATCGGCATAGCGTGGCCGATTCCCGGTGCGGCCGATCCCGCCCCGCACCTTCACCTCGTTCAGCGCGGTCCCCAGGTCCGCGAAGCGATACGACGCCGACGCGCGCGGGTATACGTTGCGCTTGGTCCGGTCGCCGTTGGCGCTCGAGCGGTCGGCGCGCACGCCGGCCACGATCGCGAGCTTCTGATCGAGGGCCAGCACCTGCTCGTTGGCGAAGAACGCGTCGTCCTTGAAGTTGTTGAGGACGTCGGATCCGTCCAGAATCGTGCCACTGTTCGAGGTCTCGACGCCTGGGATGATGCCGCGGGCCCGCGTGCGAATCACGCGATTGTACTGGGTTTCGAAGTCGTACCCCGCGGTCGTCGTGAGCGTAACCGCGCTGCTGGGCTGGTAGGCCCACGTTCCGTCCAACCGCAGGTTGTAATTGAAGATGTTGCCTTCCGTCCGCACCGAACGTCCCGATTGGCCGTCCGACGCCCGCGGGCTCTCATACTGCAGGAACGGCGGTGAGAAGAGATCGCCTGATACCTGGGCGCGATCAAATCCCCCGGTCGCCTGAATCGACAGCTGATGCTGGGCCGCGTTCACGGCGGACCAGGTCGCCGTCAGGTTGCCGATCTGGCGGAACGTGAGCTCGTTCAGCCGGAGATACCGGAAGGTCTCGAACGGATTGGATACTGTGTTTCCGCCGCCGTTGAACGGATTCCGTATATACAGCCCCGTCGCATCCACGGAATCGAGGTTGATGACCCCCGGCGTGTACGCGAAGCAATAGATCGGTGACGTGCAGGTGTTGTCGTTGTTGGATAGTCCGCGGTTTTCACTGTTGCGCGTGATATTCAACCCGACGTTGAACTTGACCTTCCCATCGACCAGCGTCTGGTCGATGTTGGTCCGGATCGCATACAACCGGGCCCCGGTGTTCAGCGCGGTACCGACTTCGTTCCGCCCCGTCATGTTCACGAAGTACTGCGTATTCTGTGTCCCGCCACTGACGTTGCCGGTCACCTCGTACGACGGAGAACCGTTGTTGTAGAACTCTTTTTCGTAATCGTGCGTCAACCCAATCGTCCCGCTCGGATACATCGCGTTCAAAATGGAGTCCGCGCCCGTTCCATTGCCGTACGGTAGCCCCTGCACTTCAGCGACGCTCGTGAACTCACGCGTCCCGAGCAACCGATACGCCGTGCTCCGCCCGATGCGACTCGTCAAGTTGAACGACGCTGCGCCACCGGCCGCCGACCCTCGCTTCGTCTTGATGACGACCACGCCGTTTGTGGCTCGCGACCCATACATAGCGGTCGCCGCGGCCGACTTGAGCACCTCGACCGACTCGATCTCTTGCGGGTTGAGGTCCGCGAGCCGGTTCACGAGCGCGTCCTGATTGCTGCCGATGCCCGCGCCCGTCGTACGACCAGCGGCACCAGTCACGGAGTTCGCGCCGTCGGAAATCGCGTCGTTCGAGATGATGACGCCGTCGAGGACGAAGAGTGGCTGGCCGGCGCCCAGAATCGACGTAATCCCGCGGATCTGGATCTGTCCGCCACCGCCGGGAGCGCCGCTGTTCATCGAGATCAACGCGCCCGGAACCTTCCCCTGGAGTGCTTGCTCCAAAGCGGCGGAGGGCGCGTTGTTGATGTCCGCGCCGCTGACCTGGACAGGCGCAGTCGTCGCATTCCGGCGCTCGAGCGTCGTCGATTGTCCCGTCACGACGACCGCGTCGAGCTTGAACGGATCTTCCTCGAGCGTCACGGTGACGTTGGACTCGTTGGCGCCAACGCTAACGACCTTCCGCTGGAACCCGATCGCGCGCACCATGATGCGCGCGTCCCCGGCGCCGACGGTGATCTTGAACGAACCGTCCGCTCCCGTCTGGCTGACGTTCGGGCCGCCGACTTCGACGATCGTTGCGCCGACCACCGGCAGGTCGCCTAAGGCGCGCGAGACTCGGCCCGTAACGTCCCGGCCTGTCGCTTGCGCATTGGCCACCGCCGGCATCAGCCCGAGAACCAGGAGCGCTGATGCGAACGTGGATGTTCTGCTCATGTTACCTGCCTTTCTTGGATGGATGCTGCGTCGGTCCATCATGCTGCGAAAATATGCCTGCCGTTTCGACACCCCACAACCACTCCTGTTTGCTACTGTGACGGCCGGTGTCGTGGCGCGCCCCGCTTGGTCCAGACAAGGATCACTCCGCAGGCACCGTCGCGTCGTTGGTACTCGGGTGGCGCGCTCAACAGGTTCGAGTACACCTCGATACCCAGGATCTCCGCCGGTACGACCGGCACCGTCGGTGTCTGCGTCGGCGGAAGCCGGAAGTACACGCCGTCGATGAAATACAATGGCGGACAGTAGTTGCCCAGCGTCGGATTCCAGATCTGACCCTCGGCCCGCTGCAGCTCGATCAACAACCCCGCACCGTTGGGGCGCAGCTGGACCCCGGGGACCATGCGAAACGCCTCCTCGAACCGGACCGCACCACTTTTCTTGACATCGGTCGTATCGAGGAAGTGTCCCAGCGCCGTCTGGCGACGTTGGTTGAACCCTACCTGCGCGAGGTATGGCGTGTAGCGCGCCTCCACCGTCACCGGATCGAGAACGGTGACGCTATCGCCCAGAAAAATGTCCACCTGCTGCCCGGCGCCCGGTCGCACCATTGCCTGAGCACGGCCGATGGTATATCCGACGGCACGCGCTTCGATGATTCGTGAGCCCGCCGTCACTCTGTCCAGGGAGAAGCGACCGAATTCATCGGCTTGTACGGATGCATCTGTACCCACCGCGACAACGGTGGCACCGGGGACGAGCGAGCCGTTTCCGTTCCGCACGACTCCTCTGACAATGCCGGTGAGTCGTGCCGGCGCCAGTTCCAAGTCAGCGCGCGCGAACGCACGACTGGCGAGATCGATCATCAGTATGCCCGCTGATCCTTGTTCCGTCCGCCCGCGGATAACCAGCGCGACATCGGTCGGAACATTGCACAGCAGCACGTGACCGGAGGCATCGGAATTGGCTTCCACAGTACGGGGGGCCCCGCGGACCGAACCCTCCCCGATGTCGTACGTGGTCCAATGCGCACTAATTGCCGCGGCGCGAATCGGCATCCCATCGGCCGCGTTGTGGACCACAACAAGAACACCTCCGGTCCGGCGCAGCGGATCACGCGGACACAGGAGATGATGGGCCTGTGCGGGACTGGGCGTCGCGAGCGCGACGCTCGTGCTCTCGCCCGCGACGACGTCGACGCCGACCGCCGGAAGTGAAATGCCGGCGGAGTCGAGAATGGGATGATAAAACGTCAGGAGGTAGTGACCCGGGGCCAGGGCGCTCAGCGCGAAACGTCCTACGCCGTCGCTCTTCGTCATTCGATTCGTGCTCTCGATCCAAACCTCGGCGCCCTCGAGGGGTGCCGACGTGAGCAGGCTGTCGTAGACCACGCCGCGTAGCACGCCGGACGGGGCAGGACCTTGGGCGAGTACCGGCGCGGCCAATGCCAACGCGAGGCCGCCGCTGAGGATGAGACGCATCGTTGAATCAATCCTACCGTTCGGGACGGAGCCCGCAAGCCGCGGAGCGTCAGACTTCAGGGGGTTGACCTAACTGTAACAATACGTTTAGTTTCGCGGGCTTCGGAGCACTTTTTTCGAGAATCTCTGCGAGGGGTATTTGCCGACCATCAACCAGCTCGTCCGGCACGGCCGCCGCGACGTGGAGAAGAAGGAAAAGGCGCCGCACCTGCGTGGCAATCCGCAAAAGCGGGGCGTGTGCACGCGAGTGTACACCACGACGCCGAAGAAGCCCAACTCCGCGCTGCGCAAAGTGGCCCGCGTCCGACTGACGAATGGGTTCGAAGTGACGGCATACATCCCCGGTGAAGGCCATAACCTGCAGGAGCACTCGATTGTGATGATTCGCGGCGGCCGCGTGAAGGATCTGCCGGGCGTCCGCTATCACAGCAGTCGCGCTCGAAGTACGGCGCGAAGCGTCCCAAGGAGGCCGGGAAGTGAGCCGTCGCAAATCGGCGATCAAGCGCCCGGTGCCGCCCGACCCGCGCTACGACAGCCAGACGGTCTCGAAGTTTTTGAACAACCTGATGGTGTGCGGCAAGAAGTCGTTGTCGGAGCGGATCTTCTATCAGGCGATGGATATGATCGAGCAGCGCACGGGGCAGCCTGGCGTGAACGTGTTCAAGCAGGCGCTCTCGAACGTGAAGCCGGCACTGGAAGTGAAGTCGCGCCGGGTCGGTGGCGCGACGTATCAGGTGCCGGTCGAGGTGCGGCCCGAGCGGCGAACGGCGCTGGGGATGCGCTGGATCATTCAGTACAGCCGCGCGCGCAAAGAGAAGACGATGGCCGAGCGCCTCGCCGCCGAGCTGATCCTGGCGTCGAAGGGCGAAGGCGAGACAATAAAGAAGAAGGAAGACACGCACCGGATGGCGGAAGCCAATAGGGCTTTCGCGCATTACCGGTGGTAGGATTGATGTACGGGCGCAGCATGCTGCGCCCCTACTGAACCTTAAACAGACAACTTCGGGACCCTGCTCTAAGGGATCCTGCATCGAGCAGTAGGGGCTCGCCCCTACGCCGATGTCAGCGGAGCGAAACCGGCCCACTTGGGCGCTGGTCGCCCCGCGTTTTTGCTGA
>WNFK01227668.1_pt5 | contig 11011 bp, 13 predicted proteins | sample 5400281 | NCBI WGS metagenome assembly WNFK01 (sample SAMN13153350, study PRJNA577476) | soil metagenome | isolation source: 20 cm soil on Douglas fir-dominated hillslope | place: USA:California | collected 2013-09-17
CGCCACGTCCACGCGGTAGCTATCAACGCCGATTTGGCGATCGAGGACGACACGGAGAGGCTGATTGCCCGGGCTCGCGAGGCAGTCGGGCCGCTGACGGCGCTGGTCAACAACGCTTCAGTGTTCGAGAGCGATACCATCGCGACGATGACGCGCGCCTCCTGGGACAAGCATATCGAAACCAATTTGCGCGCGCCTTTGGTGCTGGCGCGGGACTTCGCCGAGCAGGTGCCCGAGGGTGCCGAAGGCGCGATCGTCAATCTGCTCGATCAGCGGCTGTTGAAACCGACGCCGCAATTCCTGTCGTATGGCGTCAGCAGGGCGGGTTTGTATTGGCTGACCGTGACGCTGGCGCAGGCGCTCGCGCCGCGCATCCGCGTCAACGCGGTGGCGCCCGGCCCGACGCTGAGGAACGAACGGCAGAGTGAAGCGCATTTCAAGCGCCAGCAGGCTTCGACCATTCTGGGGCGCGGCGCGACGCCCGACGATGTCGCCGCCGCGGCGCGTTATCTTCTTGAAGCGCGCGCTATCACGGGACAGATGATCGCGGTGGACGGCGGCCAGCATCTGATCTGGCGCACGGCCGACGTGAGCGGTGTGGAATGAGCAACGAGCGGCCGACTCAAATCATCATCCGCAATCTCGAATTGCTCGCCCGCATCGGCGTGCATGGCCATGAGCACGGAATGCCGCAGCCGGTACGGATCAATGTTTGGCTTACGGCCAAGGTGAATGCGTCGGGAGACAGACTCGAGAACGTCATCGACATCAACCTCGCCGAGACCTTGGCCGAGCGCATCGCGTCGGCCTGCCTCGACGACAAGCGCGTGGCCAAAGCCTGCGTGCGGGTGGAAAAGCTGCACGCACTGCCCGGCGCCGAAGCGGCCGGCGTTGAAATCGAACGCGAGGCTTAGAACGTCTAAGACCGTCCGCCTTCGACGGCGTGGCCTTCGCCGCGCCAGCGCAGTATGCCGCCGGGAAGATTGGCGACTTTGGCAAATCCCGCCTGCTGCAGAATCATGGTCGCCTGGGCCGAGCGTCCGCCGGCGCGGCAGACGGCAACGACGGGACGATCCTTGGCGAGCTCGGACGTGCGCTCCGCGAGATCGCCCAAGGGGATGAGGATCGCGCCCGGGATGCGGCCCAAGGGGCCGGAGGTCTCGTCCGGCTCGCGCACATCGAGAACTTGCAATGAGCGCAGATTTTCCTCGACCCAGTGAGGCTGGATTTCCCAGATGCCGGCGAAATTGCAGGTCAGCGGAGCCCAATCGGGGTCGTGCATGGGTTGATCCTCCTCCGGTTTGCCGCATTTCAAATTTGCGGGCACGGCGATGTCGATTTTTTTGGGGTGCGGCAGGTTGAGATTTTTCATGTAGCCCACGAAATCATTCTCGGACAGCGCGCCGCCAAGCCGCGGATTGAAGCGCTTTTCCTCGGCGACGCTGGTCGAGGTCAGCCCGCGGTAATCGTGCGCAGGGTAGAGCGTGCAGAAATCCGGCAGCGTGAAGAGCTGCAAATGCACCGAGCGGTACATGTCGTGCGGCTCGCCTTCCTGGAAATCGGTGCGGCCGCAGCCGCGGATGAGGAGACAATCGCCGGTAAACGCCATGCTCTCGTCGTCGAGCACGAAACTAAGACAGCCATGGGTGTGACCAGGCGTCGCCCGCACTTCGATTTGGCGAGTGCCGAAGGCGATCTTATCGCCATGCTTAAGAGTGAGATCCGCCCCTTCGGCGCCGCTGGCCGCCGCCACGGCGATGCGGCTGCCGGTTCGCTGCTTCAACAGCCACGCGCCGGTGACATGATCGGCATGAACATGGGTTTCCAGCGTGTAAAGAAGCTTCAAGCCCAATTCGTCGATAAGTGCTGCGTCGCGCCGTACCTGCTCGAAAACCGGATCGATCAAGATGGCTTCCCGGTTTTTGCCGCAGCCGAGCAAATAGGTGTAGGTGGACGATTGCGGGTCGAACAATTGCCTGAAGATAAGAGCCATGTGTCCCCCGGAAAAAACAACCAACACGAAGTGTAATATACTGCAGCGATGGATGAAAACCTGCCTAGCACGTCCGACGGAGAAGAGCGCGAAATCTCGCTGAAAGGCGCCGATCGGATCGCGGCCTATGTAAAGACACTTCCCGACGCGCCCGGCGTCTATCGGATGCTGAACGCGAAGAGCGAAGTGCTCTATGTCGGCAAGGCCGCTAGCCTGAAAAAACGCGTCGCGTCCTATGCCAAGCCGTCGAACCAGTCCTATCGCATCATGCGGATGATTTCCGAAACCGCGGAGATGATTTTCATTTCCACGGCGTCGGAAACCGAAGCGCTGCTGCTTGAAGCCAATCTGATCAAGCGGCTGAAGCCGCGCTACAACGTTTCGTACCGCGACGACAAGAGCTTCCCCAACATCCTGCTCAGGACCGACCACGATTTTCCGCAGATTCTGAAGCACCGCGGAGCAAAATCGCGTGAGGGTGTCTATTTCGGACCGTTCGCGTCGGCTTCGTCGGTCGGCATGACGTTGAACACGCTGCAGCGGGCTTTCCTCTTGCGCTCGTGCTCGGACGCCGTGTTCCAAGGCCGCACACGACCGTGCCTGCTGCATCAGATCAAGCGCTGCAGCGCGCCCTGCGTAGGCCGGATCGACGCCGAGGGCTACGCGACCCTGGTCGCTCAAGCGAAGGACTTTCTCACCGGCAAAAGCCGTCAGGTGCAGGAGCGGCTGGCGAAAGAGATGCACCAGGCCTCGGAGGAGATGGCGTTCGAGCGCGCGGCGCAATTGCGCGATCGCATTCGCGCCATGAGCAACATTCACGCCAGGCAGGGCATCAACCCCTCCGGATTTTCCGAAGCCGACGTGTTCGCGCTGCATCGCGAAGGAGGGGCGTCCTGCGTGCAAGTGTTCTTCTTCCGCGCCGGACAGAACTGGGGCAACCGCCCCTATTTTCCGCGTCACGCCGGCGAGGTTCCGTCCGGCGAGGTGCTGGGCTCGTTCTTGAGCCAATTCTACGACACGCGACCCGCGCCGAAGCTTATCCTGCTGAGCGAGCAGATTCCGGAGCGGGCACTTCTGGCGGAGGCGCTTTGTATTCGGGCTGGGCACAAAGTGGAAATCACGGTGCCGGAACGCGGCGAGAAGCGCGAAATCGTGGTCGCGGCGCAGCAGAATGCGCGCGCCCAACTGGCGCGCCAGCAAGCCGAGAACGCGACCCAGAGCGCGCTTCTGGAGGGAGTCGCCGAAACATTCGCGCTGGAGGCACCGCCCAAGCGCATCGAGGTCTATGACAATTCCCACGTCCAGGGGTCCAACGCCGTCGGAGCGCTGATCGTCGCCGGACCGGAAGGCTTGCAGAAATCGGAGTATCGCAAGTTCAACATCAAATCGACGGAACTCTCCCCCGGCGACGACACCGCGATGATGCGCGAAGTGCTGACGCGGCGCTTCGGCCGCCTGATGCGCGAGAGCGGTGCAAACGGCGAGGCCGACGAGAAATGGAATAAATGGCCGGATCTGGTCCTCATCGACGGCGGCGCCGCGCAGGTCGATGCCGCCCATGCCGCCTCGGTGTCGCCAAGAGCATCGAGCGCGAATCGGGCCGCGAGCACTTTTACCGCCGGGGCCAAGCGCCGTTCCGGCTCGATGAGAAGAGCGCGGTGCTCTACTATCTGCAACGTCTGCGCGATGAAGCCCATCGCTTTGCGATCGGCGGCCACCGTAAGCGCCGCGCCAAAGCCATAGGCGCAAGCCCGCTGGAGGAGATCGCGGGTGTCGGCGCGAGAAGGAAAAAGGCGTTGCTCGCCCATTTCGGTTCGGCCCGGGCTGTGGCCCAGGCGAGCCTTGCCGATTTGGAAGCGGTCGATGGGATCAGCAGCGCGCTGGCCCGCAAAATCTATGATTTCTTTCACGGCGAAAGCTGAAATCGACGAAACCCGCCGCATTGGACGGGTAGGATTCGCGGGACTCTGTAATTAGACTGTACCCATGTCGTCGCTGCCCAACGCCCTGACCATGACACGCATCGCCCTGGTGCCGCTGTTCGTAGCGGCGTTTTTCCTGCCCGGCGACGGCGGCCGCTGGGTCGTGTTCGTGCTGTTCTGTCTCGCGGGCGCAACCGATGCATTTGACGGGATGATTGCGCGGAAGCTCGGCGCAGAGACCTCCTTCGGCCGCATGCTCGACCCCATCGCGGACAAGTTGATCGTGTCGGCAGCGCTGCTGATGCTGGCGTCTGACGGCACTATCCAGGGCATTCACCTGGTCCCGGCCCTGGTCATTCTCTGCCGCGAGATTCTCGTTTCGGGCCTGCGTGAGTTCCTGGCCGCAGCGGATGTCAGCCTGCCGGTGACACGTATCGCCAAGGCCAAGACGGCGGTGCAGGTGGTGGCCATTGCGGTGTTGATCGCCTCATCGGCGAGCGAACGCATGCTGCCTGGCGTGACGATCGGGGCGCTGATCGGCTTGTGGGTGGCAGCGGGGCTGACGTTTTACACCGGCTACGCGTATCTGCAGGCGGGGCTGGCCCACGCGCGCGGAGCGCAGCCGAAAAGCCAGGCATCGGGGACCGTTGCGCCATCGGCGCAACAGCCGGAACAGAGAACGGCATAGAGGCGAACGTGAAGCTGCTTTATTTCGCCTGGGTGCGCCAAAAGATCGGCCGCTCGGAAGAGGAGATCGCGGTGCCGGCCACCATTACGACCGTCGGCGGGCTGATCGAACATTTGCGCGGCCGAGGTCCGGGCTACGAGGCCGCTTTCCGCGATCCCTCCCTCGTTCGCTGTGCGGTCAATCAGGAGCATGCGCGCTTCGACGCCAAGCTTGGCCCAAACGATGAAGTCGCGTTCTTTCCCCCGGTGACCGGCGGATGAGCGAGATTCGCATCCAGCGCGAGGATTTCGATCCCGGCGCGGAGATCGCCGCGCTCCACACGGCGGCCGGCGAGATCGGCGCGATCGCAAGCCTCATCCGGCGAAGCCGAGAAACGCTGGCCGCTTCTCGGCGTGCGGGTGGTGCACCGCGTGGGGCGGCTTACGCCGGGCGAACGCATTGTCTTCGTGGGCGTGGCCTCGAGCCATCGTCAGGCGGCCTTCGCGGCGGCCGAATTCCTGATGGATTATCTGAAGACGCGGGCACCGTTCTGGAAGCTCGAAGAGCGCAAGAGCGGCGCCATTTGGGTCGAAGCGCGCGAAAGCGACGACGAGAGCGTCACGCGCTGGCGTTGACGCGCGAATTCGCCGATGCGGGCCCCCGGACTTCGTCGGCGTAGTCGTTCATCAGCGTCTCGCTGATCTTGCCCGGCTTGTAGCGGTAAGGTCCGATTTCGGAGACCGGGGTCACTTCCGCCGCAGTGCCGGTCAGGAAGCATTCCTCGAAGCTCGTCATTTCATCGCGCGCGATCGCCCGCTCGTGCACCGGAATCTGGCGCTCTTTCGCAAGCGCGATCACCGAGCGCCGCGTGATGCCATCGAGGAAGCAATCGGGCGTCGGAGTATGCAGGCGGCCGTCCTTGACGAAGAAGATGTTCGCGCCGGTGGATTCGGCGACGAGGCCGCGATAATCGAACATCAGCGCATCCGAATAGCCCTTGGCCTCCGCGGCATGCTTGGACATCGTGCAGATCATGTAGAGCCCGGCGCATTTGGCGGCGGTGGGGGCGGTGTCGGGCGCGGGCCGGCGCCAATCCGAAATGTCGAGGCGAATGCCCTTGAGCTTTTCCTTGGGATCGAAATAGGACGGCCACGGCCACACGGCGACGGCGACGTGCACGCCGGCATGCTGGGCCGAGACCGTGGGCATGGTGGCGGCGCCGCGAAACGCGACGGGGCGGACATAGCCGTCGACGATGGACTGCACCTCGGCGGCCTTGTAGCAGGCGCGGTTGATCTCATCTTCCGTGTACGGAATGTTGATGCCGAGGATTTTCGCCGAATTGAACAGCCGTTTGGTGTGCTCCTCGAGCTTGAAGATGCGGCCCGAATAGATGCGTTCGCCCTCGAAGACGCAGGACGCAAAATGCAAGCCATGCGTGAGCACATGGATCTTCGCGTCCTGCCAGGGCACGATCTTTCCATCGAGCCAGAGCGATCCGTCGCGTTGGTCAAAAGGGATCATTTCGGCCATGAAAAACCTCGAAAATCCGGCACTTTGCCGGCCAAAGATGCGCCCGCCTCCCGCTTGCTACGCCTAAAGCGGCAGCCTAATGATGTCAACATGACGGACGAAAAGCCCGTTAAAGTCCGGTTGCTTGCAGCGATTCTTTGGCGATGAACGCAACCGACAACCCGCATCTCCTGGTCGTCGACGACGACGCGAGGCTGCGCGGCCTGTTGCAGCGTTATCTCACCGCGGGCGGCTTCCGCGTCACCGCGGCGGCGGATGCGGCCGAAGCGCGTACGCTCATCAAGAGCATCGATTTCGATTGCCTGATCCTCGACGTGATGATGCCGGGCGAGAGCGGGCTCGATCTCGCTTCCGATCTTCGGGCGCAGTCCGAGCTGCCGATCCTGATGCTCACGGCGCGCGGCGATTCCGATGACCGCATTCTGGGATTCGAGCGCGGCGCGGACGATTATCTCGGCAAGCCCTTCGAACCGCGCGAATTGGCGCTGCGCGTCTCGGCATTGATCCGGCGCACGCGCGGCGCCCGCCCTCCACCGCTTCGCGAAGTGCGCATGGGCGAATGCGTATTCGACTCCGAACGCAGCGAGCTCACGCGCGCGGGTAAGCGGGTGAAGCTTACCGGTTCCGAAGCCCAATTGCTCAAGCTGTTCGCCACCAACGCGGGCCGGCCGTTTTCGCGCGCCGCATTGTGCTCGCGGCTCAACATTACGCTGGAGCGCTCGGTCGACGTGCAGGTCACGCGCTTGCGCCGCAAGATCGAGGAGGATCCCAAGCTTCCGCTCTACATCCAAACCGTTCGTGGTATCGGCTATGTCCTGGTCCCAGACCGCGTTGGATAGCACGCGGCGCAGGCTGGAGCGCGCGCCTCTGCATCCGCTGCGCGCGCTGAAGCGGCTGATGCCGCGGCGCCTGTTCGGGCGCTCGCTGATGATCATCGTGATCCCGATGCTGCTGTTGCAGGCGGTGGTTACGATCGTCTTCTTCGATCGGCATTACCGCATCACGACGGCGACCATGACGCGCGGCGTTGTCAACGACATCGGCTACATGGTGATGCTGGAGAGCAACCTGCCCCCCGGACCCGAGCGCGACAAGCAACGCCAGACGGCGGCCAATCTGTTCGGCTACACGGCACAGTTCGTACCCAATGAGCGGCTGACGCGCACCGTATCGAGCCCATCGACGGTGCTCGATCGCCAACTCGCTTTCATCTTGGAGAGCCAGTTCGCGCAAAGCGTCAACTTCGATACGCAGCGCTATCCCGATTACGTCGATTTGCGAGTGCAACTGAAGGACGGCGTGCTGCGCTTGCTGATTCCGCGCGCGCGCGTCACGGCGTCGAACGCCGATATCTTCATCTTGTGGATGATCGGCTCTTCGCTGGTGCTGATGGCGATCGCGGTGCTGTTCCTGCGCAACCAGGTAAAGCCGATCGAGCGCCTGGCCTATGCGGCGGAAGCCTTCGGGAAGGGCCGCGCGGTTTCGGATTTCAAGCCGCATGGCGCCGCCGAAGTGCGCCGTGCCGCCACGGCTTTCATCCAAATGCGCGAGCGCATCGATCGCTATGTTCAGCAGCGCACCGACATGCTGGCCGGCATCAGTCACGATCTGAAGACGCCGCTGACGCGCATGCGGCTTCAGCTCGCGATGATGCCGAAAGACGCCGACAGCGAGGCGATGGCGGCCGATTTGGCCGAGATGGAGCGCATGCTCAACGAATATCTGGATTTTGCCCGCGGAGAAGTCGCCGACAGCGCCGAACCCGCAGATCTCGCCGTGCTCGCCGAAGAGGCCGTCTCCGATGCGGCCCGCGCCCATGATGCCGCCGATCGCATCGTGCTCGGCGTGTCGGAGCCTTTGACGGTCGCCATCAAGCGCAACGCGGTGAAACGCTGCCTGATCAATCTGATCGACAATGCGTTGAAATACGGACGCCGCGTCGAAGTGAGCCTCCAACGCGCCGGCCGCAGCGTCGAATTGTCGGTGGAGGATGACGGACCCGGTATCGCCGAAGACCGTCGCGAGGAAGCCTTCCGTCCCTTTCATCGCTTGGACGAGGGACGCAATCTGCAGGCGGACGTCACGCTCGGGAAAAGCGCTCTCGGCGGCCTGCGCGCGATAATCCGCCTGCCGATTTAAGGCTCGTTACAACCAGCTCGGATCACGCGGCCTTCACCAACTTGATCTCCACTTCGCGGCCTAACGCTGCGGCTGCACGGCCAATTGTCTGGAGCGTCACAGATGGATTGTTCGGATCGAGCAGTCGCTCCAGGGCGGCGCGGCTCGTTTTCATCCGCTTCGCCATTTCAGTTTTGGAGACTTTCTGCCGCGCCATCAATTGCGCCACTTGCCAAGCCAATACGCGCTTCTGCGCCGCTGCGGTGACGACTTCAAGAATGCCGTCATCTGCAAGAAAGTCCTCAAAACGGGAACCGCGATGCGGATTCTTATTTGACTTAGCCATTACCCTCTCCGTTTAAAGTCTTTCCATCGCTTGCGCGCGAGATCGAGGTCGTCCATCGGCGTCCCTCGCGTCTTTTTGATGAATCCATGGACCAGAACCATGTCTCGTCGGTCGATGGCAAAGAGAACGCGCGCGATGCGGTCCTTCAAATTGGTTCTAACCTCATACAGACCATCACCGAGCGGGCGGCAAACCGGCATTCCGATTGGCCATCCGAACTCGACAACACGAATGTCCTCTCCGATTCTGACACGATCTTCCTTGGAAAGTTCTAGCAACCAATTGCGAACTGGCTCCGTACCATTGTCGGCACAGAAGAAGACAACTGAAATCTTCTTCGCGACGATCATCTCCTGCTTGTATCAAAAAAGATACGTATGCGCAAGGGAATAGTTCAATAAATAAGCGTCGTTAGCACGGCGCCGACGATGACGACGAGCCAGGGCGGCGAGCGCAACAGAAGCGCCGCGAAGGCGGCGAGCGCAATGATAAAGTCCCTCAATGTAAAAATCGCGCTTGTCCACACCGGATTGTAGAGCGCGGCGAGCAGCAGTCCGACCACGGCAGCATTGATGCCCGCGAGCGCGGATTGCGCCCAGGCGGCGCCGCGCAACAGGCTCCACAGCGGCAGCGCGCCGATGACGAGCAGAAACGAGGGCAGAAAAATCGCAACGAGACAGAGAACTCCGCCCTGCCAGCCGTTCGGCGGCAATCTCATGACGGTGCCGAGATAGGCGGCGAAGGTGAACAGCGGTCCCGGAACGGCTTGCGCCGCGCCGTAACCTGAGAGGAAATCGTCGTTGCCGACCCAGCCCGGCGGCACGACGGCGGCTTGCAGTAGCGGCAGCACGACATGGCCGCCGCCGAAGACGAGCGCACCGGCGCGATAGAACCGGTCGAGAAGCGCGACGGCATGGTCGTTCGTCAAATAGGCCAGCACGGGTAGGCCCGCTAGCAACGTGAAGAAGAGAGCCAACGCGACGGACGATGATGGTCCGAGACGAACCGCGAGAGTTGCGCTGCCTCGGCTCATACCTGGAAGCGACAGCCAGCCGATCAGACCGCCGAGAGCAATGACACCGAGCTGCGCGAGTGCGGTGGGTACAAGCAGCATCAGCGCGGCAGCTGCGAGCGCAAGCGCGATGCGTGCAAAGTCGGGACACAACACGCGCGCCATGGCGAGCACCGCTTGGGCCACGACCGCGACGGCGACGATCTGCAAGCCGTGCAGCCAGGCGCTGCCGGCGGCATCGCGCAGCACCGCCACGCCATAGCCGAATAGGATCATCAGAATGGCGGACGGCGCCGTGAAGCCGAGCCAAGCGGCGAAGGCGCCCGATAATCCGGCACGCATCAGGCCGAGCGACATGCCGACTTGGCTGCTCGCGGGTCCCGGCAGGAATTGGCAGAGCGCGAGGATGTCGGAGTAAGCGGTTTCGTCGAGCCAACGCCGCTTGCCGACGAACTCGCTGCGAAAATAACCGAGGTGTGCCACCGGGCCGCCAAAGCTTGTCAAGCCCAGACGGAGAAAGACGGGGAACACGTCCCGCCAGGCGCTGCCCGCCCCCGTCGAGCTCATGAAATCAGGTCTTTCCCAATTCCTTGCCGCGCGCCGTGGCCGCAGCGATGGCGCGCCGGAGCAGTGATTCCAATCCGTCGCCCGCCATCAGCACGCGCAACGCGGCCTCGGTGGTGCCACCCGGACTGGTGACCTCCTGGCGCAGCTCGGACGCGGGACGGGGGTCGGCGGCGAGCAGCGCACCTGACCCTGAGATGGTCACGCGAGCGAGCTTGTCGGCAGTGACGGAATCGAGCCCCTCGGCGCGTCCGGCCGCAGCCAACGCTTCGGCCATAAGAAAAACATAGGCCGGACCGGAACCCGACAGGGCCGTGACGGCGTCCATCAGAGCTTCGTCTTCCAGCCACAGCGTCTCGCCCAGGGACGCCATCAGGCTTTCGGTTAGCGCCCGGTCGACCGCAGAGAGCTTCGAGCCCGCATAGAGCACGGTGATGCCGCGTCCGATGGCGCCCGGCGTGTTCGGCATGGCGCGCACCAAAGGCGCCGCCAAGCCGATCTTTTCGCGTAGCAGGGGCGTGGCGATACCGGCGGCTATGGAAAGCACCAGCGCGTTGGCTTTGCCCAGCACGCGCAATAGCTCGGCTTCGCCCTTCAGGATTTGCGGCTTGATTGCGAGGACGACGGCAGTGAGAGGCGGAAGCTTCTTGGGCAAAGCGCGATGCAGAATGATCGCCTTTTTCGCCAGGGCCTTGATCGCGGGCGACGGCGCGGGTTCCACGACGTGGATGGCGGAAAAGCGCTTCGACGCGATCCAGCCCTTGATCAGGGCGCCGCCCATGCGTCCGGCGCCGATCAAAAGGACGGCGCGATCACCGTTTCCCTTTGCCATTGCGGACCCCAAACCGGCCCGCTT
>WNFK01189420.1_pt1 | contig 11009 bp, 10 predicted proteins | sample 5400281 | NCBI WGS metagenome assembly WNFK01 (sample SAMN13153350, study PRJNA577476) | soil metagenome | isolation source: 20 cm soil on Douglas fir-dominated hillslope | place: USA:California | collected 2013-09-17
GCCTTCCGTTTGAGAATCGCCACCTTCGTTTCGAGATCCGGCGACTGGATGTCGGCGATCAGTCCCCACTCGAAGCGCGAGCGCAGCCGCTCTTCGAGCGCGGGGATTTCATGCGGCGGCCGATCGCTGCTCAGCACGATCTGCTTTTGCGCGTCGTACAGGGCGTTGAACGTGTGAAAGAACTCGGTCTGCGTGCCTTCCTTGCCCGACACGAATTGAATATCGTCGACCAGGAGCACGTCCACGCTGCGATAGCGCTCGCGAAAATCCAGGATCCGGTCGTAGCGCACCGCGTTGATCATCTCGTTCATGAAACGCTCGGACGAGATGTAGGTGAGCTTCAGCGTGCGATCGTGCTGCAGGACGAACTGCCCGACGGCATGCATCAGGTGTGTCTTGCCGAGACCCACCCCGCCGTAAATGAACAGCGGGTTGTACGAACGGGACGGCGCTTCCGCGACCGCGCGGCACGCCGCGTGCGCGAACTGGTTCGACGGTCCGACGATGAACGTGTCGAAGGTGTAGCGGGCATTGAGGCCGGCTGGCGTCGTGCCGTCGACGACCTCGTCGCTCTCCTCGATCGTCAGGATCGGCTCGTCCGGGGGCGGCAGCGCCGCACCCGGCTCCGCAACGAAGACCAGCGAGGTCTCACCCCTCCGGACTTCGGCCAGCGCTTCGGAGAGCACGACCGAGTAGTGCTTCGTCAGCCAGTCCTTGAAAAGCGCGTTCGGGACACGAACGGTAATCGAGCGGCCGCCATCGGCCACCAGCATCGTTGGTCTGAACCAGGTGGAGAAGCTATGCCGGTTAACTTTCGTTTCGATGCGGGCGAGGATCTGGTCCCAGATGCTCGTTTCCATGCGATATCACCAGAAAAACGCTGACGTGGGGGACTTTCGCCTCGCTCGACGCCCGTCGTGCCGGCGGTTGGGCGCCGCAACGCCCCGGTGGAGGCCGAAAAATCGGCGATCCAACCTCTTTGCCTGCACAAAACTGCTGTAAATGCGCGAGATCGGCACCAGAACTCAGCCGGCCTATGGGTTTTCCACAATGTTTTCCACAGTTGTGGAAATCTTGGGGAACAAACCGAAGGGCCGCGGCGAAAGCGGCGCCTCAGCGCGCGAAACAGAACCCGGGACTGTAGCACACCCCGCCGCGGCGCGATCCCGCGTCGCGGACTCCGTGCGCGGTTGTGACCGCGACGTTGACACCCCGTTTCAGCGACGACTAGTATTGAAAATTCCGCCCGCCTTCGCGCGTCGCGCTAGGGAGGGGGCAAGGCCGCGCCGCCGCCGGCGAGAAGAACGCTGACAGTCCAAGGACAACATGAAAGGGAAGCGCACCTACCAGCCCAACACCCGTCGCCGCAAGAAGACGCATGGCTTCAGGGTACGCATGTCGACGAAGAACGGCCGCATTGTCCTCAAGCGTCGCCGCGCCAAGGGGCGGAAGCGCCTGACGGTCGCCGACGAGCGGTAGTGGCGCCGCCGGACAGGATTCGCCGACGGCCCGAGTACGAGCGGATCTACAGCACCGGCGCAAAGGTTCACGGCCGCTTCATGACGCTGTTCGTCATGGTGAATGGCACCGAGGCGCCGCGGTTGGGTGTCGCGGCCACGCGGAAACTCGGGTCAGCCGTCGAGCGCAACCGGGCGAAACGGCGGGCGCGGGAGCTCTTCAGACGGCGCAAGCAGGTTGGCGGCCTCGACATCGTCATCGTGCCGCGCCGGGAAATGCTCGATGCACCGTTCGCAAGTCTCGAAGCTGAATACGCCTCGCTTCTCGGCCGGCGCCGCGATCGCGCTCGCGTTGTTGCGCGCCTATAAAATCGGTCTTTCCCCGCTGTTTACGGGTTCCTGCCGCTTCTACCCCTCGTGCGCCGATTACATGAGCGAAGCCATCCAGGTCCACGGGACGGCGAAAGGCATCTGGCTCGGAACGCGCCGCCTCGCACGCTGCCACCCGCTTGGCAGCCACGGCGTCGATCCCGTCCCGCGCCCGTGATCACTTGATGGAACGCAGGGTCTTCATCGCGATCGTCCTCTCGTTCCTGGTGCTGTACATGTACCAGGCGTACTTCGCACCGCCCCCGCCGCCCGCAAAGCCCGCGGCCTCGACGGCGCAGTCGCCGACGGCAGCGGCCGGGTCCGGTGCCACCAAGGCTCCGGCCTCGACGCAGACGGCCCCCGCCAGTACGCCGCCCGCGGGTCCCCGGCCGCAGGCGCTCGTCACGGAGTCGTCGGAACGCGAGATCACCGTCGACACGGCAACGGTGCAGGCGGTGCTCACCAATCGCGGCGGCCGGTTGCTGCATTGGCGGTTGAAGCAATATCGCGACGCCGGCGGTCAGCCAATCGACCTCGTTCCCGCCGGATTGCCACCCGTCGAGCAACTGCCGTTTTCGTTACGCGTCGATCAGCCCGACGTGACCACGCGATTCAACGACTCGCTGTACCGCGTCAGTGGTGACGTCAGCAGCCACGTCGATGCGACGCGCGCAGCCGCGCCGCTGACGTTCGAGTTCGAGGACGCCTCCGGGCTCCGCGTGCGCAAGGCATTCACGTTCGAACCGTCGAACTACATCGTCAGGCTTTCAGTGACCGCGGCCAACGGCACTGGCACGATCAATCCGAGCGTCGTGTGGGGCCCGGGCCCCGGAGACGTCGTGGCCGCAGCGGCAAACCCGGGGTTCTTGAATCGCAGCTCCGCACTCCCGCCGGAACTGATTCTCTATCGCGACGGGGCGCAACGGGTCGCGATCAACAGCATCAACCAGCAACCGATCCAGGAAGGCCAATTCCGATTCGCGGGCGTTGACGATCACTATTTCCTCATCGCCGCCCTCGAGCCCGGCCAGGCGCGGGTCGAATCGCGCGGGCTCGTCGTGCCCGGTCCGTCGGACACGCGGCGGCAGTTGATTTCGTACGCCGTCCGGTTCCCGCAGCCTCCGATGAACGTGCGCTTCTTCGTCGGGCCGAAAGAGTTCGACCTGCTGAAGGCCATCGATCAACAGGTGTTCCCCGGCGCTGCCGTTCTGGTGCGCGCGGTAAATTTCGGATGGTTTGGATTCCTGGCGATTTATCTTCTCAGCGGCCTGAAGTGGATTCACGGCCTCATCGGCAACTGGGGCTGGTCGATCGTGCTCCTGACCGTGCTGATCAACCTCGCGATGTTCCCGCTGCGGCACAAGAGCGTCGTCTCGATGCGCCGGATGCAGGAGCTCCAGCCGCAGTTGAAGGCAATCCAGGATCGCTACGCAAACCTCAAAGTGACCGATCCCGCGAAGCAGAAGATGAACACGGAGGTGATGAACCTCTATCGCGAGAAGGGCGTCAACCCGGCGAGCGGCTGCGTGCCGATGCTGCTGATGATGCCGGTGCTCTTCGCGTTCTACGCGCTGCTCGGCCAGGCGATCGAGCTGCGCGGGGCGCAGTTCGGCTGGTGGATCAAGGACCTGTCGCAGCCCGATCCGTTCTTCGTGATCCCGCTGCTGGTCATCGTCAGCCAGATCGCGATGCAGCGCCTGACGCCGAACACCTCGATGGATCCCACGCAGCAGAAGATGATGACGTTCATGATGCCGATCATGTTCGGCTTCATCTTCATGACGTCGGCGGCAGGCACCGCGTTGTACTGGCTCGTCAGCAACCTGTGGGCGGTCGGGCAGCAGTACTTCACGAACTGGTTGATTGGTCCGCCGAGCGCTTCGGCGCCCAGGCCGGCGGCGGAACGGCGGCTGAAGAACGCCGGCGGCGGCAGGACGGCGGGCGCGGAGAAGCAGTCATAGCGATATGTCTTCCTCCTTGAACACGCAGATCCTGGGATTCGTTCAGAACGTCGTCAACGCCATGGGCATCGCGCTGACCGCCAGCGTCGAGGAGACGGACGAGGGCACGCGAATCAACCTCGAGGGTGAAGACGGCGGCGTGCTCGTCCGCCGCGGCGGCGAGGGCCTCCAGGCGCTCCAGCACATCGTCGCCACGACGTTTCGGAAGCAGCTGGGCGACGACAACCGCATCGTCATCGACTGCAACGGCTTCCGGAAGGACAAGGACGCCGAGCTGCGGCAGATGGCACATTTCATCGCGGAAAAGGCGCGGTCGAGCGGGACGCCGCAGGAGATGGGCCCGCTCAACCCGTACGAGCGCCGGATCGTACATCTCGCGATCGCGGAGGATCCGACGGTCACGTCCGAAAGCATCGGCGACGCGTTCATGAAGACCGTGATCATTTCGACCAAAAAGTAGGCCGGGTGCCGCCTAGGTGAGTGGGGCGGGTTTCCGCCGAGCGCCGGGAGTGTGGCGAAGGCGGACCCGCCGGTGATGATGTTTGCCACCGATGACACGATCGTCGCGATTGCCACGCCGTCCGGCCGCGGCGCGCTCGGTGTCGTCCGGCTGAGCGGACCACGGGCGCTCGAGCTCGCCGGCACGATCCTCGAGCGCGGCGCGCCGCTTCAACCACGCCACGCGACCTTCACCCGCGTCCGTCGCGAACGCGACGAGTCGGCGCTCGACGAAGTCGTCGCGACCTTCTTCCCGGCGCCGCACTCGTATACCGGCGAGCACGTCGTCGAAATCAGCGGACACGGCAGCCCGGTGCTGCTGCAGGCGGTGCTCCAACGCGCCATCGCCGCGGGCGCGCGCCTCGCGGAGCCGGGCGAGTTCACGCTGCGCGCGTTCCTCAACGGCAAGCGGGATCTCGTTCAGTCCGAGGCGGTCGCGGATCTGATCGACGCCGCCACGCCGCTGCAGGCGCGCATCGCATTCGATCAACTCGAGGGCACGCTCACGGGACGCATCGGCGCGCTCGACGCGCGGCTGTTCGACCTGATCGCCCGGCTCGAGGCGTCGCTCGATTTTCCGGACGAGGGCTATCACTTCGTGGAGCCGGCGCACGCGGCCACTGACATCGCCTCCGTGATCGCCGCGCTCGACGAGCTGCTTGCGGGCGCCACCACCGGGCGGATGATCCGCGAAGGTGCGACGGTGGTCATCGCGGGACGGCCGAATGTAGGTAAGTCCAGCATCTTCAATAGATTAGCAGGCGCAGACCGCGCCATCGTCACGCCCGTACCGGGAACGACCCGCGACCTCGTGACGGAGACGATCGACATCGGAGGGATCGCCGTCGCGCTGGTCGATACGGCCGGCTGGCGCGAGACGCGCGACCTCGTCGAGTCGGAAGGCGTCGCACGCGGCACGCACGCGCGCGCAATCGCGGATCTCGTGCTGGTCGTGATCGATCGAAGCGAGCCTCTCGCCGATGAAGATGCGCGGCTGCTCGATGAAATCGCGGCCGGCACTCGCATCGTCGTCTTCAACAAGAGCGACCTGGAGCCGTGTCAATCGCTTGTGGAGCAAGCCTCGCAGGTCTGCTCCACAAGTATTCAGGTCAGCGCCGTGACGGGCGAGGGCTTCGAGCCGCTGCGCCGTGCGATCACGAGCGCGCTCGTCGGCGAGGAACGGCTCCGGGACGCGGCGCCGGTTTCGAATACTCGCCACATCGCGCTGCTCGAACAGTGCCGCGCCTCGCTCGAGGCGGCACGCCACGCAGCTGACGCGGGGAACGTGCCGGAAGAATTCCTGTTGATCGATCTGCAGGCGGCGCGAATGCGTCTCGACGAAGTCGTCGGCCGCCGGACCAGCGAGGACGTGCTGCGCCACATCTTCGAGCGCTTCTGCATCGGGAAGTAGTCGGATGCGTTTCGACGTCATCGTGATCGGCGCCGGGCACGCGGGTGTGGAAGCCGCGTACGCGGCCGCGCGGCTCGGCTGCCGCGTCGGCCTGTGCACGCTGTCGAAGGAGACGGTCGCGCACATGCCGTGCAATCCGGCGGTCGGCGGGACGGCGAAGGGACACCTCGTTCGCGAAATCGACGCGCTCGGCGGCGTGATGGGCCGCGCGATCGACGCGACGGGCATCCAGTTCAAGCTGCTGAACCGCAGCCGCGGGCCCGCAGTCTGGTCGCCGCGCGCGCAGGCCGACAAGAAGCGCTACGCCGAATGGGTGACGACGGCGCTTTCGGCGGAACCGAACATCACCTGGCTGCTCGGGAAGGCCGGACGCATCCTGAGGCACGAAGGGCGCGTCGTCGGCATCGCCATGGAGGACGGCGACGCGTTCGAGTGCGGGGCGCTCGTCGTGACGACGGGAACGTTCCTCAACGGGCTGATTCACGTCGGCCCCGAGCAGCGGCCGGCCGGGCGGCACGGCGAGCCGCCGTCGCGAGAGCTCTCGGATTCAATCCGGTCGTTCGGATTCGAGATGGGGCGGCTGAAGACCGGGACGCCTCCACGGCTGGATCGCACGAGCATCGATTTCGACGCGCGCGTGCGTGAGGGCGTGTTTGCCGAAGAGCCGGGCGACGAGGTGCCGGTGCCGTTCTCGTTCGAGACGACCAGGCCGATTCGCAACCAGGTTCGCTGCTGGCTGATTCACACCAACGATCGGGTCCGCGATCTCGTGCGCGCCAATATCGGCCAGAGCCCGTTGTTCAACGGACAAATCCAGGGGATCGGCCCGCGTTATTGCCCGTCGCTCGAGGACAAGATCATGCGCTTCCCCGACCGGGAGCGGCATCAGATCTATCTCGAGCCCGAAGGCCTCGACGTCGACGAGATCTACGTCAACGGGTTCTCGATGTCGTTGCCGCGGGACACTCAGCTGCAGCTGGTGCACGCGCTGCCCGGCCTCGGCGACGCGGTGATGCTGCGTCCCGGCTACGCGGTGGAGTACGACTTCGTGCAGCCGACGGAGCTGAAGTCGACGCTCGAGACCCATCGCGTACGCCGTCTGTTCTTCGCCGGCCAGATCAACGGGACATCCGGCTACGAGGAAGCCGCGGGGCAGGGCATCGTCGCGGGAATCAACGCGGCGAAGGCCGTCAGGGGGGAAGCGCCGTTCGTCCTGCGCCGTGACGAGGCGTACATCGGCATTCTCGTGGACGACCTCGTCACGCGCGGCTGTCTCGAGCCATACCGGATGTTCACCTCGCGCGCGGAACATCGGCTCCTCCTGCGCGTGGACAACGCCGACCTGCGCCTCACGCCGATTGGCCGCGCCGCCGGCCTGATCTCCGAGGCGCGATGGGAGCGCTTCGAGGCGCGACACCGCCGTTACCAGTCGAATCTCGGCGCGCTGCAGCGCGCGCAGCTGCGCGGCCCGACAGGTGACCGCGTCTCCGCGGCGCAACTCCTGAAGCAGCCGTCCGTGCGTCTCGACCAGCTGATCGCCGACGGCCAGGTGGTGCTGGCGATTGACGAGGCGAGCCGCGCGCTCGACATCGCGAGCGTCGAGACCACGGTGAAGTACGACGGCTATCTGAAGCAGGAACAGGCGCGCGCGGAACGGGCGCGGCGCGACGAGCGGCGGCGGATTCCGGGCGACTTCCCGTTCGCCCGGGTGCCGGGCCTGTCGCGGGAGGTCGTGCATCGCCTGTCGCAGGTGCGTCCTGAAACGCTCGGCCAGGCGTCGCGGATACCAGGCATGACGCCGGCGGCCGTCGCCGTTCTCGGGGTCTTCCTCGGCCGGTTATCCGCGAATTCGGCGACTTCGTGACGAGCCGTGAGTTCCAGGACCGGCTGTCGCGCCGCGCGAAACGCGCTGGCACAACTCTCGCGCCGGGCCTTTCCGCGGGCCTGGAAGCCTATTTTCGGCTCCTGGAAACATGGAATCGCAAGATAAACCTCACTGGACTCAATCTCGCCGACGCCGCGCCTGAGACGATCGACCGCCTGCTCATCGAGCCGCTCGTGGCGGCACGCCATATTCCGAACGGCGCCACGGGTCACCGGCTATCCCGATGGCGCTCGCCGTGCCGTCGGTCCGCCTGATGATGGTCGAATCGAAGACGCGCAAGTCGGTGTTCCTCCGCGAGGCGATTCGCGCGGCCGGCCTGCAGGGAGCCGATGTCGCCGCCTCGAGGTTCGAGGAACTGCTCGCGCGGCCGGAGCTGCACGAGGCCCACGACCTCGTCACCATCCGCGCGGTTCGCATCGAGCCGCGGGTACTGTCGAACCTCCAGGCGTTTCTGAAACCCCGGGGACTGCTCTTCCTGTTTCGCGGCGCGACCGCGGCCGATCCGTCCGAGACGGTCCCGCCACCGCTGGCCTGGTCCGCGACCTATCCGCTTCTCGAATCGCTGAGAAGCCGGCTTGTCGTCCTGGAGAAACGGCAGGTGGGCGTTCCACGTGGAACAAATCGGTTGACACACGATTAGTTGCGTACTAGATTGTGTCTGTCCACTATATAAATGGTGATCGGGCACATGCCAGAAAGCAGCCACTCGAACCTCAGCCTTGGGCGCATCGTCGCGGTTGCCAACCAGAAGGGCGGAGTCGGAAAGACCACGACCGCAATCAACGTTGCCACGTCCCTCGCGCTGCAAGGCCGGTCGGTCCTCATGGTCGATGTCGACCCCCAGGGAAACCTGACCAGCGGCGTGGGCATGAAGGGGCAGCGCGCGCCCGGCGGCACCACGTACGAAGCGCTGATGACCGAGCGCGCCGACGTGGATGCGTTCATCCTGCCGACCGGCGTGCACCACCTCTCGCTGATGCCCGCGGATCGAAACCTCACGGGCGCCGAAATCGAGATGGTGCCGATGCTCGCGCGCGAGCGCCGGCTGCAGCGCGTGCTCGAGCCGCTCCGCGCGCGCTTCGACTTCATCTTCATCGACTGTCCGCCGTCGCTCGGCCTGCTGACGCTCAACGCGCTCGTCGCCGCCGATGCGGTGCTCATTCCGCTGCACTGCGAATACTTCGCGCTCGAAGGGCTCGCCGATCTCGTCGGCACGCTGCGCCGCGTGCGCGGCGCGCTCAATCCGTCGCTCGACATCGAAGGCGTGCTGCTGACGATGTACGACGACCGCACCAACCTCGGTCAGCTCGTCGCGCGCGACGTGCGCGACTTCTTCAAGGACAAGGTGTTCAACACGATCATCCCGCGCAACGTCAGGCTCGGCGAGGCGCCGAGTCACGGGACGCCGGGCGTGCTCTACGACACGAAGTCACGCGGCGCGGCGGCCTACGTCGCGCTCGCGAGGGAAATGCTTTCACGTCACGCGGAGAGGGCAGCATGATCGAACGACGGCCGGCGCTCGGAAAAGGACTGAGCGCGCTGATTCCGGACGCGCCCGAGCCGGCGCGCGCGGGCGCCATCGAGATCGACATCGACCTCATCGCGCCGAACGAACGGCAGCCGCGCGCGCACGTGGACGACGCGGGGCTCGAGGAGCTCGCGCGATCGATCAGGGAGCACGGCGTCATCCAGCCGATCCTCGTGCAGCGGATCGGCGGCCTCTATCGCATCATCGCCGGCGAGCGCCGCTGGCGCGCCGCGCAGCGCGCGGGGCTGCTCAAGGTCCCGGCCGTCGTGCGTGACGTGCCGATCGACGGCGATCGGGAGCTGCTGCAGCTCGCGCTGATCGAGAATATCCAGCGCGAGAACCTCAATCCCGTTGACGAAGCCGCGGCCTATCAGCGCCTGGCGGACGACTTCGGGCTCACGCACGAGCAGATCGCGGCGGCCGTCGGCAAGGACCGCAGCTCGGTCGCCAACTACGTCCGGCTGCTGAAGCTCGCCGGCGAAGTCCGGGCGGAGCTGGCCGCCGGCACGCTGTCGATGGGCCACGCGCGCGCGCTCCTCGCGCTGTCGGATCACGCGGCGCAGCGCCAGGCGTCACGCGAGGTGATCTCGCGCGGGCTGTCGGTCCGCGACACCGAGGCACTGGTCAAGCGCCTCGCGGCGCCGGCGGCGCCGAGCAGCGCAAAGCCTCCCACACCGGCCAACGACGTGCACACGCGTGCAGCCGAGGATCGGCTGCGGTTCGCGCTCGGGACGAAGGTCCGCATCGCGCGCCGCGGCAAGGGCGGAACCATCGAGATCTCGTTTGGATCGGAAGCTGAACTGAACCGCATTTACGAGCACATCACGGGCGTGCAGTAGCTCGCCGGGCAGCTGGGTTCCGCCAATTCCCCCTTCCCCCTTCGCCCTATTCCCTGATATAAAAAGGAAGTTTGTGCCGTTCAGGTACAAGCTGTTCGTGCGTGCCCGTCCCGGAAGAGAACGCCATCACCGCCTGACACGATGCCATCACGCGCTTCCGCCACCCGCTACGCGAGAGCCCTGTTCGACGTCGCGCTGAAGGAATCCGACCCGGTCCAGGTCGAACGCGACGTCGCGTCGTTCGCGGGGCTGATGTCGTCGAACGCGGAGCTGTCCGGCGCGCTGACCAGTCCAGTGATTCCGGCGTCGGCCAAGCGCCGGATCGCCGACACGCTCGCGGCGCGCCTCGACGTCGCCGCGCCCGCGCGCAAGCTGCTCCTGCTGCTCGCGGATCGCGATCGGCTGGCGCTCGTGCCCGATCTGCTCGAGGTCTATCGCGCGCGTCTGCTCGAGCACCAGCAGGTGGTGCGCGCCGAGGTGACCACCGCGGCGCCTCTCGCGCCGGATCGCGCGGCGCAGCTCCAGAAGAAGCTCGGCGACATCACCGGCCGCACGGTCGAGATGACGACGAGCGTCGATCCGGCAATCATCGGCGGCATGGTCACGAAGATAGGCAGCACGGTGTACGACGGCAGCATCGCGACCCAGCTGGCCCGGTTGAGAGAGAAATTAGCGATGTAGGCCGGGTCCCGCGGAGCACCGACGCCACGCGAACGCGGACCCGGCAGAGAGACGGATATGGCGGACATCAGAGCGGACGAAATCTCCAAACTCATTCGCGACCAGATCGGCAGCTTCACGGCGACCGTCGACGTCGCGGAAGTCGGCACCGTCATCTCCATCGGCGACGGCATCTCGCGCGTGCACGGCCTCGAGCGCGCGATGGCCGGCGAGATGCTCGAGTTCCCGCACGGGGTGTTCGGCATCGCGCTGAACCTCGAGGAGGAGAGCGTCGGCGCGGTGCTGCTGGGCGACTTCAAGGAGATCAAGGAAGGGGACCAGGTGAAGCGCACCGGGCGCATCATCTCGGTTCCCGTCGGCGACGAGATGCTCGGCCGCGT
>WNFK01243239.1_pt1 | contig 11009 bp, 8 predicted proteins | sample 5400281 | NCBI WGS metagenome assembly WNFK01 (sample SAMN13153350, study PRJNA577476) | soil metagenome | isolation source: 20 cm soil on Douglas fir-dominated hillslope | place: USA:California | collected 2013-09-17
CGCGACCGGGATCACCACCAGCCACGCGAGGTCGCCGAGCACGATCATCGCGACGCGCCAGTCGTAGGCCGAGGTGACCCACCGGGTCAGGGGCGAGAGCAGGAGCATCCCGGCGCCGCCGCCGGCGGAGACGATGCCGACCGCGAGCCCGCGATTGCTGGTGAACCACTCCGTCGCGGTCGCCGAGAGCGGTGTCAGGAAGGCGCCTGCCGCGAAACCCACGCAGAAGCCGAACGTCACGTGAAGATGCCAGAGCGTGGTCGCCTGGCTCGACAGCACCAAGCCGAGACCCAGCAGCAGCCCGCCGGCGATCGTCACGAAGCGGCTGCCCAGGCGATCGGACACAGCGCCCCAGAAGAACGAGCCGACTCCCATCGCCATCCAGTTGATGAGCGCGGTCACGGACACGGAACTGCGGCTCCAGTGCATCGAGTCCTCGAGCGGCTTGAGGAACACGCCGAGCGAGAACAGCGAGCCTTGCCCGAATGCGACGACCGTGGCGGCGGCGAAGAGGACGACCCAGCCGTAGAAGAGTCCGCGCTGACTCATGAGCGCAACTACGATAGCATGTACTGCCATGCGCCAGCTCGCGTGGCCGGCTTTCGCGTTCGGCGTCGCCACGCTGACCGCGTTGTTGCTTCGCGCGGCGCTGCTGTCCCTGCTTCGTCGATGGGCCGTCTCGCTCGGCGGCTGGAACTCGCTCGCTCAGGCCATCCGGCTTCCGTCGGTCCTCTGGTCCATCGTGCTCGGGATCAGGGCCGCCAACGAGGTCGCCCGCCAGACCGAGCGCCTCCCTGAGCGTCTGTCGCACCAGGTGGGCCTCGTGCTCGAGATCGCGGTGATTCTCTCCGTGACCATCACGGTCTCGCACGTGCTCACGACGCTCGTGCAGGGCGCCAGCGAGCGCCGGGCCCTCGCGCGTCCGATCACCGGACTCGGCCAAGCGGTCGTTCGGGGTCTCGTGTTCATCATCGGGTTGCTCGTGCTGCTGGGCGCGCTCGGTATTCAGATCACGCCGATCCTCACCGCGCTGGGTGTGGGCGGCCTGGCGGTGGCGCTGGCCCTGCAGGACACGCTCTCGAATCTCTTCGCGGGCGTGCACCTCCTCGCGGACAAGCCGATACGCGTCGGCGACTACGTGAAGGTCGCCGACTCTGTCGAGGGCCACGTCGTCGACATCGGATGGCGCTCGACGCGCGTGCGGATGCTTCAGAACATCGTGGTTACGATCCCGAACAAGCGCGTCGCGGAGTCGACCATCACCAACTACGACATGCCCGAGTCGCGCATGGTGCTGCCGATCCGCATCTCCGTCGACTACGGCGCCGATCCCGACGTGGTCCAGCGAGTTCTGCTCGAAGAAGCGGCGCAGGCCATCGGCCACGTGCCGGGTCTGCTCGCGGAGCCGGAGCCCACGGCCCGGCTCATCCCCGGCTTCGGCGAGTACTCGCTCGATTTCACCCTGGCCTGCCACGTCGAGTCGTTCACCGACCAGTTCCTCGTTCAACACGAGCTCCGCAAGCGCATCCTTCGACGGCTCGGCACCGAAGGAATCCGGATCCCCGTGCAAGTTCGCGGAGTGGAGCTGCGATCGGCTACGGACGGCCGGGGCTGACATCGCCCCGGCCAGGCCGGGTTGACCGGGTACTCGTCTTGTGTATAGTAGTATCTCGTCATGGACCTGAGGACCCGAGTCACTGTTCTCTCCGAGTCAGCCGACCGGGACGGCCCCCGGGGCTCGCTGATGCGTCCTGGCGACCCCGTAGGCATCACCAGGGTTCGCTACCCCGGCCGGGGCGCCACGCGGCTCATGCGGGTCATGCAGACGAATGCGTGCTCGCTGTCGTGTGGCTACTGCCCGACCTTTTGTGGGGGTAGGGTTCGGCGGACGTACCTGAGCCCGGAGGAGGTCGCGCGGGTCTTCATGGATGCCCACCGGGCGGGTCTCGCCGACGGGCTCTTTCTGACGTCCGGCGTCCCGGGGCGGCCTTCCAAGATGACCGACCGCATGCTGGCCTCGGTCGAGCTCCTGCGTACGCGTGAGGACTTCCAGGGCTATGTCCATCTGAAGCTGCTCCCGGGCGCCGAGCCCGCCCAGGTCGAGACCGCGGTACGGCTGGCCAGCCGCGTCTCGGTCAATCTCGAAGCGCCGGGCTCGGCGTACGTCCGCGCCCTCGCCCGGGAGAAGGATTTCGCCGGCGATCTCCTGCCGAATCTCGAGCGAGCGGGGCGGTTGATGCTCGAGCGGCGGCGCGCCAGGGTTCCGTCGAAGTTCGCGGCGGTCGGCACCACCACTCAGTTCGTGGTCGGCGCGGCGGGTGAGCAGGATCGCGAGATTCTCGGCGTCGTGACGCAGCTCGAGCGGCGGCGGCTCTTGCACCACGCGCACTTCAGCGCGTTTCAGCCGGTCGTCGGCACGCCGTTCGAGGGCCGGCCCGCGACGCCGGCGAAGCGAGAGCTGAGGCTTTACCAGGCCGAGCATCTCGTGCGCCAGTACGGCTTCGGCTACGACGAGCTGGTCTTCACCGCCGACGGAAATCTGCCGCTCGATGACGATCCGAAGACCGCGTGGGCGCTCGCCCATCCCGAGCGCTTTCCGGTCGAGGTCTCGCGCGCGCCGTACGAGAGCCTGGTGCGCGTGCCCGGGATCGGCCCCGCGACCGCGCGCGCGCTCGTCGAGGGACGGCGTCGTTCGGTGATCCGGTGGTCGGGCGATCTTCGAGCGGCCGGCGTGGACGTCGTGAGGGCGGGGTGGTTCCTCACCTTGCGCGATCGTCGGCTCTCGAGCTCGCCGGAGCCGCGACAGCTTCGGCTCTTCCCGCACGGCGAGCACCTGACTCAGGCACCGTTTCGAACTCCCGTCCCGCCCTGTGCCTACCGCTGAGTCACGCGGCCGGCCGGGGCGGTGCGCCCGAACGTTCGGGCACGTCAAATCAATGATTTGAGTCGCGCACTCGTATGACATCGTGTGTGCGTATGTGCGGCAGGACGAACAAGGGAGAGGAGCATACATGCGCATCGATCGATTGATGGCGATGTCCGCGGCGATTGTCCTGTTCACGGGCTGCGCGGCGCAGGGCCCGGACACGGCGCAGAGCACGGCGCATGGGGCCCACGCGCAGACCGGCGACGGCGCGCGCCCCGTTCTCTACGACACCCTGGGAAGCTACTCCTACAAGATCACGACCAATTCCGCCGAGGCTCAGCGCTGGTTCGATCAGGGCCTGCGCCTCGTGTACGGGTTCAATCATCACGAAGCGCAGCGCGCCTTCCGCGAGGCGGCACGCCTCGACCCCTCGTGCGCGATGTGCTTCTGGGGCATCGCCATCACGGAAGGCTCCAACTACAACGACCCCACGAACCTGGAACGCGAAGAGAAGGCGGCGACCGCCGCACGGGAGGCCGTGCGTCTCTCCGGCGGCGCGAACCCGGCGGAGCGGGCGATGATCCAGGCGCTCGCGAAGCGTCATTCGAGCGATCCCGCGGCCAAGCGCGAAACGCTCGACCGTGCGTATGCCGACGCGATGCGGGAGGTGGCGCGGCAGTATCCCGACGACCTCGAGGCGTCGACATTTTTTGCCGACTCGATGATGAACCTGCGGCCGTGGAATCTATGGACGGCCGACGGCGCGCCACAGCCCGGCACCGAGGAGATCGTCGTCACGCTCGAGCGCGTCATCGCCAGGAACCCGAATCACCCCGGCGCGCTCCACCTCTATATCCACGCGGTCGAGGCGAGCCGCGAGCCCGGACGCGCCGAGGCGGCCGCCGACCGGCTGCGGCCGCTGATGCCGGGGGCGGGACACCTGGTCCACATGCCGGCGCACATCTACTGGCGTGTGGGACGCTACGGCGACGCCGTGACGGTGAACGTGGCCGCGGCCGACGCGGACCGCGCGTATTTCAAGACGGCAACGCCGAGCCCGATCTATCGGGGGCTCTACTATCCGCACAACATCGATTTCATCTGGCAGTCGGCGGCCATGCAGGGGCGCAGCGCCGAGACCGTTCGCGCCGCGCGCGAGTTCGCCTCGAACGCTCCGGCGGAGATGATCAAGCAGATGCCGGACATGGAGACGGCGCCGGTCGCGCCGATCGTGGCGCTCGTGCGCTTCGGGCGGTGGGACGAGGTGCTCGCCTATCCGGCGCCGCCGAGCGAGTGGACGTACACGTCGGGCGTGTGGCGCTACGCGCGCGGCAGGGCGTTCAACGGCAAGGGGCAGGCCGACCTCGCCGCGGGCGAGTTGCGCGCGCTCGAGGCCATTCTGCAGTCGGTGCCGCCGGAGCGTACCATCGCGTTCTTCTTCCGCGCGAAGAACGTGCTCCAGCTCGCGGCCAACTTGCTGGCGGGCGAGATCGCCGCGAAGGCCGGCGACTTCACGACCGCCGAACAGTTACTACGCGCTGCCGTCGCCGAGCAGGACTCGCACTGGTTCACGGAGCCGCCGCCGTGGTACTTCCCGGTGCGCCAGTCGCTGGGGGCGGTGCTGCTCCAGGCCGGCCGGCCCGGCGAGGCCGAGCAGGTCTATCGCGAGGACCTTCGGCGAAATCCGGGCAACGGCTGGTCGCTGTATGGCCTCGCGGCGAGCCTGCGCGTTCAAGGTAAGACGGCCGAGGCCGCGCAGGTCGACGAGAGCTTTCGGAAGGCGTGGGCGCAGGCCGACGTGACGTTGACGGCCTCCCGGTTCTAGCCGCCTACTTTCCCTTCTGGATGACCTCGGCCAGCTCGCCGGCGCGGGCCGTGTCGAGCGGGCGCAGCCGGTCCAGGACGCGGCGGGCGTCGTCGAGCCGTCCGAGCTTCACGTAGGCCTCGCCGAGATATTCGAGCGCCTCCGGGAAGTTCGGACGAAGCCGCAGTGCCTCGTCGTATGCCCGAAGCGACTCTGGATAGCGCCCCTGATTGCGGAGCGCGAATCCCAGCTCGTTCCAGGCTTCAGGGAACGCCGGTCGGAGCGTGACGGCGCTGCGCTGAGCCTCCACGGCCGTTTTCCAGTCCTTGCTCAGCCGCGCACGCATGCCGCGGTCGTACTCGCTCTCCGCGGTCGGCGTCGCCGTCGGCTGCCGCACCTGGTCGGCGGCGGGATTGTTGCTCGGGTCGGCGAGCGCGATCCCGGGCTGGAGCATCGACGCGGCGATCGAGAGGCCCAGCGCGATGCGCCGCAGGGTCGTCAGGCTCACCGTGTGGCCCGTCCGCGCTCGGCCATCAACGCGGCGACGGCCTGGAGGTCGGCCTCGGTGTCGACGCCGATCGTCGGCTCCGTCGTCTCGACGACGACGATGTCGATCCCGTTCTCGAGGAACCGGAGCTGCTCGAGCTTTTCCGTGAGCTCGAGCGGCGACGGCGCCAGACGATGAAACGCGTCGAGCGCCGGCTTGCGATAGGCGTAGAAGCCCGGATGCTTGAAGCGCACAACGCCGATCCCGTCGCGATCGTACGGGATCGGGTACTTCGAGAAGTAGAGGGCCCGGCCGTCCACGCCGCAGACCACCTTGTTCACATTCGGGTTGTCGACCTCCTGAGGAGCCAGGCGGATCTTGAGCGTGCTCACCTGGGTCGCCGGGCGCTCGCGGAACGGACTGACGAGAAGCCGGATGTGGTCCGGCGTCAGCAGCGGCTCGTCACCCTGGACGTTGACGTAGACGTCCGCGGCGCGACTCTGCGCGACCTCCCAGATCCGGTCGGTTCCCGACGGGTGCTCGGCCGACGTCATCACCGTCGGGATGCCGTACTTCGCGCACGCATCGACCACTTCCTGCGAGTCCGTCGCGACCAGCAGATCCCCGAGATCCGGGGCTCGGCGCGCCGCTTCGTAGACGTGAACGATGAGCGGCTTGCCGGCGATGTCGCGAAGGACCTTGCGGGGCAGGCGAGTGGACTGAAGGCGCGCCGGGATGACGCCGAGGACGCGGAGCGGGGCCGGGGCGCTCACGGGAACGCGCGGAGTGTCCGGAGCTGAGACGCGCGCGCGTCGCCGCCGCCCGGCGCGAACGGTACGATCACCGGCTGGGTGAGTCCGGCGCGCGTGAACTCCGCGATGCGCTCGCGGCAGAATGCCTCGGGCCCCACGACGCCGAGCCCCTCGAGGAAGCGCGGCGAGACCTGCTTCACGGCGCCGGAGCGGTCACCGGCGCGCCAGGCGGCGTTCAGCGCGTCGACCTCGTCGCCGAACCCGGCCGTCCTGAAGAAGCTCGCGTAGGCATCGACCGTCGCGTAGCCCGTGATGTCGCGCGCCAACGTCTCGCGGGCGGCGCTCGGGTCGTCGGTGACGCACGTGCGAATGAACGAGGCGATCTCGAAGTCGGCGAGGCTGCGGCCGGCCTTTCGCGCCCCGGACTCCAGATGCCCGATCGAGGCCGGGACCGTTTCCGGCGGGATCCAGTTCAACACGACACCGTCGGCGATCTCGCCGGCGAGCTCGAGCATCTCGGGCCCGAGCGCCGCGAGCACCACGCGAACCGGTTTCGCCGGCGGCGGCACCGCCAGACGGAAGTTTTTCACCCGGTAGAACTTGCCCTCGAAATTCACGCGCTCGCCCGAGGCGACCATCCGGATGACCTGCACCGCTTCGCGAATCTGCTGCAGCGAGGGCGCGAAGGTGAGCCCGTGCCAGTCGCCGACGATGACCTTGCTGGAGAGCCCGATGCCGAGCAGGACCCGGCCGGGTGCCAGATGGTTGAGCGTCGCCGCGCTCTGGCCGAGGACCACCGGCGTTCGCGTCTGCACCGGCACGACGGCGGAGCCGACGTGGAGCCGGTCGGTGTGGCTCGCGATCGTCGCCATGAGCGTGATCGCGTCGTAGCCGGAGGCTTCTCCGGTCCACGCCGCGTAGTAGCCGCGCGCCTCCGTCTCGCGCGCGACGGCGACGAACTCGGCCGCGGGCAAGGTGGCGAACGGAGCGAGAACGATGCCGAGTCGCGCCATATCGCGCGAGTATACCGCCTCAACCGTGGCCGTGATCGTGGTGGATGTCGGGGGTGTGCGGGTGCTCGTGCTCGATGGGGCCCGTCGCGTGGGGATGGCTGTGCGGCTCCGGCCCTTCCCAGCCCTCGTGGGAGTGCTGGTGGTGTTCGTCGTGGACGTGCACGTGAGCGTGCGTCCCCGTCGGGTGGCGGTGATGGTGCAGGTGGCGCTCGTGAATCAGCAGCCACGTGGCCAGCGCCATGAGCGCCGCGGCCGCGAGCAAGCCGGTGGTCGGCGGCTCGCCGAGCAAGATCAGGCCGCCCGCGGCGCCGAAGAACGGCGCCGCCGCAAAATAGGCGCCGGCGCGCGCCGCGCCGAGCTCGCGCATCGCGAGGATGAGGAGGACGAGGCTCGTCCCGTAGCTCACGGCGCCGAGGGCAAGCCCGAAGGCGATCGTGCCCGGCGACGGCGGCGCCTGGCCGCTCGCCAGAGCGAGCAGGACGTTGACGGCGCCGGCAACGAGCCCCTTGACCTCGACGATGAGGAGCGGATCGCCCTCCGCAATGAGGCGGGTCAGGTTGTTGTCGAGCGCCCAGAAGAGGCACGCCCCGGTGACCGCAGCGGCCCCGGCCGCGATCGACGGATCACCTGGCGTCCAGCCCAGTACGACACCGCCGGCGGCCATGACGACGGCCGCGACGGCGATCCGTCCGCCCAGGTGCTCGTTGAAGACGATCCCGGCCAGCAAGACCGTGAAGACGACCTCCAGATTGAGCAGGAGCGCCGTCGTCGTGGCCGAGCTTCGCTGAAGGCCCCAGAGGAGCAGGGGCGGGGCCAGCACGCCTCCCACGAGGACGACACCGGCCAAGATCCTACGATCGCGCGCGGTCAACGGCCGACCGGTCGCTGGACGGCGGGGCCAGAATCGCCGAACGAGACCGAGGAATATGCCGGCGCCGAGGTAGAGGATGCCGGCCAGGAACAGCGGAGGCACGGTGTCGAGCAGCCGCTTCGCGAGCGGCGCGCTGAGCCCGAAGGCCAGCGCGGCGATCAGCGCGTTGAGGATCGCCATGACGACGCGCCGCCATTGTACTGGGCGGCGCCTCCCGATAGAGTGACGTTTGATGACCTCGCTCACCGAGCGCCCCTCCGCGCCCGTCCGTGCGCCGCGAGGCACCGAGCTTTCCTGCAAAGGCTGGCCGCAGGAGGCCGCGCTGCGGATGCTCATGAACAACCTCGATCCCGACGTCGCCGAGCGGTGGGAAGACCTGGTCGTCTACGGCGGATCCGGGAAGGCCGCCAGGAGCTGGGAGGCGTACCACACGATCGTGCGGACGCTCCGCCGCCTCGGCGCCGACGAGACGCTGCTCGTCCAGTCCGGGAAGCCGGTCGGCGTGTTCAGGACGCACGCGGACGCGCCGCGCGTGCTCATCGCCAACTCACTGCTCGTACCCGAGTGGGGCGACTGGGAGCATTTCAGGCGATACGAAGCGATGGGGCTGACGATGTATGGCCAGATGACGGCCGGCTCCTGGATCTACATCGGTACCCAGGGGATCCTGCAGGGCACCTACGAGACGTTCGGCGCCTGCGCGCGGCAGCACTTCGGCGGCTCGCTGGCGGGCCGCCTGGTGCTCTCCGCCGGCCTCGGGGGCATGGGCGGCGCGCAGCCGCTCGCCGTCACCTTGAACGGCGGTGTCGGGCTCTTCGTCGAGGTCGATCGCGAGCGCATCGAGCGGCGGCTCAGGCTCCGTTACGTCGACCGGGCCACGGCATCGCTGGACGAAGCGCTCCGGTGGGCTGACGAGGCGCGCGCTCGCCGCGAGCCGGTCTCGATCGCGCTGCACGGGAACGCCGCCGTGATCCATCCCGAGCTCGCCCGGCGCGGCGTCCGCTTCGACGTCGTGACCGATCAGACCTCCGCCCACGACGTGATCAACGGCTACATCCCGGCGGAGCTGACAGTGGACGAAGCTCGGGCGCTTCGCGCCCGCGATCCCGAGGCCTACCGCAGGCGCGCCTACGAGTCGATCGCCGCGCAGATGCGCGCGATGCTCGAGTTCCAGCGCGCCGGGGCGATTCTCTTCGACTACGGCAACAACTTCCGACGCGAAGCGGAGAACGCTGGTGTCTCCGACTTCAGCTATCCCGGCTTCGTGCCCGCATTCATCCGGCCGCTCTTCTGCGAGGGCCAGGGCCCGTTCCGCTGGGTCGCGCTCTCCGGCGATCCGGAGGACATCTACGCGACCGACCGCGCGCTGATGGACGCGATGCCGGAGAACGAGCCGCTCGTGCGCTGGCTTCGCCTGGCCCGCGAGCGCGTCAGCTTTCAGGGGCTGCCGGCGCGGATCTGCTGGCTCGGCTACGGCGATCGCGCACGGGCCGGGAAGATCTTCAACGATCTGGTCGCCCGCGGCGCCGTGAAGGCACCCATCGTCATCGGGCGCGACCATCTGGACTCGGGCTCGGTCGCTTCGCCGAATCGCGAGACGGAGTCGATGCGCGACGGCTCGGACGCGATCGCGGACTGGCCCGTGCTCAACGCCCTGCTCAACACGGCGTCGGGCGCCACGTGGGTGTCGGTGCACCACGGCGGCGGCGTGGGCATCGGATACTCGATCCACGCCGGGATGGTCGCCGTCGCCGACGGCACGCCGGACGCGGCCCGCCGCCTCGAGCGCGTGCTGACGACCGATCCGGGCACCGGCATCATGCGCCACGCCGACGCGGGCTACCCCGAGGCGGTCGCGGCGGCGCGACGTCACGGGATCGACCTGCCGGGGATCACAGCGTGACAGGGGCCGCGACGTCCTCCTTGGTGAAGCGGGTCGCGGCGCCCCTCCTCAACAACCAGCTCGACACCGTCTGGCTGGCGGCGGAGTAGCCCTGAGACTCGTCCCCGACCTCGTCCTGACCCAGGCCGGCTGGACGTCGGGCCGGGCGGTGACGCTCGCCGGAGGCCGGATCGCCGCGATCGATCGAGTCGACCGGACCGAGCCCGCCGACGTCACGCTCGCCGGTAAGGCGCTCTTGCCCGGCACGGTGAACGCGCACTGCCACACCTTCCAGTCGCTGCTGCGCGGCCTCGGCGACGACCTCGACTTCGCGGGCTGGCGCGATCGCGTGCTCTACCCGTTCTCCGAGCGGCTGGACCGCGGTGCGATCGCGCTGGGCGCCTCCTTCGCGTTCGCCGAGATGTTGCGGCACGGCGCGACGACTTGCGTGGACTTCTTCTACCTTCAGGACGAGGGCAACGAGAACGCCGAGGCGGTGATCGAGGCCGCGCGCGCCGTCGGGATCCGCCTCGTCCTGGCGCGCGGCATGTACGACTGGGAAGGCGCGCCCGAGCGCTACCGGGAACCGGTCGCCGACGCGGCCCGGCGGACGCGCGAGCTCATCGCCGCGCACCGCGACGACGAGACCGCGGTGGTCCAGCCGGCGCCCCACAGCCCTCACGGCGCGTCCGCCGCGATGATCCGTGCGGGATGGGAGCTGGCCGAGGCAGAGGACACGCGGTTTCACATCCACGTGGCGGAGGGCCGCTACGAGGGTGAGCGAACACTCCAGGAGCACGGCGCCACGCCGATCCGCTATCTCGACCGGCTCGGCGTCCTCGGGCCTCGGATGCTCGGCGTCCACTGCGTGTGGCTCGACGACGAGGAGATCGAGCTGATGGGCGCCCGGCACGCGGCACTCGCCTACTGCCCGAGCTCCAACATGTTCCTCGGCGATGGCATCACGCGGGTTCCCGAGCTGCGGAAGGCGGGCGTCAGGATCGGGCTCGGCACCGACGGCGGCTGCACCAACAACCGCCTCTCGGTCTTCGAGGAGATGCGCATGACGTCGCTCCTGCAGCGGGTCCGAATCCTCGACGGTGCCGCGCTCGATGCGGCGACCGCCTTCGAGCTCGGCACCCGGTCGGGCGCCGAGATCCTCGGGCTCGATGCCGGCGTGATCGCCCCGGGGCGGCTCGCCGATCTCGTCGCCGTCGACCTCGACGACGCCTCGCTCCACCCGCGGACCGACCTCCTGAAGTCGGTGGTGTACGCGATGTCGGACCGGGCGGTGACGGACGTCTGGGTCCACGGGAGGCGTGTCGTCGAGTCCG
>WNFK01194594.1_pt1 | contig 11008 bp, 9 predicted proteins | sample 5400281 | NCBI WGS metagenome assembly WNFK01 (sample SAMN13153350, study PRJNA577476) | soil metagenome | isolation source: 20 cm soil on Douglas fir-dominated hillslope | place: USA:California | collected 2013-09-17
GACGAGACCGCCGTCGGCGCGCAAGACCTGGGTTCCCGCCGCGACGTAGCGCGCGATCTCGGCGGAATCGCCGACGGCGAGGATCTTCCCGTTGGCGATCGCGACGGCGCCCGGGCGTCCCTTGCCGGTCGAAAGCCCAGTCCACACCGTCCCACCCTGGATGACCAGATCGGCTTTTTGCCCGCAGCCCGCGAGCGCCAGGACGCAGATCGTGAGGGTCGTCAGGAAGGGGGGACGGCTCACGGCGGACCTCCTAGCGGAGACGAGTGATGCGGCGGATCAAAGAGTACGCCGCCGGCCTGCAGCCCGGCGAATGGATCACCGGCGGCGACTGGGACCACGAGCTGTGGCGCGGCACGCCCCTGCCGCAGCGCGACTGGATCGACTCGGTGACGCCCAACAACCCGGTGTTCGTGAACCGGCTCGACGGGCACATGGCGCTCGCCAACAGCGCCGCCCTCCGCGCCGCCGCCGTCACCAGGGCGACGCCCACGCCTCCCGGTGGCGAGATCGTGCGCGACGACAAGGGTGAGCCCTTGGGGGTTTTCAAAGACCTGGCGATGGACCTGGTGTGGCGCGCCTTCCCCGAACCCTCCGCCGAAAAGCGCGATTCCGCGCTGGCCCGGGCCATGGCGCACGCGGCATCGCTCGGCGTCACCGCGACGGCGCACATGTCGGCGTCCTGGGCCGACTGGGCTTCCTATCGCCGCATGCAGCAAGCGGGGCGCATGACGCTGCGCGTGGCGGTCTATCTCCCACTCGATCAGTGGCGCGCGGTGGCGGACACGGTGGCGCGCGCGGGCCAGGGCGACGATTGGGTGCGCATCGGCGGGGTCAAGGGCTACATGGACGGCTCGGCAGGCTCCCGCACCGCGTACTTCTTCGAACCGTTCTCCGATTCGGCCGGCTACTCGGGATTGATGCAGCACACAGAAGGCGAGATGCGCACGTGGATCGGCAGTGCCGATTCCGCCGGCCTGCAGGTGGCCGTCCACGCCATCGGCGATCGGGCCAACGCCCTGTTACTCGCCATCTTCGACAGCGTCGCCCGCATACACGGCACGCGCGACCGCCGCTTCCGTGACGAGCACGCGCAGCATCTGCGGCCGCAGGAAATCCCCCTCTTTGGCGCGCTCCGCGTCGTGCCGTCGATGCAGCCCTACCATGCGATCGACGACGGGCGCTGGCTCGAGAAGCGCATCGGCCCCGTGCGCATCCGCACGACGTACGCCTTCCGGTCGCTCATCGGCGCCGACGCGCCGCTGGCCTTCGGCTCCGATTGGACCGTCGCTCCCCTCGACCCGCTGCTGGGCGTCTATGCGGCCGTCACGCGCCGCACCCTCGACGGCAGGCACCCGGGCGGCTGGGTGCCCGACCAGAAGATCACCGTCGGCGAGGCGCTGCGCGCGTACACCTACGGCAACGCCTGGGCCATGTTTATGGATCAAAAGTGGGGCGCCCTGGTCGCGGGGCGTTACGCCGACATCGTAGTGCTCGATCGCGATTTGTTCGGCGTCCCCCCAGAGTCACTGGGCGGCGTCAAGGTTCGGTACACCATCGTCGGTGGGCACGTGGTTTATCAGAAGCCGTAAGCATGGAAGCCAACGTTCGCACGCTACGCGCCGCCGCGGTCTGCGGGATCCTCATGCAGCTCGGCTGGTTGATGTGGATCTTCAGCACGGCGTTGGCTCTGCCAGACGGCGTCGTTGTCGGGATCAGCGTCGCGCTGTGCGCCCTCGCTGCCGGTCTGGTACATATCGCGCAGGGGCCAGCACGCCAGCGGTTTTACGCGATCGCCATTCTATCATCGGGCCTCACGTGGGGCCTGTTGTGGGGATTGATCGGACTCATCGCAGGCTTGGCCCTGGATGCGCCGGTGTTCGAGACTGCCGGCGTCGCGATGGGTCCTCTGGCGGGCAGCGTTTTCGGCTGCCTAATCGTCCTTCGCTCGCCAACGGCGCTAGGCAGCATCCCTGAGTTGGTCGTCTTCGGCACGATTGCTGGGACCTTGATAGGCGTCGCGGGCATTCTCGAAGGGCTCCTTCTCCAGGGCTCTTTCGAAAACTGGCAGGGCGTTCTAATCAGCTTCATCATTCTCGGAGCGCTGGGGGGCATTGGCTCCGTTGTGGCGTTCTCCATACGCCGCATCAGCCTGAGTACTTAAAGCCCGCCTCCTGAAGCGTGAGGGGAATGCCCTTCTCGTTCTCCACGCCTGCCGCTACGACCTCCCCGAGCACGAGCGTGTGATCCCCCGCCGGGAGTGTTGCGACGACGCGACACTCCACCCATCCAAGGGACTCCGCAAGGACCGGCACCCCCGAGACGGGTGCCGGTTTCGTCTTGATCCCCTTCAGCTTCTGGGGTGCCTGGTCCGATGTGCGGCCGAGCTTGCCCGCCAGGTCCCGTTGCCCTTGCTGTAGCACGCTTATTGCAAAATGATGCGAGTCGCGCATCATATCGATGGTCTTGGAGGTGTTCTCCACCGCCACGACGACCATGGGTGGTTCGAACGCCGCCTGCGTCACCCAGTTGGCAGTCATCGCGTGTTCTTCACCGCCTGAGGCGACCGTGACCGCGTAGAGGCCATACGGAAACTGTCGGAGGACGGTCTTCTTCGCGGCCTGGTCCATGAGTCTCCTCTGCGTGATTGCTGGAATATTGACCGGTCCGGGGCCGGGCGCCAAGTTGCCGCGATCCCGCCCCGATCCTCCTCATGTTGTGGGAGGTGTCTGCATGGTCCGCAGGACCCTGCTGGTGCTCGCGCTCGCCGCGTTCGCCGCGACTCCAGCTCGTCTCGACGGGCAAGCCATCAAGCTCATGACGCGCGACCTCGCGCGCGTGCAGGCACTGGCCCGCGCGGATTCCAACGACGCCGAGGTGCAGTACTTCCTGGCGCTGGCGCACTGGCAAAAGCATCACTGGAAGGAGGTCGACAGCCTCCTGCGTCTCGTCATCCGGCTCGACCCGCGATTTGCCGAAGCCTACCTCGCCCTGGCCGAACTGCCCTACGCGCGCCGACCGGACCTCGCCGCCGAGGAGTACCGCGGCGTGGTCTCCAAGGCGTTGCAGCCGGCGCTCGAAGAGGCGCGGCGCTTTTATCAGCGCGCGTTCCGCACCGACCCCCTCGTGGATCTGCGATCGTATGCGGTGATCTACGAGATCGAAGACGTCCGGAGCACCGAGCTCACGGCGCTCCAGCACATGCGGTACCTGCGGTACGTGGCTTGGCGAGACGACCTCGGAATGGGCCGGTACGAGGATGCGTATGAGCGCCTCCAGAAGCTCGGCCACGACACGTTCGACGAGGGTTCGCACCCCGAGCGCGTGCCCGATTTCATCCTGTGGTATCGCGGGCTCGCGGCGGCCCACAGCGGGCTGTATGCCGCCGCCATGGTCGACTTCCAGGGGTTGCTCGATCGCACCGTCAAGAAGCAGCAGAACGACGAGATGATCCACGTGCCCCTGCAGGACAACGAGTATCGCTTCATGCTCGCCACCCTCAATCAGATGACGGGGCAACGCGACCGCGCCGCCGCTCTCTATCGGGAGGCCTTGGAACACGACCTGGGGCTCGTCATGGCCCACACCTATCTCGCGGCGATCCATGACGAAGCGGGGCACGCCGACTCGGCGCTGATCGAGCGGCAGCGCGCCGCGGAAGTGAGTGAGGACGATCCGACGGCGTTGTTCGACTACGCAGCATCGCTCTATAACGTGCAGCGCACCATCGACGCCGAGGCGCCACTCCAGAAGGCCGTGAAACTGAGCCCACGCTACGCGCCTGCGTACTATCTCCTTGGCCGGGTGGAAGAGGACTTGGGGCTCGGAGCCGAGGCGCGTGACGCCTACACGAAGTTTCTCGCGCTCGCGCCGCAGCGGCTCCGCGATCTGGTCGCCGACGCGAAACGGCGACTTGCGACGCTGCCGACATGACGACATCCGTCGTTTCCCTCGCGGCAATGGCCGTCGCTGCAATGACCGCAGGGGCCGCTCAGCAGCGTCCGCCTGCAAAGCCCCCAACCCTCGTGGAGCTGGAGGCCCGTGCAGGCAGCGATTCGCTCGACCCGGAATCGCATTTCCGATTGGCCGCGCGGTACTACACCCTCAAGCGTTTCGACGACGAGGAACGCGAGCTGCGAACCGCCATCGGGATCGATCCCCGCTACGCACCGGCCTACTTGTGGCTTGGCGACCTGCCGTTTGATCGGCGACCGAAGCTCTGGAAGGACGAGCGCAAGGGGAAGGTCGCTCCCGAGTTGCAGCCGGCAGTGGAGCAATCGTACCGGCTATGGCGTCAGGCATTCATCATCGATCCGATGGTGGACTTCCGCGTCGTGGGCACGTCCGCGCCGCCCGAGGACATGACGGTGGTTCCCGAGTACGGGCGCGCGACCACGGACTATCTGCTCCAGCTGGGACTGGGCGCCTTCGGCGTGGCGCGCTACGAGCTTGCCTATGGGGCGCTTGATCTCTGGGCGCAGCGCGCCTACGGGGATAAGCCGGCAGACTCATTGCCCGACTTCCTGTTTCTCTACCGCGGCTTGGCGGCGGGGCATCGGCGACTCTACAATCGCGCCATCGCAGACTTTCAGGTATTGCTCGCGCGATCGTTGAAAACCGAAAGCGCCGATTCCCTATTGCCGTTCCCGCTGCACACCAACGACTATCGCTACGTGCTCGGCGTATTGCATCAGACCTGGGGTAAGCACGCGGCGGCGATCGCGCTCTACAAAGACGCCATCGCGGCCGATCTTGGCCTCTACATGGCGCACGTGCGTTTGGCGCAGATCTACCGCACATACAAGATGTGGGATGAGGCGAGCGCGGAGGCGCAACGCGCGATCGAAACCAACCCCGACGACGCTACGGCCGTCCGTGAGCTCGGCGTCATCCTCAGCGAGGCGGGCCGGTCGGCCGAGGCCGAGGATGCATTGGGACGAGCCGCGGCGGCGAATCCTCGGGATCCTCGGGCTGTCTACCATTTGGGCATAGTACGGCAACAGCTCGCCAAGCCGGGCGAAGCCCGGGAAGCGCTGTCGCGGTTCGTCGCCATGGCACCGTCCACGAGGTACGAGCGCGAGATCGCGGACGCCAAACAGCGCCTGACCGCGCTCGGACCTTGAGCAGGGGGCACTAATGCGACGTATCACACTGGCTTTGCTCCTGGCCCTCACCGTCGCCCCGCCGCTCACCGGGCAGTCGCTCAGACTCATGACGCGCGACCTCGCGAAGGTGCAAGCGCTGGCGCGCGCCGACTCGAACGACGCGGAGATGCAGTACTACCTGGCGCTGGCGTACTGGCAGAGGCACCGCTGGCCGCAGGCGGATAGTGTCCTGCGTCTGGTCATCCGTCTGGACCCGAGGTTCGCGGAAGGTTACCTCGCGTTGTCCTATCTGCCGTACGCGCGGCGCCGCACCCTGTCCGACGAGGAGGAACGCGGACGCGTTCCCGAGGAGTGGCGATCGGCGCTCGAGGAGGCGCACAGCTTCTATCAGCGCGCGTTCCGTATCAATCCCCTGGTCGATCTGCGCGTATTCTCGGTGGTCTATGAGATCGAAGAGCCCCGCGTCCTCGACTACACGAGCGAGGCATACCTGATTTACGAGCGCTACTTTGCCTGGTTCGTAGACCTGGGCATGACGCGGTACGGATCGGCATACGACCGCTTGCGCAAGCTCGCTCAGCGCGAATTCGATGAAAGCACGCACCCCGACAAGGTCCCTGACTACATCCTGTGGTATCGCGGACTCGCCGCCGCGCACAGTCAGCGGTTCCCCGCCGCGATGGCCGACTTTCAGGTGCTGCTCGACCGCGCGGTGAAGAAACAGCAGCGTGACGAAGTCGTCCACGTGCCGCTGCATGACAACGAGTATCGGTTCATGCTCGCGGCGCTCAATCACGTGACGGGGCACGCCGATCAAGCCGCGACCCTGTACCGCGAGGCCTTGGAGCATGACCTCGGGCTCGTGATGGCTCACACCTACCTCGCCGCGCTCTATGAGGATGCTGGGCAGGCGGATTCCGCATTGGTGGAGCGGCAACGGGCCGCCGAGGGGAACGATGACGATCCGACTACCCTATTCGAATACGCGGCGGCGCTCTTCAACCTGCAGCGCACTGGCGAGGCGGAGGCGCCACTGCGCCGGGCGCGCGACGCGAACCCCCGATACCCTGCCGTGCACTACCTGCTGGGCCGGGTCCTCGAAGAGCTGGGGCGGGCGCCCGAGGCGCGCGACTGCTACACACAATTCATAGCGGTAGCGCCGGAACGGCTCCGAGACCTGGTGACCGACGCTCGGCAGCGGCTGGCGGCGCTCCCGAAGTGACGCGTATCGCGTGGCGTCTGCTGCTAGCCGTCTGCGGGGTGGGGATGGGCGTCGCCATCGCGGTGAGCCCCGCGGTCGGTCAACGCCTCAAGCTGTCCGCCAGCCTGAGCGAGCTCGAGGCGCGCGTTCGGACCGATTCGAACGACGCCGCTGCTCACTACAACCTCGCCCTCGCGTATTGGAATGCGAAACAGTGGGACGCCGTCGACCGGGAGCTGCGTCTCGCCGTGACAATCGAGCCGCAGTTCGCAGAAGGGTGGCTCGCGCTCAGCCGGGTCCCATTCGCCCGCCGGTTGCGGCTATGGGAAGACATCGCTGAGAATCGGGTGCCGGCGGAGCAGCGGCCCAGTGTCGAAGAGTCCTACCGCCTGTACCAGCGGGCTCTACTCATCAACCCGTTGGTGGATCTGCGCATCGAGGCAGCCGCGCGGCCCGGGCGTTCACCGTACTGGATGGCGAGCGAATGGCTCCAGGATCTCTACGACCGCTTCTTCGGTGGCTTCGACGACATTCAGTCCGGTAATTACGCCGGGGCATTCAACCGGTTCGACCGGCTCGTACAAGAGGCACCCACGCGAGCCGACCGTGAGGCGCTGCCGGAGTTCGTCTACTACTTCCGTGGCCTCGCTGCTGCGCACATCAGCCGGTGGGACGAGGCGATTGCGGATTTCGAACGGCTCCTGGCGAAGGCCGATGAGCGGCAGCCCCGGGACTCCCTGTTGTACTACATCCCCGTCGAGACAAACCAGTACCGATACCTGCTGGGGGTCTTGAACCACCGAGCGGGTCGCCTGTCGGATGCGGAGCGTTTCTATCGAACGGCCCTGGAGAACGACATTGGGCTCTACATGGCTCATGCGCGACTCGCGGCGATCGCTGAGAGTAGAGGTGACTGGCCGACGGCGGCTGCGGAGCGCCGCGCAGCGGTGAACGCCAATCCTGACGACCCGAGCCTGCTTCTGGACCTGGGGCGCACACTGAGTGCTGGGGGCGACTTCCCGGCGGCGGATGAGGCGCTCAAACAGGCTCTCGCCGCCAACCCCCGCGACTCGCGCGGATGGTACTACATCGGGATCGTCGAGCAACAGCTTAACAAGGAAGAGGAGGCGCGTGCCGCATTCACCCGCTTCGTTGCCCTGGCACCGAGCCGCTACGTCCGGCAGATCGAGGACGCGAAGCAGCGGCTGGCGAAGCTTCCGCAATGAGATACGTCCCATCGCTCTGGCTCGCGGCGACACTTGTAGCGTCGCCGGCAGCGGCCCAGGGACTCAAGGTGAGCGCACCCCTCTCTTCACTTGAAGAGGCCGCACGCCGTGATTCGAACGATGCGGCGGCGCATTATCAGCTGGCGTTGGGATACTGGGCCAAGAAGCGGTTCGACGACGCGGAACGGTCTCTTCGCACGGCGGTGACGATTGAGCGCCGGTTCGCGCCCGGCTACCTCGCGCTGGCGTACCTGCCGTACGCGCGTCGGCCGAAACTGATGAAGGAAGAGGCGAAGGGACGGGTGCCTGCGGACTGGCGTGACCGCGTCGTCGAGTCCTGGCGCCTGCGTCGACGGGCATTCTTGATCGATCCGCTCGTCGACCTCCGCATCATCGGAGCGGTTGTGCCTTTGAGTGAGGGCTTTCAACTTGGCCCCCGGGGACAACTGATGATCACTCTGGATCCATTCTCCGCTTTCGTACGCGGCGACTATCAATTCGCCTACTACGCGTTCAACTCCTTCGTGGCAGAGTTCACAAGCGCGCGACGGGACTCGATCCCCAGCGGTCTGCTCTGGTACCGGGGGCTATCGGCCGGACACGTCGGCGCGTTCGACACCGCGATCGTCGACTTCTCGGCCCTGGTCGCACGGGGTGTTGCCCTCGAGCACGCCGACTCGGTCGTGCGTATCCCGCTCAATACAAACGATTGTCGCTATGTGCTGGCACTTTTTCACTACCACGCCAATCACCTTGCAGAAGCGATTCACGAGTACCAGGAGGCGCTGGGCGACGATCTCGGGCTCTTCATGGCGCACGTGCAGATGGGACGCATCTACGAGCAACAGCAAAGGTGGGCGGAAGCCGTCGATCAGTTCCAGCGTGCGGTCGCCGTGAGCCCCGACGACCCAAGCCTCTTGCTTGATCTGGGAGTGGTGCTCCGAGAGGCCGGACGCTTGCGCGAGTCCGAAGAGACGTTGCAGCGCGCCATGGATGAAAACCCACGCGATTCTCGCGTGCCGTACCACCTCGGCATCACGCTGGTGGCGGAGGAACGACCTCCCGAAGCGGCCGCCGCCTTGAAGCGCTTCCTCGCGCTCGCACCTGCCCGCTATGGACGCCAGATCGCTGACGCACAGATGCGCCTGGCCGCGCTGCCCAATTGACCGGAAGGAGTTGCACCATGCGGTGGACCGCTGTTCTGGCTCTGGGCTTCGCGTCTGCCGCGTCTCCCGTCGCCGCGCAGACGCCGCGCTCCGCCTACGAGGAGCTCCAGACCTTCTCCGGCGTCCTCAACTACATCCGGCTTAACTACCCGGACTCGGTGGGCTACAGCGAGCTCGTCGCGGCGGCGATCCGCGGTGTACTGCACTCGCTCGACCCCCACAGCCGCTTCGCCTCGCGGGTGGAGTTCGAACGCCAGAACGCCCTCGAGCGGGGCGAGTTGTTCACGGTCGGCGTGGCGCTCGAGGATGTGGAGGGGGCGGCCACCGTCCTCGCGGTGGCGCCGCGCAGCCCGGCCGCCAAAGGCGGGGTGCTCCCCGGCGACCGCGTAGTGACGCTCAACGACACATCGGTGGCGGGGCTCGGCATGGAGACGATCGAGTTGCGCCTCGCCGGCGAGCGAGGCTCCAAGGTGCGACTGCAGCTCGAACGCGGCCCGCGACTCGAGCCGGACACCTTCAGCGTCACGCTGAAGCGCAACCCCTTCGACGTGCGATCGGTGTCCATCGTCCGCATGGTGGATGCGACGACCGGGTACGTGCGGCTCGAGGACTTCATGGGGAAGGCCTCGGCGGAACTCCACGATGCGTTGAAGAAACTGACCGACATGGGCGCGGTCGGCGTGATCCTCGACCTGCGCGGCAACCCCGGGGGCGTCGTCACCTACGCGGTGGACATCGCGAGCGAGTTCTTCCCCAAAAACACCGTGATCTTCCGTACGCGCGGCCGCAAACGCGACGTGGACACCACCTACGTCACCAAACGGGACGGCCAATTCCGCCTGTTTCCGGTGATCGTGCTCATCGACGAGCGCAGCGCCAGCGCCGCGGAAGCGCTCGCCGGCTCCCTGCAGGACCACGACCGCGCCCTCCTCGTCGGCCGCCGCAGCTTCGGCAAGGCGCTCATGCAGTCGGTCTTCTTCCTCTCTTCGGGCGACTACGTCTGGTTGACGATCGGTCGAGTGCTCACGCCCAACGGGAGGTTCATTCAACGGCGCTACCGCGGTATCGGATACGAGCAGTACCTGAGCTTCGCGGGGAGATCCGGCGCCGAAGAGGATACGTCGGTCATATTCAAGACCGACGCGGGGCGCGAGGTCCGCGGCGGTGGCGGGATCGCCCCCGACGTCGTCGTTCCCGTCGTCGCGCCCCTGCCCGTGTGGTGGAGCGCCGCCGCAGACTCGGGGCTCGATGACGCGGTGTCCGACAGCGTCGCGCACACCCTCGCCGTGACGCCCGCCGCGCGCGCTGCCTGGCTCGATGCGGCGGCCGAGTGGCGCGCCAAGCTCGTGCCCCCCTTCCTGGCGCGCGTCCGGTCTCGCCTCGGCGTGGCCGCGACAACCGACAGTCTCCTCGACCAGCGCCTGGCGCGCATCCTCGCCGCGCGCGTCGCGGACGTCCGCTGGGGGCCCGACGCCCGTGAGGAGTTCATCGTCCGGAACGACGGGACGATCCGCGTTGCGCTCGCACAGCTTCCCCGCCTCACACGGCTCTTGGCCCCGGCCCCCAAGTAGGGCATTTTTAGGGTCCATGGCGACGCGCACTCGCTCCCCGGCCAAGGCCGCACGGCCCGCGAAGACCAGCCTCTCGAAAACCGAGCTGCTCGACATTTATCGCCTGATCTTCCTGTCGCGCCGCATCGACGACAAGGAGATCCAGCTCAAGCGCCAGAACAAGATCTTCTTCCAGATCTCCGGGGCGGGCCATGAGGCGGTGCTCGTCGCCGCGGGCAAAGCGCTGCGACCCTCCTACGATTGGTTCTATCCCTACTATCGCGACCGCGCCCTCTGCCTGACGCTCGGCATGACGCCGACGGAGATGTTCCTCTCGGCGGTCGGTGCTGCCGAGGACCCGAATTCGGGCGGGCGCCAGATGCCCTCCCACTGGGGTCACAAGGCGCTCAACATCGTGAGCCAGTCGAGTCCCACCGGCACCCAATTCCTCCAGGCGGTCGGGTGCGCGGAAGCGTGGCTCCGGGCGGACGCCCCCGTCGACGACGATCTCGTCTACTGCTCGTGCGGCGACGGGACCACCAGCGAAGGGGAGTTCTGGGAGGCGTTGAACAGCGCGAGCAACCTGAAGCTCCCGGTGCTGTTCCTCGTCGAGGACAATAAGTACGCCATTTCGGTCCCGGTGGAGGTGCAGACCGCCGGGGGCTCGGTGTCGAAGCTCGTGAGCAACTTCCCCGACCTCCTGGTCGCGGAGGTAGACGGCTGTGATCCGATTGCCTCGTACGAGGTGTTGACTCGCGCG